>JABLTT010011344.1_pt1 | contig 12218 bp, 8 predicted proteins | sample 7160061 | NCBI WGS metagenome assembly JABLTT01 (sample SAMN14651232, study PRJNA627086) | human gut metagenome | isolation source: feces | host: Homo sapiens | reverse complement strand
TCGGCACGCCCAGCGCCGCCGCTGTAGCGGCCGCCACCGCCGGGTTGGCCGGGCAGGTGCACATGCCAAAGGTGGTGCATTTGTTATCCAGCACCGTGGCCGCCGGCATGCCGCAGATGGTGACGGTCTGCTGGCTGGTCACCGGCAGCACCATAGGCGCCATGCCAAAAGAGCAGGTGCACACGGCGGTTTGTACCACAGGATTCGCCATGGCCGGATCATCTCCCTTCCAGTTGCCATTGGCCTTGGTTTTCGCCCGGCGCCAGATCAAAAGTCTTTACCTGGCCCCGGCATTGGACAGTCAGCTGGCAGGGCTGGCACAGCAGTGCCTCCACCACGCCTTGTCTGTCGGCGGTATAGGGCTGGGCGGGCAACAATTCCCGCCCCCGGCTGTGCTTCTGCTCCAGCGGCGCCGCCAGGATGCCCTGTTCCCCTTCCAGCCGCAAAAGCTCGATCCGCTCGGTATGGCCGCCGTCTTGGAGCAGGAACGCCCCCGGAACGGGCAGCGCGGCAGCCGGCCCTTTGTAGTAGAGCCGCAGCTGTGTGTCGCCGGGCTGGGCTTTGTCCTGGGCCAGCTTGGGTTGGGCGGCAGAGGGGGTGCACAGCCACACGGCCTCGTGGGCCAAAGGGCCGTTTTTACCGGAGAGCTGCAAGACCAGGCGGGTCACATCCCCCCGGAAGGGGTACCCCTGCCCCGGTTTGAGCACGACGCACCCCTGCCAGGGCGCGGCGCCATCCCAGCTCCATTCCACCGGCTCCGGCCGGTACCCCGCCAGCACCAGTTCCAGGCGGTGGGGCCCCGGCGCCAAGTCGGTCAGCACCCAATAGCCCCCTTGTTTCCAAAGCGGGCGGCAGGGAGCGCCATCCAGCCGGGCCAGCAGGCCGCCGGCATTGGGCAGCATCCGGCCGGTGAACCCATCCCGCAGCTGGAAAACGGCGCTGACTTGGCGATGGATCATCTTGCCCCACCTTCTTCCTTTTGCCGGGTGTGGATCGCCACATCCGTGACCCGGGCAATGGGCCGTTCGGTGCGGGAATCGATGGTGACGCCGGTGATCATCACCACAAAAGACAGCTTGTACTCTTTGCTGGTGTTGTTCCAGATCTTGAGCATCTGCTCCAAGGGGGTCTTTTCCACCGAAACATGGAGCTGTGCCCCTTCTTGGGCCAGAGAGCCCTCCAGATACTTGGCCGGGATCACCGGGTGATCCCGCAGCACCTGGATGGCCGCGCCCACCATGCGGTGCTGGTCCGCCTCTTTCAGCTGGGCAGGTGCTTTGGAATGGGCCGTCACCAGGTAGCGCAAAGTGAATTGGGCCGGCCGGCGGCGCTCCACATCCCGGCTCACCGCATAATAGCCGCTGGTCTGGTTTTGGCTCTCTTCTTCGATGTGGTACAGGTAGAGGGTCAGCTGGTTGTTTTCGCTCTCGTGGGGAGAGCACAGGGCGATCAGTTCCTGGTTTCCCAGAGGCTCCGGGGTCAAGTTGTCCCGCAGCAGCTCCACCAGGGCGTTGCCGGCCTCTACCAAAGCAGTGTAATCAGCCATGGATCTACTCCTTTCTCCGCAGCCTGCCGGCATCAGCCGAACAGGGCGCCAAAAGCCTCGGCGTTCCAGCCGCAGGTGCGAGTGACCCAGCCGCCGGTGAGGCCGTTGAGGGTGTTGGCCTGGCGCCCGCAGGCTGCCAGGGCGCCATAGAGGGCGCTGCGTGCATCGGCTTGTGCCGAAAGGGCGGCGTACCACTGGGCTTGGGTGGCCTGGCCCATGGCATACTGCCCGGCCGTCTGCTGGGCGGCGGCGGCCGCCTGCTCATAGGCGCTGCGGCAAGTCCCCACTTCCAAATAAGCGGCCGCCAGGTCCACCAACGTGTTTTTCACTTCCAGCTCGATGGCCTCGGTGTCCACTTCGCTGCCCTGGGTGGCCTGGGCATAGGCCACGGCCGTCAGCCCCAAGGTGCTCACATCCCATTGGGATGGATCCTGGGCAAAGGCCAGCTCTTGCAGTTCAAAATCTGCCGGGTCTACGCCCGCCGTTTTGGCTGCCAAAGAGGCTTTTTCCATCTGGGCCATGGCCTCGTTGATCTGGGCCTGCTGCTGGTTGGCCTGCTGCTGCAGTTCTTCTGCCTGGCCGCCGTCCTGGCCCCGGGATGCCTGGGCCTGGGCCTGCTCCAGCAGCTGCTGGGTCCTGGCCAGGTTCTCTTCTGCCGCGGCCCGCTGTTCTGCCGCCTGCCAATATTGCAGCAGCGCGTCGGCCAGCTCCACCCCCTGCTGGGCCGATGTGCAGCTTTGCAGCGCGCTGGCCACAGGCTGCCCGCCATAATAGGGGTTTGTGCTTTGGGTGGCGGCGCCGCTGCCGCTGGCCATGGCGTCCAGCGCTTCCAAAAACGCCTCCATCTGTGCGTCCTGTTCGCTGGTCCCGCCGCCTGCCGAAAGGCCTTCTGCCGGCATACTTTCCAGCCGCCGCCAGCTGAGCAGCACCGGCTCTTCCTCCTGGCCGCCATAGAGCAGCTGCACTTGGCAGCTCTCCAAAGTGGCAGTCAGGCCCTGGTGATCTCCAGAGGCCACGTTGACGCCCGCCGGGGCCTGGAAGGATACCGTGCCCCTTTGCGTTGCAGTGCCCGCAGGCCATGTCATCTCCGCCACCCCGTCTTTGCCGGGCAGCAGATCGCACCACGACGCCGGATCCTTTGGCGTAAAGAGGTAGAAGCCGTAGACCTGGGATTCCGCCTCCCCTTGGAAGCTGCACAGGGCCGCCGCCCCCAGTTGATCGCTGACCACGGTAAAGCCGCCGGCCGGGTTTTCATAGTCGGCCGTGGTGCCCTCCCCAAAGGCGGAGCGCAGTTCTTCAGTCGTCAGCGACAGCAGCCACTGGCCATCCAGGGTGCCGCCGGAAAATTGCCCCTGGTAGAGCGGGTTGCCCTTCCGGTCGTACAAGGTGCCAAAGCCCTGGGGCACGATCCCCTGGCTCTCCCCCTCGTAATACAAAAAGCCGTCTTTGTACCACTGGATGGATCCGGTGGGCTCCCCTTGGTCAAATTGGGCGTCGATGCGCTGGTCCTCTTCGGGGTACAAACTGCCTTCGCCGCTGTACTGGCCCTGGGCAAACCCGCCTTGGTAGATCATCCGGCCCTCTTCGTCATAGGCTTTGCCGGTGCCCTCTGGCTCGCCGTCGGCAAACTCCCCTTTATAGGCCGGCTCGCCGTTGGCATGGTAGCGGGTACCGGTGCCCGCAGCCACCCCTGCCGCAAAGTCCCCTTCGTAATACAGTTCCCCCTCTTGGTAGAGCTTGCCTTTGCCCTCATAAAGCCCCTGGACAAACGGCCCTTCGTAGACCAGCAGCCCTTCTTCGTAGGCTTTGCCCTGCCCCTGGCGCAGCCCATCTTGGAAAGTGCCTTCATAGGCCAGGCGGCCCTCTTCGTCGTATTCCTTGCCCTTGCCCTGCAGCACGCCTTCTTCCAGCCTGCCCTCATACAAAGGCAGTGTCTTCTCCTCGTCCGCATAGACGATCACCCGGCCGGTCCAGCCGCTGATGCGGTCGTCTTCCACATAAAAGCGGGCGGTCAGAAAGTGGCTGAGCACATAGGGCCACACCACAAAATACAGCAGCAGGCCCAGGGCGATGAGCCCCAGGGCCACCCGAAGCAAAAAGGCTTTGGATAAAAACAACCGCTTGGTCTCCACATAGTCTTCCCGTTTGGTGGGTTTCTTCACCGCGGCCACGGCGGATTGCAGCGATGCGGAGGCCACTTTGGTGGCCTGGCGCGAAAAGTTGGTCATCCGCCGGATGCGCGCCCCCAGCCCCACCAGCTGGCGGGTAAAAAAGGCGCGGATGGTACGGAAAAAGATCCCAAAGGACCGCAGGAACTGTGTGAAAAGATGGTTCAGCAAGATCGGTACCCCCTAAAGCGGCCGGGCCGCTGTGACTGTTTCAGGATTAAAACGCCAGGATGCCGCTGCGCAGCAAAAACCCCAGCAGCAACAGGATGGCCCCAGCGCAAAGGAACAGGCCCACCCCTTTCCACACCAGCCGGCGCCGGTATCCCGGCGGGGTGTAGATGGGCTGGCGCGGCGACACCCGCACATATCCGTCGGCGCACACTTGCCGCTCTGCGGGCTCCCAATGGCCCCCGGCCGGGGCTGGCTGCCCCGTTGGCCCCGGGCTGCCCCCGCCCTTTTGCCGGCGGGCTTGTTCCAGCGCCTGGGCCCCCCGGCCCGTCAGGCGGGCGGCCTGTTGGACCAAGCTGGTCGAACGCCGCAGCTGGGCCGTTTCTTTTTGTACTTGGTTGCGGTAGGCGCTTTCCGCCTGCCGCCGCAGGATATCCAGTTGTGTGATCGGCATGTCGCCCCTCCTTTGATGCACGTGCCAAAACCGTCAGGTCCACGGGCCGTCCAGCCGGATCTCCCCATCGGGGTGCTGGGCCAGCCGGTCGGCCAAGTAGAGGAAATACCGGGCTCCCCCATCGCCGGGGTTGTGGTGCACCAGCTCCAAAAAGATGCGCTTGGCCTGGGCGAAATCCCGGCTGTACAGGGCAAACACCCCTTCGGAAAAGGCCTGGCGCGTATTGGCTTTCACTTTCCGCACGCTGTAGGGGTCGCCGTCAAAGATCTCGTACACCCGGATGGGCGTCCCCCCTTGCAGGCATTTGCCCATGTAGCGGCTGCCGTAACCGCTGGCGCCGCCGATGATATTTTCGGTGCACAAGATGCTGGCCCCCACCCGGCCGCACACTTGGATCAGGCCCTTGACCGTGGAAAAACTGGAAGAGATGGTGGTGGGTTCCAGCTGATAGCCGTCGCCTACCACGCCCATCATCACATCGCCCACATCCAGGGCGATGCACAGCCGCACTTCGGGCTGCCCCAGCTGGGCCCGTTGTTCGTTCAGCGCCAGCACCTCCTGCTGGATAGCCACTGCCGTGCTCACCGCCTGGCCCTCCTGGCCTTCCAGCACCACGTCGTAGCCGTTGTAAGCAAAGTTGAACACCGTGCCCCCCTGCCGGGAGGCGATGGAGGCCGTGCGCTCGATCACCTGGTTGATGCTGTCGAACAGGGCGCGGGTGCTGTTGTCGTATACCCGGTCGGGGAAGGCGAACCACACCATCATCACCGCCATCCGCTTGGAGGCAAAGGTGTTTTTATCCACCTCCACAATGGAGCGTTTGCCCAGCAAATTGAGCACCCGCTCGGGCACGAACCGCAAATAGGCGTGGATCAGGTCCATCTGCCCTGTTTTCAGCTGTTCCATGGCTTGGGCCATGCTGTTGAAGCTCTGGGCCATGCCCTCCAGCTCATCCCCGGAACGGATCCGGACCCGGCAGGCGGTATCGCCCCCGGCCAGCGTCTCCATGGCCTGGGTCAGCCGTTTCATCCTGTGCCCCACCAGGGCCAGGAGCAAAATGGCCAGCGCCAAGATCAAAACTGCCACTGCCCATACCCGCAGGGCCAAAGCGGCATATTCACCCTTGGCTTGGGCCAGCACCGGCGCCTGTTCCACCGAAAGGGCACAGACCTGCCCGTCCTGCTCCCAGTACAGGGTGTAGCGGCTGCCCTGTTTGCCAAAGGCCATGCCCTGCTCCAGGGCTTGGGCGGCGGCTGCCGCCTCAAAGCCGGGGCTCAGCTGGGCGTCACTGCCCACAGGTTCCATGCCCTGGACGACCTGCCACCCTCCCTGCTGCCGCTGGTAGACCGCGTATTGAGGGCGGCTGCCGGGCAGCATGGCCGCCGCGCCATTTTCCAATCCGGCTGCTGGCTGGGAGTCCCCGGCAGCCAAAGCCGAAAGGCCCGCCAGTTCCCGCTGGGTCCTCTGCTCCCAGCGGCTTTGGGTCCCGGGCCAAAGCATGCCCTGGAGCCAGGCCAAGGTGACCACGGCCCCCACAGCCGCCAGCACGGTCCCCCAGCGCAGGGCCAAAGGCGCCTGGCCCTGGCGCCAACCGAACAGGCCGTACCACAGCAGCGTGGCCAACAGCAGGACTCCAGCCGCCCCGCCGGCCAGCAGCAGGCCGCTGGCTGCCCGGGAGCGGTAGAGGATGCCGGTCAGGTCCTGCAGGCCGTCCCCTTTGTCCAGCAGCAGCCGGTGGCCGTCCAGCAGCACCAGCGCCTCGCCTTGGTCGGTCAAGCCATAACTGGTCAGGCCTTCCAACGAATAGCCCTGGCCCAGTTCCAGCACCTGGCGGATGGCCGTGCCGGCCAAGTCGCTGTAAAACACTTTTAGACTGGCGCTGTCGATGTAAAAAAGACCGGCGCCAGCCTGTTTGAGCTGGGTGATGATTTGATTTTCCACGGAGCGGGGCGCTTCTTCCCCTTCCAGGACCAGCCTTTGATCGCCGCCCACTGCCAGGCCTTGGCTGGGCAGCACCGCGGCGGACAAAGCCCCCTCTCCCTGCCAAGATTCGCCTTCCCGCAGGCCGCTGCCGTCCCGGTCATAGGCATACCCCTGGACGCCGTCCGGCCCGATCTGGGCGAAGAGCACCAATTCCCCCGATTCGGAAAACCCGCTGAACCGGGTGTTGGCCCGCCGCTCCGCCCCGGTCTCCCCCTGGCAAGCCACGGTGAGCAGCTTTTCCACCTGCCCCTCCGCCGGCTGGCGGTACAGCGTGAGGTTGGCGGCTTCCCGCCCGTCCTCCTCCTCGTACACGCCCAGGAACACGCCGCCTTGGCTGTCGGGATACAGGGCGGCCAGCTGGCATTCCTCCGCCGGGGCGGTCAGGCGCACCCGGCGCTTTTCCACCGCTTCTCCGGCGGTGGTGCCCAAGGCCAATACGAATTCCTCGCCGTCTACACCGGCGGCGCACACAGTGCCGTCTGCCTCGGCTGCGGCCAGATATGTCTGGCTTCCCCAGCCGTGGAACAGCACAGAGGCACAATCTGCCAAAGGATCCCACAACAGGCCCCACAGCAGGCAGCATGTCAGGGCGGCCACCGCCGCCCACGTCATCCATTTACGGGCAGGAGCCAAGCCCCTCACCTCCGCTTTCGTTTGATATTTTTCCAGACCAGGGCGCAAGCCCGGTGTATGGCGTTCTTCCGGTCCATCGCCTGGTATTCCTCTTCGATCTGGGGCAGCGCCCGCCGCCAGGCCGCATACAGCGGCACCATGCTGGCGAACTCTCCCCGGCGCAGCTGCTTGAGAAATGCCAGCTCCCCATCGGCAGAGGAAAACCGGGGCAGCAGGATCTTTTCCACCTGATCGGCCGCCAGCAGCGTCAGCTCCCGGGGGGTCATGCCCTCCAATGGGCGGATGAAATACCGCAGGTCCACCCGGCGTTTGTCCACATCCACCAGCACGTTTTCCGAGAAAAGGGCGGCGCAGCCGATCTCCGGCGGCAGCCCGCACAAAGTCAGCGCCTGGTGGAGCAGCAGCTGGGCAAACTCCAGCCGGTCGCGCCAGCCCCAGCGGGCGCCCCGGTAAAACACCCGGTCGATGGGCAGGCCCTGGGCCGGCTGGAAGACCGCCACCAAACTCTCGCCCTGGAGAAAGGCCCCCTGGAAGGCCGGGCACCCTTCCAGCCCGGCGTAGACTTCCGCATACCGGGGCAGCCAGGCCCCTTCGTATACGTTCACCAGGCAGGCGGGGGTCTGCCGGTCTTGAATGTCCACCGCCTCGGCAAAGGCGTAATCCGGCTGGGCATGCAGCACCTGCACGATCTTATACCGCTCGCGGATCAATAGGGTCTCCATGGGTCCCCTCCTTTCCATGTGGCCAGCCGGCCGGGCCCCTTCCATTGCGCTTGGGCCCGCCGGGCACGCCCTCATTCCACAATGACAAAGGCGCTGGCCGTGACCGTCTCATCGGCGCCGGCCGTGGCGATGATCTCATAAGTGCCCGGCGTCTCCGGCGCTTGGTAGACGCCGTTGCGGTCAATGGCGCCGCCGTTTTCCTCTTTTACCTGCCATGTGACGCTCTTGTCTTCGCTGCCCACCACTTCCGCTTCCATGCGGAGGGTGCCCCGGCGGCTCACCCGGGAAAATTCAGGCGTCAGCTGCAAGCTCACCTGGCGCTGGGCCAGGATGCGGCTGGTATCCCGCTCAGGCTTTTGGGCAAAGTAATGGACGGTCATCCGGTTGCCCTGCACCGTGTCGTGCAGCCACAGGCCGATGCGCATGGTGCCCCGCTCCGGGTAGACCAGAGCCGCCGCTTCGGCCCAGGGGGCGTCCACCGGCGAGGCCTTGCCCCGGAATACTTCGCTATTGCCGTAGAGCAGGGCCGTCTCCCCCTCTTTTTTCTCATCTTGGAATTGCAGGCTCAGCCGCACATCCACCGCTCCGGGCCCCAGGCCGTGAGGGATCTCCTCGGAATACACCCGGCTGTTCACCCGGATGCCGCCGGGCATGGTCAGATCCACCGTGCCGTGGGCGATGGCGTAATCGTATTGCTCTGGGGAGGGGATGCCGAAATCCAGATGAAGGGCCTTGGTCGCCGGCTGGAATTCCGCTTTGACATCGGGCTTTTGCCAATATTCCAGGCTGCGCACCGAGGTGGTCACCGCCTCCAGGCCGCCGGTGCTCTGGCTGCCATGGCTCCGCCGGTCCAGCATCTGCTGGAAGGGCAGGCCGGTCACATCCCCCAGAAATACGCCGCCGGCGGAATTGATCAGCTCCAGCTTGGCCAGATAGATGGGCAGATCCCGGCCGGTGAGCCGCTTTTCCAGGCTGTCGGAGCGGCGCCGGTAGTCCTGCAGCTGGGCTTCGTTGGAACAGATATGGGTCTTGGAAGGCGCCTCCACATAGTTTTTATAGTGGTGGCTGCCCAAAAACAAGTTCAGTTCGCCGCCCGCTGTGAACAGGGGGCAATCCGCCTCGCTCAGCGGCCGCACTTTCTGGCGGAAGACCGCCGGATAGACCCTTCTTTTTTCCTCCGGGCTCTCTTTGAATTCCAGGCATACCCTGCCGTTTTCGCTTTCCAAAAAGGCGCTCTCCCCTTCCAGACGGAAGGAGACCGGCGGTGTTTTTTCGTTCTTTACCACCAGCACCTGCAGCTCGATCTCCTGGCCGCCATAGGCGGCGGCAGGCACGGCCAGCACCAGCGTCAGCTCTTCGCTGGCGTACAGCACCGATACATTTTCCAACCCCTGGGCCTCCAACAGGCTCCGGTATTCGGGGGCCTGGGTGGTCAAAAAGAGGCGGCTGCCCTCCCGGGTCATGTTGAACTGGCGGCTCTCGCCGGTATCTGCCCCCACGGCGTTCACCGGTTCCAGGTCCTCTTCGTCATAGGCCAGGCACAGGTAGGCGGTGCTTTGCCCGTGCAGGGCCTCTTGGCCTTCGATCATCTGGAGCTTGCGCAGGATGGGCTCTTCCAGCACCACCATGCGCCCCTGGTAATCCAGAGCGATGCCGCTTTCGATCAGCAGGGTGCTGTCGTCGCTGGCGGTGACGCCCAGGCCGCACAGCACCCCCGCCCCCAGGGATAGCCGGTTCATCAGCTGGGATTTTTGCCGGGCATACCGCTGCTCGATCTCAAAATCCCGTACCGTCAGCAGCTTGCCATAAAAATACCGGTTGCGCTCTATGGGAAAAAAGTCAGCATTGCTCATGTCTCGTTCCTCCGATCGTCGTATCGTAGTGGATGGTCACCGTCTCATTGATGGCGGCGGGGATATAGCTGCCGATCTGGGAGTTGACGCCCAAATAGGTGTGCCAATCCAGTTGGACGCATTTTTTCAGCAGCACCAGCTCCAGTTCCGTGCCCGCCGGGATGCAGTCTTCCATGTGCCGCAAGAACCGCTCCATCGCCTCCCGGGTGGCAAAGGCGTCCTCTTCCAGCAGCAGGAAGAACCGGTAGGGGTTTTCGCCGTACAGGCGGCGGTAGAGGGCCGGGTTTTGGCATTCGGGCCGGTTGGGGTCCACGGAAAAATGCTCGATCAGCAGCGCATCCCGGCCGGTGAGCCGCCGCACGCTGCGCCGCACGCCCGCCGGGGTATACATGGTCTCATAGTCTTCCAGGGCGGTCTTGGCCCGCTCCCTGCTGTCCGGCCCCTGCTGGGGGTCGATGCAGACCCAGTTCACCAGGTATTCCAGCAATTCCGGCGGCGCGCTCTCCAGGTCAAACAGCCGGGGCAGGCTGTCGATGGCGCTCTCCATATCTTGAAACATGCTGTTGAAGATGGACAGGTACCGGTAGGTAAAATCCTGCCCTTGGTAAATGGCGGGCAGATAATCCACCATGTGGTCCCCCTCCATGCGCAGGGCCAGCGAACGGATGGCCGGCGCTTGGGAACCGGTGGCCCCCAGCTCCAGAGCCAGCCACAGGTAGCGGCCGCTGCAGCGCAGCCAGCAGTCCCGCTGGGTCAGGGGCGGGCCGAACAGATCCTCCAGCCCGGGCCGCGGCGCCCCCCGCAGCGCGGGCAGCTGGGCCTGCCATTGCTTCCACTGGGGCCAATCCGCCTCGTCGGAGGCCCGGGCGTAAATGCGCAGCACCGAATCGGCAGGCAGGGTGGCATCCACCACCAGGCGGCTCCAGGAAAACCCTTTTTCGCCGCTGTCCACCGGGTGGAGCAGCACCGCCCCTTCGTGGCTCCCTTCCATCAGCCGGAGCGTATCGCCCTGGCATTCGATTTGATAAAACAGCCCTTGCCGCCATTCTTCCTGGCAGCAAATGGTGCGGTATTCCTGGGTGGCGCTCATGGTCTCCCTCCTCGCCTTCCTTTCTCTTCCGGCCTAGGCCGGCTCACATGCGTTCCCATTCGATCTGCAATCTCCCCAGCCAGGGCACGCCGTCGGGCGGCAGTTCCAAGTCGCCGGCCGCCGTGCGGTAGCACCGGGGGTGCAGGCTGCCCAGGTCGATCTGCTGCACTTGCCACAGGCCGGGCAGCTTTTGCAGCACGGCCGCCAGGTCATCTTTGCGCAAAGGCCGGCCGATGCCCGCCTGCAAAGGGCCCACCTGCTGCCAAAGCCAGCGGCGCACCTGCTCCTCTGTCACTTCCCGGCCGGCCAGCAGCCGCAGGGAAAGGGAATACTCCACATAACAGGGGCCTGTGACCTGGGTGCGGATGCACAAAGGCCGCCCTTCTTCCAGCTGCCGGGCCACGGCGGACAAAAACCGCTCATCCGGCCGGGGCAGCGCCTCTTCCGAGGCGGGGATCACCACCACCGTCACCACAGCGGGCTGGCGGCCGGGCCGGGCGGGGTCATAGCCGGGCAGTGCCTTGGCTGCCGCCACCCGCAGGCCCGGCGTGGCCTTGGCCCGGCGCTCATAATCCCCGGCCGCCACACATTTTTCCGTCTGGCTGATCATCCGCCGCAGCCGGGCGCCGGCTTGGCGGGGCGTCTCCGGGTCCTGGCCGCCGGTGGCGGCGCCATTTTGCACCCCGGTGCCGTCATCGGCAAAATACAACCCCGCCTGGGCGGGCAAATTGCCCTGGCTGCCCAAAGAGAGCACCAGCCCGGCCACCAAGACCGCCCCTTGCCCCCCTTGGGGGATCGCCCCATGGAGGCCGTCGCCAAATGCGATGGTCTCCCGTATGGGGTCGTAGGTGAACACCCGGTCCCGGGGGCCGTATTGGTACAAGTCATCCACACAGCGCCAGGCCGCCGGCCGGATCTCTCCATCTTCTTCCAATGTATCGCACCACAGGGAGAGGTGCTGGGCCAGCGCCTGCTGCCCTTGCAGGTTGAGGTGCAGCGTCTCCCCCGGCCTGCCCTTGACGTCCAAGAGCAGATCCTGGCTGCGGATGGGGTCCAGGCATACCACCAGCAAGTTGGGCCCCTCTGCCCGGGCGCCTGCGGCATCCACTTGCAGCCACCGGCCGGCTGGGCCGTAGCTTTCGCCCTGGGGCAGGATCTGCTGCCATCCCTTGGCCTGCCGCAGGAACACCGCCACTTGGGCCACCTGGGCCAGGGCGTCTTCCAGCAACACCTGCTGGCCGGCGGCAGGCTCCACGGTGAACCAGTGGCTGGCGGCCCAGGTCTGCTGCTGGGCGGCCCGGTACCGGTTGGCCGCGAGCCCGGAAAGGCGCACCTGTTCTTCACAGCCGCCCTCTTCCAGCTCCAGCCGCAGCCACCAAAGGCCCTGGTCGCCGGCCTGCCACTCGGGCAGCACCGGCAGCTCCACAAAGCCGCTTTGGCTCAAGGCCCAGGTCTGGTCTTCCGCCGGCTCCACCGGCCCCAGCCCTTCTGCCACCCAGCGGATGGTGCGGGGCGCTTGGCTCCACGGGCCAAAGGGGTTGCGGGCCACGCCTTCCGGCGGGGCCACCTGGAACCACAGCCGCAGCCCCTGCTCCGGCAGG
>JABLTT010061566.1_pt1:2500-12223 | contig 12223 bp, 9 predicted proteins | sample 7160061 | NCBI WGS metagenome assembly JABLTT01 (sample SAMN14651232, study PRJNA627086) | human gut metagenome | isolation source: feces | host: Homo sapiens | reverse complement strand
GAGTATAGATAACTGCAAATAACAGTTTGTAGGGGAGTTCTGATACTCCCCTATAAAAATGGCTATTTATCAACTGTTTGTTGTGACATAGCCATCTCTTTAAAGGCAAGCTCAATGGCATTTTTAGAAGATATGCCGTAAGACGCGCTGCCGCCCGTCATTTCAAGGTTGGCACCAACCTTAATGGTATCAGCATTTTTTTCGCCGCCGCAGCCTGCTGCCAAACCGGCAAGCACAGTGCCCAATACCAAGGCAGTTAGGACTTTGGATACTCTTTTCATTTTTGTTTCCCCCTCATTTGTTCCATTATAATTTATATTTTTAAAATAGCCCGGAAACCTGAAACAACAATTTCCGGGCTAAAATAAACTCAAGCTAAAATAAATTCAAAACAATTAAATTAATTTAATTACAGGCTGATTTTTTCTTTAAAGCTCTGTACGCCGTCTTTCATTTCGATGATGATGGCACTGATAATCGGGTTGTGGTCTTTATCGTAAGTTAACTTGCCGCTTGCAACCGGAAGGTCTTTGGTTGCTGCAATAGCTGCTGCAAGTTTGGTTCCGTCGGCACCGTCACCTGCACGTTTAAGGGCATCGGCAAGAACAAGGCCTGCATTGTAACCCTGCATGCAGAAGATATCCGGGTCTTTCTGATACATTGCTTTGTAATCGGCAATAAATTTCTGAACGGATTCGGTCTGGTCCTGTACGGAGAAGGCGCTGGAGAAGTAAGTGTTGTTCAATGCTTCAGGGCCTGCAATTTCAACAAGTTTCGGGCTGTCCCAGCCATCGCAGCCAATCAGCGGAACATTCAAACCGATTTCACGGGTTTGTTTGATGATTTTGGCAACTTCTTCATAGTAACCGGGGATGTAGATTGCTTCCGGGTTAGCGGCTTTAATTTTGGTCAAAGCTGCTTTGAAGTCGATATCTTTAGCAAGGAAGGCTTCTTTGGCAACAACTTTGCCGCCTTTTTCGTTCAGAGTTTTTTCAAATACTTCTGCAAGTCCTTTGGAATAATCGCTGGAAGCATCATGCAGAATAGCTACGTTTTTAACGCCCAGAGTTTTATCGGCAAATTCAGCCATTACGCGGCCCTGGAACGGGTCGATGAAGCAGGCGCGGAAGATGAATTCCTTAACCTGTCCGTTATCAACGGTAATTGCCGGTGCGGTAGCGCACGGTGCAATAAGAGGCACTTTGTTGGAGGTTACTACCGGAGTAGCTGCAAATACGCAGCCGCTGGTAGCAGGGCCAACAACAGCCACTACTTTATCCTGAGTAATCAGCTTGGTTACGGAGTTGCCGGATTCAGCAGGCTCGGATTTGTTGTCGCTTTCTACTACAACAAGCTGTTTGCCGTTAACGCCGCCTGCTTTGTTAACCTGGTCAACAGCAAGTTTTAAACCGGACAATGTAGATTTGCCGTAGTTTGCAACATTGCCTGTCAGCTCAAAACTTGCGCCGATAACATATTTATCGGCATTAGCAGCCGCGCTGTCCTTCTTTTCTCCGCCGCAGCCTGCCAGAAGTGCTGTGCTTAACGCTGCAACCAGACAGGCGCTTGTAAATTTTTTCCATTTGCTCATTTGTCTTTCCCCTTTTCGTTATAATAATAAATTATGCCGCTATGAGCAGTTAAGCTCCCCTCCGGCTTTAACAACTGCCCTGCAACTATCTTGTTCACCATTGTAATAAGTTTTTACATTTTTGTCAACGATTTTTTTAATTTTACATACAGATTTTCAATATTTTTTCATCATTTTTGTTAAATTTTGTTACTTTTTTATTTTTGTCTTTACTTGATAGATTTTAGTTTTATCTTATTATACATTTTCTTTTTTGTGTATCCTTCAAAAATACATATAGCTTTTGCAGCTTTCCTTAAAAATTTTTAAAAATAAACCTTACGGAAAAACAAAAAATCCCTTTTACCGTGTTTCCACAATAAAAGGGATATCTTTTTTGTAAGTTATTCTGCTTTAAGCAGGCAACTATTATTCGCAGGTAAACGGCAGCAATGCTACGTTACGAGCGCGTTTAATTGCAGTGGTCATCTGACGCTGATGTTTTGCGCAGTTGCCGGAAATGCGGCGCGGTAAAATTTTGCCGCGTTCGGTGATATAACGGCGCAGTTTAGCTACGTCCTTATAATCGATTTCTTCAACTTTATCAACACAGAAGCTGCAAACTTTTCTTCTCGGTCTTCTGCCTCTTTCGCGTTTCATTCGCTTAAACCCTCCTTGTTAAAATGGGATTTCCTCGTCAAAAGGCACCTGGGAGCCAAAAGACTCCATGTCGCTCTTGCCGCTGTCGCCGGTATTGCCGCCGGGAGTATAGCCCTTGCGTTCAATAAATTCCACGCTGTTTGCAACAACTTCGGTAACATAACGTTTACCGCCGTCTTTTGCATCGTAGCTGCGGAGCTGCAGGCGGCCGTCAACAAGCGCTCTCTGGCCTTTGGTAAGGCTGTTCCCGCATAATTCTGCGATTTTACCCCATACAACGATGTTGATAAAATCGGCTTCTCTCTGCCCGTCCTGATTAGTAAAAGGCCTGTCAACCGCAAGCGTAAACTGGCATACAACCTTGCCGGTAGTGGTATAACGCACTTCCGGGTCACGCGTTAAGCGGCCCATTAAGATAATCTTGTTCATAACCTAAAGTTACCTCCGGATTACTCGCCTTTTTTAATAACCATATGGCGCATTACTTCGTCGGTAATTTTCATTACACGGTCAAGTTCTTTAACAGCTTTGGGTTCTGCGCTGAAAGTTACGAGTACATACTGACCTTCGGTGAAATCCTGGATTTCATAAGCGAGGCGTTTTTTGCCCCAGCGGTCGGTTTTTTCTACAGTACCACCGTTTGCGGTAATGAGGCTTTCAAATTTAGCTACAACAGCTTCAAATGCTTCTTCCTCTACAACCGGTTTAACGATGTACATGACTTCGTAATTGTTCACGAAATCACCTCCTCCTTTGGACTTTGGCCCCCGTTCGGGAGCAGGGGAATGTATCTATTAATACAAGCTTAAATATTATATCATCCGCTTTGTGCTTTTGCAAGCTGAATTTAAAATTTTTACAGTACTTTCAGCATTGCAGCAGCTGTATTTTCAACTTCTTCCGCATACGCCTCGGCGTTAGCGGCCAGAACTTCTTTTATTTTTCCGGCAAAGCCTGTTTCCGGAGTTAAAAGTTTGCTGTAAGCTTTTGCCCACGCGCAGCCTGCTTCACCGGCGGGCAGAATTTTAAGGCCGTCAAACTCAGGCAGCCCGGCAAATTTCTGCATATCTTCCATTAACTGCGCGTCGCCGGATTTTACAACTTTTAACGCGGCAAGCCACAGGGCATTGCCCGCTTTAAAGCAAACCTGTCCTTTTAAGGCTTTGGCTGTACTGCCTATATCCGAGATATACAAATCGGCGTTGAACAGGCTTAAGCGGTAGCCAAAGGTAGCGGCAATTTCGCCGTAAACATGCATGCCTTCTTCATCGGCTGCGGCTTTTTCCGCATCCAGCTCCATGGATGCCATTTTAATGCCGTTGCGCTGCAATTCGTTGCTGATAAAGTACAATTCCTGCGGCGTCATTAATTTATCAGGTTTAGCAAGTTTGAGTTCAAAATCAATTTCCCACGGCGTGTTTTTTAAATAGGTATTATAAATGTACTGAATGTGCATAATGGCTTCGCCGAATTCAAGCACTATACGCTGCAGCACTTCCGGTTCAAAATGTACAACCATCCCGCCGGCTTTAAAATCAGCTTCCAGGTAGGAGCCTTTTAAAGCGTCGCGGAATTCTTCCGGCAGCTGATTATATTTTGCGGCTACTTCTTCAGAAGTCATGGCTTCGATTTTGCTGTCGATTTTATCACTGCAGTCAAAACCAATCATGCTGTATCCGTAAAGAAGCGCTTTTACAATTTCTTCTTCCGTTTTAAGGCCTGCGGCGTTGGCGCCGTAACCTTCTTTGTAGCCAAGTTCCAGTACGCCCCAGGTTGCTGTATCAACAGCTTCCAAAAAGTTGCGTTTTAAAATGTCCGCATTGGCAGCCGCGTAATCTACAAGTACGGGGCGTGCCTGACGCAGCTTAAAGGGCACTGCGGCGTAAGCTCCGGCACAGCCCAGCCAGTCGCTGAACGCGATGCTGATGCCTTTGCCTCCCTGCGCCTGAGGGCCGGTCCATTTTAAATAGCGGCGTACAACAGCGGCATTATTGGGGTTTAACTCCATAACGTCAACAGTTATGTTTTTAACTTTGCCGCTGTCTTTTTTTGCAAAAAGTGCTGCGGCCTGGCATTCGCCGCTGTAAGCACAGGTAAGCACCCTGCCGTTCTCACAATCTGCCAGAGCAATCCATGCTCCCTGCATTTCATTTAAAGACGCAGTTATTATTTTACCCTTGGATATTTCTTCCATTGCCTGTACGGCAGTTACTTGTTTTATAGCCATTAAAATGCCTCCATTATCAAATACTTAAATCGTTCTTATATATTATCTCCAAAAAACGCCGTTTCTGCAAGCAAAAAAACATCTGCCCACAAAAAACGGCCTTAATAATTACAACGCTTTATTTTGTTATTAACACTATATGCTGTGTTTTGGAAACAGTTCTTTAATAAACAAGTTATCGACATTATCAACAAAGTTATCCACAGTTTAACGTGGATTTAAAATTATACAGAGTTTTTTCTACACATTTTTACAAGTTTATACAGAACTTAACAAATCTTTTCCACACTTTTCAACACATTATGCACATTTTGTTGATAACTTTTTATAGGTTGAGGATAACTTTTCGAAACACCATATATATGTTTAAACCACTAAAAAGACAGTTTTACACATTTGTAAAATCTGTTTAATTACTCCTCAGCTGCGAAACAATAAACAAAAGAAGCGCGGCCCAAATCCACCCGAAAGCCAGCAAATGCGACGCCGTAAATGCTTCGTTATAAACAAAAACACCTATCAAAAGTGTAAGCGTCGGTGAAATATACTGTAAAAACCCTATTATCTTCAGCGGCAGCAGCCTTGCGCCTGCGGTAAAAAGCAATAAAGGTATTGCCGTAACAACGCCTGCACCGGTTAACATTATAATTACTTGCAGGTTTCCGGAAGCATAAAAAGAAACGCCCTGCTGCCATAAGCTGTATTCATATACAAGTGCCAGCGGCGTAATAAGCAATGTTTCAAGCATAATGCTTGTTAAGGCAGAAACCGGCAGAATTTTTTTCAGCAATCCGTACAAAGCAAAAGTAAAAGCCAGCGTTAAGGAAACCCAGGGAATTTTTCCAAAACTGTAAACCATGCTGGCAACGCCTATAAAGGCACAGGTAATAGCGGCAAGCTGCATTTTATCAAGCCGTTCACGTAAAAAAACTACGGCAAATAAAATGCTTACCAGCGGATTAATATAATAGCCCATGCTTGTTTCAACAATATGCCCGTTATTAACAGCCCAAATAAAAGTACCCCAGTTAAAACTGATGGTAATACCGGCGGCTACCATCGCTGCTCCTGTTTTAACATTGCTGAAAACCAGTTTTACTTCTTTGGCAAAAAGCGGCCATTTTTTCTGAAAAATAATGAGCAGAAACACAAAAACGCAGGACCACATAAACCGGCTGGATAAAATTTCAAACGGCGAAACAAATTCCAGCGCTTTCCAGTAAACAGGCAAAATTCCCCATAATACATAGGCTGCAAGGCCAAAGAAAATGCCTTGTTTATAATTTTCCATACAAAACATCCCCTTTAATACTACTTCTGCATTTGCGGCGGCACAGGAATTTTAAACGCCGTTAACGTTGCAATTACGGGTAAAACTGTCATTAAATTCATAACAAAAGGCAAACCGTAATTATCGGCCAAAAAGCCAAGTATGGTAACGCCAAATCCGCCCATGCCAACGCTGAAGCCTATTGTCAGCCCGGCGGCCATGCCCACATTATTGGGAAGCATGGTCTGCGCCAAAATGGTTGTTGTTGCAAAAGAACCGATTATTGAAAAACCGGCCAGCACCACTGCTGTCAGAACAGCTGCCGGATGCGTTACATTGGCAATAAGCCAGATAGCGGGAATACTGCATAATACAGAACCCAAAATAATACGGCGTGCGCCAAGCCTGTCGCTGAGAACAGCACCGACATAAGTACCGGCAACACCGCCAAGTAAAAAACAGGATACTAACATACTTGCAAAAGCTGGCTCCGCATTGCGGAAATTAATAAAAAACAGCGGCAAATATGTGGAAAGGCCTGTATGAATAGTTGAGCGCATAAAAATAAAAAACAATACCAAAGCAAGACCGCCGTAAGGAATCTTTTGCACAGCACCACTTTTTTTGGCAGCCTGTACTTTTAAGTTATGTTCCAAATTAACGCGTTTGTATTCGGGCATATATTTCATCATTAACCCAAAAACTAAAAGCCCGGGCAGAACAAAATACATTGTATTATGCAGCCCGCCAGGCAAAGTAAGCAAAAATGCCATTAAAATAGAACCTACTGCCATACCGGCATTGCCGCCTAAAGAAAAAATGCCCATATTGGCTGCTTTATTGTTATCGCTGCTTAAAAAATTAACTGTTTTTGAAGCCTGCGGATGATAAGTTGCACTGGCCATACCAATTATAACAACAGTACACATAAGTAAAATATAGGCAGGAACCCAGCCTACAAATGCAAAGCCTGCACCTGCCATAGCTGCACAAAAAGGCAGCATCGCCGGCAAAGATTTCTTATCTGTTATATAGCCGAACAGAGGCTGAATAACAGAAGAAGTTACGTTTTGTGTTAAAGCGATAAAAGCCAGCTGTGAATAACTTAAAGCAAAAAGTTCTTTTAAATGCGGCAGCACTATCGGCAAAGCGCCTGCCTGCAAATCCGTTACTAAATGCCCCAAAGCCAAAGCTATAACAGGCATACTAATATTTTTCAGCATAATTTTCATTCTCCGATATAGTAATTTATTATTAATTTTAACATAATAAATTAGAAATAACCATCAAAGTAAGAATTTTGTTGATACAGCGACTCGCCTGCACTCTGTGGGCTGTGCCACACGCGCTGAAGCGCTAGGTGGCTCATGCCTTCCGGGTACCCCGGTCGGATAGATACCCTGTAGCAATAAACAAATAAGGCATACCAGTAGGTATGCCTTATTTGTTTTAACCGGCAGCTATCTATCCTCCCGGGCCGCTTCCAGCCAAGTACTTTCGACGTATAAGGGCTTAACTTCTGTGTTCGGGATGGGAACAGGTGGACCCCCTTAGCCATTACCACCGGATATATCATTTTCTTGAGGTGAACCCTCAAAGCTATATAGAAGAAACTTTCGAAGTCAAGCCCTCGACATATTAGTACCGGTCAGCTCAATACATTGCTGCACTTACACTCCCGGCCTATCTACCTCATCTTCTTTAAGGTGTCTTACCAGATTACTCTGTGAGAGATCTCATCTTAAGGATGGCTTCACGCTTAGATGCTTTCAGCGTTTATCCAGTCCGGACGTAGCTACCCAGCTGTACTCCTGGCGGAATAACTGGTACACCAGCGGTCCGTCCACTCCGGTCCTCTCGTACTAGGAGCAGACCCCTTCAAATCTCTTGCGCCCGCGATGGATAGGGACCGAACTGTCTCACGACGTTCTGAACCCAGCTCACGTACCACTTTAATGGGCGAACAGCCCAACCCTTGGGACCGACTTCAGCCCCAGGATGTGATGAGCCGACATCGAGGTGCCAAACCTCCCCGTCGATATGGACTCTTGGGAGAGATTAGCCTGTTATCCCCAGGGTAGCTTTTATCCGTTGAGCGATGGCCCTTCCACTCGGTACCACCGGATCACTAAGCCCTACTTTCGTACCTGCTCGCCGTGTTTGGCTCGCAGTCAAGCTCCCTTCTGCCTTTACACTCTTCGCGCGATTTCCGGCCGCGCTGAGGGAACCTTTGGGCGCCTCCGTTACTCTTTCGGAGGCGACCGCCCCAGTCAAACTGCCCGCCTGACACTGTCCCGGATTTCGTTACTCTCTCGGTTAGAATTCCGTTGTATCAAGGGTGGTATCCCAACGCCGGCTCCAGCCAGACTAGCGTCCAGCCTTCTAAGCCTCCCACCTATCCTGTACGTAATACAACAAAACCCAATGTCAGGTTACAGTAAAGCTCCATGGGGTCTTTCTGTACAGTCGCGGGTAACCTGCATCTTCACAGGTATTTCAATTTCACCGGGTCCCTCGTTGAGACAGTGCCCAAATCGTTACACCTTTCGTGCGGGTCGGAACTTACCCGACAAGGAATTTCGCTACCTTAGGACCGTTATAGTTACGGCCGCCGTTCACTGGGGCTTCGGTCGAATGCTTTGGTTGCCCGGACATCCTTCCTTAACCTTCCAGCACTGGGCAGGTGTCAGCACCTATACGTCAGCTTTCGCTTTAGCAGGCACCTGTGTTTGTGGTAAACAGTCGCTTGGGCCTCTTCTCTGCGACCGCCTTTAGCTCCAGAGGCAAGCTCCTTCACCAAGACGGCTACCCTTATCCCGAAGTTACGGGTACATTTTGCCGAGTTCCTTAACGAGGGTTCTCCCGCGCACCTTAGGATTCTCTCCCCGCATACCTGTGTCGGTTTACGGTACGGGCGGCAGCTCTCTCACTAGAAGCTTTTCTCGACAGTGTGGGATCAGCAGCTTCGCTCGCATCTCTGCTCGCTCCGCGTAACGCCTCAGGCTCTCAGTGTACGGATTTGCCTGTACACTACCCTACACGCTTGCACGCGACAATCCAGTCTCGCGCCTGCCTGCCCTTCTGTGTCACTCCTTCGCTCAAACAATTGCTGCCGGTACAGGAATATCAACCTGTTGTCCATCTCCTACGCTCTTTGCCTCGGATTAGGTCCCGACTTACCCTGAGACGACGATCGTTGCTCAGGAATCCTTATGCTTTCGGTGGAAAGGATTCTCACCTTTCTTTTCGCTACTCATACCAACATTCTCACTTCCCACAAGTCCACCAGTCCTTCCAGACCAGCTTCACCCCTGTGGCAACGCTCCCCTACCCCGTGCACCTAAGTACACAGCCACGGCTTCGGTTCCGTACTTTAGCCCCGGAAATTTTCGGCGCAGGGACTCTCGACCAGTGAGCTATTACGCACTCTTTAAATGGTGGCTGCTTCTGAGCCAACATCCTGGTTGTTTATGAATCCCCACATCCTTTTCCACTTAGTACGGCATTTGGGACCTTAGCCGGTGGTCTGGGCTGTTTCCCTTTTGACCACGGATCTTATCACTCGTAGTCTGACTCCCAGGCTCTGCAGTATATCCATTCGGAGTTTGACAGGGTTCGGTAACCTTTATGGCCCCTAGCCCGATCAGTGCTCTACCGCCTATACTTACTACCTGAGGCTAGCCCTAAAGCTATTTCGGGGAGAACCAGCTATCTCCGCGTTCGATTGGAATTTCACCCCTACCCACATCTCATCCGAAAGCTTTTCAACGCTCACCGGTTCGGTCCTCCACGCATTTTTACCTGCGCTTCAACCTGGACATGGGTAGATCACTGCGGTTTCGGGTCTACCTACACTAACTTGACGCCCTTTTCAGACTCGCTTTCGCTACGGCTCCGTGTCTTCCACTTAACCTCGCTAGTGCAGACAACTCGTTGGTTCATTCTTCAATAGGCACGCCGTCGCTTTCGCTCCGACTGCTTGTAGACATACGGTTT
>JABLTT010001462.1_pt1 | contig 12248 bp, 6 predicted proteins | sample 7160061 | NCBI WGS metagenome assembly JABLTT01 (sample SAMN14651232, study PRJNA627086) | human gut metagenome | isolation source: feces | host: Homo sapiens | reverse complement strand
GACAAAGACCCAGGCAGTTCACAACCGCCTGGGTCTTTGTGATCCCGGTCCAGCGCCTCTGCCAGCTGGCGTGTCAAATCCTGGACTTCGTTTAAGCTGTTGTAGATCTTTTTTTCCAGCATCAACAGATCCATCAGATCATTCTGCTGCATAGGCGCCCCTATCTCTCATTGCCCGCCTGCTTGGAAGCGGTGCGGAATGTGTCGCGCAAGTCAGCCAGCATGGGTTTGACCCGCTGCAATTCTTTGCGGTTGCGCCCCACTTTTACCCGGTTGAGCTCATAGCCGAAGTATTCGTACAGCCGGCTGAGTTCTGCGCTGATGGGGTACTGGCGGTCCAATGTGTCATCTAAATACCGGATGATCTCCAGGCAGCGGTCAATGGAAGCTTCAAACAAGGGGTAATCCTGTTTGTCTAGGGCCAATTCTGCCCGCGTGGCCCGCTTGACCAACTCGTCATAGAGCAGCAGCAGCAATTCTCCCTGGGTCATGGTATTGATGGATTGCTCTTTGTATTGTTGATATCCTCTGGCATCCATGTTCAGACACCGATCCCTTTCTCAAACGATTATTGGTAGCCGCCCATCAGGCCAGACAGGCTGGCGCTTTGGGAATTCATTTGCTGGATCAGCACTTCCAACTGGGTAAACTGGCTGGTGTAGCGGTCCACCTGGTCGGAAAGTTTTGTCTCCCACCGTTCAATTTGGTCATCAATGTTGTCCATCATATCCTGGATATAGTTATCCAAAATAGAAGTCGGCGCCCGGGAAGAGCCGGCCTTTTCGATCAGTATGCCCTTTGTGGCGCCTGTGGTGGAGGCGTACCGGTCCAGGGTGGTCTTCAGCCGTGTCATCAGGCCATCGGTGGCGGAACCATTTTCCTGGCTCTTGGTAAATGCATCTTTCACCTTGTCCGGGTTGGAGCTCAGCGCTTCCCGCAGCTTGCTCTCATCCAGGGTCAGAGTGGTCATGCCGTCATCGTAGCTGGTGTTGATGCCGATGCTGCGCAGCGTGGCGCCGTCCGTGCCCGAAGGGGTGATGGCGGAAAGCAGGCCGCTGTACAAAGAGGAAAGGTCGCTGTCGGCAAACAGCAGGCCCTGCTTGGCTTTTTCCTCATAATTTTTAATGGCCTCGTCGCTCATGTCTGCCATGTCTTCATCGGTCAGCGGTTCATAGCTGCCGCCGTTGGATCTTTGGGCAGGCATGGTACCATAGGCGTCTTTGATGGCCTTGGCCATCTTGTTGTAGTCTTCCACCATGCCCTTGATGGCGTCCACGATGGTGTCGGCATCGGATGTTGTGGTAAAGCTGACTGCTTCGGTATCCGTTGCCAGCTTATCGCCTTCATAGCCGAAGGTGCCCTTTAGGGTGACGGACATACCGTCTACGTCGAAGGTATTGCTGCTGCGGGTCACTTCCACCGGTTTAGAGCCGTTGACCGTCATCGAGAGGATAGCATCCTTGCCATCATCATAAGTGATACCGCTCAAACGGCTGCCATCTGCACTCACCGTAGCGCCAAACAGCATAGCCCCCAGCGTGCCCTCGGCAATGTCGATCTTGCCGGCAGTACCGGTCTCTTCCGCAGTGAAGACAAATTGGTTCGTCAGTTTGGAATAGCTGACGTTGACCCCTGCTTCAGTGTTATTGTTGATGTCCACCATCACGGTCTCCAGCGCCGTATCCCGGGTATAGGTGCCGATCTTGGTACCGTTGATGGTCAGGTCGTAGCCATACAAAGCCTTGCCGTCTTCGCCCAGGCGCACACCGTTTTCATCCACTTTGTTCCCGTTTCGGTCCAGATAAGTGCCGTCTTTTTGCTCGATGGGGTCGCCTTCTCCCATGAGGAGCTTGCCGGTCAATGTGACGCCGTTGATGGTCATGGTCTCCACATCTTGGCCATCGACCTGGGTGGTGCCAAAGGTGGCAAATTTGCCCAAATTCTTGCCGGTGTCCACATAGTTGGTCAGCGAACTGCCTTCAATGCCCAATTTGTCGCCTACAGAGGAAGAAATCTGCAAGGTGGAGTTTTGTGGAGCTTTAAACTGTAGTTTTCCATCGTCGCTCAGCTTCACTTCCACTTTACCAGCGCCGAACTTGTCGGCAATGGCTTCATTCAGGGCCTCGGCGTATCCTTCGTCTTTTGTAGTTCCCTTCTCATATTCCGGCAGCGTGATGCTCTTTTTCACGCCGTCCAGCGTGATATCAATGGTCTTGCCCGACAGGTATTCGCCCACCGTGCCCTGGCTCTCATACAGTGCCTTGTCGCCCACATCGATGGACTTGGCGTCGTCCCCCGGCTGGATGCCCAGGGTGGTCTTGATATCGCCGCTGGCACTGCTGATGAACACGCTGTTGTTGCTGGTCTTATCTGTGAAGGTGATCTGGCCGTCTTTCCAGTCTACTTTGATCAATGTGTTGGCGGCCACCGAATCGCCGTCGGCGGTGGTCAATTTCTGCTCGCCCAGCTTCTTCTCGATGGCCTGGGCCAGCTCCTCCGTCGATTTATAAACTTCCGTTTCGTCAAAATCGATGGTCACGGTCTTATTGCCCCGGGTAAAAGTAAGGGAACCGGAGACCTTGCTCAGTTCCATGTCTGCACCCAAATTCAAGGCATTGTCTGCCGTGATCCAGCCGTCTTGCCCCTGGGCCAGATTGCTGGCGCCCGAGACATACTTTGCCGCCGTGGCCAACTGCTTGACCCCGTTGATCTGGACCTCACTGCTGCTCTTGCCGGTGGCGCTGACCTTTTCCGCATTGGCGCCGTTGGCAATGGTGGTGACCGCCTTGGTGAAAAAGCTAGAGCTGAGCAAGTTCGTGCTGGATGTATAGGAGGTGTATTTTTGGGTAAAATCCACCATCAGGTCGATGATGTTGCGATAAGCCTCCTGTTTCCACTCCCATGTGGTGCGCTTTTGCTGCAGGGAAGTGATCTTGGCCTTGGTGCCGCTGACCATGTTTTCGATCATGCTCTCGGTATCCAAGCCGCTGGCCAGGCCGCTGAGCACATTCCGGTTGCCATAAAGGCTGCTGGTACTACTCAAACTGCTGACAGATGACATAACTGCGTCTCTCCTTTCCGCATCGCAGCCAGGCGGAAATGCCTCGCCGCGTTGTATAGGCTGAAAATTTGTATGATAAATTTCATAATCTCCTCTGTCTTTTTTATCGACACGTAGTATAATAAAAATAAGACTTACACCAGATATTTTGCCTAAGGAGGAATCGAATTGTCAGCCACCATCGCGATCACCAACCAAAAGGGCGGCGTGGGCAAGACCACCACGGCGGCGGCATTGCTTTGTGCTTTTCACCAACAGGGGAAACGGGTGCTGGGCGTCGACCTGGACCCCCAGGGGAGCTTGGGCTTTAGCCTGGGGCTGGACATCGAACGCTGCGCCACCATATACGATGCGCTGAAAGGCCAGACCCCCATTGAAGACGTGGTGGTACAGACGGAAAACGGCGATGTGCTGCCTTCCAATATCCTGCTATCCGCCGCCGAGCTGGAGTTTAACCGGCCGGGCCGGGAGTTTTTGCTGAAAAATCAGCTTTCTAAGATCGCCGACCGCTATGACTACATCATCATCGACACACCGCCGGCCTTGAATGTGCTGACGGTCAACGCCTATGTGTGCGCCGACGCCCTCATCATCCCCATGGCTCCCGAGATCTTGAGCCTGCTGGGGGTGGCCCAGATCAAAGAGACCATTGAGACCGTGCGCCAGTGCTACAACTCCCGCCTGCGGGTGCTGGGCATCCTGCTCAACAAATTCAACGCCCGCCTGACTCTGAACCGGGAAGTATTGGAAATGTCGGAGCAGATCGCCCAGCAGCTGGATACCCAGGTCTTCCAGACGAAAATTCGCGCCAGCGTCACGGTGGCAGAAGCCCCGGCCCACGGCGAAAGCGTGCTCACCTATGCCCCTCGCGCCAAACCGTCCTTGGATTTTCACGATCTGATGGATGAGATCCTGGCGCTGCAAGTTTAGAACCCTAGGAGGAAACCATGGCCTCTCGTAAAAGCGGAAACACCAATAAGACCGCCCATGTGCTCAATGTCATCGCCGGCGCTTCCACGCCCCGGCCAGAGGCGGAACGCCCTCAGACGCCGGCCGCCCACCAGGAGCCGGCAGCTCCACCTGTGAATGCCATCGAAGCGGCGCCTGCCGTGGAAGTGACAGAACCGGTGGTCTCAGCGCCGGAAGCGCCGGCAGAAGCCCCGCAAGCCCCGGTGGCTCAGCATCCGGTGCCGCCTATCCTTCAGGTGGCCCGGGCTGCGGATGAGTCCCTTTCCCTCCAGATCCGGGATGCCCTGGAGCAGGAGCTGGAAGCGGAGACTCTGGCAACAGCGGAAAAGCAGCCGGCCCCGGAGCCGCCCTCTTCCGATCTTTCGGCGGCGCCCAGTCTTGATGCGCCGGCAGAAGAAATGCCCCCTGCCGGCTCTGCCGCCATACCCCCTGGTGACGGCGCATCATCTCCGCAAGAGCCTGCCCCATCCCCAGAGGAAGAGGCCCCCGCCTCTCCAGCCGAGCCGGAAAGCCCTCCCGCTGCATCCAGCGCCCCTGCCGCAGCAATGCCTCCCGCAGTCTCGGAGCCGCCGGAAACCACGCAGGAACTGCTCTATGTCAATGTGATGCAGCAGTTGGTAGAAGAGCAGGCCATGCGGTACATTCGCATGTTCGGCGTGTGCGATTGCCCTCGCTGCGTCATCGATGTGAAAGCCCTGGCTTTGACCAACTTGCCCCCCAAATATGTGGTGATGCGGCGCGGGGAGATGGTCCCCATGCTGACGGTTTATGAAAAACGGTTCAGCACCGCTGTCACCGCTCAGCTGATCCAAGCTTGTAAAAAGGTGATGGAGTTTCCCCGGCACGATCTGTAGCTGCTCTCCTTCTCTATAAAAAGCAAAAGAGAAAGCCCAGCGCATGCAGCGCCAGGCTTTCTCTTTTGTCTTCTATTATACCACATACCATCCCACACTCTTGTTCTCCCGCTGGAGCTGCTGGGCATAGGCTTGCTCCATCAGGGTGGCCACGGTGGCTGCAATGTCCTCCTGGGTGTGTTGGTACAGCCGCTCCAAACACCGGGGGCTGGCTTTCTGCGGATCCACTTGTGCCTCTTGGCACAACCGCTGCAGCCGCCGCCACACTGTGCTCCGGGCCGCCGGCTTGCCATTGCGGTTGCGGAACACCGGCCCGGTATGGATGCCGCTGCGCTGGGCATATTGGAGCAGTTCGCTCCGCAGGGGTTCCGGCACCCGCACACGCCGCTCCACGGTCTGGAACATCCAGCTGCCCTGGCCTGTTTCCACCAGCTCCACCGTCACGTGGGCCAATTCGCCCACCCGCACCCCGGTGCAGCAGATGGTCTTGACGATGTAGTAGATCTGCTCTTTCCCCTGCTGCTTCGCCATCTGCAGCAGCCGGATGTATTCTTGTCTGGTCAGCTCTGTATAAGTGCGGGGCTCTTCCGGCAGGCGTTTGGGCACCTGCCACTCGGGATGCCCCAAGGCCCGCAGCAAGCTGTTGCCCGCTGAGATGCGGGTATTGATGCTGCTGTTGGATAAAACGCCTTCTTCGGCCATAGCCCGTTGCCATTGGGCCAGGCTTTCGGGCCCAAACTCCTTTGTTTGCCCCAAGAACTGCTGGAACAGCCGCAGGTAGCCCCGGTACTGATGCAGTGTGCTGGCCGAAAGCCCTTCTTCTTCCAGCTGGGCCAAGCCTGTCTCCAGCCGGTCGTCTGTCAATCTGTTGCCGTCCATTTTATTCCCCTCTCGTTTTCTTGGTATCAATATCCTCTTTCCGCTGCTTCATACAGTGGAATTTTGCCCGGGCCATAAAAGCCCGAGCACTTCCAATTTGGCTGGAGGCGTCCCATCAGGAGGACGCCTCCAGCCCACATGACCTAGCGGCTATAAATGGTCTGCCGTCTTTATTTCGTGTGTCCCGTCCAAGTTTCTGTGCTGCCGGTTTTTTCATAGCTGTGGCTGTTGGTGGCTTCCGTGATGTTCCAATAGGCCCAATGGGCCGGGGTCACATCGGTAAAAGCAACCAATTGGCCGGCCTGTTCCTGAATGTAGCTTTGATCTGCCACACGGCCAAGCATGTGGTTGACGATCACAGTCACTTCTGCCCGGGTTATGGTGTTATTCGGGCGGAACGTCCCATCCGGGTAACCGGAGATCCAGCCATATTGGATGGAGCCCACCACGCAATCATAGAACCAGTCATCCCGGCTCACATCGGAGAAGATATTTTCCCCTCCGCCGGCCTGCTGCGCAAAACTCATGGCAATGGCCGTAAATTCTGCTCGAGTAATGGGCTGGTCCGGCCGGAATGTCCCATCCGGATAGCCTTTCACCATGCCCAAACTGGCAATCGTGTGGACGGCTTTGGCATACCAGGCGTCCCCCTCCACATCTTGGAAGGCTGCGGTAATTGGCACTTCTTTGTCACGCAGCAATGTATAGAACATCTGAGCCGCCTCAGCCCGGGTCATATTCTGGTCGGGGCCAAAGGTTCCCTCCGGATAACCCTGGAGATAGGCAGTGTGCTGCTCGGTCTCCAGCCAGTGGGATACCCCAGTGTCCTGCGGGTCTGCCGGGGTGTTGTTCTCCTGCTGGAATGTGACCGAGATGGTATGGCTTCTGCGCACGTCTTCAAAAGTATACCGGGTGATGGCTCCCACGCTTTCGCCATCTACTAGCACATCTGCTACCTGGTAACCCTGCTGTGGGATCATGCGGAACGTCATGTCGCCGCCCTGCACTATGGTCACTTTGCCCGAAGGGCTGATCTCGCCGGATTCACCGGCTGTAGCCGTGATGGTATAAACGGTGCTGCCACCGCCACCGCCACCGCCGCTGCTGCCAGCGGAGGCAATGGTGAACTCCAGTTCCATCGTGCCTGTGTAATTGTGGACGCCTTGAATCGTTGCTGTGGCTTTTCCAGGCCCTTTATCCTGGCAATCCACTGTATAATCCTGGCCTTGCACCAGCGTTCTATCGCCGTCTTTGATTTCCACATTTGGCACGATCACTTGGCCTGTGTACGTATAGCTGCCCGTCACTTCTCCCTGGCACAGGGCGATGTCTTTGGGCGCAATGGTGAAGTTTTCGGAACGGGCGCCGGTGAAATCATTGTTCTGCTGCGTATCCACCAGCAAGATCACTTGGGCAGTGCCCGCATTTACGTTATTTTGATACAGCGGCTGCTGCAAGGCTCCCACATCCTGCTGCCGGTATGTCACGGAATAGCCGGGCTCCTGGGCCTGGCCATTGTAGACAGGCTGCTGGGCAAACGTCACCTGGACTTCCTGATCCGACAGGTCGCGTTGCAAGATCAAGAAGACAAAAGTACCATGGCTGCCTGCAAAATTGCCGTCTTCCGTCCCCGATGCCGTCACCACATACAGCCCGGCGTGATCCAAAACGTCTGCCTGGTAAGGCGTGCCTGCCGGTACCGGCTCTTGGCTGCTGGCAAAGGGGGTGTAGGCATAGGTCAAAGTGTACTGACCGTCTGCCAGAGGCTGGCCTCCCGCTGCATCCAGCACGGTCAACGCACCATCCAGCGGGTCTCCATAAGTGACTACATTGTCTTCTGTGCCCTGTATGTATAGACCGTTTGCCGTATTTTGTGGCAACAATGTGTAGCGCAAGGTGAAACTGCCGGTGTGTTTGCCCGTAGCCTCCACCTGGATGGTATAGACCCCTGCTTGCAGGAAGGTCAAGGCCAACCCCTGGCGCTGCACAACGGTGTCATCGTCGAGCACCGCTTCACCCGCCTGATTCGTCACTTGGATGATCGTGATCTCTTCTTCTGCTACCGCATGACCGCCTTGCCCCGGGTCTCCATGATACACTGCCACCGTTGCAGTATGGGTGGCCGCATCACCGTAGTAACCAAAGTAGCGGTCCAACTGTGCGGAGAGGTAGCTGGCATCCACCGGGATGATTTCAAAGGTCTTTTCGATCGTGCCCTGGTAGTTGCCAATGCCTTCGATCGTTACAGTTCCTTCGCCCGGCCCGATGTTTGGGCCATAGGTCACTGTGTAATCCGTCCCTGCGGTCAGGGTCTGCTTGGTCTGCTGGTCATACAGCGTCACCGTGGGGCGAATGCCATCCGGATTGCCCGTATAGGTATAGGAGTCTGCCACACCGCTGAGCTGGATATCTGCCGCTGGCCCTCCGGATCCGTCTGACAAGGCTTTGGGGCGCATGGTAACGGTGATCTGCCCATCGACCGGTGTGCAGTTGGGGGCGGTAACGCGGAAATAGATCACTTTTTGCCCGTCAAAGGCATCGGTGATGCGGTAAACATCGTGGGTGATGTCCGTCTCGTTTTCTCCGTAGTAGACTCTGGCATCTGCCGGCCCTTGGTAATCTGCTTCAATCGCCTGGGCTTGGCCATTGTATGTACCCTTAAACCGCTGGTGTTCCTCTGCCTGAATCACATTGCCCTGGGTGCCTACTGTCAGCGTATAGCGGAAAGTAGCACCGGTGTAGTTCGTATCTTCCGGGCAGGTGGCATACACCGTCACTTGGCCAGTGCCTTTGATCTGCAGTTGCAGCTGGGGCGTTTTGTCACCGCTGGTTTCCCATTTTGCGATATTATCGTAATCTTCCACCGTATAGGTAACCGCACCGGTGTAATCTTCCGGCAGGACCATCGGGTTTTGATAGGTCAGGCCATCCCAGTACTCTTCCTGTGGCGTCTGTTGCTGGAAGCCTGCATTCTGCCCATTCACCCGGGTACGAGCCAAGTCGGCCTGCCCGATGGTGACGACCTGGCTGCCCGTGTTGGATTGATAGACGCCATCCGGGTCAGTCACCACCCAGGATACGGTGTAAATGCCCGCCTCGGCCTGCTTCTTCAATGTGCTTACGCCGCTTTCCAGCGTTTCTTCTTGGCTGCCGGGCAGATGGCTTTGGTACCGGACCGTGTATGTCACCTGGGCATCTGCCAGCCCCACTTGCCAAGTTTTCAGCAAGTCGGCTTCCGTCCCGTCGTAAGTCCGGTTATTGGGCTCCGCCGTCACCTGGATCTGGTCGCCGCCCGCGCCGGCAATCATCATCTCATACCAGGTTTCGCTGCCTGCCCGATAGTTGTTGCCGCCGTCTGTCACTTTGGCAATGACGCGCACTTTGCCAGTGCCGGTCAGGGTCAGCCGGCCGGTAGAACTCTCTATGCTGGCGATCCCGCCTGTGGTGTTCGCCTCATCCAGGCTGTATTCCACCTGGATGCCTTCCGCTGCGGCGTCCAAGTCCTCTTTGCCGCTGTCTTGGTTCTTCAGTTTCACCGTCTCGGTGTATGTGCTGGTGAAGGCCAGGGCAAAGGTTTGCCGGTCATGTTGTTCGAAGGCGATTTCCAGCGCTGCCTTGCCGATGGTATAGGTGCCAAATGCCTCATTGGCTGGTGTGCCATCTTGCACGCTGCCCGCCCAAGGCGTTTGCCCTTTAAAAGTCACCGCATAATTCTCAGCGTCTGCGCCGGTTTTTTGGGCTTGCAGGGCGTAGCTGCCTGCCGGCTGGCTGGCCGAAGCCTGGGTCGTCAGCTGGATCCCCAGTGCGTCTCCTGCTATGATGGCCTGTTTGCCCGTGCCGCCTGTATACTCCACGGTGTAATGCTCCTTCTCTGCCACACCGGGGGCCACTTCGCAGCCATAGGGGCTCTCTTGGTCCAGAATGGTGATGGTGACAGGCCGGGGGTTCACCCAGTATGCGCCATCTCGGAATGTTACTTCGTAATTGCACTCCGCTGCGGCGTCAGCTTTGGGCGCCGCCTGGATCGGGTAGGGCGTCTGGCTCACTTCCAGCTTGCCTCCGTCCTGGTCTACGACTTTGAAATCATAGTAAGGCCGGATCGCTTGTTCCGCCATCTCCCCATTTACCAAGCCACCCTCTATGGGGGTCAAGGTCAAGGCGTCGATCTGCAACGCGTCGCCATAGACGCCTTCCATATTTGTGCTGATCTGCAGCGTCACTTTGGCTTTTTTAACGGTGTAAGTACCTGCCTTCTTTTGGTATTCACCCGCTTGCTGCCAGCTGCCTTGGAATTCCACTGCGTAGTTCTTGTTGCTCCATTGGCCGTACAGGGCGTATTCCCCGGCGTCGGGGCTGCCCTGCGCCAGCTGCAGTGTCACGCCAAGCACCTGGGGCTGTTCCCCATCTGCCAGCCGGCCGCTGCTGATCGTCCAGTTTTTCTCGGCCTCGTTGGCGGGGGTCTCCGGTTGCTGGCCGTCGTAGGGGACCGACTGGTCTTCGATGGTTATGGTCACCGGCCGGCATTTGATTTCTGCGCCCTGCTCTTTGGTGACTTCCTCGGTGAAGCTGCCATTGGCCGGGGTCTTCCCGTTGAAGGTGTAGTTATCCAACTCTGCATTGCCGGACAGCTCGTATGTCACTGTGATCTTCGTATATTGGTCCACATTGGGGTCATCGTATCGGGCGCTGATGGCGGCTGTGATGGTTTCGCCCTTTGCGCCTGTCAGGGTTTCCGACTCCTTGGTAGCCGCTGTCACATTGCCGTCATAGACCTTGCTCTTTTCCAGCTCGGGGTCAACGGTCAACGCTTTGCGGCCGATGTCCACCTGCAAGGTGCCATACGCATCCGCGTAGTTCCCCTGGGGATCTTGTATCCGGTAAGAATATGTACCAGTATCACTGTGGTTTTTCACCTGGGTGACCATATTTTGTGTCCAATCGGTCACATCCTGCCCTTCGGCAGCCCGGACAAAGGTGATGGTGCAGTCTTCCTTCTCCGGCCCGTTTGTGATCGTCAGGCGGTCTGCCAACGTATAAATCGTGCCGTCGTACTCTGCCACTGCAATGTCTTGTGCCGACACCTCCATCTCGGACTGCCCCAAGCTCACCGACACAATGGTATGCGCCGGCTCATAGTTGTCGTCGCCTTCATAATCGATGCGCAGATGATAGGGATCTGCCCGCACTTGGCTGGGTACGCCGTCCATCGGATCCGTTCCCTCGTAAGCCGCTGCATATGTGTCAAAGAAGCGGTAAGTTAAATCTTTTTCCGTGGGAGGTGCGCTCGCAATGCCTTCTACTGTGGCCGGGATCTCTCTTTGATAGCCCTCCAGGTCTGCAGGGTGTTCCTCATAGCTGAAGGAGTACGCTGCTTCTTTTGTTTTGACAAGCGCTTCTCCCTTGGTGATCTTTATGAAATAGGTTTTCTCTGCGGCCGGATAGTCGGGGCTCCCGGAGTCGTCCTCCGCCTTGGCCGTCACTTTGATCGTCACCGTTTTGTCTCCGGGCGTGACCTGTTTCAATGTCACGACGCCGGTGTTGGAGTCTACCGTGGCATAGTCTTCATCACTCTGGTCAACCAGCCCATATTGGATGTCTCCCTCTTCTGACACGGTGGCGCCATTCACTTGACCCACACCGGTTACTTGAACGGTGTTGGCCACTACCTCGCCCTCTTCTTCAGTGGAAAGGGGCATGGTAATGGTATCTTGTGTGCCGTCGGCCCATTCACCCGGTGTCACCGGCGTCAATACCACCTCTTGTGTGCCGCCTTTGATCGTTAGCTTACACTCGACTGGTTCGGCTCGGTAGTTGTCGCTCTCGATGCCAACTTGAACCGTATACGTTCCTGCGTTGGTGTATTGGGGGGAGCCTTCCTGCACGACCCACTCTCCGTCCTGCTGGATCGCATAGGTATAGGTACCCCAGTTGCCTTTGTCACCTTCAAATACGTTTACAGCGGGATCATCCACCGTATGGGGCAGATTGTCGAAGTTCACTGTTACGTCGGTAGGCGCTAGTGTCAGCACCTTCTTGGTAATGGAGAAACTGGCTTTGGGCCTTTGCGTCCTGATATAGTTGGAGCTATAGGTGTTCTCCGGCTGTGTGGTGAACGTGTAGTTTACCCGCACTTGATAATTATTGCCCACATTTTTCGGTCTTTCTGGCAGCGTGCTTACGAAGCCATCGGTGGAGTATTCGTAACCATTGTCCCGCACATCATCCGGCGGGGTAGGCTCTGGCTCTGTGGAGACATTATTTGTTTCATCAAATAGCTCGCCTGTGTACTCATAGGAATCTGCCGTCACCGACACTTGTGGCAGCGTCAGTTGCGCAGGCTGGATCACCCATGTACCGCTCCATGGTGTAGAACCTGGAGCCCAAGCGTAGTTTGTAGGTTTGTCAATGATGTGTTACAGATTAAGGGAAGCGAATAAGACCTGCTTAGGAGAGCGCCAAGAGAGAGGACGCATGGGGAAATTGTTG
>JABLTT010023995.1_pt1 | contig 12263 bp, 10 predicted proteins | sample 7160061 | NCBI WGS metagenome assembly JABLTT01 (sample SAMN14651232, study PRJNA627086) | human gut metagenome | isolation source: feces | host: Homo sapiens | reverse complement strand
TTCACTTTTCAAGCTGCCCTGGCCTGTATCAGCCAGTAAAACCTCCTGCTCCAGGGGGCTTTACTCAGTGATACACTGCCAGTCAAATACGCCCTTTCTCCCCTTTTTAGGGCGCACTTGACCAAGCGGCCTTCATTCAGACCACTTCTTTTGCAGATCTTTCTTCTATTTTTTAACTCGCACCCCTCTCCTCCGGCTCCTATAATTTAGCAGGACCTGCTGCTGCCCCAGCACTGCGCTGTATCCCATTCTTCCATTTTCATCTATCTCGCCGGTCTCTCCCCGCCGCAATTCATTGTATATCGTGGATTGATTGAATCCCAGCTTCTCTGCTATCTCCTCCACTCGGCTCCCTTTACGGTACATTTCTTCCATTTCTTTTCGATCTTTCAGATCCAGATGTCTTTTTTCCATCCTGCCCTCCTCCCTTTTTCGCAAAAAAAATAAATGCAAGAAAACTCTTTTGGGTTCTCTTGCATTTATTTTAATTATTCAGCGATTTTTCAATGGTTTTAGCCACTTTTTAGTCCATCTCAGTCTGGGAGCATTCATCTCAGTCTGGGGGCAATTTCATGGGGTCAATAGTCCTCTTCATCCTCGTCTTCCCAGTCATCGTAGACAGGCTGACGGCGGCGCTTGGACAGATAGAGCGCAATCAGGCCGCCTGCGGCGCAGGCCAAGCCGAGGAGGAACAGGACCAGGGTCCCGATGGGGATCCCGGCGGCCGGTTCTCCTGCCGGGTCCGTCTGCTGGACCGGGTCTGAGGCCGGCGGCTGGTTTTCTTCCGCGGACTGTTGTGGGGCGGGAGATGTGTCCTGGACTGGGTCGGGGATGGGAACGGCGGAATTGATGCAGCTGAGGGTGTAGGTGGTGCTGCCGCCCAGGTCCATGGTCAGTACGCCGTTTTCATCCACGACGATGGGCGCGGGGAAGATGCCTGCGTCCGTGCGCAGTTCAAACTCCACACCCGCCCAGCGGGTGCCCAGCTGCAGTACCAGTTGGTCCGGCTGCTGGGTGATCTGCGGCTCGGTGCCATCCGTGTCCGCAAACGCTGTGGTACACAGGCACAGGGTCAGGCAGAGGGACAGCAGGATCGTGAGTCGGGCTCGTTTCTGAATTTTCATGGCCGGTACCTCCCGTCAGCGCGCTGTCGACATATGTGTGATGACGCCCCAGATGCGGTTGCTCTCATGGTTGATGCCGAGGATCCGCACGGTGGCCCTGGCGCCCCGGGGCGGACGGCCACGCTTGGGATAAGTACACAGACAGTCGATACCGCCGTCCAGGGAGACGAATACGCCGTTGAGGTCCACCATACTGACGGTGCCCACATACCGGTTGCCTACCACATACTTCTTTAACGCCTTCTCATAGGGGTTCTCCATCGCCTGCTTGACCGAGGCGGTGACCCTGGGATGATTGCGGTCGCTGCGATCCACCCCCAGGACCTTGACCAGAACGCGCTGGCCGGGCTGGTAGTGCTGTGCGGCGTCCACCCAACGCTGGTAGGAGAGTTCCCGCAGCGGGATGTAAGTCTCCGCTCCGAACAGGTCCACAAAGATGCCTGCACGGATGACGGAGATGACCCGCGCCTCGGCGCGGATCCCCTCGTAGATCTGATAGTTGCCGTCCCGATCGGTGCGGAAGTAGTACTCCCTACGCTTGAGCGCCATGGCCTCCAGGCGGCTGGCAGCCACCACATTGTTCTCCTGGTCGATGCCCTTGACGATGTAGTCCACCTCCGCGCCCAGCCGCTTGTTGAGCAGGTAGTGGAGCACATCGCCTCTGGACTGGTCCCGGTAGTCCTCCGGCTCCTCAATGGCCTCCAGTACCGGAATGATGACCTTAAAGTCGCCGTGGTAGATGACCGCATAGGACATCTCCGGGTTGTCGGCCAGCCGCTCCACACCCTGGATCGTGCCGGTGAGGATGCGCTTGCTCTTGAACGACTCCACCAGATCCAACAGGTCGTTGCGCAGTCGATCCGTATCCGTCTCCACCGTGCGCTCGGCGTCAATGGAAACGACCCGCTGGCGGCGTCGGCCGGGCATCCGGAGTTTCTGGGGCTGCCCGCTGTTATCCTGCGCCTCCTCGGCGGTCGGTTGCGTTTCTGTTTCGGCTGGCAGCTCTGTTTCGCTTGATTTTTTTCGGGTCGTCCGCCGGCGGCGCTTCGGCGGTTCGGCCGTACTGTTATCATCATCAGGGGACTGCTCCAGCACAGGCTCTGCCTGTGGCATCGAGTCCGGTCCCGGCGCTGCAGCCAGGTCCGGCTGCCCGTACTGGCCAGGTCCCTCATCCGTATCCTGACCAGTTTCATGCTCCGTCTGGGGTACTGGGATCTGGTCTTCAGTTGCCTCATCTGGATTGGAGTCAGTCTGGGGCGCTGGGATCTGGTCCTCAGTTTCCTCATCCGGATTGAAGTCAGTCTGGAACATTGCGGCCTGATCATCATCAGTTTCTTCACTCAGTTCCAAGTCAGTCTGGGGTGCGTCCGGGTCCAGCGTATTGGTCGCTGCCAGTTCCAGGTCGGCCAGGGCAGATGCCGGTTGTTCCAAGTCAGTCTGGGGCAACTGCTCCGACTCAGTCAGGCTGGCATCAGCAACAATTTGGGCTTCCTCGGGAATCTGGTCCTGAAGCTCTTTCTTGGTTCTTGCCATGTTATGGTTTCCTCCTTCACCTATTGTTGATTGATATACTACCTATCAAAAATCAGCCGGTGGACGGCTGCTTTCATAAAGGGTCTTTGGCCGCCGGGCAGGCTTGGCTGGTAATTCTGACGGTGGGCCGGCCGACGGCACGGCTTTTGTCTCTGGCTTTAGGCCGGCCACTTTCTGTTTCGGATTGGGTGTGGGTGCCTCAGTTGAGACCGGATGCTCCGGCTGCACCGGGACCTGCGCCTTGGCTGGTTCAGGCTGGGTAGCCGCCTGTACAGACTGTGACTTATACTCCTGAATCTGACACCTCACGCACTCCTTTGCGTACGGATGCTCTGTGAAGTCAAATTTCTTTGCCTTGAGGATCTTCTGGCCGCGGATGATGATGAGCAGTTCGTCATTGGGCATCCGAAGCACCTCATCCGGCGTCATCACGCGGCGCCGGCCAATACCCTCGGTATATCGGTACTGGGGAATGACCTGGGCCAGTGCGAGACTTTGACGAGTGGTCATGGTGGAGTTGACCTCCACCGTCATATCGCCGCTGCGGGCGCTGAAGTACTCCGCCGACACATCGTCTGTGGCACCCAGCATAATCTGGGTGTCCGCATTGCCCAACAACTCCGCCCAGAGGTTATTGGGGTACCGGTTCTGCAACTGCGGAAGGCTCTGGCAGACCATAATAATCTGCATGGCTCTGGATCGGACCGTACTCAGGCGGCGCCCGAAGTCAGGAATGACGCCGATGTTGTTCATCTCATCCAGAATAATGTTGACGGGCACCTTGCATCGCTGCTCCGGTGTGCTGTCTGCGTAGCGGACGAGCCGGATGAACAGGAACGCAAAGAAAAGGGACGACAGGAACTCCAGGGAGGAATTCTGGTCGTCCAGGATGACAAAGTATGCGCACTTGCTCTTGCCCGGTTCCGCCAGGTCGATGTCCGACCGGCGGGTAATCCGGCGCACTGACTCAGCTTGAAGGACCTGAAGCCGGGTACCAAGCCCCAACACAACACCCGTCCGCACGGTGTCGCTACCTTGGCTGAACAGGTTGTACGGTGCCCTGGCGGGGTGGTCCAGCGGCAGGCGGTCGAAGAGCATGGTCAACTGCTTTTCGGTGTGCTGGGTGAGCATCTGGTAGACGGCAGCCAGGTTGCGCTCCTCTGCCGTGCGGGTGGTGTCTAGATCCACATAGAGGATCAGGCTCTTGAGCAGATTTGCCTCACCGTTATCCCAGAAATGGTCACCCTTTCCATCGCCCTTGGTGTTGGAGATGATCACATCGGTGAGCACCTGTGCCATCAGGGTGTCGCCACCTAAGTCGAACATACAGTTCCAGGAGTCACTGAACTCCGGCTGCAGCAGGTTGTAGACCCGGACAGTGTAGCCGCGCTTTCGGAACAGTTCTGCTGTGTCGGCGTACATTTCCGACTTTGGATCTGACACAATCACCGACTCGCCGCGCCGGATACTCTGGAAGATCGCCGGGCGTATCACACCTCTGGACTTTTTGGTTCCGCTGGCTCCGAATACGGCGATGTGCTTGTTGAGCCGTGTGTCCTCCGGCAGGCAGATGACAGACCCCTGCTCGGTTTTTCCGAGGATGATCCCCCGGGCCTTCGCAACACTAGCCACCTCCAGGACGGAGCGCATCTCCTTCTCAACCATCCAGCCAGATGTGCCATAGGTGCCCCGCTTGCTGCGGGTAAAGTTGCGGGGGTCATAGTCCTTGCTCCTGAAACGGTCTTGGAGCCGGAGAAAGAGATACAGGCCGCCGGCCAGCAGCGCTAAAAGAAGTGTGCATATCAGGCCATTTGCAGTCAGGGCGCTGCGCCAGCACTCCAAGGGCGAGAAAAGGACAGGCGCCATGATGGCATCGCCGGCGAGTCCGCCGTCCGCCTGCCACTGTTGGTAGCCGAGATATGCCTGACTGACCAGACCGCCCAGATAGAACAGCGCCGCCGCACCGAGCAGGATAGCCAGTATGATCCCGGCGATGCGGACATTTTTGGATTGCATCGCATCATCTCCTTCGTAGATCATTCTCCTCCGGCTGCCCGAGACCCAGCGCAGACTCCAAATCGGACATGGGAACCTCACGCAGTTGCGCTCGGCCGCCCATATATCCATTCACAAATTGACTCTGCCAAGGGAAACACAGAATCTCATATGGCGTGTCACTGTGCTCCAGCGCCTGGCGCACCCGCACCAGCCTAGCGATGTCGCCGTCCAGATGGGAGAGGATGAGGGTATCCCCGTTTTGGGCGTCATATTCCATCACGCCCGGCCGCACGGCCCGCATCTCCTCCGGGAATACCGCGGACAGTACTCGTTCATTCCAGTCTAGGAGTGTCAGGATTCTCAAGAGCCGAATGCCGTGTTCGGTCATAGGGATGAAATGCACATGGGGGTAAATGCGGTCAAAACGCAGCTCCATGCTTTTGCTTCTGTCGGACTCCAGTAGGGTCTGCAGGGCCAGTTCCATACGCTTCCCGAGCAGGATGGCATGGCCTGCCCGGGCAGGACCCGCATTCATGCGGGACAACTCCTCCAGGTGTCGGGCGGTTTTGAACTCTCCCATTCCACTCCACCGCATAACTGCATTTCTCGTGTTGTAGACGGCGTAGCAATAGCCGGGTGTGAAGAGCGCACCCGTGACCCGCGTGAAGATAGTCTTGCTCATCTCCGTGCGGTCCAGCTGCTTGACGGATCTGGCCGGGTAAAAGCAGGCATACTCGGGTACGACCTGTCGGATTGCCCGCTTCTGGAGTGAAGGCAGTAGGAAGGTGCGCATCTCCACGCCGGCCGCCAGACATACCGCAACCGACTCTGCCACACGGTGGTTACGCTCCACGTGTCCCGCGCTTCCGGAAAAGCGATGTCCACCAGTGAGGAGCATATAGTGTGTGAGGGCTGCCGGGTGGATGGACTGCAGGAGAGGGAGCGCCCCCTTATACAGACGGATGGTCCGCTGGTCACCTCTTCCGCTCGTGGTAAGCATTTTACAGGTGCCAAGGTCTGCCCCGGAGGGAGAACGAAACTGCTGCACATTCTCCAGACGCCGGACCGTATCCTCCAGCGCCCGGCTGCTGCCCAGCAGATGCAGGGAGTGCATGGGGTATTCGCCTGAAACAGCCAGTACCAGCAGCAGGCGGTATGCGTGACTGCCCGGCCGCAGCGTAATCATTCGGACTGCCCGGGATCTTCTGCTTTTAAGGCATGGCTGTTCCTCTCTTTGCCGTAAAACTGATCCCGGTCACGGCGGGGAACGCCTGATTTTGCAGGGATTTTCCGACGCTTCGGATTTACGTGGAAATGAGGCGCGAAATCGGGCTTTAAATCCCGTATTTTTTTAGCGCCATATTTTGCTCGTTTCATACAGCGTATCCTCCTCCAAATCATCTGCCTGCTCCGCCTCTAACCACATGGGGAACCGGCTTGTGGGGATCACATAGACCTCGGTTCGGTCCTCTGTCCCTGCAGCGCTACAGTAGTAGTGGGAACAGTGTGCCGGTGCATCGTCCGGCAGCAGGTACAGCGTGATGATGTCGGTCACCATATTGACCTCAATGTTGTCGTGGTCACGATAGGCGCGCTCCGGCCGGTCACGGCAGTACACATGCCGGTAGGCCAGTACGCATCGCTGGTACAGCGCCGGCGGTTTCCCCTCGAAGTACCGACGCATGGCGGGATAGAGATATTGCTGGATGTAGACGGGAGATCCAGACTCCTTTTTGGGCAGTAGCGCCGGAAATTGCAGCCGGAACCAGCCGCGCCCGGTATAACCCATCTCCACCGGGATGGTCTCCTGCAGCATGCGCTCGGTGAGCTCCGCCGCTTTGGGATGTCCCGTATATGCCGGAAGCGTCCTGGCCAGCAGGGTCAGTTTCTCCGCCTCTGCCGAAAAGGCAAAGGCAGAGCCAAATGTCCCCGCCATGTCGCCCTGCTCCAGCAAGCGTCGAGTGCGGGCCAGCGCGCCCGCCGCGCGCTCCAGCCGGCGCTCGACCCCATCCAGGGCCCGGGTGAAATCAGACTGCGGCACTTCGATTCCCCCTTTCCTCAGTGAAGAACCGCACTTCGGGCACCTCCTGCCCATTGTAGTCCACGGTTGCGAACAGGCACGGCACCGAGGGTAGCACCAGTTCCTGCGCCATCCGGATGTGGGGCAGAACAAAGATATACCGCAGGTCCTCCTGGGGTTGAAGCAGACGAGTCAGGTGCTGCTCTCCCTCATAGAGGACAACAATTTCGTAGCCCATATCCTCCTTGAGGAAGAAAATCTGAGACGGATAGGTGGCGGGGTAGTGCGCCATGGGATCCACCTTGTCGATAAACTGCAGAAGTACCCATACCGCGAGGATCATACGCTGGTCCGGCTGGCACATGGGGTCCACTCCCAGATAGTAGCCTCCTGAGATCTCGTGGAGCATGACATTCCGCTTTAGACCTCGGATGATCTTCTCCGCTGTCTGGGGAGGCTTGTCCTTCAGGAGCTTGACGATCTGTGTCTTGGTCAACGCCCCATACTCCGTCAGCCAATGAATGATGTACTGCTCCTCCTGTAAAAGCATTGATGGAGGTCCCTCCTTCCTCTATGCGTATAATTTCCTTAAATATGTATTGCCCTGTTAATGCGTATTGCGCCCGGATAAAGTGCCAGCACCTGTTCCATATGGTCCAGCAGAAGTCTGACAATGTCACCGTCCAGTTCCACATCGGCCTGTTCGATCAAATAGGTGCGTATGTGGGAGATACCCCAGGGTTGCTTGTAAGCACGGGGGGAAATAAGGGCATCGAAGACATCGGCAACTGCAATTAGCTTGGCATGGGGGTGAATCTCACTGCTCCGCAGGCCCAAGTAACCGCTGCCGTCCAACCGCTCATGGTGCTGCAGAGCCACAACGGCGGCAGTGCGCATGGTGCCGTGGGTTCGGGCAAGAGCCTGGGCGCCGATGGCGGTGTGAGTCTGGATAATTGTCCGCTCGTCCGAAGACAGCGGGCCGGGCTTATACAGGATTGAGGGCGGAATTGCTGCCTTGCCAATGTCATGGACAAGCGCCGACTGGGTAATCGTCCTGACCTCGGGTTCTGAGCAATCAGCCAGCTCTGCCAGCAACTGAGACAGTGCCGCAGTACGGCGGCAGTGTGCCAGTTCAGCCGGAGGCAGGGGAAGTGGGAAACACATAGTTCTGACCTCCTTGGTTTATTTGTGTTATCTCCCAATGTGAGGACTCACCTCTTATTTGGGCTATCCGCCGGTACAGGAGCGGTGCTGCACTCCATCTCCTTTTCCGTTTCGGAAGGGACCTGGGCCAAATCGGCTACATCTGCCACAGCTTTCAGCTCGTTCAGCATGGCTTCCAGTTCCGCCCGGTCAGTTGTGATCATCTGCTGCTCCTCCCGGGACGCCTTGATGATGACCGGCACCTTATTGCTGTTGCTGGAGATCAATGCTTCGCCGCGTTCAAACTGGGTGATGCTTCGGATTTCAGTGCGGGTCAGTTTCAGGACATCCTTGACGTACTCTGCCTCGTCCGGCTCCAAGTTCAGGATAATCTTTGTCTTGGAGTTGTTGAGAATGGACCTTCCGTAGCGGCCATCCTCCAGCCCGAAGAAGTCGGACAAGTCCTGTGTGGCTGCAACAGCGCCTCCACCATAGCCGCGGATGATCTTGAAAATCTCCAAACAGAACTCAGCCGCCTGCTTATTTGCCGAACCGCCGATGAGTTTCCAAATCTCGTCGATAAATACCATCTTCTTTTTGGTGCGGTCGGCCTTCACCTGGTCCCACACATAGTCCAGTGCGATCATCATGCCTACTGGGAGCAGCTTGCCCTTCAGCTCGGAGATGTCCAGAACAACGTAGCGATTCCGCAAATCGATGTTCGTTTGGTGGTTGAAACTCTGGGCGCTGCCGGTGACAAAACGGCTGACGATAGTGGCCAAGCGGGTGGTCAGCGGGTTCTCCTTGAGGACCTCATAGAGATCGCCTAGGATAGGCATGGTCTTGACCTCCCCACCGACCTGATCTTCATAGATGGAGTTGTTATCGTGGGTAATCCCGAACTTGGCGTAAGTTTTAACCAAAGCCTCGTCCAGCATCTGTTCCTCCTCGTTGCTCATGTCTGGTACCAGTAAGGAGAAGAAGATCATCAGCTGTTGGATCTTCCTTGCCAACATAGAATCGATGTCGCTGTAATCCATCTCATCGATCAACTCCATCTCTGGCGTCAGAGTGGGACGGATCTCCATGACATTGATACAGGCGCTGGAGCCAGGCGCCAGTTTGATATAGGTGCCTCCGATCTTGTGACAGGCACGCTTGAACTCATGACCCTTGAGAGGGGCCAGGATAAAGCACTGGACGCCGCGCATTCTTAATCGCAGTGCCATCACCTGCATAGTAAAAGTCTTGCCGGCGCCTGAAGTGCCGCAGATGGTAAAGTTGGCGTTCTTATTGACCTTGGTATTGAACGGATCCACGATGCACAGCGAGTTGTTGTGCCGGTTGAGGCCCAGCAGAATACCATTGTCATCGGAGAGCTCAAAGCTTGTGAACATGTAGGTGGAGGCCGCGCCGGATGTGAGCACATTGCGCTTGGCTTTCCGTTCTAGGCTGGGGTCGATATAGAGGAACGGCATGGTGGAGCGCAGCGCCGCCTCCTGCTGGAACAGGCAGTCGCTCACTTGGATGTCCATGGACTTCATCAGGTCGGTCATCTGCTGTTTTCGCCACAGCAGTTCCTCATAGGTGTGGGCGGACACAGTGATGATCACCGTCATATAGAACAGGTCCTCGTTCCGGCTGGAGAGCCCCTGCTTAATGTAATAGCCGGCTTGGATAGAGCCGGCCAGTTCTTCATAGTCAGTTGAAGTGTCCTGCAGTTCCCGCAGTTTTGTACGGTTGAGCCGGATGCGCTGGGCAACCCGGTCAATGGTCTTGCCACGGATCTCGCGGCGCAGGTGCAGATCCACATCCACGCCCTCGCCCGCATTGATGAGCGAGGACATCCAGCCGCCCCGCACCTGCTGAGGGAAACCATTTTTGCGGATGTATAGGTAGGTGTAATAGATCCCATCCATAATGAGATAACCGGGATGGGTCAGGTCGAGGCCGCGGGGCGCCACGAAGTTGACCGCCTGGATTTTAGGCACCGGGTCGATACCAACGACCCGCTTCTTTGCCGCCATGGCATCTACCACCACGCGGTTGAGCCGGTTTTGGAAGGGGTCATCCACGCAGGAGCGGCGGTTGAAGTACATGTATAGGATCTCGGCCACAAAGGCGTCCTCGTCCTTGGGCTGCACGATGCTGTTGCCACACTGGGTAAAATAGGTTCTGGCATTCTGCGCCGCCGTTTGCAGGGCCGCATAGACCTCGCCGTAATCAGTGTCGCCTTGACGTCGAACGGCCTCATACTGAAATATTAGGAAAAAGCGACGTGTCAGCGCCTCCCGGCTACCCTCCTCCCGGATGAATCGGATGGTGCCCCGGCCCAGTTCACGACAAGCCTGCACCTCGTCCCGTTCGATATCTGCCTCCAGTCCGGCCAGGTACCGGTCGGAATCCGCCTTGCGGGTGACCGATTTGAACTGCAGGCGCATGGGGGAAATCTTGAGCCAGCTGGCAAAGGAGGAGATGATACCCCATTGCTCTTCATTAGAGCGGAGCAGAAAATTGATGGGCTCAATCTCCAGAATTTTAATAAACCTGCCATCGGTCGTCTCAATGATACCGTTTCGGAGTTCTTTGATTGGGATGTAGTCCTGGACGAACTCCAGACGTTCCGCCGCCTTTTGCCGACGGCCCGGACTTGTTCGGCGGCGCTTGTTTCCTGTTCGTGTCTGTTGTGCCATAGCGATATCCTATCCTCCTGTAATGAAGCTGGCGACGCCGCATCCAGAACAGAATCATGTGGGTGACGAACTGAAGCAGCGAGTCGCCACCCAGCCCCATGAGGGCAAAAACACCCAGCGGCAGCAGAGTCATGGTCATGACTACGACCTTAGCTGTGACTGGGATATGAAGCCACATCAGCTCCGGATAACCCACGAGCAGGAGCAGAATGATCGCCTCTACTGTGTTGCGGGTCTCCAGCATGCCGCCCAGCAGCTTGCCGGAATCCGTATAATTGGGCGGGATGGTGTAGACATTGCTGTATTCTCTGTCATCCATCGGCTCCTGCCTCCTCTGTTGTGCTCACGGCCGGGGTCAAATCGCCCTCCAGGTCGATGTCATTCCTGCGCCGGTACTGCGTCACATAGTCGGGTGAGTTGAGCACCACGCCGGTGCCGCTGGCACAGTGTACCCAGAGCATATTGCCATCGGCGTCCTCGCCCGCATAGAGCAGCACATGGTTGACCGGAACTGTGCCGGGCACAGCCATGAAGCCCAGGTCGCCAGGCAACAGTTCCTCTTTGGCGATGGCATGGGTAGCGTCCCACTGGTTCCAGGTCCCATCATACAGGGTCACGCCCAGTGCAGTCTGATACACCCACTCCGTGAATCCCGAGCAGTCGAGCCCGTAGGGGCGGATCGTCCCCGTACTGCTTGAGCCTGCTGCAGTAACCAGTTTTGGGGTGTTCCACTCGCTGTTCCAGCCCGGGGCGCTTTTCCCTCCCCAAAAATACGGGACGCGGCCCACCAGGGACAGGGCGCAGCGCATCAGCTCCTTTCGTTTCCCGCTGCAGTCCAGATTGGCAAGAAAAAGGTTCAGTTCCGCATCGCTGATGGGTGGTACGCTGCCGTCAGCGGCTGTTCCGTACATGGTCATTTTCAGCGAGTTGGACATATTGAGGATTGCTTCTCCATAGGTGACATTGAACTGGTCATACTGCGCATTGGTGTCCACACCGAACGCGGTCAGAATGACTGACTGGTCAAAGGGATGGATGGTGCAGGCCACATACTCCACCGTCTGCATCTCGAGTTCGTCATCGGTATCTGTGCCGCTGTCATCTTGGCTGCTATCCGCTGAATCATCGCTCTCCACCGGCACCTGAGTCTGTTCTACCTCATAGGTGACAGCATACATCTGGTCTGCAACCGCGTTGAGCTTGCTCTGGAGATCTGCCTTTGTGGTGCCGCGCTGCCCCATGGAGGCGGAGTAGGCGGCCAGGACATAGCAGGTATCGTACTCAGTGGAGATCAATGCATTGTTGACCAGTGCCTGCATGGACAGGTCGTAGTCATAGCCGCCATCCGCAATAATCTGGTCTACCTCAGCCAGCGCGGCATCGTAGCCCGCCTGAATGCAGTCTGAAACCACGGCGGACATATCGTCAAAACTCGCGGTCACCTCCGTGGGCGCATTGGGATCGACCGTTGACGGATCGGTGCGGAAGATATTATTGAATACAATGGATGGCAGAGATACCACGGCAATGATGATAAATAACAGGAATAGGCAGAGGAAAATGAGAATTTTGAATAGCGTATGACGGAGAGACCATGCGGCGGATAGAACAGCGCCCCACGGTCCGCCTGCCGCCGTACCGGCAGCGATTCCCGCTACAGCCTTACCGCCCTCTACACCTGCCTGTACTGTTGCCGCAGCGGCGTTGGCCGCGGCTTCTCCCGCCGCAGCCCCAGTCGCGCCGGCCGTACCG
>JABLTT010056905.1_pt1 | contig 12279 bp, 12 predicted proteins | sample 7160061 | NCBI WGS metagenome assembly JABLTT01 (sample SAMN14651232, study PRJNA627086) | human gut metagenome | isolation source: feces | host: Homo sapiens | reverse complement strand
TTGTAACAAGAAAACCACCTGTTATACAGGTGGTTCTAAAAAGCTTAAGCTATAAGAAAAGTAACAAAAAAAAGAAAACCTCCGATATAATGTAAGTGGCTTGGCGGTCACAACAAAATAAAGGAGGTACCATAAAATATGGATACAGAAAGTTTAGCACACACAAAATGGAATTGCAATTATCACATCGTTTTCGCGCCTAAGTATAGAAGGCAAGTAATATATGGAAAATTGAAAAAAGATATAGGAAAAATACTAAGAGATTTATGCGCGCGAAAAGGTGTTGAGATAATTGAGGCGGAATTATGCAATGATCATGTGCACATGTTGGTAAAGATTCCACCCAAAATGAGTATCTCGTCATTTATGGGATATCTGAAGGGAAAGAGCACATTGATGATATTCGAGAGACATGCGAATTTGAAATATAAATACGGGCAACGTAAATTTTGGTGTCGGGGCTACTATGTCGATACAGTGGGAAAAAATAAAAAAGTAATAGAAGAATACATAAGGAATCAAATTTACGAGGACAAAATGTATGATCAAATGAGCATGAAGGAATTTGTAGACCCATTCACAGGTGAAAAAATAAAATAGAGGACCCCTTTAAGGGGTACAAGTAGCAGAGTGCAACCGTCAAGTCTTTCTCACCGCACCTTTAGGTGTAGCAGGGAAAGGAGCCTTATAGGCTCAGAGAAAACTACCAGTTATACTGGTAGTTTTATTTCACACAGAAACTTATTGTAGAAACCAGGTGTGTACAGTATAATGGGTACAGTTGAATTCACAGGAGGATACATGAAGGTCATAAAACACAAACACGTGATACCGATTATACGAAATACATTAAATGCACTGGATGCGCGGCTGGTGGATCATGGTTACCGTGTGGCTTTTTTGATGGAACAGACTCTGTGTCATGCAGGACTCTTTAAAGGAAAGGAATTGCGGGATATTGTCATGACCTGCTTTCTTCATGATATCGGTGCTTATAAGACGGAGGAAATCGAGCAGCTAATCCAGTTTGAAACATGGGATATCTACCAGCATTCCGTATACGGCTATCTTTTCCTGAAAAATCTGTCCCCGCTCGGCCCGTATGCGGATATCATTCTATATCATCACATATATTACAGAAAGCTCAGAGATCATGATATTCCCTACCTTCTTGTGTCACAGCTTCTCAGCCTCTGTGATCGTCTGGATGTCTATCAGCTTGAGAAACCGCTTCAAAATGTGGAAGCCTTCCTTCGCCAGTTCGAGGAGGATTATTTCAGTAAGGAGGCGATTGATCTGTTCCTTTCCGCAGATGCACAATGCCACATGCTGGATCAGCTTTATGTACAGCAGCAGGAGGTAAAGGTAGCGGTCTTCGATGAAATACCGTTTACGGAATCAGAAGGAAAGGCATATCTGCATATGCTCAGCTATGCAATAGATTTCCGTAGTGAATATATGGTAGCACATACCATTACAACGACAAGTGTTTCCACAACACTTGCGGCGCTATGTGATTATCATCTGACAGAAATAGAAAAGGTGTATTACGGAGCCCTGCTGCATGATATCGGTAAGGTTGCCATACCGGTGACGATTCTTGACTTCCCGGGCAGACTCAGTCCGCAGGACATGGCAGTTATGCAGTCACATGTGACATATTCCATGAAAATTCTGCATGGTGTTGTAGATGAGGAAATCGAGCATATCGCTGTCCGTCATCATGAAAAGCTGAACGGCAAAGGCTATCCTCTGGGGCTGAAGGAGGAAGCTTTAACGACATCCGAACGCATTGTAGCAATTGCGGATATCATCAGCGCTCTCATAGGAAAGCGCAGCTATAAGGAAGCATATGACTTGGAGAAAATCAAAGAAATTTTACAGGAAATGGCTGAAGGGCAGTATCTGGATGATAGAATCGTACAGATTGCCTGTGACAATCTTCCTCACATCCTGCAGACGGTGAAGCGCGATTGTACACCGGTAATTGCAATGTATCAGGAAATACGTCGTGATTATGAGCATAGGATAGCACAGCTTGACAGGTAAGCAGTACATAAATGTGACTGTATAGTTCAATACTTACAGCCACACAGAGCTGCTGCATATGGCTATGCCAGGAAGAAATGCGGAAATTAAGCAAATAATCTTATAAAAATTTCTTTTTGATTCTGTACATAAGGAAGAAAAGATGGTATAATAATCGCGGTCTCAGGGAAACGGTTCGTGAGAAAGCTATTTCCTTATTCTGCCGGAGTGGCTCAATGGTAGAGCAACGCACTCGTAACGCGTAGGTTGGGTGTTCGATTCACCTCTCCGGCACCATATGATATATTCAGGTTGTGTTCATTTCGCCGTATGGCAAAGGCCTTAGGAAAGGGTCTGAAATGCATGACCTTTTTTCTTGTATTTTGTATGTCCTCGTGCTGTGGAAGATGCTTTTTCTAAAGCGTTGTATATGTCGAAGGGATACGCTAAAACAAGAATAGATAAAGAGGATAGTTCCTTTTGAATATCATCAGCAACAAGAAAAAAAGAATCAATGCATCATTAAAGCGATGTACTTGATTCCTTTTAGCTTTCATGGGTAAAAGCTCTACCCATCTTTGGTGAAACGAAACCGGAAGACTATTCTTTTTTTTGCTTGTGAAAGATACCCTGTGCTTATTCTCTAACATTGATAGAAGGGAAACCTGTATGTTTTTTTATGAGAAGAGGCAGCATGCATGTAAATATCCAATAAAAGCCTTTGGCTGATAAAACAGCCGAGGTATCGGGATAGGGAATTGTTGCTTACAGGTGCGAGCACAGCTCATAGGCATCCCAGATGCCCTCCATGATATCCTTTGGATGAGAGCTGTCACCGATATTATAAATATCCTTTGCCTTCAACAAAATCTGATCATACAGGGAACGATTGCTGCGATAGCCAAGGGCAAGGATCGTGCAGTCACTTGCCAGCTCCTGTATAGCGCCCTGTGTCTCAACCACGATTTCATGCTCGCGGATTTCCTGCAGCTTTGTCTGTAAGCGGATCTCAACCTGATGGTGCTCCAGTAATTCCAGTATCATCTGCTTGTTCATATCGGCAGGAGCTCCGGTAGACATCAGCGTATCCGCCATTTCAATGATGCGCACGCTTTTTCCATGCCGGGAGAGCCAGATGGCCAGCTCACAGCCAACAAGACCACCGCCGATAATCGTAGCTTCCTTCTTCGCGGTTACCGCTCCCTTTAATACATCGACAGCAGTTACGCCATATTCAATTCCCTTGATTGGCGGCAGGAAAGCGTGGCTTCCGGTGGCACAGATTACGACATCTGCGGCTTCGATTCGTGGATCCTGCGCCTGTACGTCACTGTTCAGCTCAACCTGTACCTTCAGACGCTCCATCTGATGCTCATACCAGGAAATCAGCAGCTTTCCATCATCCTTGAATTCTGGAACACTTGCCCAGCGATACATGCCACCGAGCTGCTTTTCTTTTTCTACAAGTGTTACCGTGTGTCCGCGTAGTGCCAGAACTCTTGCGGCCTCCATACCAGCAGGACCTCCACCGATGACAAGACAGCTTTTCGTATGCTCTGCCTTACAGAAGGCAGCCTCTTTTTCACGGTTGCATTGCGGATTGACGGCACAGGACATCAGACGCATGGAGTGTGCCCGGTTAAAGCAGCCATCATGACAGGACAGACATGGGCGGATATCCTGAATATTGCCCTGGCGCATTTTATTAACAAATTCCGGATCTGCAAGCAGTGGTCTTCCCAATACCACCATGTCGCACTTTCCTTCCTGCAATGCCTCGGCGGCAAGCTGCGGATAGCCCATGCGCCCGGCTGTCAGCACCGGTACCTTTACAACCTTCTTTACCTTTTCGGCAAATGGCAGATAAAGGCCGCGATCCTGAAAGAATGGCGGATGTGCCCAGTACCATGCATCATAGCTTCCGGCATCCACATTCAAAGCATCATATCCGGCCTCGGTCAGTATTTTGGCGAATTGCAGGCCTTCCTCAATATCTCTTCCCAGCTCCGGATAGGATTCACCTGGCAGGATGCCATGGCGCTCCGCACGGATAAAGCTCTTGAGTGAGAATCTCAATATCACAGGAAAATCCTTGCCGCATGCCTGTTTAACAGCCTGTAATATGGCGAGTGGAAACCGCAGTCGCCCCATTAGATCGCCACCGAACTCATCCTCACGCTGATTGAAATATTCCATTGTGAAATTGTCCAGCAAATAACCCTCATGAACTGCATGCACCTCAATACCATCTGCACCTCCCATTTTTGCCAGCATGGCGCAGGTCGCAAAATCCTTGATCAGCTCATAGATTTCCTCTGTAGTCAATGCACGATGCTGAATGGAAGGATCCCAGCGATTCGTGGTAACGCTCGGTGCAACAAAGGTATTATCCAGAATCATGGCAGGTATGGCAGAGCGTCCCAATCCGGCGGTCAGCTGGACAAACAGCTTGGAATTGTAGGCATGAATATTATCACTCATTTTCTTTAGCTGTGTCATGTAGCTTTGCGGGTCCTCCAGCGGACAGGGAAAGCTTGCCTTGCGGTGCTTTTCGATTCTGTTTTCGATAAAATTGGCACCGGTGATGATCAGACCGGTACCTCCACGGGCCCGTTCTGTAAAGTGATCAATGGATTCCTGCTTATATGCCCAATGGTCATCCAGCTGGCCCATCGCCATCGGAGCCATAGCAAAACGGTTTCGTATCTCCACATTACCGATACGAAGCGGCGTGAATAAAGCTTCATATTCCTTTTTTATGATGTCCCTCCTTTAAGTGAACGTGTTCATTTAATTACATGATAGCACTTACATAGAAAAAGTCAAGGGGTGGTTCACATTGTGTTTTTTAAGCGGATACGATACAATGAAGACACAAAGCAGGTGAGTCTATGAAAGAAAAGGAAATGCGGCGGCGGCCGAACCAGACGGAAAAAACAAGAAGAAAAATTGTTGAGGCGATTCATGTGAGTATGAAGGAAGCGGATCTCAGTGATATCACCATTCGAAGTGTATGTAAAAAGGCAGGTGTATCCATCGGCACCTTCTATTTATATTTTTCCTGTAAGGAGGCTGCTTTGCTGTATGGCTATCGTCAGGCGGATGAACAGTTTCCTGCATTACCGCTGGAGGAGGATGCATGGGGCAGCATTCGTAAAATCATGACCTGCTATCTGAAGATGGTCACGCTGGAGGACATGCATGCCGTGCGCCAGATTTATATCTGCCATATCAAATACCACGATACCTATTTCTTTGATGAACAGCGTCCGATTTTTCAGCTGCTGGCGGCAGAGGTTGGAAAGCTGGTTTCAGAGACTGCAGTAAAGGATGTGACATGGGGACTGCTGACGACTGCCAGGGGTCTGATTTATCATGCCTGCTGTTTGAAGGATGAGCAGATAGCATTGGACTGGCATGAGAAGCAGCTGGAGGAGCTTATGGATTACCTTTCCTATCGTGTGCAGAAATTACAAAAAAGAAATACGTGATCGCTGGCTTCATAATCATGTTTAACGTATGGTGGAAAAGGCTATTGCGAATAAGAGGATTCAATATGTTAAATAGCAGCTCTTTTTGATTACAGGCTGTATGGACTAGGTTTGTTTTAAAGGAAGCAGTGTTTTATAAATTGTAATTTCAAGAGGATTTAAAAAATATAGGATATGCTTGGAAGGAAGCCTCTGAGGTTATGGGATTTGATTTAGAGCAATGCTGTGGTAGAGGATATGAAATGGAAGGAATCGTATCGCATCATGATATTGAAAAGGCCATTTTAGGTAAGGATATCATTTGTACTGATTCACTTCCTGCTACCACGTTAGATCATTTCAAGGAATGTAAAGTTACAACACACGTAATGAAAAAAGCAAACAAGGGAGCTGTATTGAATCCATGCCCGCCATTTTATAGAGGTGAAGAGATATCAGACGATATAATAGAATCTGATTTTTTCGTAGGATATGAATTTAAAAAGTATCTATTATATATCCATCAAGCAATTATGATTTATTGCTTGGTTTGATAAATTAGAATTTACGGAGGATAATATGACAGAAAGAGAAAAAATGTTGGCAGGACAGCTTTATGATTGTGGAGATGCAGAATTATTAACCCAGTGGCATAAGGCAAAAGATTTAGCAAGAAATTATAATCAAGCCGATTCTGCTGATGCTGAAAAAAAAGGATGCATTTTAAGTGAATTGCTTGGTGGAAAAGGTAAAAATTTGTGGATAACAGCACCCTTTTATGTTGATTATGGTAATAATATTTATTTTGGAAATAACTGCGAAGTAAATATGAATTGCACTTTTTTAGATGATAATATTATTCGCATCGGAGATAATGCTTTAATTGCACCAAATGTGCAAATATACACAGCATATCACCCAACGAATATGATTGACCGTTTTGGAGAACCTAAAGAAGATGGCTCATTTGAATTTTGTAAAACCCAAACAGCACCAGTTATCATAGGTAACAATGTATGGATAGGTGGCGGAGCTATCATTATGCCAGGTGTTACGATAGGAAATAATGTAGTCATCGGAGCAGGAAGTGTTGTTACAAAAAATATTCCTGATGATGTCATAGTATATGGAAATCCTTGTCGAGTAATACGAGAAAATAAATAAATTAGAAGTTTGAGGAGTGATATAAACATGGGATATGATTTTCGGCTGGCAAAAAATAATGAAATTGATACTATTTATTCTTTATACGAAAAAAGAATTCAATGGATGGATCATACAGGGATTCAACAGTGGAATACTACAAATTATTTAGCAGTATATCCAGTCAGCTATTATGCAGAACGACAGAAGTCAGAAGAACTTTATGTCTTATGCAGAGAGGGTATCATCATTGGTGCAGTAGTTCTGCTACAAAGTGATATGCGTTGGATGAAAGAGGCACATTCTCCAGCGTTCTATGTGCATAATCTTGTTACTGAGCCATCAATTAAAGGTGCAGGTAAGATTATTCTTTCCGAAGCGGAGAAAGTAGCAAGCAGTAAGGGTATGAAATTTATACGTCTTGACTGTGCGGTAGATAATGAATTTTTGAATGAATATTACGACTTAATGGGCTATAAATTGGTTGGTCACTGTGAGGATGGACATTATATCGGCAATAAGAGAGAAAAGGAATTTCACTGCTAAATTAGAATTTGTGGAGGTATATGATTGTGGAACATAATCATTTGATAGAGCTTGAAGAATTAGGCGTATTGTACGGCAGGGATTGTATTTTTGTAGATAATGTTGTTCAAACGGGTTCGACACTTAAATTTAAGGGAAAGATAAATGGCCGTCTTGCAAGTAAAATTCACGACAATATATGGATTCCATACGAGCTTACATTTAAACAAGTAATAAAATATTCTTCTTGTGAATTAGATACATTTGAAGCTAGTAGAAATGAGGCATACGCTACATGCAAAGCGTCCTTCTTTATAATTCAAAATAGTGAATGCCTGAAAAAAATTCCTATCCGCTATGACTACAAAAAATATGATTATAAGCATTTTATGGTATGCACGTATGATTTTATTTTTAATGTGCTTGCAGTTGACTATAAACTAAAGCATGGTTTTAACAAATTGGAAAATTAGAATTTGTGGAGGTAAGAGCTTGGAACAAAATAGACCAGATTTTAAAGATATAAAATCATTTGAAGAATTTAATAAGTATTATTGGTACAGAGAAGAACTTTCACAAATATGTAAATCTCTCACATTAGAATATAGAGGTACAAAACAGGAACTGAATTACATTATAGAGCAATACTTTAAGGGGAATAGAATTGAAAGGATGTCAGAACACAAAAATAAAAAGCACACCGAAGTAATAACGCTAAATACACCACTACTTGAATGTAACTTTTCATTTAATCAAAAATTTCGAGATTATTTTTCAGTTTTAACTGGAGTTAAGTCGTTTAAATTTACTGCTAATATGGCAACAGCTTGGAGAAAAGTAAAAGGAGAGAACGATATAGAATTTACGATTCAAGATATGATTAACATATATTATGGAGAGTTAGATTATGCAAAGTATGATAATTCAGTTTGTCAATGGAACCAGTTTTTAAAAGATTTTTGTTTAGATAAACATAGTGATTATTATTCTAACAAATTAAAAGTTGCATCTATTCTTTGGAAAGAAGTTAGAGTATCTAAAAATGAAAAAAAATATTCAAGAAAACTTTTAACTGAATATGCTGATAAAATAGAGGGTTATTACAAGTAAATAAATTTCAGTTTGTTAAATTCTCGTGCGATATTGATTGAAAAAGTTGGTGGAGTTCTTCTTCAATATTCTCTATAATTTGATTATCATAAAACAAGGAGGATAACACAATGAATTTAGGAAATAGTTTATTTCACGCAAGAAAGAAAAGTGGATTATCACAAGAGGAAGTTGCTGAAAAAATCGGCGTAAGCAGACAAACGATATCAAAATGGGAAACCAATGAAACAGTTCCAGATATTTTCCAATCAAAGAAGATGGCGAAACTCTATAGAATTTCTTTAGATGAACTTATTGAATTTGATATTCATTTACAAGAAATCGAAGAAATGATTGATAAAAGTGATGAAAAACTAAATGAAAAAGTGAATTGGACAAATGCATGGGGAAAGAAATATCCTATACTCCTTAAATATCAGACAGAAGTGAATACTTCAAATTATGCTTTTCGAATTACAAAAATGTTTGATGAAATTAAGAATGAATATGGATATAGTAAACAAGACGCGATGTTAGTTCTAAAAGATATTTTGTATCAATCATATAAAATCTGGAACAAATAAATAACGATTTATCTTCAGCTATAGATGATTTCCTTGAAAAGAAATGGGTAGCCGGTTTTCAGTATCTTGTGAAGAATTGTCAAAATCGTGTTGTAATCCTTTTCATCAAATACCAACTATGGTAAAATAGGGACAATGAGGTGAGATAATGAAAGATGTGACATTAGTTGTACTGGCGGCCGGTATGGGCAGCCGTTACGGAGGATTGAAGCAGATTGATCCGATTGGACCAAACGGAGAAATTATTCTGGAAATGTCTGCATTTGATGCAATTCGTGCAGGCTTCAACAAGATTGTTTTTATTATAAAGAAAGCGATTGAAGAAGATTTCAAGAAAGCGATTGGAAATAAGATTGCGGAGCATATCAAGGTGGAATACGTATTTCAGGAGATGGATGCGTGTCTGCCTGAGGGGTATGAGATACCTGCTGACCGTGTAAAGCCATGGGGAACGGCCCATGCCATTCTGTGCTGTAAAAACGTAATTCATGAACCGTTCGCCGTGATCAATGCGGATGATTACTATGGTATTGCTTCCTTCCAGAAGCTGCATGACTATCTGGTATCCAATGAGGATGAAACAGCATACAGCATGGTTGGCTTTGTTCTTGGAAACACCCTGACAGATCACGGCAGTGTTGCCCGCGGTGTCTGCAAGGTGGAAGACGGCAAGCTGGCAGGTGTTGATGAACGCACGAGAATTGAAAAACGCGAGGGCAAGGTACAGTATTACGAAAACGATACATGGTATGATGTGGATGCCAATTCTCTTGTTTCCATGAATATGTGGGGCTTTACTCCAAAATTCATGGAGGAAGTGGAAGAACGCTTCCCGACCTTCCTGCAGGAGACGGTGAAGGAAAATCCATTGAAGAGCGAATTTTACATTCCGGTGACAGTGGATACGCTGATCCGTGAAGGAAAAGCTACCGTAACCGTATTATCCAGTGATGACAAATGGTACGGTGTTACCTATCAGGAAGATAAGCCGATGGTAAAGGAAGGGATTCGCAAGCTGATTGAAGCTGGCAAGTATCCGGTACCGCTCTGGAGCAAATAACGAACAAGGGGAGCTTCCCCTTTTCTTTTGCTTACGAGCAAGCACACGGCAACTGGAAAGCACGAGCAATGAAGGAAACACTTGATAAGTGATAAATGTCTGTTGTTCTGTGATAGGCTTGAATGCTTCTGCAAAAGAAGCATTCTGATGATGAAGAGCATAGCGAGGTGAACATGCATGCAGCAACAAAATGACTGGTACACGGGGATTGACTATTTTCAATCCTATAAGGAACAGGATATACAGGTGGAGGAACAAAGCCTTGCACAACCGGTTCCGCTCACACGGCATGAACGCGTGGAGCTCTGGTATGTTTTAAAGGGGGATGGCGATATTCTGGTGAACGGGGTATTGCATACCGTTCAGCAGGATTCCTTTCTCTGTCTGTATGCTCATCATCTGTATGAGGTTTCCTGTGTGCGAAAGCCGCTGCGGGTATTGCGAATCCAGTTTTATATCGGTTTGTTCATGCATGCCATGTGGGAAAAACATCCCAGAGGAAGAAATGCCTCTCTGGTATATGAAACTCCGGCCTGTCTTTGCTGTGCGGATAGCGAGGTACTCCAGCTGTTTCATCGGGCACAGCAGGAATCTTACGGCAATGCCTTTGGTTCCCGCAATATGCTGATGTATATCGTCCTGCAAATTCATATGCTGTTCTGCCGCTATGCATTGCAGGAATCCATGGAGGAGGGACAGTCACCTGTCTGGAAGCTGATCAAGCGCACAATTGTAGCCTCACAGGAGCATACCACACTGCAGGATGCGGCAGCAAAGCTGCAGCTGCATCCACGCTACCTCAATCAGAAGATCAAGGATGCCTGCGGTTACAGCTTTACCCAACTGCGCTCATTCGGCAAAATCATCAATGCCTGTGCACTGCTTCACTTTGAGGACCTATCCATTTCTTATATTGTGGATCTGCTTTCCTACTCCTCTACTGCTGCCTTTTACCGTCAGTTTCAGGCATGGACAGGAATGTCACCACTGGATTACCAGAAGCACCGGATTCTGGACAATGCTCATTTCTATTGCCGCAAGGATTTGTATTTGCAGATTATGCAATACCTCTATCTGCATTTTTCACAGGATATTACGCTAGAGGATATGGCGAGGGAATGCCATCGGAAAAGCTATGAGCTGGAACAGCTGTTAAAGCAGGAATATCATACGAGCTGGACACAGGAGCTGATGGCTGTTCGTGTGCATCAGGCGGCTGCCTTACTGACGGCGACGAAGCGTACCATCACATCGATTGCCATGGATTGCGGATTTTCATCTCTGGCTGTCTTTGAACGGCACTTTGCAGCCTGCATGGGCTGTACACCGGAACAGTATCGCAAACAGCAATCTGTATAAATGAGAAAAAGACCTTTGAATTTGAATATACGTTTTTCATGTAAGCGTTATAATTTAAGTATCAGGAGGTCTTTTTTATGTTTGAAAAACTATTTGAACCAATCAGAATTCGCGGAATGGAAGTGAAAAATCGCATTGTGCTGCCGGCAATGGGAACGAAAATGGCGGCAGAGGATGGAAACGTGACACAGCAGATCATCGATTATCAGGTAGCGCGGGTAAAGGGTGGCTGCGGTCTGAACTTATCGGAGGTATGTGCAGTCCATGCGCCGAGTGCTCCCCGAAAATTTCTGGCACTGCATAACGATTCCTATATTCCATCACACAAGGCATTCTGTGATGCCATTCATGAGGCAGGTGGGAAGTGCGGTGTGCAGCTGTGGCAGGGAAGTCTTGCCGCAAGCATGGATCCAAAGGCGAGAATCATGGTGGCCAGTGATTTGCATGTGCACGGGCATACCATACCGGCTTTGGATGTGGAGACGATTGAAGAGGTTGTCGCCTGCTTCGGCGTTGCGGCAAAGCGCGCGGTGAAGGCCGGCTATGACTGTGTGGAATTCCATTGCGGACATAATTATCTGCCGCATTCCTTTTTGTCACCGGCATTCAATCACCGTGAGGATGCCTATGGCGGAACATTTGAAAAGCGCTGTAAATTCCCGCTGGACTGTATCCGCGCCATTCGTCAGAGCATACCGCGGGATATGCCGCTGCTGATGCGCCTGGATGCACAGGATGATTATCTGGAGAATGGCTTGACCATAGAGGATGTCATTGCGTTTTGCAGGCTGGCAAAAGAGGCCGGAGTAGATGTACTGGATATCTCGCGTGGTAATATGATAACAGCGGGGTTGAAATACGAGGTACCGCCGATTGATATACCAAAGGGCTTTAATGTGGATAACTGTGCCAGAATCCGTAGGGAAACCGGAATGCTGTGTATTGCGGTCGGACGTATCAACACACCGCAGCTGGCTGAGGAAATTCTGGAACAGAATAAGGCGGATATGGTTGTCATGGG
>JABLTT010014960.1_pt1 | contig 12293 bp, 15 predicted proteins | sample 7160061 | NCBI WGS metagenome assembly JABLTT01 (sample SAMN14651232, study PRJNA627086) | human gut metagenome | isolation source: feces | host: Homo sapiens | reverse complement strand
TGTTCTAATACATCCGCAAACATACCTTTCATACACTCCATGATGTCCTGTGTAGATGTAAACTTTTGTTCATTGACAAGATCCTTAATCTGCTTAGTCGAAATAAAAGATGTGTTCATAGTATTTTTCCTCCTGTAAGTATGTTTCGTATCTACATTCTTACCCGCTTTTTACTATTTACACATCTTTTGCTATATTCCCATTAAGTTATTTTATTTTGAACATTACTTTTGATTTCAAATTGCAATTTATATGTACTATAAGTTCATAAATTTAGAAATTGGCTACATGCAACTATTCCTTTGTTAAAAATATGCTTATAAATAGATGAGGTGAACTAATAGTGAGCGGCTACAAAATGGCTACAAAAAGTTTAAAGACGTACTGTAATGGCTAAAATATGAGTGTTTTATGGACGAAATATGCATTAATAGTATGGAAAAACACGAGAAAACAAGGTCTGGAAGTTAGTGGGAATAATACTAAAAACCTCGGAAAACCCTATTGATAAAGGGAATTCTGAGGTTTTCTTTTTTCTAAGATTCTCAAATGATACTATAATCTTTTTCCTTAATTCAAGTGATGTCATGTGTCGAATAAAAAATGAATACTTGTTTTTTGAATCAAAATCGCAAGTTCCATAAATTGAGGTCCGACAGTTCAGTAAAATAGCATTTGAAAAAGAAATCAAGAGGATGGCTTAAGCTGTCGTTCAATACTTGAATCTTCTGATCATAGCAATGAGTTTATATATACTGAGGCTGCTGAGATTTTGAATTTAAAATTAGAGTCAGATGAGATGCATTGGTTAATCACTCATATAAAAGTAGTTGATTTAACATCAATAGAAAGTTTCTGTTTTGATTCATTAGATTTTGTTTTAGAAAATGAGTAAATCTTATTCAGTGATACTATGTTTTTGTAGAAATAGATATAATGCTAGTAATTTATATTAAAGAATTAGTGAAGAATGATTTTGATAAAAATGGTTTCCAAATCGATACATTTCAACGAGATTGGATTGAAACTTTGAATTCAATGAATAATGAAGTTGATGAATTTATAACAAGTGATCCAAATGTCACAAAGAATTTTAGTGAATCATGACTTTATTATTGAAGCCATTTATATTTGTATGAATGCGTAAAATATTCCTTTTTCATACAGGTGTTTATATCCGATAATAAATCAAGCAAAAAGAAATAGTTGATACGTATAAAAGTCTTGCCGCTTTCGAAAAAGGAACGAATCCATAAACAGGATAAGGTATTTTTCAATATGCTTCTAAATATACAGGGATGCGCCTATATCTTAAATTTCACAATCTTCCCAAATAAATTAGTGATATCATATTACAGAAGCAATATCTATCAAAAGCGTCCGTGAATCCTATGATGGAAACAGACACAATTTGTCCAGTTTATACAATTACATCACAAATCTTGCGATATAATAAAGAATATATATAATTGAAAAAGGAAGGAAATTAGGATATGAAATTCAAGGAAACGACGATTCGTGTACTGGTGCGGAAGAATTATGGAGAATGCTTTGATTTTTACACACAGAAGCTGGGACTGCATGTAGTTTGGGGAGACCGAAATGGTCCCTATACTTCCTTTGCGGCAGAATCGCAGGAGGAGCCCTGCTTCGCTATCTTTTTAGGTGATGCCATGACGATGTTTCAGGGATATGTGCAGCCGGATACAAATAAGCAGCCGGACACGGTAACTGCAGTCATACCTACAGATGATCTGGATCAGGATTACTATCGTTTACAGGAAGCTGGTGTGGAATTTCTTGGAGAGCCGCAATTTATAGAAGCATGGGGCATGCGGTGTACTTACTTCAGAGACCCGGAAGGAAATCTATTTGAACTAAACGATGCCAGCGTGTAATGTGTCAGCTATACATAAGATAATCTAATCAAAGCTGCAAACCGAAACATATATGCAGGAAAACTTCAGTCTTTATGGAAGCTGCTAGTATGCATGTAAAAATTCAGGTAAAACAATATTTGAAAGTGAGGAAGCCGTATGAACTGGGAACCATGGACAGGGTGCTATAAAATCAGCGAGGGCTGTACAAATTGCTATTTTTACGGTCCTCATGCAAAACGGTATGGTCAGAATACCATACAGAAGACGGATAAATTTGACTGGCCGATCCGAAAGAACGCAAAGGGTGAATACAATATCAAAGGAAACAAGATTCTTGCGACCTGCTTTGCCACGGATTTCTTTCTGCCGGAAGCCGATGCCTGGCGTGAGGAAATCTGGGCGATGATCAAGCAGCGGACGGATATAGAATTTTTGATTCTGACAAAGCGAATTGATCGTTTTCCTGTCGCCTTGCCGGATGACTGGGGATGCGGATATGAGCACGTGAATATAGGATGTACCGTCGAAAATCAGGAAGCAGCCGATTACAGACTGCCCTTATTTCTATCCTATCCCATGAAGCGTCGGTTTATCGCCTGTGCCCCGTTACTGGAAGCGATTGATTTAACACCATATCTTGATGGTGTTGATCATGTCACTGTAGGCGGAGAAACCGGAAGAGAGGCACGCATATGTGATTATGAGTGGGTGCTTGACCTTCACAGGCAGTGCGGGGAAGCCGGTAAAACCTTCTGGTTTAAAAATACAGGCTCTTTTTTCAGACATGACGGTATCATAGAACGAGTGAATCCATTCAAACAGACAGGAAGAGCGAAGCAATGCGGGATTGATATAACAGACGGAAGAAGATTGTTCTAATCGATGGTTATGTATTTTACCATGATCAACGATTAGGATTATGCAGTCTTCTTTGACTGAGTCGGATAATTAAAACTGCGTAATTTGGACTGTCTATAATAAGATAAACAAATAAAGAAATGAGAGCAATCTCATTTTTATTTTACTAAAAAATCATTGTGAGGTAAGCCGATGTGCATAGCGGGTAAACATAGCCCCTTTCCTCATGATAAACATGGGAAAATAGTATCCATGTTCATCAGGTAAGCTGTTATATCCAGTATTCAGTCTTATAAGGAGCTTGCAAATGCTAACTCTTGCATTGACAATCCTGTTAAGTGTATTATAATGTATATGTACAATAAGCACATTTAAGTACAACGGAGGTGGCCTTGTGCAAATACTGATCAGTAATCATACCACAAAACCGATTTATGAACAGATAACCTCACAGATCAAGCATGCCATTATGAGCGGAGAATTAAAGAGCGGCGATCCGCTTCCATCCATGCGTGCATTGGCAAAGGATCTGCATATCAGCGTTATTACGACACAAAAAGCGTATGAGGATCTGCAGCGGGATGGCTTTATCGAAAGTGCTGCGGGCCGTGGAACCTTCGTATCCTCACAAAACAAGGAATTCATCTGTGAGGAACAACTGCGTCTGGCGGAAGCAAAGCTGCAGGAAGCCGCAGAAATCGGACGGTTAAATGGAATATCGCTTGAAACATTAACGAAGCTGCTTACGATGTTTTATGATGAAGGATAGGGAAGGAGTATCATTATGGATGCACTCATGCTAAAAAATGTATCAAAAGCATATGAGAATTTTCAGCTGAAGGATATCAGCTTTACACTGCCGGAAGGAACCATTATGGGACTTATCGGTGAAAACGGCGCAGGCAAATCAACCATTATCAACTGCATTATGGATTTGGTAAAGCGGGACAGCGGCGAGATTACGGTTCTTGGACAGCAAATGAATGAAGACAATCTGGCACTGCGCGAAGATATCGGAATCGTTTTCGATGTCAGTGATTTCTATGACAGCTTCAGTATTGAGCATACGGAAAAAATTTTACAGGATGTTTATAAAAACTGGGATCATGAAACCTTTCAAAGATACAAACAACAGTTTGCATTACCTGATAAAAAGCGTATGAAAGAATTCAGTCGTGGTATGAAAATGAAAACAGCGATTGCTATTGCATTATCCCACAAGCCGCGGCTTCTCATACTTGATGAGGCAACAAGCGGTCTGGATCCCGTCATGCGGGATGAAATCCTGGAAGTATTCATGGAATTTGTTCAGGATGAGCATCATTCTATCCTCATATCTTCCCATATCTCTACCGATTTGGAAAAGGTGGCTGATTACATTACATTTGTTCATAATGGAGAGCTTGTACTGTCTGCTCTTAAGGATGAATTGATTTATCAATATGGTATCATGAAATGCCGTGAAGAAGATTTTAAACAGCTAAACCCGGATGATATTATTCGCTACCGCAAACAGCCTTATGAAACAGTGGTGCTTGTCGAAGATCGCGAGGCGGCTGCACATAACTATCCAAATTGCATTGTTGAGCGTGCAACACTGGATGATATCATGCTGCTGTATGTGAAAGGAGAACGGATATGATCGGGTTGATACGAAAGGATTTATATTATTTAGCCTCCAGCTGGAAGCCGTTGCTGCTGTCTGTCTTCATCATTGGCGGATTTTCTACATGGAAAGGCTTTGGAGCGATTCTAATCGTGATTTTGCAAACTTTTTCGGATTGAGCATTATGGGATGTATTCAGATGGATGCACAGAACAAATGGTATGACTATTACCGGGTTCTTCCCATTTCCTTTCGAAATGTTGTGGCAGCTCGTTATTTCGCATATCTGGCTTTTACGGGCATTGGTTTTCTGATAACCGTTGTATATGGTTATGTGATTCAATTTACAATGGGAATTACTGCTCTGGGAACCCGGTTTGCTATGTGGCAGGGATTCTCAATGGGCATTGCACTGGCATTGAGCTTTGCGGCTGTCTTTATTCCTGCCACCTATTACAACAAGGGCGAGAAAATGGAGGTATCCATGATGATGAGCGGTTTTGTATCCTTTGGAGCTGTATATCTTGCCAGCAAGCTGCTGATGCTGTTTGGTATTCAGCTGATGGATTATGCAGATATGTTTCTTCAGATTCTATTAGGTTCGTCTTTGCTGCTGTTTGCAATCTCATGGACTGCATCAAATATCATAGTTCAAAAGCGTGCCTCATAACCAGCACACTGCAAGTAATAGAGCAGGAACCGGATAAAATCCATAGCTAAAAGCAATAAGGAGAAGAGAATGAGGAACATTACAAAGGAGCAGCTGGAATCTGCGCATAAGGAAATCGTGGCGATTATCAGAAAATGTGAGCATATGGAAGGGAAATCCGCAGCAGGGACCTCGCAGCATACCTTACTGAAAAATCGGCTGTTTTCCATGCGTGTGGCAAAGCAGCTGATCGAAGAAAAGCTGACAGCACTGCAAATGAATGCTGCGATAGAAAACGCAAATATAGTTTCCCTTCAGGAATTGGCTTTAGCCATAGAACCGGTTCGCTCCATCATCAGAAAATGCAGAAAGGCACAAAGTAAATATGAAAAGGAAACCGCCCATTATAATCGCCACGAGCCAATGATTCATGCGATGCAGATTGCAGAGCAGCTGCTTGAGGAACAGCACCAGTTGCAGCAGGAGGCAGAAGCTCGCTAAAAAGACATACACCTATTATATAACGAAGCACATAAAGCGAAAAGAGGATTCGAGGTTAGGAGTTCTTAGCAGCTATATGTGTTTTTCTGTCTTTTCATAGGAAAAAAAATCCTGATAAAATTTTGTTGACTCTCCCCCTACAGGAGCATGTAAGCTGAAGGTGAAAGGAGGAATTGCAATGAAAAGTATTGAAGTTTCGGATATAACGAAGACATATAACGGAAGAACAGTCGTAGACAGACTGAGCTTCTCCGTTGACAAAGGAGAGGTGTTCGGACTGCTGGGACATAACGGTGCCGGCAAGAGTACGACGATTGACTGTTTACTGGGTCTTACAAAGCCGGACAGCGGCAGTGCACGTATCTTAGGACAGAATGCAGCCAAACACAGAAAAACGTTGTTTGAGCATGTCGGTGTCCAGCTGCAGCATGCGGCACACGCAAACAATATTCGCGTTTGTGAGGTATGTGAGGAAACCGCGGCACTTTACCATGAGCCTGCGGACTATCATGCGCTTTTAAAGCAGTTTCAGCTGGAAGCGTTCACCAATCAAAAGGTGGAACAGCTGTCGGGAGGTGAGCGGCAAAAGCTGTCCGTAGTCGTGGCACTGATTCCAAATCCACAGGTGATTTTTCTGGATGAGCTGACGACCGGACTGGATGTGGCAGCCCGTCGCGAGGTATGGCATATTCTGAAATCACTGAAGCAAAAGGGAATGACAATTTTCCTGACAACGCATTATATGGAGGAGGCTGAGAATTTATGTGATCGCCTACTTATTTTGAAACAGGGCAGAAAGCTGTGTGAGGGAAGCGTTGAAGAACTTATCGAAAACAGTCCCTATGAAAATCTGGAAGAGGCATATCTATGGTACAGTGAGGAGGAAGTGAGCATATGAAACGATTTCTGACATTTTTAAAGGTGGAAGGGAAGCTGAGTCTGCGCAGTCCGGACGGCATCATTTTCGGAATCGGTATGCCGGTCGGTGTCCTGCTTCTGATTGCAGTTGTAGCCGGTTCGCAATCCGCAGGAGGTGCTGATTATTCCTTTTTACAGAGTGCATTTGCGTCGCTGCTGACGGTCGGAATCTGTGCGACTGCCTTTATGGGACTGCCGCTGACGATCGCAGATTACCGTGACAAGAAAATCCTGAAGCACTTCTTTGCGACACCGATTCGCCCGTTTATGATTCTGTCCGTTCAGGTGGTGATTGGCATGCTGACGTCATTCTTCTCAGCAGCGTTGGTTACCATTCTGGCTGTGTTTGGATTCGGATACCGCATGGAAGGGGATCCGTTCCTTTTCATCGGTGCATTTCTGCTTGTCATGTTGTCCATGTACAGCATCGGCATGATTCTGGCAAGCTTGTGCAAGACGGTGAAAATTGCGAATGTCGTTACAACCTTCGTCTATTTTCCCATGCTGTTTTTATCGGGGGCAACCATCCCCTTCGAGCTGTTTCCGGACACTGTGCAAAAGGTATGCAATGTCCTGCCGCTGACACATGGTATCAAGCTGTTAAAGGCGGTTTCTTTAAACATGTGGAGTCAGGAGATATGGATATCTGTCGCCCTTTTGATTGTATTCGCAGTTGTCGGCTGTATCCTTTCTGTTGTATCATTTAAATGGGATTAAGAAAGGTGGAAACCACTATGAACAAAGATTCCTTCTGTCATCAGGATGAACCTGAAAAGCTGTATCGGATCGGGGTATTTTCACAAATGAACCATATAACAGTGAAAACACTGCGCCATTATGATGAAATCGGTATACTGAAGCCCGCTTATGTAGATGAGGACAGCGGGTATCGCTACTATACCTCGAATCAGCTGCTGCCGCTGCATAAGATACTGGCTCTTCGGGATATGGGATTCTCTCTGGAGGAAATACGGCAGGTGTGTAATGGCGCTTCGCAGGAACAGCTGTTGAAGAAAAGAAAACAGCAGCTGCTGAAAATCATGGCGGAAACAGGCGAAAAGCTGGCGCGTGTGGAGGGCTATCTGAGTGGTGGACATCTGGATGATGAATATTGTGTCATTCTGAAATCACTGCCAGCGGTTACCATTGCCTCTATGCGGGTACATCTCGACAGCTATGCGGATCTGTTTTATAAAATGCCGGATATGGGGCTGGAAATGGAGAAGGCAGGCTGTGAATGTAAGGAGCCGGAATACTGCTTTACCATGTATTACGATGATGAGTACCGTGAGCAGGATGTGGATGCGGAAATCTGCGAGGCGGTTACTGAAATGAAAGCGGATCGCGGTGATTTGAAATTTCGTGAGCTGCCGGCTGTTGAACTTGCTGCATGCGTCATGCATAAGGGGGCGTATCGTACACTGCCGCTGGCATATCGTGCCATCGTTTCCTTTATTGAGGACAACGGCTACGAGATGATCGGACATCAAAGAGAAGCCTATATTGACGGTATCTGGAACAAGGACAGTGAGGACGACTGGCTCACAGAAATCCAGTTTCCTGTACGCAAAATTCAGCGAACCTAACGCATAGAACAGGATACAAAAAAGCATGGAATCTTTTCTAGAAATCCATGCCTTTTTGTATGGCGCTCTTTTTCAGTCAGGCTCTGCAACATCATAGCAGCCTGCACGTAAGGCAAGCAGCTTCCAGATATCCTGATATACGCTGCCTTCATCCTCCACGTCAATCATCAGCCAGCGCTGTCCATTCCCTTCTGCTGTTTCCTGAATGATTTCCTGCATTGCATCACCGAGGTGCGGCAGCAGTGCTTCCAAATACGGCGCTTCTTTCTTGCCGATGACGATCAGCAGGGTGAAATACTGCTCCCGTGCATACAGGGTACAAAGATTTCTGCCTCTTTTTTTGAACTTCATATTCCATCCGTATTCCCATGTGCATCTGCTGAATTCCATTTGCGGTTCACAGGAAAAGATGTCCTTCATTGCCTGCAGAAATTTTTCAAACAGCTTGTTATGGATGACGGCGTAAAAATCCTCAATCTGCGGGATGTGTGTGCTGTCCTGCTGTATATCCATATAGTACCTCCTCATGCTTCATGTTTACAGTATACTAGGATTTCTTGCGTTTGTCTTGTCACAGAATGCGCAGGTTACAAGATTCGTACCGGATATACAAGCAGGACTACATAGATGAATGTACGGTTTTATTCAGGGTATGGGCATGGTATAATGGGGGTAGAGATTTATGATGCACCTATATTTCAATATATTGTAACGGGTGTTAGTAAGCTATTATGGAAATCGGCACAGAATTTTCTGTCAAAGAGAGAAGGCGCTATGAGCTTTGATTATCTGTGATTCTGATGATGGCTGTAGGCTGTAAAGGAAGCGGCAATCCGGGAATCGAAAGGAGTATAGGATGAAATATTTTGGTGAAGGCTTAAGTGAACAGCATAAAAAGCTGCAGCATAGGATTCAAAAGGAGCAGGAGCTGGAGGCAGCGAAGGAGCTGTTTCTTTCCCTTCATGCGGCATTGCATGCGTCCGCGGTTTCCGAAATGCCCTGCAATGAGGTGGATGCTCTTTTACAGGATTTACAGGAATATGAGTATGCAATCATGCCGACAAGGGAAGCGGAAACAATTGCCTGGGTTATCTGGCATATCGCACGCATTGAGGATCTGACAATGAATATGCTGGTGGCAAGGCAGGAGCAGGTATGGAATCCCGATTGGAAGCAGCGATTGCAGATCAGGCTGGACGATACAGGTAATGCGTTAACGGATGATGAAATCATGGATTTTAGTAAAACGGTTTGTATTCCCGAGCTGCTGGCATATCGAAATGCAGTCGGACGCAGAAGCAGACAGCTTGTACAGGAGCTTACCTTTGCGGATATGAAGCGTCACGTTTCACAGCAGGACCTCGCACGGATTCGTTTATGCGGGGGCGTAAGTGAGCATCCGGATTCCTTATGGCTTTTGGAATTCTGGGGCAAAAAGGACGTTGCCGGTATTCTTCTCATGCCGCCGACCCGTCATATGCTGCTGCATCTGAATGACTGCTGTCGCTGGAAGCTGGAAATCAGAAACAGAAAGCACCTGTATCGCAGCTGAGGAATCTGTTTCCGTATACAAGGCAAGCGGAGTGCATAGAAAAAGCGGATAGCGAAAGGATACGGTGCTTATTCGATTTCGGGGGATAAATAATAAGAGAATTCAAGCCTGTTGTATTTTTCAATGGAAATGGAATTCTCGTTTTTTTGTACTCTGAAGGAAGAATGAGTCAAGGATAGCTGCTATCCGTTTGTGATAAACAAAATCCGGGTAATCCATATCCATGTTATGGACAACATGATGCAGGGCTGCTGGTTACATGAAGAATGATGTGTGCTTCTACTTTCGTATAGGATTCAAAATGCCTTTACAGCGTGTTTTCTGTATGACGAACCGTACCGCTCAGAAGGCTGTAAAGGTTGCTGTGGGACTGCTTCTGTATGCATGAACTGGAATGGAAAAACGGAAGGGTCTTTGTCATTCCATAAAGCATTGCGGTATATACAGCTTACTCGAAGAGGACATATTTTTTAGCGAGTGTCTGCCTGCCTTTATAGTTACTTATGGAAGGAAAATAGTATAGAAAACCTTCCATGATATTGTAAGGATTTCCATGATATGAAGAATTGCAGAGAGCTGATTCGATCCGATTTTCCAATACAGCAGCTTTAGAAACAGCAAGCAGAGCTATAGCATCAAGTGCATTCAATTATGCTGCTTTTAAAGACTCACTTAGCGGTGACCATAGCATAAAGGATGATTGAGCATGCGCTTTAGAACGAGGAACATGAGGATCAGCACTACATTCCCTGGGCTTGTCCGGATTCTGATATCCCGATGCCGCAAGGCTGTAAAAAATGGAATAGAAAATCTGTACAGCAGGTCAGATTGTGACAGTTTTGTCACAGACATAGACAGGGTGATATTTATTTTTTATAATACAGAAAAGGAAAGGTAGCGGATGCTTATGAAATTGCTGTTTGTTGAGGATGATCAGGCCATTGCGATGGGTCTTGTGTATACATTGAAAAAGGAAGGCTATGAGGTGGTGTGGTGCGACCATAAACGTTCGGCACTGCAGCAGCTGGATCAGCAGACGTTTGATTTGCTGCTGCTGGATGTCGGTCTTCCTGATGGAAGTGGCTATGATATCTGTACGTATGCAAAAAGCCGGCAGGATGTGCCGGTGCTGTTTTTGACTGCGCTGGATGATGAGGGGAATGTAGTGATGGGGCTGGACATGGGCGGTGACGATTACATTACAAAGCCGTTTCGAATCAATGAGCTGCTCAGCCGGATGCGAAGCGTACAGCGCCGCTATCACCGTCAGGAGGAGGATATTGTTCAGATACAATATCTAAGCATCTATCCTAAACAGGGAAAGGTATACAGGGAACAGGAGGAGGTGCTGCTTACTGCACTGGAATATCGTCTGCTCATGGTGTTTATCAATCATCCTCAGCAGGTGCTCAGCCGCTCTCAGCTGCTGGAGGGAATCTGGGATGCTGCCGGTGATTTTGTCAATGATAATACACTTACCGTTTATATTAAACGTCTTCGTGAAAAGCTGGAGCGCGATCCGCAGAATCCGTCGATCATTGTGACGGTGCGGGGGCTGGGCTACCGTCTGGAGCTTCATCATGCTGCGTAATACAGAGCTGCGTATCGCAATTTGGGCCAGCCTTGCGCTCATGCTGGTTACCGCCTGTCTTTTGCAGCCGATTTCAACCGCCGCCATGCTGATTACTTTTATTACACAGGGGATGCTTCTTACAATATATCTGCTGCTCAGCCGGTACCGCTATGCACAGCTGAAAAAGCTTTCAATGTATTTACAGCAAGTATATCAGGGCGATGGAGCATTTGATATTCCCCAATACAGGGAAGGAGAGCTCAGCATACTGCACAGTGATCTCTATAAAATCACGCGCACGCTGCAGCTGCAAAAGGAGAGTCTGCAGAAGGATAAGCTGTTTCTGGCAGATTCTCTTTCCGATATTTCCCATCAGCTGAAAACACCGCTGACCTCCATGATGATTATGAGTGAGCTGCTTCAGGATGAGGAATTACCCAGAAAGCAGCACAATCAGTTTGCGGATGCTTTGCGCCAGCAGCTGAAACGCATGGAGTGGCTGGTTTCCACACTGCTGAAGCTATCCCGCATTGATGCGCAGGTTTTACAGTTTCACCCGCAGCAGCTATCGGTGTATCAGCTTTTGCAGGAAAGTCTGGAGCCTCTGCATATCATGATGGAGCTGAAGGAGCAGACCTGTACACTCGTCTGTGATGAGGGGCTGGAGGTTACACTGGATATGAAATGGAGTGTGGAGGCATTGGGAAATATACTGAAAAACTGTGTGGAGCATACGCCGCAGCAGGGCAGTATTCATATTTCTGTACAGGATAATCCGCTGCATACCTGTATTCGAATCCAGGATAGCGGAAAGGGGATCCCGGCAGAGGAGCTGCCGCATATTTTTGAACGCTTTTACAGGGGAAGGAATGCCTCGATAGACAGCGCGGGAATCGGTCTTGCCATGAGTAAGGCGGTTTTTCAGCAGCAGAACGGCGATGTGGAGGCGATTGCCAGCGAACAGGGAGCCTGCTTTCTCATTCGCATTTACAAGGATGTGACAATTTTGTAAGCACGCCGTCACGAGGGTGTCATACCGATGCGGTATGCTGTAGAGGAGGAGGTAGCTTATGGAATTTTTAACAAATAACAGGCAGAATTCCCCCATCTCTGCGACGATAAGCAGATGGTGGGATGAATGCAGCCATTTTCCTTTATCCTTCACACAGG
>JABLTT010090890.1_pt1 | contig 12297 bp, 9 predicted proteins | sample 7160061 | NCBI WGS metagenome assembly JABLTT01 (sample SAMN14651232, study PRJNA627086) | human gut metagenome | isolation source: feces | host: Homo sapiens | reverse complement strand
GGGCATGACCGGGGTTGCATACGAGGCCGGCATGTATTCAGATGAGGAAAAGGAGGAAATCAGCCTTATCTTCTCATCCTGCGGGCGTATGGAACTGGTGGAGGAGCGGCTGATGGATGCAGTGGGCTGTGTCAGCGGAAGTTCTCCTGCCTTTGTGTATATGTTCATCGAGGCGCTGGCCGACAGCGGCGTGAAGTACGGCCTTCCCAGGAAGACCGCCTATGCCATGGCTGCCCAGACCGTTATGGGCAGCGCCAGGATGGTGCTGGAGACAGGAAAACATCCGGGGCAGCTAAAGGATGAGGTGTGTTCGCCGGGCGGCACCACCATTGCAGGTGTGTCGGCCCTGGAGGAGCATGGATTTCGCAGCGCTGTCATCAAGGCGGCGGATGCGTGTTATGAGAAGACCCAGCGCATGAAATAGGCGGTGAAACCGGGCCCGGATGCAGGGCCATAAGTAAATAAGATCATAATCGGATTAGGAAAGGATTGAACGACAATGGGAAACAAAGTTGAGAATGAAGGCATGCCCGTAGTGCGTCTGGACAGACAGCTTAAGTATGAGGGAAACATCCTTAAGATATATGAGGACACGGTCCTTGCCAACGGACACGAGGCAAAGTGGGACTTTATCCACCACGACGGGGCGGCGGCCGTCCTGCCGGTGGCTGCAGACGGGAAGATCCTCATGGTGCGCCAGTACCGCAATGCGCTGAACCGTTTTACGCTGGAGATCCCGGCCGGCAAGCTGGATGATCCCGGTGAGCCCAAGGTGCTCTGTGCGTTCAGGGAACTGGAGGAGGAGACGGGGTTCAGGGTGGAGTCCATGGATAAGCTGGAATATCTGATGAGCCTTACCACCACCGTTGCATTCTGCGATGAGGCCATTGATATCTTCGTTGCCCATAACCTGATTCCGTCCCACCAGAACCTGGATGAGGACGAGGTCATCAATGTGGAGCCATGTGAACTTTCAGACCTGGAAGAGATGATTTACACAGGGAAGATCACGGACGGCAAAACAATTGCGGCCATCATGGCCTATGCAAGGAAATACCGCAGCGTGGATAAAAAGGACGACTTGGCATAATGCCCGCCTCCCCGGAATACAGTAGTTTAGAGATATTCATGGGGAGGATACGGGCTTGGGATTGAGACGGTTAAGGCTGGGCCTTGCAATGCTTACATATCAGGACTGGCTGCTGTTCTGCTTTGTGCTGGGGGTGCTGGGAGGGACGGCGGCAGCCCTGGCCTTCGGCGGCCCTGTAGTGCAGGGCTGTATCCTTGGGGCGGCGGGGACAGCGGGGGCCGGGAACCGGTATGGGGCCAAGGATTTCCTGGCTGTGTGGAAGCAGCGGGCGTTTGAGACCGGGGCCGGCTGGCTGGCCGGATTGACCGTGTGCAGCCAGATGCTGTTTGGTTTCCTGACCTTCTATGCAGGCATGTCCCTGGCCGTGGTGCTTTCAATCTGGACCATGAGGAAAGGGATTCTGGGCATTGCCGCGTTCCTGTGCAGCATGCTTCCCCACGGCATTGTCTACCTTCTGATATGGTATGTGCTTTCTGTCTGGTCGGGCCAGGCGCAGAAGAAACTCCATATCCTGCCCGGACTTTTGCTGGTAGCCATGTCGGGGGCAGGGGCGTTCCTGGAGATATGGGTATCTCCGCTGCTGTCAGGGCTCTTTTAAGTACATTTAGAGGAAAATGCAGGAGGACGTACGGATGAAGGAAAGGAAAAACGGACATACATATCTGAAACGGCTGTTTCTGGCGTTCTATATTCCTTTTGCAGTGAACATCCCGGTGGCTGCTTATGTCTGGAATATGGGAATATGGCCGGGCTTTCAGACCGTAAGCCCCCCGGGGCCGGCTGCCAGGAACCTGCTGCTGGTCATGACATTGGCGGTTACCTGGGTCATCTGGATGGTGTTCCAGATCATGCCAAAGAGGAAGGACGCCTATGCCTCCTGGAGGGTTACAATCATGGAGGGAGGCCGGTGCCTCTGCTATACCGCCATCTATGGCATCTTTGTCCAGGTCCTGGTCCTTTTAAAGGTATATCCCGGGTTGGGCCAGGGTCTGGTCCAAAAGAAAATCCTATGGGCCGGCGGGATTTATTCGGTTATCATGCTGCTGATCCTTCTCTGGAACGGGATCCTTCGCATATTCTTTACTTCCAGGCGCCTGAGGCTCAGGATGCGCGTCATCATGGTCCTGGCCATGTGGGTTCCGGTGGTGAACCTGCTGGTCCTTCTTCATGCCATGAGGCTGGTCCATGAGGAGTATGACTTTGAATGCTATAAGCAGTCGGTCCGCAGCGTGCGTGCAGAGTCGGACATGTGCAGGACCAGATATCCCCTTCTTCTGGTCCACGGCGTGGGCTTCAGGGACTTAAGGTATTTTAATTACTGGGGCAGGATCCCAAGGGAACTAGCCAGGTACGGGGCAGCAGTGTACTATGGGAACCAGGAGGCATTTGCCACCGTGGCCTATAATGCCGGGGATATCAGGAAGAAGATTGAAGGGATTGTGGAAGAGACAGGCTGCGGCAAGGTGAATATCATTGCCCACTCCAAAGGCGGGCTGGATTCACGTTACGCCATATCCAACCTGGGGGCAGCGCCCATGGTGGCTTCCCTGACCACCATCAATACGCCCCACCGGGGATGCAGGTTCGTGGATTACGCATGCCGTCTGCCGGAAGGACTGTACCGGTTCATTGCCGGATGCTTTGACCGGTGGTTTGGCCGTTTCGGGGATTCCCATCCTGATTTTTACACTGCCACCCATCAGTTCAGTACGGATTTAAGCCGCCGGTTCAATGAAACCGTGCCGGATATGCCCGGGGTATTTTACCAGAGTTATACCTCCCTGATGAAGGACTGCCTAAGCGATCCGCTGCTGTGGCTTCCGTACCTGCTGATCCGGGCAGTGGACGGGGCCAGCGACGGCCTGGTGACGCCGGAGTCAGCCATGTGGGGAGAGTTCAGGGGGATTGTCACCAACAGGAAACACCGCGGTATTTCCCATGGGGACATGATTGATTTGAAGCGGGAGGACTACCGTGGCTTTGACGTGGTGGAATTTTACGTAAAACTGGTGGAAGAACTGAAACATAAAGGATTTTAAGGCATTGGGACATAAAAAGTTTTCGGCTGTTTTTACAAGATATTGACACGCCAAAATTCCCCCTTCCAACATATTGTATGTTTTATGTTAAGTAGCGTGAAATGGGGGTAAAAGTGGGAAAAATGTGTTTGATTTTATAAGAAAATGTGGATATAATGATAGTCAGCACACGGATTTTTCGTGATTTATGGTAGAAACGGGTAGGGGTAATATAAAGAGATGACGTCTGAGATAAAGAGTTTTGTGAGCTACCTTCGGGATGTGAGGCAAACTTCAAAAAATACAGAGATTTCCTATCAAAGGGACCTGCAGCAGCTGGCTGCCTTCCTGGAAGGGAAAGGGATTACGGATGTTGAGAAAGTGACCAGGACCAGTTTGAACTCCTATATCCTTTATTTGGAAAAGGAGGGCAAGGCCACAACAACGATTTCAAGGGAGCTTGCTTCCATCAAGGCATTTTTCAGTTATCTGTTCAGGGAAGGAATCATCCGCAGGGACCCGTCCGAACTTCTGAAAGCGCCTAAGATTGAGAAGAAAGCGCCTGTTATTTTGAGTGTCAATGAGGTCAATGCGCTCCTTGACCAGCCTGGAACATCATCGGCCAAGGAAATCCGGGACAAGGCTATGATGGAACTTCTGTATGCAACCGGTATCCGGGTGTCCGAGCTGATTGGGCTTGAACTGGCGGATCTGAATATGCAGATTGGCTATATTACCTGCCGGGACGGTGTGAAGGAGCGGATGGTGCCCTTTGGCAAGACCGCCAGCCAGGCCATGGGCCTGTACCTGGAGCGGGGGCGCCGGGAGCTGTTAAAGGGCAAGGAATCCCCGTGGCTGTTCACCAACTGCAGCGGCAGGGCCATGAGCAGGCAGGGATTCTGGAAGATAATCAAGTATTATGGGGAGAAGGCCGGTATCCAGGCAGATATCACGCCCCATACGCTCCGCCATTCTTTTGCAGCCCATTTGATCCGCGGGGGAGCTGACATCCATGCGGTCCAGGCCATGCTTGGACATTCGGACTCCACTACCGCCCAGATGTACGCAGCTTATTCGGGGAATACGGTGAGGGAGAATTACAGGGCGGCGCTGCCGAGGAAGTGATGTTAAACACCTGCTGACGCAGCATAGCCATATGGAAAATAGAAAGCCTGAGGGATTCCTTTTAAAGGGATTCCTTTTTTTCGTCTATGTTAAAATAAAATGACTATCAAAATAGTCATTGACATGTTGTGACTACTGTGATAGTCTATAAGTGTGATAACTATTGCAATAGTCACTGAAAGGAGATTTTATGAAACTGAAACTATTCGACTCTGAACTGAAGGTAATGGAGACGCTGTGGAAACATGGGGACTGCACGGCCGGACAGATGGCAAAGCTTCTGAAGGAGGAGATTGGCTGGAACCGCAACACCACTTACACGGTCATTAAGAAGTGCATTGAGAAAGGCGCCATTGAGCGCTGCGAACCTAATTTCATGTGCAGGGCAGCGGTGAGGAGGGAAGAGATACAGGCAGCGGAGACAGAGGAGCTGATTGACCGTATGTTCGAAGGCTCAAAATCTAAATTTTTTGCCGCATTCCTTTCAGGCCAGTCCTTGTCAAAGGAGGAACTGGAGGAGCTTAAGCAGGTGTTAAGGCAGGCGGGACAGGAGGAAGCATGAGATTATTAGAGATGAGCGTTTCGGCCGGAATCCTGATCCTGGCAATCCTGATCCTGCGCCGGGCAGGAAGAAGGCTGTTCCCGGCACGGTTCCTGTACCTTATGTGGTTTGTTGTCCTGGCCAGGCTGCTGCTTCCCCTTGAACTGCCTGTGCAGCTGCCGTCCATGGGGCCTGAGGCTGCCTGGGCGGATGAGGGGCAGATGTTGTTTATCCAGGAGCCGGCCCCTGACGCGGGTGCGTATGGGCTGTCTGGGACGGGAACGGACGCGCTGTTCGGGAAGATTGTATTTCTGGTCTGGTTGGATGTCTGCCTTGGGCTGCTGCTTTTCTTTGCATGGTCTTATATCAGACAGGCAAGGTATCTGAACGAATCCTTACCCCTGCCGGACCGGGGATACCTGGGGCAGTGGAAAGAAGCGCATCCCCGGCGCCGCGGCGTGGGATTCCTGGTCTATGACAGGATAACAAGCCCGGTCACCTATGGCATATGGAATCCCAGGATTATATTTCCAAAGGATATGGACCTGGAGGATGCCCGGTCCATGGACCATATCCTGCGCCATGAATATGTACATATCAGGAGGCATGATAATCTGTGGAAGATGGTGGCTTTGACAGCCGCATGCATACATTGGTTTAACCCTCTTGTCTGGGTGATGTGGCATTGTTTTAACCGGGACATGGAGCTGGCATGCGACCAGGAAGCAGTGCTGGGGATGGACAGGAACGGACGGCTGGCTTACGCCATGACCCTGCTGCGGTATTCGGAGAAGAATCATAAGGTTTCATTATTATACAATGGTTTTGGGAAAAGTTCTGTTAAAGAAAGGATAATGATACTTATGAAAAATGATAAACGGACCAGGATAGGAATGGTTTGCAGCATATTGGTGTTTACCATGTCAATGACCGTGTTTGCCTCCACAGGCAGGACATCTGCAGGGGAGGCAAACACCGGGTCCCTGGGCACAGAGGGCAAAAGTCCGGCCAGGATATTGGCTGGGACGCCGCAGTTTAAGGAATACGAGGCGCTGGGAATGAGTTACAGTCCCGAACTGGACCGCATTTTCTATGACACCTGGGGCGTTGGGTACTTCCTGGATGATTATGGGGACGGTACCAACAGGATGGACGACCTGGCCGGAAGCCTGTGCCTGGAAGCGGTGCGGGATGAAAGCGGTAAGCTGGCCGGATTCCGGGAAACAGGGGAAACCGATTTCCTGAAACAGGCCACGGACGCGGAGCGCAGCATGGCTTCCTTAAGGGGATACATAAAGGAGTATGGCCCTTATGGCATGGCTTATGACACCCGGACAGGTTACCTGTCCTTCCATGGGAAGCTGGTGGAGGCAATCCGTGACACCTCGGGATGCGGAATTTATGTAAATGGCGCAATGACCCGGATGGATGATACCATCGGCCTTCTGGTGGAGAGGGATGGGAATGGCGCGGTCGTGGATATGAAGGAGGTGCCTGCACAGGAAATGTCAGGAATCCTCAGCCAGCAGATAGGCGTGTACAGGGCAGGGGACGGCTGGAGGGGGGATGGGGACTGAGGCTTCAGTCCTGCTTCCTGCTCACGTAATCCAGTATCTGCCGCGCATAGGAATCCGCTGCCTCCTGGCCGGCCAACAGGTCGGGGCTGTATTCCACATAGTCCAGCAGGCCCTTATAATCCTCCTTCAGCGCAGGGGCCCACAGCGGGCCGAACTGAGGCAGGAACAGGCCGCATTTCCTGGTATAACAGGTGCGGGCAGTGGCTTTCCTGCGGGCGTCCTTGTCCACGTATCCGCCCACGCTTTTGTGGATGGCCGTATCTTCCATGGGAAGATAATAATAATCCTTATAATTAGGATAGAAGAATTTAAGTTCCCCCTGATACAGGGAAATGTTGCAGGTAAGGGTGTCCCGGTGCAGCTCCATGCTCACCGGGGCACTGTCATATTCCAGGGGAACAGGGATGGAATACGGGTTCTTCCAGGTCAGGCTGAGGAATGGATTGGAACCGCAGACCTCCTGGGACTCCAGGGTGAAGGGGGACTTAAACATATCCGCATAATTCAGTATGGGAAGGATGGAGGGCATGCCCTTTAGGTCGTCCTCATTGTGCAGGATCAGCAGGTCATATAAAAAGGATTCATGGCACATCAGATAGTCCCTGTAAACCTGGATCAGTTCCCCGCCCGAGCATTTATCTTCCCTGGACACGCCCAGGAACCGTTCAATGGATTTCTGCTTCATGTTCTCAAGGCCCAGCAGTTTTCGGTAGGGCTTTATTTTTTTGTAGATATCCAGGCTTATGATGGAATCAAAATCATAATTAAGCCCCAGACGGCGGCAGCATTTCAGCAGATAAGGGATGTCGAAGCCGTCCCCGTTAAAATGCACCAGGATGCGGAACCGCTTCATGAAGGTAAAGAAGCTTTCCAGCAGCCGGGCTTCCGATTCCCTTGTGTCGGCAAACCACTGGATTAATTTCCAGCCAAAGCCGTCATGATAGGTACATCCAATCAGGTAGAGCTGGGATGTGTCCCCGGAAAAACCAGTGGTTTCTATGTCAAAAAACAAAAGATCCTTCAGGGCGCCGATGCGCTCCAGGGGATATGTATCGGGAAGGTCAACGGGATGTTTGATGGTAATCATGCAGGTCACTCCTTTTATCATGGCAGTATGTGTTTGTACACCCGTTAGTTTAGCCTATATCGGGCTTTGGCGCAAGTGCCTGAAACAGAATATTTGTTCGACCTGCTTGCATTGGGTTAAGCGGTATGTTATGATGGATGGCAGGTAATGATGAAGGAGCGCGGGCCATCAGCGCTTCACGGAAAGAATGGGAACAGTTTATGATTTCGTATGTAAAAGGGCCCCTTATGGGCATTGATGAGGATAGTATCATAGTGGAGGCAGGCAATGTGGGACTGGCAATCCGCGTGCCTGCATCCCTGCAGCCGGAGCTGCCCCGGCTGGGGGAGGAAGTGACGATTTACACTTATTTCCAGGTAAGGGAGGATGCCATGACCTTGTACGGTTTCCTTCACAGCCAGGACCGGGACATGTTCAGGCAGCTGATCGGGGTCAATGGAATCGGGCCAAAGGGTGCCCTTGGTATCCTGTCCGTGCTCAGGCCGGATGATTTGCGGCTGGCCATTGTGAGCGAGGATGTAAAGGCATTGGCCAAGGCGCCCGGAATCGGCAATAAGACAGCCCAGCGCCTGATCCTGGACCTGAAGGACAAGATATCCATGGACGATGTATTAGGCAGTATGGCCCTTTCCGGGGACAGCGGCATGGGCCCATCGGCCCCGTCCATGGCGGGCCTTGCCGAGGCTGCAAAGGAAGCCGTCCAGGCGCTGGTGGCCCTGGGATATACCAACACAGAGGCCTCCAGGGCCGTGAAGCAGGTGGAAGTGGCAGATGGCATGACATCCGAGGATGTGCTTAAGGCATCCTTAAAGCATCTGTCCTTCCTGTAGGGGCATCAGGGACGGGTCCTCCCACGGCGAGGCATCCGTGGGGCCAAACAGCAATTTTAAGACACGCCCAAAGCCGGGGACAGCAGATTGATATATGATTAGTTGAGGTGTATATGGAACGCAGGATTATAACCACAGATGTAACGGCGGAAGATGAGCGTATAGAGACAACGCTGCGCCCTCAGAGTCTTAAGGATTACGTGGGGCAGGAAAAGCTTAAATCCACCCTGAAAGTATATATAGAGGCTGCCAGGAACCGGAATGAGGCGCTGGACCATGTGCTGTTCTACGGCCCTCCGGGGCTGGGCAAGACCACCCTGGCCGGAATCATAGCCAACGAGATGGGAAGCAGCATGAAGGTGACCAGCGGCCCGGCCATTGAGAAGCCGGGGGAGATGGCTGCCATCCTTAACAATCTCCAGGAAGGGGATGTGCTGTTTGTGGACGAAATCCACCGCCTGAACCGTCAGGTGGAAGAAGTGCTGTACCCGGCCATGGAGGATTTTGCCATTGACATCATGCTGGGAAAGGATTCCACAGCCAGGTCCATCCGTCTGGACCTGCCCCATTTTACCCTGGTAGGGGCAACCACCAGGGCCGGGCTTCTCACAGCGCCCTTAAGGGACCGTTTCGGCGTGGTGCAGAGGCTGGAATTCTACTCCCCAAAGGAGCTTACCACCATCATCCTCCACTCAGCCCGTGTGCTGGGAGTGGAGATTGAGGAAGCGGGCGCGCTGGAGCTGGCAAGGCGTTCCAGAGGAACCCCCAGGCTTGCCAACCGTCTGTTAAAGCGCGTCAGGGACTTTGCCCAGGTCAAATACAACGGGGTCATCACCAGGGAAGTAACGGACTTTGCCCTGGATATCATGGATGTGGACAAGCTGGGCCTGGACCAGAACGACAGGAACATCCTTCTCATGATCATAGAGAAATTCTCCGGAGGCCCTGTGGGCCTGGACACCCTTGCAGCGGCCCTTGGCGAAGACTCCGGAACCCTGGAAGAAGTATACGAGCCCTATCTCCTGATGAACGGCCTGATCAACCGCACCCCCCGCGGCCGCACCGCCACCCAATCAGCCTACCGGCACCTGGGATGTCCAAAAGAAGGAAACACACCCTAAAACAAACCAAATCAGGAAATGTAGAAAAACGCCGTACACACAGGGTTGAGGCTTTGGGGGGGATGTGGTATAATATCCACGCAGGCAATGAGCAGTGCGGAAAAAGGCGGATGGAAAATTTCGTTGTGCTTGCACATAAGGAATTTTCCATTTGTCTTTTTCCATAGGGCGAAGCCCGTGAGCGAGATGGGGCGCAGCGGAATCGAGCGGGCACTGCGGACTTACGGGCAAGCCAACCAAAGCCAGCCACACACCGGCAATTGGGACAACACCCAACCGCCCATCCGAACACCCGGGTACAGGACCGTGTCCCAAAGCGGCCAAGGCCCAAGCTCCATCCCACCATCCCTAAAAAACAGGAGAACAAAATGGACTCAAAAAATTACACCCAAGTATTAATAGATGGAAAAATATACACCTTAGGCGGAAGTGAAGACGAAGCCTATCTCCAGAAAGCAGCCAGCTATGTCAACGACAAAAATATGCAGATGCGCAAGCTGCCCGGCTTCTCGAAGCAGAGTGCGGACTATCAGACCGTCATGATCCAGTTAAACATAGCAGACGACTACTTCAAGGCATTGGAGTGGGCAGAAGGCATGGAACGTCAGAAAAACGACCTGGAAAAAGAAACCTACAGTTTAAAGCATGAATTAGTAAGTACCCAGATGAAGCTGGAGGCAGTATTAAAGGACCTGGAGGAGCGTCAAAGGGAGCTGGACCGGCTCACCAAGGTGACGGCCCGAATGGAAGAAGAAATAAGGGCGGCCAGGGAAGCAGAGGCGGCAGCGTCCAGGGAGGCAGAAGCAGCCAGGGAGGCAGAAACAGCCAAGGAACCGTCAGCAGCCCAATCCACCCACGCAGGCCAGTCCATCCCGGCGGAAGTCATCCGGGCAGATAAGACGCTGACTGTGGAAGACAAGATTGAGGCCAGTGAGACCATGCAGGCCGCGGAAACCATCCAAACCAGCGATACTATCCGTGCCAGTGAAACCATCCAAACCACGGAAACCATCCAGGCCACAGAAACCATCCAGGCCACAGAAACCACCCAGGCCACAAGAACCATCCAGGCCGGTGAAGCAACCCAATCCGGGGAAACCACATCCACGGTAAAGATATCAGAAGGAATCAAAGCAACAGCCGGCCAGCCGATAAAAGGGGCCGCATCCGTTACACAGGCCGCATCTCCTGCAGAAACAGCCAGGACAGAAGCGGCGGCAACATTACATACCAAAGGCATATCAGATGAAGAGCTGGCCAAAAAGGCCCTGCAGGCAGCTAAAAAGGCAAATTCACACAGAGGCGGGCGCAGATAGGACCATCCTGCGCTGCAAGAAGGGACAGAAGATTCATTTGAGCAATGCTGTAACAGATACAAGGGGGATGTCTCATGATGATGCGTGAGGCATCTTTTCTTTCAGGAAAGGTTGGGACAAAATGGAAAAAAAACAGGCAGAGATACTGGCACCGGCAGGTTCCTGGGCCAGCATGAAGGCTGCGGTGGCAGCCGGGGCAGATGCCGTATACATGGGCGGCACCCGGTTCGGGGCCAGGGCCTATGCGGATAATCCGGATGAAAAGGGGCTTTTGGAAGCCATTGACTATGTGCATCTGCATGGACGCAGGCTGTATATGACGGTCAATACACTGTTTAAGGAATCCGAGCTGAAAGAATTGGCAGAATACATGACGCCCTACTACAATCAGGGATTGGACGGCGTGATTGTACAGGACCTGGGGGCTTTGAGAATCATGAAGGAGAATTTCCCGGGACTTGAACTGCATGCCAGTACCCAGATGACCATAACCAGCGTATACGGGGCCAGGATGTTAAAAGACTTTGGCTGCAGCCGTGTGGTGACGTCCAGGGAAATGTCCCTGGATGAGATACGCCGTGTCCGCGAAGAAGTGGATGTGGAAATCGAAAGCTTTGTCCATGGCGCCCTGTGTTACTGTTACTCAGGCCAGTGCCTTATGAGCAGCCTGATTGGCGGGAGAAGCGGAAACCGCGGGCGCTGTGCCCAGCCCTGCCGTCTGCCTTACCGGGTATACGAAGGACAGCATGGCCAGGGGAAGCCAGCTGTCATGAACCGGGAGAATGAGAAATACGTCCTGAGCCTGAAGGACCTCTGTACCCTGGATATCCTGCCGGACATCCTGGAAGCCGGCGTATATTCCCTGAAGATTGAAGGCAGGATGAAGAGTCCCAGGTACACGGCAGGAGTTGTAAGCATTTACCGCAAATATGCGGACCGGTATCTGGACCATGGAAGGGAAGGATACCATGTGGAGCCGGAGGACCGGAAGATGCTTCTGGATTTATTTGACAGGGGAGGCTTTACTTCCGGCTACTACGAAGAGCACAATGGGCGGGATATGGTGGCCCTTAAGGAAAAGCCTGAATTCAGGGAAGGAAACCAGAAGCTGTTTGATTATCTGGACCGCGCCTATGTGGAAGCGGAATTAAAAGAATCCGTCATGGGCCATGTGATATTGGAGACGGGAAAGCCGTCTGTCATGACCCTGAGCTGCAGCGGAGTGGAGGTGACTGTCAATGGGCAGGCGCCGGAAGCAGCGCAGAAACAGCCCATGACAGAGGAAAAGGTGTTAAAGCAGCTGAATAAGACAGGCAATACCCCGTTTTCCTTTGAACATCTGAGCGCAGAGTTAAAAGGAGAAATGTTCCTGCCTGTACAGGCGTTCAACGAGCTGCGAAGGTCCGGCCTTAAGGCCCTGGAATCCGCCCTGCTCCAGCCATATAGGGCGGGACGGGAGCTGGCAGGCTTGTCAGGCAGCGGGGAAATGGACCATCAATTGATGCCAGATGACACAGCCCCCGCCCGATTCGGCCAGCCGTCCGCAGCCGCCCAGTCAGCCCAGCTCTCCGCAGCCGCCCAGTCAGCCCAGC
>JABLTT010037968.1_pt1 | contig 12304 bp, 13 predicted proteins | sample 7160061 | NCBI WGS metagenome assembly JABLTT01 (sample SAMN14651232, study PRJNA627086) | human gut metagenome | isolation source: feces | host: Homo sapiens | reverse complement strand
CTGGTCGCGGGCGGTGTGACGTCGCGGCAGGTCGCGGCCGAGGTGGGCGTGGAGGCGTCGGTCGTGAGAAACTGGAAGCGTCAACTGCTGCGAGAACCGGTATCGGAGGGCGATCCAGTGAGACCGGATGATCTGAGGGAAGAGGACGATGGCGCGGCCCGTCCGGATCATGACGTGCCGGACCTGGAGGGGCTGGTCGCGGAGCGTGATCGTGTACGCGCGGAGGTCGAGCGGCTGCGCAGGGAGAAACGGGAGGCGGAGATCGAGCTGTCGATCCTCAAGGGGGCGTTGGATCTGGTGGGCATAAGAGCGGGGCGCAGACCCGGACAACCTGACCAATAGGGAGAAGACAATCCTCGTCAAGGCCGTCAGTGCCGGACATGGCATCCCCGCGGAGCGTCTGCTCGCCCGGGTCGGTCTGGCGCGCAGCACCTACTACCATCAGTTGAACGCGATGAAGAGGCCGGACAGGGACGAGGGGCTGCTCGCCCTGGTGCGCGACGTGTTCGAGAACAGCCTGCGCCGCTACGGCTACCGGCGGGTGTGGCTCGAACCGGGAAACGCCGGGATCGTCGTGTCCGCCAAAAGGGTCATGCGGCTGATGACGCGGCACGGGCTCGTCCCCTTGCTCAAGCGGGCCCGGCGCTACAGCTCGTACAAGGGCGAGCTGACCAAGGCGCCGGACAACCTCGTCAACCGGGACTTCCATGCCGAGGAACCGAACCGGCTGTGGGTCACGGACCTGACGGAGTTCTCCATCCCCGCGGGCAAGGTCTACCTCAGTCCGGTGGTCGACTGCTACGACGGGATGCCGGTGGCGTGGACGATCGGCACGAGCCCGAACGCCGAGCTGGCCAACCGGATGCTCCGCGACGCGTGCGCCACGCTCGGGGACGGGGAGCGTCCGGTCATCCACTCCGACCGCGGTTGCCACTACCGGTGGCCCGGGTGGATCAGCATCTGCAGGGAGAACGGGTTGACCCGGTCGATGAGCGCGAAGGGCTGCTCCCCGGACAACGCGGCCGCGGAAGGGTTCTTCGGGCATCTCAAGCAGGAGTTCTTCCACGGCCGGAGCTTCACGGGCGTCACCATCGAAGGGTTCGTCGAACAGTTGGACGGGTACATGCGCTGGTATCGGGACGAGCGGATCAAGCTCGCCTTCGGCACCAGCATCGCCAAACGAAGACGCGAGCTCGGACTCGTGGCATAATCAAAGAACAAGGAAACCGGAGTCCAACAAAACGTCACCACCCCCAAACCTCAACAAACAATTGAACAAAAACATCCTGGGCCGCGGGGCACGGCGGCACCCGGGGGCTCGTCCACCACTCCGACCACGGCTCCCAGTACATCAGCACGGTGTACACCACGCGCGTGCGCGAGTACGGAATGCTGCCCTCGACCGGCACGGTCGGCGACTCCTACGACAACGCCATGGCCGAGTCCGTCAACGGCGCGTACAAGACCGAGCTGGTCTGGCGGCGCAAGCCGTTCCGGGACGTGGGCGACCTGGAGCTGGCGACGTTCCAATGGGTCTCATGGTGGAACTCGAAACGCCTCCACGCCAGCCTGGACTACAGGACACCCGAGCAGGTCGAAACCGAGTACTATACGAACCAGGCGACACAAACCGCCTCACTATAAAGGCGGAACAAAAACCAGACCAGTTCAGTGGAAGGGTATATTGAAAAATGTGAAACCAGAATGCTTAGTAGTTTTAACTTGCTTCGGGGTAAGATTTTGGGTATCAATAAGAAACCATCTCTCCCCTGGGAAAAGGAAAAGACTCCCCGGCACTGGAGCAGAGAAGCCTTGAACTGGCTGAATCAGTAAGCAGCAGCAATACTAAGGCCTTGAGGGAACTGATCGCCAATTCCCTGTGTGCGGCAAGTCAGCCGACAGAATACTATCTCACAGCAGATGGAAATATCTATTGCAAGAACTAAACGGAGGAAACCGCACATGACCACACAAGAAATCGTATCCAAGCTCTGGAACCTCTGCAATGTGCTGCGAGATGACGGCATCACTTATCACCAGTATGTCACCGAGCTTACTTATATTTTGTTTTTGAAGATGGCCAAGGAGACTGGTACAGAAAGCCAGATTCCTGCCGCCTACCGCTGGGATCAACTCACCGCCAAAAGCGGCATTGAGCTGAAGAAGTTCTATAAAGAGCTGCTGACCTATTTGGGCGAGAACTGCACCGGTCGGGTACGGGAGATCTACCAGGGCTCTACCACCAATATTGACGAGCCCAAGAACCTGGAAAAGATTATCACCACCATCGACGGCTTAGACTGGTACTCCGCCCGGGAGGAGGGGCTGGGCAATCTGTACGAAGGTCTGCTGGAGAAAAATGCCAACGAGAAAAAGTCCGGCGCCGGTCAGTACTTTACCCCTCGTGTCCTCATTGACGTGATGACCCGGCTGATGAAGCCCCAGCCCGGCGAGCGGTGTAACGACCCCGCCTGCGGTACCTTCGGCTTTATGATTGCCGCCCACCGATATGTCAAGGAGCACACCGACGATTTTTACGATCTGGATTCTGACATGGCCAAATTTGAGCGGGAAGAAGCCTTCACCGGCTGCGAATTGGTCCACGACACCCACCGTTTGGCCCTGATGAATGCCATGCTGCACGACATCGATGGTCAGATTTTGCTGGCCGACACCCTGTCCAACCAGGGCAAAGCCCTCCACGACTTTGACCTGGTGCTCACCAATCCACCTTTCGGCACCAAGAAGGGCGGCGAGCGTGCCACCCGGGACGACTTCACTTTCCCCACCAGCAACAAGCAGCTGAACTTTCTCCAGCACATCTACCGCAGCCTGAAAGCCAACGGCAAGGCCCGGGCCGCTGTGGTGTTGCCGGACAATGTGCTCTTTGCCGACGGCGACGGTGAAAAGATTCGCTGTGACCTGATGGACAAGTGTGATTTGCACACCATTCTCCGCCTGCCCACCGGTATTTTCTACGCCCAAGGCGTCAAGACCAATGTGTTGTTCTTCACCCGGGGCAAGAGCGACAAGGGCAACACCAAAGAGGTCTGGTTCTATGACCTGCGCACCAATATGCCCAGCTTCGGAAAGACCACTCCGCTGAAAAAAGAACACTTTGCGGACTTTGAGAAGGCCTACGAGGCTGAGAACCGCCATGCGGTGCAGGACGAGCGGTGGAGCTTCTTTACACGGGAACAGATTGCCGAAAAGGGCAACAGCCTGGATCTGGGCCTGATTCGTGATGACTCGGTGCTGGACTACAACGACCTGCCTGACCCTGTGGAAAGCGCTGAGGAGGCCGCCGCCAATCTGGAGGAGGCCGTGGATCTGCTGATGAGTGTGGTGAAGGAACTGCGGGCGCTGGAGGTGCAGGACTGATGGCGAGAGCTAAGAAAAAGGAAACCCTGACGCCGGAGGAGCGCTTGCAGGCGGCATTGGTGCCGAAGAGTGAGCAGCCGTACAAGGTGCCGGGGAATTGGTGTTGGACGAGGTTAGGATTTTTATTGCAAAGTTCAAAAGAAAAGACTGATGAATTTTCTGATGCCGACTTAAAATATGTTGGACTTGAACATATGCAAAAAGATGGCGGTATTGTTGCGTATGATTCTGCTGAGAGAGTAAAAAGTTTGAAAAATGTGTTTCATCCCCAGCAGATTCTCTATGGTAAATTGCGCCCGTATCTAAATAAACATGATATTGCAACTTTTGACGGGGTTTGTTCAACAGATATTTTGGTCTTTAATGTTGTGTTAGCCACTATACCTAAATTTATAAATTTCTTTTTAGACCAAGATACTTTTATCGAATACGCCATCTCAAATTCTAAAGGGATTAACTTGCCTCGCGTGTCGGAGAGCGTTGTGCTGAACGCAAAGTGCCCACTTCCACCTTTTGCAGAACAACAGCGCATTGTTGAGCGCATTGAAAGCTTGTTTGCCAAACTGGATGAGGCGAAGCAAAAGGCGCAGGATGCGTTGGACAGCTTTGATACCCGCAAAGCCGCCATCCTCCATAAAGCCTTCACCGGCGAACTCACAGCCCAATGGAGAAAAGAGCACGGTGTGGGGATGGAAAATAGAAAGGAAACGCAGCTTGGTCAATGCAGTACCCTCATCACTAAAGGTGCCTCTCCTCGGTGGCAAGGAATATCATATACCGATGACAGATCGCAAACGCTATTTATTACAAGTGAAAATGTACGACAAGGATATTTGGATCTCAGCAAAGAAAAATATCTCGATAACAGGATCAATGATATACAGCAAAGATCTGTTTTATCTAAGGGAGATGTACTTGTAAATATTGTAGGTGCATCTATTGGCCGCGCAACTGTATTTGACTTAGATTGCGTGGCAAATATTAACCAAGCAGTCTGCCTAATTAGATTAAAAAATGACCTCCTCAATACATTCTTGTGTTACTATCTTAATTCGCCGAATGCGCTTATGTATTATGATGAAAATAAAGTTGAGACTGCACGTGCTAATATTAGCTTGAAGGATATTCGTGAAATGACCATTGTTTGTCCAACAGTAGAAGAACAAATGGAAATTATCCGTATTCTTGACGACCTTCTCGCCAAAGAGCAGCAGGCCAAGGAAGCCGCCGAAAGAGTGTTGGAGCAGATCGATCTCATCAAAAAATCCATCCTCGCCCGCGCCTTCCGCGGTGAGCTGGGCACCAACGACCCTAGCGAAGAGAGCGCAGTGGAGTTACTGACAAGAGTCATCGAAAGAGGTGAACAAGCGTGAAAATTCACTCTATCTATATTGATGGATATAAAAATCTAAAGAACATGGAGATTTTCATGCCAGAAGATTCTTCTGTTGCTGCTGTAATAGGCAATAACGGCAGTGGTAAGTCTAATATTTTGGAAGCACTAACACAGGTCTTTACAGCTGTATACAACGAGAAGTCAGTGGAATTTCGTTATAAAATCTGTTACTCAATCTATGACGATAATTTTGAGATTTCAAATTTGGATGGCGTGCAATTTTTAAAAAACGGTAAAAAGATTAAAAAGCAAGATAGACGAGGTTCTCTTCCGCGTGGAATTTTCCTTTATTATTGTGGCGAAACAGATCGTTTAAAAAAATTGGCGTTGGATTGTGTAGATAAAGCTTTTGAGAATGCGTTAAAAAACGACGGAGATGTGACAACCAAATATATTTCTTGTGTTGGTCTTAGAGAATTTACCGCTGCGGTGCTAGCAAATGCCAAATACGAAAATAAGACCTTTCGAAAAGTATGCGAATTGATAGGAATACAAGAAATCGGGGGACCAGTTGAATTTCAATTGAGTAGACCGAGTTGGAGCAAAAAGGCTCCTCTTACACAGGATTCGTTCTGGAATGCCCGGGGGTCAGTCGCAGTGCTTCTCCATAAGTTGAAAGATTCTGGTGAGTTAATAAAGCTGGATGATGACCATGCGCTAATACGAGTGGACCGTATTTCGGATATTTCCTTGGATTCTGAGAACCCCTTTGATCTATTTGTAAGATTTGAACTTCTTATTCAGGCAGGAATCTTGTCGGACATCACTTTTACAATCATAAAAGACGGAGAATCTCTTTCTCCGGATATGCTGAGTGAAGGTGAAAAACAGTTAGCACAATTTCTCTGTCTTTTAGAAGCAACGAAAGAATACAGAGCGCTCTTTTTGCTGGATGAATTTGACTCTTTTCTGCATCCAAATTGGCAAAGAAGGTTTGCGGAGATTATTTCAGAAATTCACATCACAGGGCAGGTTCTTTTTACAACACACTCTCCCTTGACTCTCGGCAAAATGCAAAAAGAAAGTATCCGCATACTAAAAGATGGAGTTGTATATGAGCCAGCAGCCGACACATTTAATCGCGATATTACCGAAGTATTAGAAGAAATTATGGAAGTTGGAAAACGCCCCATTGAAGTAGAAGATGCAATGCAGAGATTTAGGAATGCTGCTATGCATAGAGAAAAAGAAGCAGCTCAGAAGGCTGTTTTTGAGCTTACTACATTGCTGTCCAAAGACGATCCATTCTGGGTTACAGTATCTCATATGATGGCGAGATTGGAGCAATAACTGAATGAAATATATAGAGAAAAGGGAATCACCTCGGTCATTAGAAGAATACAAGACAACAGCGGGAGCATCGTTCAAGGATCTTGATAAAAATCATACAAGTATAAAAAGAGAGATAAAAAACAGCTTAATTGCCGAGCAAGGGGGAATTTGCTGCTATTGTGGAACCCGAATAGATCGAACGAATTCAATGATCGAACATTTCAAACCAAAAGATGAAAACCTTTTTCCAGAGCTACAATTGGAGTATTCGAATTTATTGGCATCATGTTTAGGTGGGCAAATAGACAGGCAAACAAATAGAAGATTTCCACTTTGCTGCGATGCAAACAAGAAAAATCGTGTGATTGAGGTGTCTCCAACAGATCCGGATTGCGAATCGTGTTTTGAGTATGACGATGAAGGAACTATTTATGGAACCACACCTGAAGCGCGCCACGCTATACAAATCTTAAATTTGAACAATGAAGTTCAAAAAAATCGCCGCAGAGCTGCAATTGAAGTATATATCAATTTGCCGGAAGAAACAGATTGGCAGGATGAAATTTGCTTTCTATCTGCCAGAGACCGAAATGGACTTTACCAGCCTTATTGTTTTGCAGCTATTTATTATATAAAGAATTTTTTGATGCCCATCGCTACATAAGTTTACTTCAAATCTAACAGCTGCGCGAACGCTACATTCAACTATTTTGCTACATGCTCTTGAAAAGATAACCATTTTCTTATATTTCCTCTGCTTCGCTAATACAGGTGTAGAGGGATGACTCATTTCACCTAGATAATTGTTATGTGTTATGCTATAATACTTTTAAGCCACCCAGTTGTCCGACTCAAGCAAAACCCCTGATAGGATGGCCCAGATAGATTTTTGATAGCAAAAGTCCGAATAGACCTTAGGATAAGGATAATCTGCGTCAAATAAAATCACGTCGAATTAAATCCTCTATACAAAAAAGTTTAGAAATGGATTTAACTCGGCGAGTGGGAATAAAATTCGCAAGAAAACACTTTTCCGCACTCCACCCCGAAACACAACGAAACCGCAGGTCAGAAGTGGTGTGTTCGAGAAATCGGCGCACCACTTCGCTTCGAAAGAAGGCACTCCTTTCGGGATTATTCGTACCGGAATTCGTACCACCCCAGCGCCGCCATTCGCGATGCTAGGCACTGAGAGGAGATTAGAAAGATGATCAACGAAGCGAAGATGACCGAACTCACCCAGGCCGAGGACATGGCCTACTTTAGGGCGGATCTTTGCCTCTACTCGCCGGAGAGCTACAGCATGGATGAGAAGAAGGAAATCTGCAACGACATGATGGCCACGAGCAAGGCGGTGCTCGACGCCATGCGCGAGGATTTCCAGCAGCTCCCGCCCGAGGCCCGTGCCAAGCTTCTGGACATGCTTTGCCAGTCCGGAGTTGAGACAGCAGACTGGTGGTGGGATGTGCTTGTGGGCGACGGAGACCCGCTGTACCGCGAGCTCGAACCGCTCAGCTACTCAGAACCCACATAGCAAGCAAGAAGGCCGTCTATCATGCGATAGGCGGCCTTCCGCGTTACTTGTCCTCGTAAGCCCTTCGGATGTCTTCGTACATCTCGAAGAGCGGGACGAGCGGCAGCAGGACCAGCATCAGCAGCAGGCTGGCCGCGATCCCCAGGAGCCACCCGACCTGCTCGCCGAGCCACCGAAGCCTCGACCTCATGACAGCATCTCGTTCACGCGCCGCTGCACGATCGAATAGTACGACCCCAGGCGCCGCTTCCGCTCCTCGCCGTTGCCGTAGTCGCCACGAATCACGGCGCGGGCCATTGCGTCGACGTCCATGGATGTCGAGCTCGCGCCGGAGGCCCCGAGGATCTCGTTCACGCGCTTCTGCACGGCCGAGTACTTCGACCCCAGAGCCTGCTTTCGGGCGTCGCCGTTCCCGAACTCGCCGGCGATGACGCGGCGCGCGAGGGCGTCCACGTCGTAGGAGGAAGAGGAAGAGCCGCCGGACAGGATCCGGTTGACCTCCGCCTGGACCTCGTCGTACCGGCTGCCCAGCGCGGCCCTGCGAGCATCGCCATTGCCGAAATCGCCTGCGATGACCCTCGCCGCAAGCTCTGACACGTCGCCGGAGGGCGCACCAGAGCCGGTAGGGGTTGACGCGCTGCCCACGTCGGCCTTGCCGTTGTAGTGGAGGATGCCGTCCCAGCTGCCGGAATAGTAGTCGTGGACCCAGCTCTCGCGCCCGGTCTGGTCGCCCGGCTCGCCATCGATGCCGCCGGTCTCGCTGATGCTGAACTCGCCCAGGAGGTCGGCCGTCCCGTCGTTGCGGATGCACATGGCCGTGTGGTGCTCCTCGTCGAGGTAGATGTCTCCGCGCGACGCGATGAACGATACAGGTTTCCACGAGAAGAGCCCCGAGCCCACGAACATCTCTCTCATGCCGCCGGTCCAGTTGTAGCGCGTGATGAGGCCGTCGTATGCCGAGCCGGCCAGCGCCAGCTCCCAGGCCTCGCACACCGCACTGGAGCAATCGCGGTCGCCCTTGGTCACCTTGATCGTGCCCGCCTCGGTCTTCACGTTGCAGTGCCCAGAGGTACCATGCCGTCCTGGCTGCGAGTACCCATGCTCCGAGCACGTGCAGAGGTGCTCCATGATCTGCGCCGCCACGTTCGCCCTCGATATGCTCACGGTGTCCGCCTCCCTCGTGCCAGCGGAGGCGCCGACAACCGCGCAGCGCCCCCGCCAGTCGTCCTTGGTGCCGTAGAAGAGGTCGAGGTCCAGGTGCCCGCCGTATCCGGGGATGCGACCTGTGCCGGTGTACTGGAAGATGAGAGGATCCTTCCAAGCCCCGAAGTCCCAGCCGTCGGTCCATGGCTCGGATAAGAAGCCCGTCTCCTCGTAGTTGGGGTACTGCGCCACCCACAGCGGGTAAGTCTTGGCCACGCTCGACCAGTCGTAGGAGAAGAGCACGCTCTTGCTCGTGTAGATGCCGGGCGTCACGCCGGTCTTGTCCCTGACGCGGTCAAGCCACTTCTTGGCCCACGCCACACCTAGGTTCAGCGCGTCCGCCTCCCAGTCCAGGAACGGGATCGCCTTGCCGACGTACGGCTTGAACGCCGCGATGAAGTGATCCGCCTCGGCCTCGGCTGAGCCCTCGTAGCCCCGGTCGCGCGCGTAGTGTTAGCAGCCCAGCAGCTTGCCGGTCGCCAGGGTCTCGTCGCAATGTCGGCGGAAGCACTCGTTGGTGTAGCCCGCGCCGCCGGTCGCCTTCACGATGACGAAGTCGCACGTGGTCATCGCAGAGACGACCAGGTCCTCCTGCCAGGAGCTGATGTCGATGCCGTTAAGCCCCATGGCTGCCGCCCTTCGGGATGACGATCTCCTCGTCGCCTCCGCCGAGAGCCGCCATGATGGGGCTCAGCACTGCCATCACCAGCGCTACGACGAGCGCCCTTATGCTCGGGTCGAGCACGCACCAGCCCAGGATCAAATCCAGATTGGCGATCACCACGCCCAAGACGCCCTGCACGATCGTGCGCAGGAGCCTCCACTGCCACTCGTTGCTTGCCAGGAACTCGCTCATCTCATGCCACCTTCCCCTTGATCTCCTCGATGTCGTGTTTCGCGACGGCCATGTCCTGTTCGAGCCGGTAGGTTCGCTCCAGGACCTGGTTGTGCTTCTCGACCTTTGCCGTGAGGGCGTCCAGCTTGACCTCCATGACGGCCCTGCTCTTCGAGTTGGAGAGGATCACCCCGACGAGGGTCACCACCCCCGTGATGCAAGCGACGATGATTGACTCCATAAAGAACTGCCTCCCGAGATCGACTGTTGTCCTCGAGAGGCAGTGTCGTGTCACGTCACAAAGTCAGCTGGGTTAGCTGGCAGCTAATCCGGTTTCGCCTTGTTTCTAGTAGAATTGATGCATTACGTTGTCTGTTTATTGAGGAGAGCACGTCATGGCATTGATACAGGTCGCTATGGAGGTTCCAGACGATATCGCGCTGTTGATCGATGCGGGTGAGCTCATCCGTCGCGGCGGTGTAGTCAGGGATGCTTCGGGGCACATAGTAAAGCATCTCAAGGAGGTCGATCTCCCTGACGCAGCTGAGGGCGCAGAGATGGCCCAGAAGGCGCTCGCCATGGCCAAACAGTACAAGTATCCCCTCATAGGCATCGGTATTGCGGCGGTAGCGGCAATCGGCGGTGTCGTCGCATATAAGCTCACCACTAAGCAAAAGAACGACGCAGATAAGAAGCTTTCGGAAGATGCAGTTGCGTTCAATGAAGCTATGACTAGGTATTTGGACAGCATCAAGGCCGGCAACCTGAACGAAGGTGACCTCGAGAGCATTATCCGGCAGGTAGACGGATTGCGTGAGGGGCTAGACGGAAAAACCGTCACGCTCGATCTCGACGGCGGACAACTTGAGACGTTGGTGGACATGCTCCGCACTTATACCGAGAAACTCGCGGCGGCCAATGGCGCTTCCCTGCGCGAGGCACCTTCCGTTGAAGACGCTGGCGAGTATGGCAACGTAATTCTCCTCAGACACTATCTTGGCGAGCAGCAGAGAATCCTGCAGGCTGCTTAAGGAGTTACCCATGCCAGGATTCAACCCGCTGAAAGTCGCCCTTGATGTAGTGACCTTTATCCCGAAGACCATTATCTCCATTCCTGGCAAAATGGCCGAGTACCGCGAGGAGATGGAGCGTCGTCGCAAGCTTGAAGAGGAACGGCGCTCAACACCACCCTCATACGATGACGGCGTGTCAGAGGCGGAGTTCGAGCAGATTGTCCTCAAAGCCAAGAAGGGTATCCCGCGTATCAAGTCGGCCTCCAGCGATGGATTCGTTGTAGGCATTGAGGTCAAGTCGCAGAGCGGTATATCCATTTGGGAAGCCACCATCGACTTCAACGACTTCGGGCATCTTACGGGTTGGCATAAGATCTGGTCAGAGAATGACGATTCGAACATCCCAGAAGCATTCGCGCGAGATGTGGTCGAGGGCATTCGCCTCTGCAAAGAGGCGAATGAGCACCCCACGACCGCAGGTGATGAGATCCACTAGGCCGCAGTCAGATACCCTGCTTGCCCGGCCCGGTCGATCCTCATGTACGTGTATCCAGTGTTCGAGCTAGACCATGCGGTCCCGTTGCCGCCGACAAGCGAGCGGCAGTTGTAGAAGCACTGCATGCCGCTGATGCCAGAGCTCGGTAGCGCCCACGTGCTGTCCGCGTAGATCGTCGTGAGCGAGCTGCATCCAGAGAAGCAGTAGAACAGGTCCGTCAGCGTGGACGGGTCGAACCCCCGGAAGTCCAGCGCCGTCACCGCGCAGGAGCTGAACGTGTAGCGCATCGAGGATACGTTCGCCAGGTTCGTGCAGCTGTAGAACAGGTAGATCAGGTTCAGGGCGGCGAAGGAGCCCATGTCGCTCGCGAAGTGCACGCTCGTGAGCTGCGGGCGGTTCGCGCTGTCCCAGGGCGTGAAGCCCATGCCCGTGTACTTGCCGATGGCACAGATCCGCCCCGTGGCCAGAAGCTCGCGCGTGGCGTCCGGCGTCGCGGTGGCCGTGAGCACGGCCTGCCCGTCCGCGTAGAAGTGCCCGTAGAACCACGTGCGGCTGTCCGCGTTAGGGTTCGTGAGCACGCCGCCGGTGCCGAGCTTGCACACGCTGCCCGCGCTCGTCGACGTGGGCACGTATCCGTCGGTGCCGCCCACCAGGCGGCTGCAGCCGTAGAACATGGAGCCCGAGCTCGTGATGGCGTTCGTGAAGCTTGTGGCGTAGATGGTCTCCAGCTTGCCGCAGCTCGTGAACATCTGCGTGGCGTTGGTGATACCGGAGAGGTTCTCGAAGCCGCGCACCTCAGTGCACTCCGCGAACGAGTTGAACCAGTAGGCGCAGTTGGTGATCCCTAGCCCTGCTATGGAGGAGTCGATGTAGACCCTCCTCACCAGCAGCTTCACGGAGTCCCACGAGCGGGCCGAGGCGGACGAGTAACCGCTCGTGTCCACCTCGAACGCCTGCTGAATCGTCCCGCCATACACGGTGCGCCGCCGGTCGTAGTAGTTGAACTCGAGCGTGCCGTCGTCCAGGTCGGCGATCGCCGCGCTGATCTGCTGAGTAACCCAGCTTTGCGTCGCGTAGCTCGTAAGGTCGATGGAGAGCACGCCGCCGGAGAGCGAGAGCGGCGAAGCGGGCGTGAACGTCGTGCCGTCGGCGCCGAGCTCGGAAGCGCACACGT
>JABLTT010007192.1_pt1 | contig 12327 bp, 11 predicted proteins | sample 7160061 | NCBI WGS metagenome assembly JABLTT01 (sample SAMN14651232, study PRJNA627086) | human gut metagenome | isolation source: feces | host: Homo sapiens | reverse complement strand
CAGCATAGCCATGTACATCCTCCTGATCCTCCCCTGGCTCAAACCCTCCCGCGCCCGCCAGGCCCTGCTCTCCTTCCTGATGAACTACAGCCTCCTCGGCGGCATCGCCGTTTTCGCCGACACAAGCGGCCTCCACTACAAATCCTCCGTACTAACGGTTCACTCCTACCTGTGGCACATCCTGCTTATAACCATAGGTCTGACCGCCGGCTTTACCTACATCAAAGAACTCCGCTCCCCGGCCCTGTCCCGCCAGCACTTCAGAGACAGCACCTTACTGTACCTCGCCTGCTGCACAACAGCCGTCCTCCTCAACCAGCTCCTGGACTCCCAAGGCTCCATCAACATGTTCTACATCAACCCCGACTACAAAATGCAGCAAATAGGCTTCTCCGCCCTGGTACCCTACACAGGAAACATCTCCGCCATCCTCCTCTACATCCTGTCAACCATTCTGGGAGCCGCCATTCTTTTCCATATCTGGCGCCTGGCGGTTCATATTTATCAACAAAGGCGCCGCCCTAAAACAAAATAATTGCCCCCACAATCGTCGTGATTGTGGAGGCATTATTCCTGTGAGCAGCGAGCTAAAACCAAGTTAACCTTGTCCTCCACCGCATGGAACAAATAGTTCTTTACAATAAGAAACTGTAACTCAACTTTTTGATCTAAGCACTTCGTATCATCATGCCGCTCAGGCATAAAAATCGGGACAGCTTCTTCGCGTTATAATTTATGACAATATACGCCGTAAATTTGCAAATATATTTTCATTATTCGTTGTATTTTATGTAACATCATGCTATAATATACGCATATAATAGTTTGGAGGTATGGCAATGTACCGTGTAGCAATTGAAAAATTATTAAAATGGAAAGAGAATAAACACCGCAAACCGTTGATTATCGAAGGTGCAAGGCAGGTCGGCAAGACTTGGCTGATGAAAGAATTCGGAGAAACGGCGTATACCGACACCGTATATATTAACTTTGATTCCAATTCAAGAATGGCAGATTTGTTTGCGTCAGATCTTAACACAGACAGATTGATTACTGGTCTTGAGCTATATGCCGGACGAAAAATCAATCCTGATAATACGCTGTTAATTTTTGACGAAGTACAGGAAGTGCCCAGAGCACTCTCTTCTCTTAAATATTTTTATGAAAATGCACCGCAGTATCATATTGTCTGCGCTGGTTCTCTGCTGGGTATCGCCCTGCACGGAGGAACCTCTTTTCCTGTCGGAAAAGTCGATTTTTTAAAGCTTTATCCGCTGTCATTTCAGGAGTTTCTCATGGCAACAGGCAACGAACGATTTACAGAGCTTCTTGAAAAGCAGGATTTTCAAATGATTACTTCATTCAAGCAAACCTATATAGACTCTTTGAAGTACTACTATTTTGTAGGGGGAATGCCGGAGGCAGTGCAGAGCTTTGTCGAAGAGAAGGATTTTAATGAGGTTCGTGCGATTCAAAAACGTATTCTTGCAGCGTACGAACAGGACTTTTCCAAACACGCCCCCGTGGAAATTGTACCGAAAATCAGAATGCTCTGGAACAGCATTCCGTCTCAGCTTGCAAAAGAAAATAAAAAGTTTGTTTACGGGCTCGTCCGTGAGGGTGCAAGGGCAAAAGAATATGAAACAGCCATCATGTGGCTTACGGATTGCGGTTTGGTACACAAGGTCAGCCGTTTCAATACTGCCTGTATTCCGCTGAAAGCTTATGAGGATTTGAAAGCATTCAAACTCTATGTTTTAGATGTGGGCCTTTTAGGATGTATGACGGGCCTTCGTCAGCGCACGTTGCTGGATGGCAAAGACCTGTTTATTGAATTTAAGGGAGCCTTAACCGAACAGTATGTCTGCCAACAGCTCAAGACGATTCAGGATTTAAATGTTTATTACTACACCAACGAACGCGGCTCCTGCGAGGTAGATTTTATTATTGACACAGGCGAGCAGATCATTCCCATCGAGGTAAAAGCAGAAGTCAATCTGAAAGCCAAGAGCCTGCGCACCTATAGGGATAAATACAGCCCAGAAATCTCACTCCGTATCTCAATGGCCGATTACAAAAGAGAGGATTGGCTTGTGAATCTGCCGCTGTATGCGGTGGAAGAGATACCACTTATGGAGAGTTTGTCCATACAATATTAGAAAATACAAAAGACATGGTGAATATACCATTTACAGAGCGCCCCATTCCTGGAGCGCTCTGCTATCGTCAATGATATTACCGGTCTTTTCAGTTACAGATATCCCGTTATAAATCGCTTTGTCTAAGATAAGGCTTTAACAGAAAGGCACAGCGAATACCTTTTATAAAATGACTCCCCGCAAAGCCACCCCCATACGTCCCTCACCCCATATTCTTCGTCACAATCACATCGCTGTCCAGTCCGCATACGTTTTTAATAACCACCTGTCCAATAGACACCGGAGCTGTCAGCTTTATTTTATTAATCTCTTCCATTACCCTGAATATATCTTTTTTCGGGATCACATTAGTAAGTCTCACACTGCACAGAGGCAGTTCCGCCCCCTCAATGCGCACCGAGCTTGAAATCGTCCGGCGCGGATCAATCAGCTCCTGGCGGACATATTCAATCCCTTTCTTACATTTATTACCTGTAACACTTAATATTTGATCCCCTTCATACTGAGTCTCGATCGTACATCCGTTGGGACAAACGATACAAACAAATGTCCTACTGTTCATAAACTGACACCTCGATTTTTTCGTTAGACATAATTTTATCAGCAGCTACATCAAACTGAATCATCTCTGCCGGGATTGCATTTGGTACAATCGTGGATTTCACTGTATTATCTCCCTGGCTGACAATGATTTTACACCTGCCCATCGGCTTACGCACCCTCATGGACATTCTGAAGTTCTTCTCCCCACTGACTTTCTGTGGGATAATATGGCCGATATTGCGGTCAGTTTCAATCTCGATATCACAAGGAGCAACTTCGTCGCTGTTCAGATATTCATTAACACCGGCTGCAAGAGCCTCGGCCTCAAGAGACACAAAGTCAACGAGGTCATGCACATGCAGGACATTTCCCGCTGCAAAAACACCAGGGACATCTGTCTGGAAATTCTCATCGACAAACGCGCCTTTCGTCCGGCCATCCAGTGTGACTCCTGCCGCAAGAGACAACTCGTTCTCAGGAATCAGACCGACTGACAGTACCAGAGTATCACATGTAAAATCTTTTTCGGTTCCGGGTATCGGCTTCATGTCCGGTCCCACCTCCGCTACTGTTACTCCTTCAATCCGGGTGTCTCCTTTGATATTAGTCACAGAATGGCTGAGATACAACGGGATATTGTAATCGTTCAGGCACTGCTCGATATTTCTGGGAAGGCCGCTCGGATACGGCAGTACTTCAAATACAGCCTTAACATGCGCCCCTTCCAGAGTCATCCGCCTTGCCATGATAAGCCCGATATCTCCGGACCCCATGATGATTATCTCTTTTCCCACCATGGTATTATATAAATTCATGTAGCTCTGTGCTACGCCGGCGTTATAGATACCCGATGGCCTCTGCCCCGGAATTGCCAGTGCCCCGCGTGTGCGCTCCCGGCATCCCATTGTGAGGATAATCGCCCTGGCCTGCACCTGCAAAAGCCCATCTCTTGTGTCAGCAGTCACAATTTTATCGTCTGTCAGATCAATGACTGTTGCGTTTGTGAGTACCTCAATCTGCATCTCTTTGACCTGATCAATAAATCTCTGGGAATATTCCGGGCCGCTAAGTGTCTGTCCGAAACGTGTCAGGCCGAATCCATCATGGATGCACTGACGTAAAATACCTCCAAGCTGTTTTTCACGCTCGATGATCAAAATGTCGTCCACTCCGCGTTTTTTCAGTTCAGCAGCAGCGGCAAGCCCGGCCGGACCGCCTCCAATAATCACTACGTCGCGCTTTTGCATGCTATTTCACCTCCCCGGTAAACATATAGGCACCATTTTTATTCAGCAGTATCTCTTCTTTCTGCTTACCAAGCTCTTCCTGTACCATCTGTGTCAGCCTCGTCTCGCAGTATCCGCCCTGGCAGCGTCCCATCGAAGCTCTTGTGCGGTATTTCACCCCGCTGATGGTGGATACGCCCAGAACGTTATGGAGCGCCTGTTTCACTTCTGCTCTGGTCACACACTCACATCTGCAGTATATTTCTCCGTAATCCGGATCCTGCTCGATGAGGCGCTGTTTCCCTTCTTCATCCTGCTCAGCAAACTTTACGATACCCTTGCGGATCGGATTGAACTTCTCGTTAGCAGTCAGTTCTTCCTGCGCTTTTACCTTTTCAACCACTCTTCTCGCAAGCGGAAGCGCGCTGGTCAGCCCGGGTGAGTTTATACACACCAGGTTCACGGCATGAGGAGCACTCTCCTTCGTCTGAATCTGGAAATCCATTTCCTTATGTGTCTCGGGATCTTCAATCGTCGGGAACACGCCCACATAGTTTCGGATATAATAGTCTCTGTTCATACGGGAAAACATTCTGGACCCCTGCTCTACCAGCACGTCAATCATCTTCTGCGTTACCGCATAATCAATCTTTGTACCGATTGTTTCGATGGTAGGACCTACCAGGACATTTCCATCAATCGTCGGGGTTACATGGACATCAAATGCACCGCTCTCATTGGGTGTCGGGTATACCGGCATGGACAGAAAGTTTCCTGCTTTCTTATCCAGGATCTCATATTCACCCTTAATACGGTTCGGTACATAAGCCTCAAAACCGAGCATTTCTGAGATACGAAAGGCATAAAGGCCTGCACAGTTCACCACCCAGCGGGTAACAAATTCTCCGCCATTTGTACTGATGTGGAACAGCCCTTCTTCATCTTTCTCAATCCCTGTTACTTCGTGATCAAAATAGTACTCCGCACCATTCTCAACAGCATTTTCAGCCAATGCTATTGTATATGTAAACGGACATAGAATGCCGGCCGAGGGCACATAGATAGCAAAATCGCCATCTATATTGGGATCCAGGCTTTTGATCTCATCGTGATCAATCATTTTGATGCCGGGGATCTCATTTTCAAGTCCTCTTTGATACAGGCTTTCCAGCCGCTTCTTTTCTTCTTCACCAAATCCAACAATCAGCTTGCCGCATCTTTTAAAAGGTACATCCAGTTCACTGGCAACCTGATCAAATTCTGCGTTTCCTTCCATACAGCACTCTGTACGAAGGAGGTTCTTTTCATGTAAAATACCTGAGTGTAAAAGCCCGGTATTACGTCCGCTAACGCCGTTGCAAACGTCCAGCTCTTTTTCTAAAACACAAATCTTTAACTGATATCGTGACAGTTCTCTTGCAACTGCACTGCCAACCACACCGCCGCCTATCACAACGATATCATACTGTGTGCCCATAGTTATTCTCCACCTTCCGTATTCATGTAACCTATTTGTATTGCTCCCATCGGGTAAATCGCAACCACCGGTTTCTTTCCGGCATATTTTTCTTCCAGCCGTTTCAGAATATCATCCCATTCCACATTCAAATCCGGCGTTTCATTTTGGTAAAACTGTCTGATGTCAATCGAATTAACACCATCAGAATAAATCATTGTTTCTTTGCCTTTGAGCTCCATCGGAGGCACATTGTCATCATGCGGGGAAAACAGGCTCATGCCCGGCCCGAATAATGCATGGAATCCAGCGCCCTCACTTGCCGCAGTCATTGCGACCAATGTTCCGTCAGGCTTAACACATTTCTCTTTATGATGCCCCAGAACAGCAAAACAGGTGCCGATCTGAGAGTATTCCGTATCTTTCGGATAAGCAGAGAGAACCAGAATATCCGCATCCTTTATCAGTTCTGTCTGCAGAGCGTCCATTGCCCGGCTGCACGCAGCCCTGTGTGCCTTAATGAAATGTCCGGCAAAAGCATCCGCAACCCCCATCTTATCATTGAGCACAACATTCACAATAAAGTCCAGTCCCACTTTCCCAACGATCCGCTCCATATTGGTACGCATCGGATTGTCAGGATTGCAGGTACTTGTCTTAAAGGATCTGCTCTTGCCCGCATCCGCATAGACCAGCATATGGTTGCTTCTCAGCGTCTCAATACCGCCGATTCCCGGAATCACTGCCTTTGCCCCTCCGGAAAATCCTGCCAGTGTGTGAGGCACGATACATCCAACCGCTATTCTCAGTTCTGCATCTACAAAATGCTTATTAATCTTAATCACCTGATCATCATCAGGTATCGTAACCAGATCTGCCGAAAATGGTGAATGGTTCAGTACCTGGACGTGATCCAGCACCCATTTTCCGACCTTCAGTTCCATTTCCTGCTTTGTCATTGGCCGGTGACCGCCAAGTGCAACCAGAACCTTGATATTTTTGCCGTCCATTCCGGCATCCATCAGCTTCTGGATAATAATTGGAAGTAAGAAGGCCCCCGGCGTAGGACGGGAAATGTCATCAATAATAATGCAGGCACTCTTTTTTCCCGCAGCCAGCGTCTCCAGACTCTCGGTTCCGATCGGATTGTCTATTTTCTCAAGAACTTCCCCGCTTGTCAGAGAAGGAAGCTCCTTCATCCCCTGATAGTGAATCTCCCAACCATCCGGAAAAGTCAATTCCCTATATGCCTGTTCATACCACTGTCCCCATGGGACCTTAAATTCCTGCATAACCTGTACCTCCCACATTTTTTTACCCCCAAAGGGGCTGCCGCGTAACCTTTTACTGTCCTGTTCGTCTTTTCATCCTGCTAAAAATAAAAAGGCTGTTTCTTTGCTGCCGAACTGTAGATTCCCTCCACGATACGTGCAACGGCAAACGCCTGCTGTGCCGACGGGTCCACCGTCTCTCCTGACAGAAGCATCTTCATAATTGCCTGATGCTCACGTGCCGATGCGCTGGCTGCCTCCCCCTCAGGAGTCAGAGAACGCCGCGTCTCCTGGAGTTTGTTTTCCGTCATGCACATCTTTCCGCCGACCTCATGGATCAGCGTAACATGATCCTCTTCACGGAGTGAAATGCCCGCCGCTGTCCCATACAGATCAACGCTGGCTTCCCTCTCCCATTTTGTGTTTAGTGCATAGGATGCCTCAACCGTAAGTGTCATTCCGTTTTTCATAACAACAAATCCCAATGAACAGTCCTCAATGTTCATTTTATCCGGATTCCAGTTCCCCCAGAGGTTCGCCTCGCTTCCCTGCTTCATAATCTTGTCATAGGCAGTCCCTACGGCATAATCCGGTTCAAAATTATCTGACAGCCACATAGCCAGATCCAGTGCATGGGAGCCGATATCGATCAACGGACCGCCCCCAAGAAGCGCCTTATTACCGGCGGCGCCCCATGTCGGGACCGCACGGCGCCGGAGGGCATATGCCTTTGCATAATAAATGTCCGAAAAGAACCCCTCCTCATAATGCCGGCTTTCATAAATTGCCTGGTTTGTATACCTGTTCTGATAGGAAATATGGAGCATCCGTTCATTCTGTACAGAGGCATCCAGCATCTCCCTCGCTTCCGATGCATTTAACGCCATCGGTTTTTCACAGATCACATGCATTTTACTGTTAAGCGCTTTTACCGTATATTCCGCATGTGTACTGTTTGGCGTTGCAATAAATGCAACATCAATATCATCTCTTGAAAAAACATCTTCCAGGCTTTTTGCCACAATGGTATCATCACTGCCGAACTGAATCCTGCACTTTTCTGCTGTTTCCTTATTCACATCAAACAGCACTTTAATATGCAGATGCGGATCAGAAGCAGACAATGGCAGATGTTTTTTCCGGGCAATTGCACCGCAGCCGATGAAAGCAGCATTTAAAATAGAGTCCATATCTATCCTTTCACGGCTCCAGATGTAACACCCTGAATGATATATTTCTGGAAAAATGTAAATATCGCAACCGGCGGGATAATACCAATCAGTGACGCAGCGGCCATAATGTGCCAGCGGATTGTAGTATCGCTGAGCAGACTATATACTACCAGTGTCAGAGGATACTTACTTGCATCCGACAGCAGGAACAGCGGTACAACGAATTCGTTATAACTGTTAATGAATACAAAGATCGCGCCAACTGCAATACCAGGGCCGCTGATTGGGAAAATCACGCGCACCAGCAGCTGTATGTAACTGCAGCCGTCCAATGCCGCCGCCTCTTCCAGTTCTGCCGGCAGAGTCGAAAAATATCCATGAAGGATTGTTACAACCAGAGCCAGATTGATGCCTGTGAGTACAATGATCAGACTGAACCGGGAATTCAGAAGGCCCAGTGACTGGAACATCTTGTATAATGTCGGCAGAATTACGATTCCGGCCATCATCTGTGACATCAGCAGGATAAAAAGCATAGCCTGGCGCATCTTAAAACGATATCTTGAAAGCACATACGCAGCCGGCACAGAAATCAATGTTGTAAGAACCGTTGCACTGCATGCGTAGAAAAAGCTGTTCAGAACATTACTGAAAATCAGTTTAAATGCTGAGGCAAAATTGGATATCTCAAAATGATGAGGTACCAGCTGGGCCTCCAGCAGGTTGGAATATGGCGTCAGTGAAACGATCAGCGCCTCATAGATCGGAATCACTGCAAACAGACAGAATATAATACACAGGATAATTCGGACGATTTTTCCAACAATTGACTTATTATTCATCTAATCATCCTCCTTTTCCATCAGCCGCCAGTAGAATATTGTAATGATTACAAGAACCAATATTGCAATGAGTGACCACGCAGAAGCTGTTCCAAGATTCTTCATGCTGAACATCTCCTGATAGATACGCATGGAAATGGTCTTTGTTGCATCGACCGGTCCGCCTCCTGTCATACCGAAAATAATGTCAAATACGAGGAATGTCCATACTGTCAGTACGATCAGTGTACTTCCTGTTATTGCTTTCAGGTTTGGCATTGTAATATACCAGAATCGCTGCACCGGTCCGGCACCGTCAATACATGCTGCTTCATACTGTTCAGCCGGAATGGTTGTCAGCGCCGAATAATAATTCATAAACGCAAAGGGCATTGCACGCCAGACACGTGCCACAATAACAGCCACAAGGGCCAGATCCAGCCCCAGAAAACTGATCGGCTCGTCAATCAGGCCTAAATTTTTAAGTAATATGTTGATAATACCAAAATCTGAATTATATACAAATCGCCAGCAAGAGGCAACAATAATCAAAGGAATGGCGTAGGGCAGCAGATTAAATGCTACGACTACTTTCTTTCCCGGAAATGAACGATTACAGATCATTGCTACTACAAGACCCAGAATCATTGCGGGAATTACAGAACCAAAAGTCCAAATTAACGTAGTTACAACAGTTTTCGGAATCTCACCTTTAATAATAGAAAAATTTCCAAAGCCTACAAACTGACCTGCCGTAGCGCCGCTGAACCCCATAAAGGCGCTGGTACAGACCTTAAACAACGGGTATCCATAAACAAACAGTAACAAAATGACAAGCGGAAGCAGCGAACAGATGACTCTCTTTCTCTGGCTCTTTTTCAAACAGGGCGCCCCCTTTCTCGAAACGAATATTGCTTTTATCCAGACCGGATATTCGGCCGGTCTGGATAAAAGACATATGTTTTTATACCTGCAAACCGTATCCTTATATTAAATTCTCAAGTTCTAACAGTTCAGTCGCAACAGGATAGGTTACTGGTTACGTGAAGTAACACCTTTCGCCGCTTCACTTGCCGCCTTGAGTGCATCTTCCGGTCCGATCTGGCCAAGAATGAACTGCTGCCATACTTCTTCAAGAGCAGTATAATATGCAGCCGGTGTTGCGCTGTCCTTTCCGATCATGCCATAAAGTGTATAATCCTGTGCTTCATCGTAGAATACCCTCCAGTAGTCATACTGGAATGCCTCATTATCAAATTCAGACTCATACAGAGGAGCAGAACCGTATGCAACGTGGTGATCTATGATTACTTCCGGATCCATAAGATATTCAATTAATTTAGCAGATGCCTCTGCGGTCTCGTCACGTGTAGCGATCCAGCCGTTTGTACCTGCCCATGCAATCTTCTTGCCATTAGGAGCAAGCGGAACCGTTGCAATACCAATCTTACTTTCATCCAGATTTTCTCCGAATGCAGCCTGGTAAGCAGCAACTCCCCATGGTCCGTCAATCAGCATGCCCACACCGCCGTCTCTTAACAGCGGACGTAATTCTCCACGGCCATATTCTGTAGGTGAATCCTGTAAATAAGGTATGAGCTGTTCAACAAACTTCAGAGCCTCAAGGCCTTCCTTATTATCGAACTGCGGCATACTGTCATCATCGAGAACAGCAGCATCCATTGACTGATTCAGGAACAGGCCGATATATTCCTCAAGTACTTCGGATCCTGTAATTGCAGGAATTCCAATTCCAGGTTTGCCTGTTTTTTCTTTGATGGTTTTCGCTGCTTCCAGCAGTTCATCCCATGTAGTAGGCGGATCCTCCGGATCCAGTCCGGCAGCTTCAAACACTTCTTTATTATAGTAAAGGGCAAATGTATCTACACTACTCGGAATATAATATGTACCGTCCATACTGCTGGTATTTACCAGATTCCAGACACTGTCAGGAATCTGACTTAAAAAGTCTTCGTTCAGGTAGTCGTCCAGCTTAACCAGGTGATCCTTTGCCGAGGAGTCATTCAGCTTATTGTCCCACCAGAAGATTACATCCGGCTGTGTTCCTGCTTCAAATGAGGTTGGGTACTTCTGTATCCACCCTGCCCATGACTCATATGCAATATCAACTTCTATATCCGGGTTATCTTTTTCAAACTGTTCGATTGCCGGTTCCATGAAGGCTTCTACCTTCTCCTGATCGCCCGGTCTGAGAACTGTAATCTTTGTTTTTCCGCTTTTGTCAGTACTGCTCTTTGATTCATCAGAAGCTTTCTTAGAAGTATCGGAAGTGTCTGCGGCTGTATCTTTGGATGAACCACAGCCCCACAGTGTCGTACTGAATACGACTGTACACAATAAGATAGCGCAAATTATCTTCTTTTTCATAATAATAACCTTACCTTTCTGCTAAAATTACAGATCCGCTCTGGCCTGTAATCTGCAAACTCTCCCCCATCCTGCTGTAGTCTCTCTAAAAATGCACGGGGAACTACATTAGATTCTTAAGCCAGGTATCCATATTCTTTCAGAACTGTTTTAAGGGTTTCCATAACATCAGCCGGAAGCTCTGAAATTACCGGTTTACGGCAGTAACCTGCATCAACACCACGAAGTTTAAGGCCTTCTTTAATAATCTGAAGCCAAGGTGTCGGCATTCCATCTGCGGTAGGTTTTGTGAATAATGGAAGGTAAGGACGAATCTTTGCAAAGTGCGCTGCCATAGCTTCTTCCATCTTTCTTTCTTTTGCAAGGTTGAACACTTCTGTATTTTCTTTTGGGAAGAGGTTGCCTGTACCGCATACCCATCCATCTGCCCAGCAGCTTACGCTCTCAACAGGGCAAACATCGTAGCCATAGAAAATAGCAAAATTATCATCTGTAAGATATCTCAGATCCTGTTGTCTGTAAACATCAGCCTGACGTTCTTTCACAGCGTCGATAAATCCTTCGTTGTACAGCTTAGCCATAAATTCATCACTCATCAGGCATGTTGAATAGTAAGGATTGTGATAAACCATGATCGGGATACTGATTTCTTTGCGGATTGCTTCGTAGTGTTTCAGCAATTCGTTCTCGTTCGGAGCCATGTACCATGGTGTTACTGCCATAACGCCGTCAGCACCGGCTGCCTCAGCCGCTTTTGACATTTTAATAACGTCTTTTGTGCGGTATGCTCCGGTAGAGCATACAACTTTGAATCTTCCGTCTGCGGCTTTCACTGTTGCTTCGTTTACTGCGATCTGCTCGTCAGGGGTCATAGCAACCATTTCGCCTGTACTGCCGGAAGGGATAACACCTGTAACTCCGCTGTCTACCAGAAAGTCTGTGCATTCTTTGATTCCATTGAAGTTAATGGATTCGTCTGCATTAAAAGGTGTTACCATTGGGATGTAGATGCCGTTCAGTTTTTCTCTTGCCATACTTTTCGTTCTCCTTTTCTACTATTGATCAGATTTAAAAACAACCATTCCGTTATGTAATATGCAGTATTTTGGTGTTTTAAATCTTTCCGTGCCATCTCGTTGTCTGTTATACAGATTTTTTTCGAAATAGCCATTCCGTATTTTTAATATACAACGATTCCACCCGTCTGTCAACCACATTTTTCATTTTCTAATCATCTCATAATATTTTCAGATAATATTCGACTCTTTCCGTTTTAAATACTATTTATTTT
>JABLTT010014006.1_pt1 | contig 12332 bp, 8 predicted proteins | sample 7160061 | NCBI WGS metagenome assembly JABLTT01 (sample SAMN14651232, study PRJNA627086) | human gut metagenome | isolation source: feces | host: Homo sapiens | reverse complement strand
GTGATCATTTCTATCGCTTTTTAATGTGAATATGCTTTCTTATATACACGTTCACTAACAAGCGCATCATATACATCTGCCAGAGAAACTACCTGTGCAGAGATCGGGATCTCATCACCTTTCAGTCCATCCGGATAGCCCTTACCATCATATCGCTCATGATGCCATCTGCAGATCTGGTAAGCGACTTTCATCAGTTCTTCATCCTGATAACTTCCCATGTTTTCAAGAATTGATGCGCCAATAATCGTATGATTCTGCATGATCTTGAACTCTTCATCTGTCAGCCTGCCAGGCTTATTGAGGATCTTGTCATCAATACCGATCTTACCGATATCATGCAATGCCGAAGCTGTCGTGATCAGAAGACGTTCTGACCAGCTGAGATCATATTTATCTGTATGCTGTACCAGACTTTCAAGAAGCATTCCTGTAAATATATTGATATTTAAAACATGACTGCCACTCTCTCCATTACGGAACTCAACTATCTGACTCAGAATACCGACCATCATACGGTTATTCTTTTCTTTCTCATATACCTGATTGGTGATCAGTGCGATCAGTCGTCTTTGTTTCGCATAAAGCTTGATTGTATTATATACTCTCCGGTGTACAACACCTGCATCAAATGGACGGTTGATATAATCTGAAACACCCATTTCATAAGCTCTTCGAACAGTCTCTGTCGAATCTTCACTGGAAATCATAATAACCGGGATATCTTCCAGATAATGGTGATGATTCATATAATTCAGGACACCAAATCCATCCATGCCCGGCATAACAATATCCAGAAGCACAAGTGAAATACCTGTTTCATACTTACGAAGCATATCAATACATGTGTCTCCGCTGTCAGCCTCTATAATATCGTATTCCTCATTTAAAATCTCCGACAGGATCTCCCGGTTCATCTCGGAATCATCCACGACCAGAATCCGGTATTTGTATGCTTTTGATCCATTATTATTTGCACTTTCCTGTTGCTCCTTCAGTTGTTCATCATGTTCGGTGACAACCATGTTTTTACAGGTTTTGGCCTGATACATAAACTGATCCGCCTTACGGATTGCCTTCTCAACCGTGCTTCCGCTGCCGGACAGTACGCCTCCGATACTTACCGATAAACGAAGCTGTGAATATCCCGGTACTTTGGAGGAATGGATCTTTCCCTGTATCTGATTCAGTTTGTCTGCAAATGCCTGTTCCCCGATATCCGGCATAACAAGCAAAAACTCATCCCCTCCCATACGGATCAGCATATCTGTCCGTCGGACGTTATCCTTAATAATACCAACTACCGTTGTAAGTGCAAGGTCACCTGCATCATGGCCGAATGTGTCATTGTAGATCTTGAAGTCATCAAGATCGATCATTGCCACACCGGCAGACATATTAGAATTTCGGATACGCTCTTCGTAATAACGTCTGTTATAAATTCCTGTCAGTGCATCGGTATACAGTTCACGATTGTAACCGGAAAGCTGTTTGATAAGTTCATTCCTTCCATCCTCATCCATGACTGCATCTGCATTCATCTGATTGATGAGTTCCATGACATAAGGTTTCCCGTCAATCTCTACATACTTCGAAATTACCTGATATATATTGGAATCCAGATATTCAAGTTTCAGCTGCTCATTTTTTTTACGAAATGCGTCTCTGGAAGTACAGTTCTTACAGTTGTCTCCCTTCTTCCAAAAAGAATAACATTTACACGGAAATCCCTCTGCATCTGTGACATCCTTTATATTTCCCGTTTCAAGAGTTTCTTCATCGAGCAAACGTACTACGTCAAATACCTTACTCAGTTCCCTTATCATTACTTCTGATTCCTGCTGTGTCATCGCAGTACTTTGATTCATCTATTCATATCCTTCCTGCAACAGACAGATATCTGCCTGTTATAATCGTTTTCCGTTCACTGTATAATAATATCTATTATATCATTCCGTGATTTCCGCGTAAAGTTTTATCTTCACAACACTAACGTAAAAAATTACATTTGATTTCTATTTGCAGGTTATATTAAATATATACAAAATATCATGGATATTTTTATCGTTTTTGTACGAATTTTCTTTTTTTATTCAAATATGCTTGCTTTTTTCTGTAAACAAGTGTATAAATGAATTAAGATGTTTTTGGGAATGTTCCCAATTAAATATTTTCTTTATTTTAAGTACGGAATTTTAAAAGAAAATATTTTTTTACTATTTTTTGGGAATGTTCCCATTAAAAAGAAAGGAGAAATCTCATGAAGAAAAAATTACTCTCTATCCTTCTTACTGCTGCTATGGCAACTTCTGTTATAAGCGGCACTGCTCTCATTGTAAATGCGGACTCTGAGGGCGATCTTTCCGGAAAAACTTTTGCGATCGTAATCCGAAATTCCGGAAACCCATATGCTGAAAAAGAGGCCGACGGTTTCAGGCAGGTTATTGAGGCAGCCGGAGGAGAATGTATTATCAAATCCCCTGAAAAAGCAACCGCTGATGCCCAGATTCCTCTGATTCAGTCCCTGATCTCTCAGGAAGTTGATGCCATTGCCATTGCAAGTAATGACGTGAACGCACTGACAGCCTGCCTTCAGGATGCCATGAACGAAGGTATCAAAGTATTATCTCTTGATTCCAACGTTGTTCCGGAAGCACGCCAGACTTTTGTAAATCAGGCAGGTGTTAACGAAATCGGTCAGGCTCTCGCTGATGCAGTATATGATATCTCCGGTGGTTCAGGTGAATTCGCAATTCTTTCCGCAAGCAGCCAGTCTGCAAACCAGAATTCATGGATTGATGCTATGAAAGCTGTTATGGAAGATGATAAATACAAAGATCTGGATCTCGTTGAAGTTGCTTACGGTGATGATGAGCCACAGAAATCTACCGACCAGACACAGGCTCTTCTGTCCAAATACCCGGATCTGAAGGTTATCTGCTCCCCGACTACTGTTGGTATCAACGCAGCAGCCAAAGTTATTCAGGACAGCGAATCCCCTGTTAAACTCACAGGTCTTGGACTTCCTTCCGAAATGTCTGCATATATCGGCGATGATGACAGTTCACCATGTCCATACATGTTCCTCTGGAATCCGGAAGATGTAGGAAAGCTTTCTGCATACACAGCTATTGCACTTGTTGACGGAACGATCACCGGTGCCGTTGGTGATACCTTTGATGCAGGTGATATGGAAAACAGTCCATATACAATTCAGGAATGCTCCGACGGTGGTTCTGAAATCATCTTAGGACCTCCATACAAATTCGATCCTTCCAATATTGACGAATGGAAAGATGTTTATTAAAATCAGATTATACTCAAACAGGCGGCGGTAAATATGTTGAGATTAAGACAGGACATTACGCTTTTTCCGGGCGGACGCAAAAAAGCATTTACATTAAGTTCAGATGATGGAATCACACAGGATATACGTCTTACTGAGCTGATGCGTAAATATGGAATCAAAGGAACTTTTCATCTGAATTCCGGTCTGATGGGTGACCGTGACTGGCTGATACAGCCGGGTATCGATGTCAGCCATTACAAGCTCCGGAGAGATGAAATAAAGGAAGTCTATGATGGATTTGAAATTGCAGTCCATACAATGACACATCCCGACCTGACTACCGTTCCTTCTTCCATGGCAGCCTGGGAAATATCCGAAAATAAGAGAGATCTGGAAGCTCTGACCGGACATCCCATTTCAGGTATGTCATATCCGTTCGGAACTTATAACGATTCCGTTTTGGAAACGGTGCGAATTTGCGGAATACTTTACTCCCGAACAGTCATTACTACTGATACTTTCCGTTTGCCTGAGAATTTTCTCACCTGGCATCCTACATGTCACTACTGTGCCGACAACCGTATGGAGCTTGCAGAGAAATTTCTGGAGGAAAACGCAGATGAAAAATATCTTTCACCTTCCCTCTTTTATGTCTGGGGACATGCATACCAGCTGGATGCCTACCATGACTGGGAGGGACTCGAAAGCTTCTTCAAAAAGCTCGGAAACAGAGAAGATATCTGGTATGCTTCAAACATAGAAATCTGTCAGTATATTCTTGCAGTCAGAAGTCTTGTATATTCTTCTACCGGAGATTACATTTTTAATCCAACCTGCACAGATGTATGGCTTATGATCGATGGCAGACCATATCAGATTCCTTCCGGAAAAACAGTTTCTATCCCCTGGAAACATACTAATGACTGATAAGGAGAATCGATTTTGAAAAAACAGTTTCATAATGAAGAGGTTATCAAAAGAGAGCAGGCCCGTATGCAAAATCGGGCCTGCCGTCCGCATTTATACGGAAAAAAAATAACCGTTCCGACAAGAAACGGTTCCATGCATGCATTTATCTACAACAAAGAAAATCTTCATCCGGCATATCTGATCGTAGAAGTCCACGGTGGCGGTTTCATGTACAATACCGCAGCCGATGATGACGACTTCTGCCACTTTATTCACCAGACTCTTGGAATTCCCGTGATCGCATGCGACTACAGCCTTACACCGGAGCATCCTTTCCCAATCGGACTGGAAGATGTCTATGACTGTGTGCTTCATGCTCTTTCTATGAAAGAACTCAAAGCTCAGCCGGACAGAATCATTCTCTGGGGACACAGTGCCGGAGCTAACCTGGCTGCCGGAACCGTCTATATGGCAAGAGAAAACCAGCAGTTCACACCCTGTATGCAGATTCTGGATTATCCGTATATGGATCCATATCGCAGTTCTGCAGAGCGCAGGCCGATCAGGAACTCTGTATCCGGTAAACTGATGGATACTTTTGCTCACTATTATACAAAATCACCGGACGAGCTTCGGAATGTACTGATCTCACCGATTCTCTATCCTGCCGAAACCTTTACAGATATGCCGCGAACCTTTATTCTTCTGTGTGGTCGTGACAATCTGAATGAGGGTGGCAAAAAATATGGTCTCCTTCTCCGCAAAGCAAAAGTTCCCGTAACATTTTATTATGTACGGGAAGCTCTTCATGGTTTTATTGAGAATCATTTTAATTATGAATACATTCCATCCATCACCAAAATGCAGATTACCCGCAGACAGCATGAACTTGCTGAAAAATCGGTGAAGCATATCTGCCGCTGGATTTCCAGGCAGATTAAAGATCTGTAGTTGCCCGCAGGATAAGATTGCCCGGAAAGACTACTTTATCTTCGATTTCCCTTCCATCCAGTTTCGCAATAATGATCTCTGCTGCTTTCTGTCCGATCAGTCGGATTGGCTGGCTGATCGTCGTCAGAGGCGGCTGGATCAGCGAACTGAGTGAAATATTATCAAATCCGATCACATTTACCTGTTCAGGTATGCAAACCCCGTCCTTCTGAAACTGCTGCACACATCCGATTGCCAGAGCATCTATCGCTGCGATCACTGCTTTTGGTGTTTCGTCAAGTCCCTCATAGTACTTCGCCGCTTCCGCCCCAAGCGCAATATAATCCGGTTCTGTGCTCTGTTTTGCCTGATAGACATATTCTTCCCTGAAAGGGATTCCACAGTCTCTTAAGCCCTGCTGATAGCCCTCATAACGGTCTTCTATGACACTGATATCCGTGGTATTACGAATGTATCCGATTGTTGTACGCCCCTTCTCATAAAGGTAATGTACCGCCTCCCGGTTACTCTCAAATCCGTCTGTATAAACATAAGAAACCTGTTCGTCCTCCTGGAACAGATGATTCGTATAAACGACCGGAAGCTTCTGCGAAAGTGTCCGCAGATAATTCAGCATTTCTTCACTGTTTGAATAGGTATTATAAATAATACCATCGACATTTCTCTTTAAAATTTCTTCTGTATATTCAATTTCAGAACGGCGGCTTCTTTCTGTATTGCAGACAAACACCATGTACCCGTACTTCAGCGCAATATCCTCCACGCCTCTGAAAAGTTCGTTATAAAAGATATTTGTATATTCCGGCACAACCATCGCAATCGTCTTTGTCTTGCCTGTACGGATTCCCTGTGCCAGATAGCTCGGTGTATATTTTAGCTCCCGGATTGCCTTTTCTACAGCTTCGCGGGTTGCTTCCTTTACTCCGCTTTCTCCATTCAGAACTCTGGAAACTGTTGACTTGGAAACACCTGCCGCTTTCGCCACATCAAAAATTGTACTCATAGATTTTTCCTTCTGTTCCACGTTTCTTCTACTTACTTTATTGTACTGAATCTCATCACGCTCGTCAAACAGATTTGTGCAATATCTGCCTTATATTAATATTTTTTTCATCTGGAAGAAACTTCTTTTTTGTGGTACTCTAGTTAGGTACATTTACATAGTTAAAACTATATATTTATAATTTATGATTCAGAATTTTTGATTCAGAAGGGAGAACAAAATGCTTCAGGATGATTATATACTGCGCCAGATTCGCGAAATGGTGCGCGCTGTCATGAAAATGTTATTTCAGGTAAATGCTTCCGAGCTGACTCCGGAAGTCATTGAGGATAAAGATGCAAGACAGATACTGGATTCTCTGACTTCACTTGCCGATGATGGTAAGATTGATGAAGCCGAAAACAGATTATATGAGATAACCTGTGACGGGGACCGTCAGAATCTGAAGATAGGCCTTCTTTTCTATTATGAACTGAATGGAAAAGATGATGAATTTCTCGAGGCCAATAACTTCAGCCGCGAGGAGATCATGATGGGAATTCAGGATCTCGCAGAACGCTATAATTTAAGCGGAATTGCGGAGGCTTTCCGTACTGAAATTCTGTAAATCAGGAGCGATACATAATGAACAAAAAAGAAATATCCGAAATCAAAAAGCAGTTTTCACCGGCCAACTGTGCGATCACACGTATCTGCGGCTGTTATGTTGACGGTGAAAAGAATAAAAAAACAGAACTGAAAGAGGCATTTCTCTCTCTTTCCGAGGAAGAAATGTTCAAATACTTTGAAATATTCAAGAAAACTCTTTCCGGCACAGTCGGCAAAAACCTGATTAACATGGAGTTTCCTCTCGACCAGGAAAAAGAGGGCGGCACACAGGAATTTCTTATGAAACTCCGCGGCAGCAAACTTCAGGACAATGCCATTCTGGAAGAATTTTATGATAAGATTATCGAAAACTATGATTACGGCGAGAATTATTACATTATCCTGATCCATGCCGTCTACGATATCCCGGGCAAATCCTCCGACGGCCAGGAAATGTTTGATGCTTCTGATGAGATCTACGATCATATCCTCTGCAGTATCTGTCCGGTCAACCTTTCCAAGGCAGGGCTGTGCTACAATGCAGAGACAAATAATATCGAGGACCGTATCCGTGACTGGATCGTGGAGATGCCGGATCTTGGTTTCCTTTTCCCTGTATTCAACGACCGCAGTACAGATATTCACGGACTTCTGTATTATACCAAAAATGCCGAGCAGCTTCGCAGCACTTTCGTAGATGAAATGTTCGGCTGTACAACCCCGCTCTCCGCAGGCGGGCAGAGAGATTCTTTTAATGCTCTCGTAGAAGAAACTCTCGGAGATGACTGTGCCTACGATACCGTTATGAACATCCACGAAAAGCTCAACGAATGGGTGGAAGCTCAGAAGGATTCTCCGGATCCTGCTGTTCTGACCAGGCCGGAAGTAAAACGTCTCTTCGAAGAATGTGGTGTGGAAGATGAAAAGCTTGAAACATTTGACCAGTCTTACGAGGCAATTGCAGGAGAAAACGCTTCCCTTATGGCCTCCAATATCACCAATACACGCCGTACAGAGATCAAGACACCGGATGTTGTGATCCATGTCGACCCGGACCGTGCGATGCTGATCGAGACACAGGTTATCGACGGACGCAAATGCATCGTAATCCCGATGGAAGGAGATGTCGAGATCAACGGAATCCACGTTTCCGGTGGAAACGGCGGAAGCTCCGAAGATGAGCCGGAAGAATTCTGATAATTTGTATCTGGTTTTACTAAAAAAGGATGGCAGATTCTGAACCTGTCATCCTTTTCTTATGCTATTTTATTTTTCGTAAATTCCATTTACAGTAACATCAAATACTGCTTCCTTGCCGGCAAGATCCGTTGCCTGATAATCATCCGGGAAAGTAACTGTAACTTCTACCTTATCTCCAGGATGTGCACCGATCAGCTGCTCTTCGAAGTTATCAATGTATGAACCGGAACCGATCACCAGATCTGTGCCGTTTCCGTCTGTACTTCCACCGTCAAATGCAACATCATCAATCTTTCCTACATAGTCAATGTTGACTGTATCGCCATCTTTGACTTCAAGAGAAGTATCTGTGCTATAAGCAGGTGATTCGGTCACAGCAGGTGTCTCAGTTGCATCTGCTGCTTCTGTTACCTCCGGTGTCTCGGTTGCATCTGCTTCCTCTGTTACCTCTGGTGTTTCAGTTACTTCTGCTGTCTCATCTGTAGTGTCTTCTGCTGCTGTCTGAATTGTGAATTTATGATTGTCTGTAACTTTCAGTGTCTTCAGAACTTTCTTCTCGACTTTGATGTCCGCTTCATCCATCCATTTGTCTGTAGTCTCTGTATACAGCTCATTTTCTCTGGTGGAGATAATGGATTCTTTCTTTGTAGCTGTCGCATCTTCGTCGTTTACTTTGTCAAGTCTGACTACATAGTAAGAGGAATCTGTCTCAATAACATCCGGTCCGACTTCGCCGTCTTTCAGTGTACGGAGAACCTTCATTACCTCATCCGGATAATTACCGGATGATGCTGTAGTCTCATCTTCGTCATCAGAGTCCTCTTCTGCCGCATCTTCATTTGTATCAAAAGATCCGCTTAATACTGTATAAGAGTCATCTACAGATTTTGCAATTTCGCTGAAATCTCCGTCCGGATCTGCATTCAGTCCGTCAAGAATTTTCTGTGCATCTTCTTTTTTCTGTTTGATCTCATCATCACTCAGGTCAGAAGTGCTGATGCTTACATAGTTAAAAGAAGACTGCTGTGCTTCCTCATCAGAAACGTTCTTGTCTACATCAGCAATGATTGGATCATGCATTCTGCTCTTATATGTCTCAAGTTCCAGATATGTCTTCACCTGATCTTCTGTAACTGCCAGAGTTTTCAGGGTGTCTTCTGTATTTGCACTCATAAAGGCTGCTGCCGCATCGGCAATTGCCTTCTCATCATCTTCTGTGATCTCTACATCATAATCAGCCGCTTTTTCCTTAAGGATACACATCAGCTCAATATCTTTCAGTGCCTGCTCTACTGCCTGCTCGCCATAAGTCTTGCCTTTCTCTGCCTCTGTACCCCAGATAGAATAATCAGATCCGCCCATAAAGCTCTTGTACATGGCCTCTGCCTGCGCCTGACCCTCTCTGACAGAAAGGCTTAACATACCAAGTGGGATTTCTGTACCATCTACAGTTGCAACTGTCTTTGTTCCATCTAATGCTTTTTCACCACAGCCTGTGAGCATTCCTGCTGCCATCACACCGGCAAGAGCTACAACTGCTGTTTTCTTTGTCATTGTTTTCATCTTATCCTCCATCACTGCATGAATTCATATAAATAAGAGTATAAACTTTTTTCACCGACAGGGCAAGGAAAATCACAAAAAGCGGTCATTTTCACTGATATTTCACAGTTTATGCTCTCCATGCAGCCGGTTTTATTCTTCTACAAGCTGTTCAAGCTCCGTCAGAAGATCCGTGAGGGCTGTCAGCACATTTCCGCTTCCCTCCGGTGTAAATAAAATCTTCGGTTCCTGCTCGTTTTTAAATTGCAGGCCGCGTCTGTATTTCTGCATCAGCGCAGGGATTCCGGTCGGATTCAGTTTTGCATTTTCATACAAAGTGATCTTCATATCTCTTCCAATCTGCTTGATTTCTGTCACATAGCAGCGGTGTGCAAGTGCTTTCATCCTCGCGATAGAAAGCAGATTCATTACTGCCTTCGGCATCTCACCAAAACGATCCAGAAGCTCTTCCAGCATATCATCATAATCCTGCTGCGTCTCAATTCCGGCAATTCGTTTGTAAATATCCAGCTTCTGATATTCGTTGCTGATATAAGAATCCGGGATAAATGCATCCATGTTCAGATCGATTGTTGTCTCGAAGTCCTCCATGGTATGAATACCTTTTGCCTCTTTGACCGCCTCGCTGAGCATCTTGCAATAAAGGTCATATCCGACCGCATTCATATGTCCATGCTGTTCCGCGCCGAGAAGATTTCCCGCTCCTCGAAGCTCAAGATCACGCATCGCAATTTTGAATCCGCTTCCGAGATCCGTATATTCACGAATTGCTGACAGTCGTTTTTCTGCTGTTTCTTTCAGCATGGTATTTCTGCGGTACATCAGAAACGCATATGCCGTACGGTTTGAGCGTCCGATTCTTCCTCGCAGCTGATAAAGCTGTGAAAGTCCATAGCGGTCTGAATCATGGATGATCATGGTATTTACATTGGAAATATCCAGGCCTGTTTCAATGATCGTAGTCGAAACCAGTACATCGATATCTCCGTTGATAAATGCAAACATAACAGCTTCAAGTTCACGCTCACTCATCTGCCCGTGTGCAAAATCCACTCTCGCATCCGGAAGAAGTTTCGCAATTCTGGCAGCCACATCTGCTATATCATTGACACGGTTGTACACATAATATACCTGCCCGCCTCTTCGAAGTTCACGGTTAATTGCCTCACGGACGGTTTCTTCATCATACTCCATAACGTACGTCTGGATCGGTACACGATCCATCGGCGGCTCTTCAAGGACACTCATATCGCGGATACCGATCATGCTCATATGAAGGGTTCGCGGAATCGGTGTTGCCGTCAGTGTCAGTACGTCAATGTCTTTTTTCAGCTGCTTGATTTTTTCTTTGTGGGCCACACCGAAACGCTGTTCCTCATCAATGATCAGAAGACCGAGGTTCTTGTATTCCACATCCTTTGAAAGTACACGGTGCGTGCCTACAACAATATCTACCTGCCCTTTCTTAAGATCTTCGATGGTCTTTTTCTGCTGTGCAGGTGTACGGAAACGGCAGAGCAGTTCCACACGTACCGGAAACTCTTTCATTCGCTGAATAAAAGTATTATAAATCTGCTGTGCAAGAATCGTTGTAGGAACAAGATAGACTACCTGACGACTCTCCTGCACCGCTTTAAATGCGGCACGAAGCGCAACTTCTGTCTTGCCGTAGCCGACATCCCCGCACACAAGACGATCCATGATCTTTGTGCTTTCCATGTCCCGCTTCGTATCTTCGATAGCAGCAAGCTGATCCTCCGTTTCCTCATACGGAAACATTTCTTCAAACTCCCGCTGCCAGACCGTGTCAGGACCACAGACATAGCCTTCTTTTTCCTGACGGACTGCATAAAGCTCGACCAGTTCACGGGCAATGTTGCGAACCGCACCTTTGACCCTGGATTTGGTCTTTTTCCATTCCTGACCGCCAAGACGGTTCAGCTTCGGAGGCTTCGCAGTCTCTGCCCCGGAGTATTTCTGCAGTGCATCAAGCTGTGTTGCAAGAATATAGAGATTGCTTCCGTTTCGGTATTCAATCTTGATATAATCCTTCGCGACTTTGTCGACAGCAACCTTTTCGATACCACGGTAAATGCCGAGTCCATGCTTTTCATGGACAACGAAATCACCGATTGACAGCTCGGAAAAGTCCTGAATACGCTTCCCGTTGTATTCTTTCTTCTTTTTGCGTTTCTTCTGTTCTTTGCCAAAGATGTCCGTCTCTGTGATCACGGCAAATTTGACCATCGGATATTCAAATCCTTTTCGCGCATGGCCATAAACAACCATGATCTCACCGGGTTCCAGAATACGTTCTGAATCCTGTCCGTAAAAAGCACTTAAGCCTTCATCCTGCAGATCTTTTGCAAGACGCTCTGCACGGGTTCTCGAGCCGGAAAGAAGCACAATCCGGTATCCCTCTTTTTTATACTGTTTCAGATCCTTGACCAGAAGCTCAAAACTGCTCTGGTAAGAATTCATGGATTTTACGGTCAGATTGAACTGCCCTGTAATTTTCCATCCGGATTTACGCGGATCAAGAAGCGAAAGCCCGATACAATTACGTCCGTTGAGCTTTTTGCACAGTTCTTCCCAGGAACACATCCAGTTACCGGAAAGTGTCGTCTCGCCTTTTTCCTGACGGTTCCGGCAGCTCTGCTGAAATTCTTCTTCGACTGCCTTCGCATTTTCTTCCAGATGATTTAATTCATCCAGAAAGATCATCGAATCTCCGTCTTTAAAATAGTCGATAAAAGTAACTCCGCCTTTTTCGATCGGCTGCTCTGCTGCCGGATAGATCATGATCTCATCCAGATTTTCCAGAGAACG
>JABLTT010034965.1_pt1 | contig 12334 bp, 7 predicted proteins | sample 7160061 | NCBI WGS metagenome assembly JABLTT01 (sample SAMN14651232, study PRJNA627086) | human gut metagenome | isolation source: feces | host: Homo sapiens | reverse complement strand
CTGGTGTCCTTAAGCCCTAATTACCTGTCCAAAATCATGAAGGAGCACTCGGATACCAGCTTCTCCGATTATCTGTTAAAGACCCGGATGGAAAATGCGGCCCGCATGCTGAGGGATATCGGTTACAAGCAATATGAGATTGCCTACCGGGTAGGCTATGACAATCCCAAAAATTTTTCCCGGGCATTCCACCAGTATTTCAATATGACGCCCACCCAGTACCGCAATTGCGGCGGCCGTCCTGAACCGCAGCTATGATGTGGTCTGGCTTTCCCTACCCGGAACACCCCAAGAAGGAACTGAAAACCATGAGAAAACGAAATTTCATAAAAAGCTTTTTATATTATTCAGCCATCATAGCCATACCCATCCTCACCGTATTCCTGGTATTCGTTGCATTTGTGTTTCAGGGTAAACAGCGTGAAATCCGTGAGGACGCCGAGACAGCAGCCCAGGCCGTAAGGGATAACTACTCCCTGGTCCTGGACAGCGCCGCCACCCAGTACGATATCCTGGCCAGGAATCCCAGGCTGTCCATCTCCCTGCGGGGATTTATCTCCCATAAGCAGATTGGCTATCTGGACGTGATTCTGACCAACACCATCCTTTCCAACTTTAATTCACTGACCAACAACGCACCCTATATTGCCTCTGTGTACTATTACCTGGATGGGTATGATTCCATTCTCACCTCTGACACAGGAGGGACTACACGGCTGTCACAGTTTTCAGACCTGAGCTGGAAGGATTCCTATGACCACTCTGATGAGGACGAATGGCTGAAACGCAGGGAAATGCACCAGTACTCCTACACGCAGCCAGTCCCTGTCCTTACCTACTTTAAAAAGCTGAGCATGTTTAAGGGCGTGGTTATGGTAAACATATATGAGGAACAGTTAAAACAGCTTATCAATACCAGTTCCCAGCTGGACCGTTTCTTTATTCTGGATAAGGACGGGAATTTCCTGCTCCAGGGAGGCGCCCAAACCGCCCAGCTGTCCCCGGAGGATAAGGATTTATTGGTCAGCCGCTTGGAACAGTCACCGGACGACGCCTACCGCGGGTGGGTAGACTTAAGCCGTGGAAAATACTATGTGAGAATCATTCCGGCTGACTGCGGAACTTATATCGCAGCCTGCATCAGCCACTCCAACTACTATCAGGCCCTTTACACCCTGCTGCTGCAGTTTCTGATGGTCCTGGCAGCAGTTATTTCCACCTCCCTGTGGATTGCTTATACCATTACCAAAAAGAATTTTCAACAGATTGATTATTTCGTTGAAGTGTTCTCGGATGCGGAGCGTGGTGTATTTAACCCTAAAAAGCCCGCGTTCATCAAAGATGAATACGATATAATCCTTAACAACCTGGTTCAGCTCTTTCTGAACCAGACCTTCCTTCGCAGCCAGCTGGCTCTGAAGGAGCAGGAACAGAAGCTGGCTGAGATGACAGCCCTTCAGCTGCAGATTAATCCCCATTTTTTGTTCAACACCCTGCAGACCCTGGATTTCAAGGCAATGGAATATACACATAAGCCCACTGCGGTAAACCAGATGATTGAGGCACTGTCCGATATCCTTAAATATTCCCTCCAGAATCCTCATTCCATGGTGACCCTAAAGGATGAAATTGATTATCTGAAAAAATACGACAGTATTCAGCGGTACCGCTATGAGGATAAATACATCCTCTATTATGAATACGAAAAGGAGCTGGAGAGCATCCCCATCATGCGCCTGATTCTCCAGCCTCTGATTGAAAACAGCCTGTACCACGGCATCAAGCCCCTGGAAGGCTCAGGCTTTATCAAGCTGCGCATTGTGAGAAGGGGCGGACACCTGATTTTTTCTGTCATTGACTCCGGGGTGGGCATGGAAAAAGCAGATATCCAAAAACTGTATGAAAAGATAGCCAATCCGGGCAGCGAGAATATCGGCCTTACCAACGTAAACAGCCGCCTCATCATGCGCTATGGGGAATGCGCCGGACTTAAGATACTCAGCAAAAAGGGAATGGGCACATGTATTTCATTTCGTATATCAATAAAAGAAATAGCGTGTTCCGTCCCGCATAAAGACACCAAGGCGCACCAGGCCTCCAAATCAGCAGTCATATTTCAGGACATGCCGAATAAAATATAATATCACCCTTGAAAGGAGCACTTACATAATATGACGATCTATCCAATCTGTACCACCATAATGAAATACAGGATTATCCAGACACTGGCGGAAACCTATTACAGATACCGAGTAAAAAAACCATGTTTCATCATGCGTCAGAATAACCGCTGGACCCTTGTGACCATGGATAGATGACATCATATGACCTGCACGGGAACTTCATATCCATAAACAGCAAAGGACGCTGTCCTATGATGTGTGATTCAGGCATGAAATCTGAGCCTGAAACTCCATCATAAGACAGCGTCCTTATATAATTTTCTCAATTTTCCGTTGCAATTTTAGGATTCCTTCTTTTTCTTTCCAAGGACCAAATATACGGCCATCAGCATCCCCGAAAGAATGAACGATAACTCATGGGCACTGCTTCCCCTGTCACCTGTCTTCGGTATGGCAGCTAACGGTATCTCCCCATCGTCTATGATGGCCATTGACTGGCTGAATGCTGCCGATGCATCCGCTGGAAGGGATGCAAGGGGAACCTGTGAGGATTCAATCACATTCTGCTGCGCGCCTGGACCGCTCTGGGCATCAGTCCCCTGATATCTGCCTGTGCCGCCGGACGTTGTGGTGGTTCCTCCGCCTGAACTGCCGGAACCCTCAGAGCCTTGGGACGTATTCGTTGTGCCGCCGGCGGATGAACCTGGGGTATCTGTATCCGCTGTGTCGTTCCCGGACACTCCGCCCGATTCATTTCCATTACCGTTGTTTGAATCGTTATCTGGTTTTTCTGAGGAATCATTTCCTGAGGAATCATTGTCTGTGGAACCAGTGTCTGTGGAGCCGTCACCTGCGGAAGTACTATTATAGTAATAATTTTTAAATGTATACTCTATTTGATATGCGGTGCCAAATTTGGAAATGACACCGTCCACAGCCGGCTGCATAATCGGATCTCCTATATCCGGTACTTCTCCCGGGCACATTGCATGCCAGTTGCCGCTGTCTTCTTCCATCAGCATATGCATGGTTTTAGGGGTATTCACATTCCCTCCTGCATGCAGACTGGAAATCATATAGGTTGTGCTAACTGGATATGCTTTTAAATACTGGTACCACATACCCTCCTGGCTGTCAAAGGCCGCGTACGCATTCCAGTCCTTCAAAGCGTCACTTCCCGTTAAATATGGTATGATTTCCATATTTTCTGTGCTGTCTACTGTTCTGAAGTATATATGCAGGTATAAATTCTTTGGCCGCTTGTTATTTGGGACATTGTCTTTTTCCAGTCTTTCACTTACGATGCCGGCCAAATCGCCAAATCCTTCTTCCGATGCCAAAGGCCACTTAGAAGTACCATAATGGTCTTCTAACAGCTTCGCTATAATGCTATCATTGGTTACGTTATTATTCGAAATTCCCAATAAAGCCCGCCGTTGCTCAAACCGGTCTTTTCTCCCCGGAGTCTCATCGTATTCCCTGCACTTTGTATATGCTCTCATTAATACGGCGGCCCGCTCCATCAGCGAACCATATTGATTGTTAGAACCATAACCATAGGGGAAGCTTTCTCCCTCTCCCTCCGTGCCGAGGTCAATGTCTGTTTCAATCCAATCAATTTTTGTTCTAGCTGTTTCCGTTACCCCTCTAAACTCGTTATAAGTATCCTCTATCGTCTGGACTACCCTGTATTCAGCTGACGGCCCTACATTCCCTATCTTCATCTTTCCGTTGGGTTTTAGATTGAAGGTATAGGTATTGGTGTCGCCTTCTGTTACAGCGGTTGTATTATATTCCTCAGCCCCACCATCTCCTGTCAGCAGATAGAGCTTCTCATTCTTATTCTTCCTGCTGTCTGTGATGCTGACTTTATAGGTGTATTCGACTTTTTCAGCACCTTCACTGCCTTCCTGCAATTCATTGGCAATCACCAGATAAGGTGAGGTCTTAAATATAGCCGTAAATGCCGAGAAATGGTCAGTCTGGAAATGAATCTGTCCAACGGACGCGCTTCCGCTCACATCCAGTTCCTGGCGTCCCTCGCTGTCAACCGCAATATCGTCTGCTGAAATGCCATCCAGCACAGGCACCTGGGCTACGGCTTCTGTTTCCCCGCTGCCTTCCAGCTCCGCCTTTGCAGATACGGCCTGGACCTCCTGGGTAGGCGTCTCCAGATGGAGAATTTCAATCTGGTCCGCCTCCATGCTGGCCTTCTCAATCCGCTCTCCGCTAAAGGATACCGTAACAAGATTGCTGCCGTCCTCGGCCCAGCTGTTATCTAATTTCACGCCGTCATACATAAGGTTGATGTCATATGCAATGATGGTGCTGACCACTGTTCCGTCATCAGACTCAGCATCCACTTTTTCCGTCAGCGCTGATTCCACCTGCTCTGTTATCTCCTCTGCCTGTATCTGCGTGTCGGCAGGCAGCACTCCTTCGGGAGCAGTTATCCTGATTGTAACCCCATTGACCTCCACTGACTTGTCAAAAGCAGGATGTTCCAATGTCTCCAGGGTGTATACCTGTATGTTCTGCTCCTCATAAACCTCGGATATGGTATACCATGCTGTCTGTGATCCGTCCAGCTCATCCGTAACCGAGTCTGCTTCCAAATCCTCATCATTGGCAGTCACATTGTCAATTGTATATCCCAACTGGGTCTTGACGCCAAAGGTCAGGCTTTCGCCTTCCTTCACGCCTCTTGTCCCCTCCATAATCCGGGCACTGGCCTCAGGGAAACTGGTGTATGTCACCTTATAACCGTCAAAATCCTCCAATGCCTTTAACTGGTTCAGGCTTGTGGTGTAAACCTTGGCTGTGGAACAATACCCCATGCCAGCCAAATCAGAGGTGCTGGCCTTCTTAGTATCATCCTCCGGCACAGGTTCCGGAGCGGTCTCCTGCTCTGACTCTGAAGGAAGTGAGGCATCTGCGGACGGTGCTGTTGATGTTTCCGCTGAATCGGAAGATGGCTCGCTGCTTCCGGCCGTGCTGTCCGCTGCCTGCGTACTCTCAGGTGCGCTTCCCTCATCATCCGCTTTTGTAGTCTGCACTTCGTCTGTATCCGGCACATTCACTTCCGTTGTTGGGGCAGCCGGTTCCCTGGTCTCTTCCGCAGAAGGCTTCTCTGTTTCTTTTACCGTCTCTGTCTCTTTTTCTTTCCCTGTCCCAGCTGCTTCTTCTGTCTCCTTTACTTCCTTATGCTCCTCTTTCTCCCTGGGCTCAGTCTCCTTCTCATTGGAGGCTTCTTCCTTCTCCGGCACGTTTTCCTTTACATCGGCGGAATCTGCCGGACTGCCCTCCTCTTTCTCAGATACAACCGGGGCATCATGACGGGAAATGGCAGCTGCCGGCACAGCGCCCTCTTCTTTCTTATCCTCATCCTTATTTGACTTTTCTTCCCTGTCCTCCTGCTTCTGGGTGTCCTTATCCTGGTCCGCAATATCCTTTTCCGGCTTCTCATCAGAACCAGACCCGCTGTTCTTTTCCGGTACCTTTGTATCGGCAGCATTGTCTTTCTCAGTATCTGTTCCCTGAGCATCGTCCGGCGGCACGGCTTCTGTATCAGCTGTACTGTGATCTGCATTGCCGTCTGAACCGTGGTCTGTATTGCCGGCCGAACCAAGAGACCCGTCCTCAGGCCGTGATATTTCCTCCTGGTTTTCGCCGCTGCTTTCACTGCTGTTTTCGCTGGCATCTTGGCCGCTGTTTCCACTGTTTTCGCCGCTTCCGCTGCCATCTGCGCTTTCCTCCGGCAGAGTTGACTCCCCGGTGCCGTCGGCGCCGCTTTCAACCGATGTCTCAGATTCGGAGGCTTCTGTCTCCTCCTGGGCTGGCTTTGATATGATATCTACTTCCTCATCGCCAAATGCATCCTCATAACTCCTGATGGTGACGCGCTTTGTCTTTTTGACCTTTTCTACACCGTCATCCATCCGTGTGATTTCCGTGGTGCAGCTGATGGTCTCCTCCCCGTTATTCACATAAAGCAGGATGATTTCCTCGTCCCCGGTTACCATATACATATCGCCGGCATCCTCCGGAAGGCGCACAAATACACGCAGCTCCGCTTCCATGCTGCTTCCTTCCATCTCCGGATATACCTCATACACGGCACCCTTCGTACCGAAAAATACCTTTTCAAATTCTGCCGTCCTGCCATTGGTAAAGCCTAAATCATCTGCCGTTATCTCATGGCCGCTTTCAATGGCCTCCTCCACGGCAGCTACCAAATCCGCGCCTTTCATCTGGAACGTAACCTGGTCCGCCGTACCAGCATAGGATACATTCAGACCGGTGCCCAAATTCGTGAAAACCATGGCTGCTGTCAGCAAAAATGCCAGAATCCTTTTCTGGCTGTAATACATGGATTTCGTTATTGTACCGGAACTTCTCCGTCTTTCCATAATAGTTCTCCTTTTTCATAAACTCCCCTGCCAATCAGGTGCAGCTGCTTCACGATTCATCTTAACAATATCATATCATAAATGATTACACTTTGGTTACATTTTCATGTTTTTTATAAATTATTTATGTATTTTGAATTGTAACCAGAAGCCATTTTCCTTCACTATAGTTACATAATAGCATACAAAGCGTTACGTAAAGCGTTATTTCAAGCTGTAATTGGTCACTTTTTTTATTTTTACGTTATTTTATTCATTTTTTTATAATATGTGTGTCCGCATTTCCCTGCATTCCACACAAACCAGAAAAAAATGGAAATCTTTTTCTCCCCCCAAACCGTATAAAACATCTGGAATCCGTACATCATTTCGTTATAGCAGATTCATCCAGTACAGCCCTGAATTTTTTCATGTCAGGGCGTATGGCATTATAACGGAGGTAAGGATTATGTCGGGCTACAAAGTTGAGATATGCGGAGTCAATACCGCCAAACTGCCTTTACTGAGCAATGAAGAGAAAGAGGAACTGTTTCAAAGAATACTGGACGGTGACAAGGAGGCCAGGGAGCAGTATATCAAAGGGAACCTGCGCCTGGTACTCAGCGTAATCCAGCGCTTTTCAAACAGCCAGGAAAACATCGACGACCTGTTCCAGATTGGATGCATCGGCCTAATCAAGGCCATCGACAATTTTGACATCACTCAGAATGTCAAATTTTCCACTTATGCAGTGCCTATGATACTGGGAGAAGTGCGCAGATATCTGAGGGACAATAATTCCATCCGGGTCAGCCGTTCCCTGAGGGATACTGCCTATAAGGCCCTCTATGCCAGGGAGCAGCTTACCAGAACCAATTCCAAGGAACCCACTCTCATGGAAATCGCACAGGAAATAGGTGTTTCAAAGGAAGACATCACCTATGCACTGGATGCCATACAGACTCCTGTCAGCCTGTATGAGCCGGTTTATACGGATGGCGGGGACCCTCTTTTTGTGATGGACCAAATTAGTGACAAAAAGAACCTGGAGGAAAACTGGGTGGAGGATTTATCTCTGGTGGAGGCCATGAAGCGGCTGCCGGAGCGGGAGCGCCATATCATTGACATGCGTTTCTTTGAAGGAAAAACCCAGACCGAGGTTGCCCAGGAAATCCATATCAGCCAGGCCCAGGTGAGCCGCCTTGAAAAAAATGCGCTGAAAAGTATGAAGTCCTATTTAAGCTGACCCTTGAAGCCTTTCAGCAGATGTGTTAAACTATTCATGTTAGTGCTTGTTTGAAACATATGCCAACAGAAAGTGAACATATCTATGGAACAAAATGAACGCAGATTTGCAGTATTGATTGATGCAGACAATGTCTCCCCCAAGTATATCAAATACATTTTGGACGAAGTGTCGGATGTGGGAATCGCCACCTACAAACGCATTTACGGCGACTGGACAGATAACGAAAAGCGCAGCTGGAAGAATGTGCTTCTGGACTGGTCCGTAAATCCCATCCAGCAGTACAGCTACACCACCGGAAAGAACGCCACTGATTCAGCCATGATTATTGATGCAATGGACATCCTATATTCCGGAAATGTAGATGGTTTCTGCCTGGTTTCCAGCGATTCGGATTTTACCAAGCTGGCCCAGCGCCTGAGGGAGGCAGGGATGTTTGTCATGGGAATCGGGGAGCAGAAAACCCCCAAGCCCTTCCGTGCAGCCTGCGATACGTTTAAATTGCTGGAGATCATATCCTCTGACGATGCACCGGAGACATCGGTCATCGAAAACCAGAAGACCATTACCAACATAGATGAAATCCAGAAGGCCATCACCAAGCTCCTCATTGAAAATAACAGCCAGAACCAGCCCATTATCCTTGCAAAGGTGGGTAACTTCCTTACAAAGCGCTTTTCAGACTTTGATGTCAGAAACTACGGCTACTCCAAGCTCTCCACCTTTTTGGAAAGCCTGAACAACAACGACTTTCAGGTGGTCAAGCTCCACGGCGGTTATTTTGTCCAGGAAAAGAGCGCCAGCATCTCTAAGACTGAGATTGAAAAGGAAATCATCCGCATCATCAAGGGATATAACGGACATGTGGATAATCTGAGCATCATACACGATGAGCTGAAAAAGACATACCCTTCCTTTGACGTGAAGCAGTATGGTTTCAGCCGCATTTCCAGCTTTATCCGCAGCTTCGGTACATTCCGCATCAGGGATAACATGGTTCAGCTCAAATAACAACAACAGAAATGCCCGGAAGGGACATCCAGCCTGTGGATGCGGCCTATTCCGGGCATTCCTGTTTTACTCTCTTTTCTGCCTCTCCTGTTATCTGCGGATGATTTCAAAGCCATCCTTAAACTCTTTATAGTCCCTTATGCCGATGAATTCTTCCGGAACAGGCATCTTCGTCATATGGCTGGTGATTTCATACCATTTGTCCATTTGGAATACAGCGTCCGGGTCTGTCCATATGGCCTCCGCCTCTTCTCTGGTCAGGTCCGTATATTTAAGTATGTCCTCAGGAAACTCCTGCTCTTTTCCGTAACATCCAAACTCTGATTCCAGTATTTCCTTAGTAATTGATGTCGCCCTCTGGTACACATGCTTTTGATGTTTGTCGCTGTAGGCAACCATCAGCAGATCTCCGTCAAATTCGTCATAGAGAATGACATCCGACTTGAATATTTTTGACACCTTCCTGGCATTCTCCATGGTGCAGTTTTCCTGGAGACTCTGACTGTCTATGCCCAGCCAGAGACTGTCCTTTGTCCGGGCCGCCAGCGCATCCCCGCTTTTTACCCCAAAAAAGCCTGTGTCAATCTTCTTCACCATCTCCAGGCAGTCACCGATTTCCTCCGGGCTTAAGTCCTCCTCCAGAAGGACCAGACAGTTTGCCATAACATAGTTTTTGCCGTAATAGCCGTGAAATACCTCGTCCTCCATCTTTTTGCAGATACCCGCAGACGTATCCAAAATCCGGAAGGAATCAAGAGCCTGCCTGGCTTCTCCTATGGATTCCGGCGTTTCTTCCCTGAGACGTACCGTTACCGTGTAAAAATACTCCGGTCCCAGCACACTGAGCTCTACGCTATATCGATATGTCCCTTCCCCGTATTCACCCCCACCGTATATCTGTCCTGTATTCTCCTCAGCCTTATACCGTATCTCCTTTTGGACAATCTCGTCTCCCTTCACCCTTCTGTATGTATACTCCAGCACCTCCGGCATGGAATCGTCCTTAACAGCTGCTCCGCTCTCCATCCTTCGGATGTAATCCGCCTTTGTCCTGGGGGTATCTATTCCCGCTATTGCAAAAAACTGCGGCTGCTCCCTGTATCCCCGGACCAGAATACTCCCCCATTCCGAGACCAGGATGTCCCCGAAATCACGGTTTCCCTGCTGGGTCCACTCCTCCTGCGGAAGCCGGATTTTATAATAAAGGGAGGATGATACATAGGTTCCGTCTGATACCACCTGGTCAAAAACCGTATCATCGGGAACAGTAATCATAATACCGTCCTGTATTTTGTCTGCTGCTTTATTTCCATGTTCCTCTGCCTGACTTGCGTTTTCCCCCGAATCCGCCGTTCCCTCTTCAGACACCTCTGCCATTGCCATCCGGGCCTGTACGCTGCCCTCCGCTGTCCCTGTGCTTCCCGTTGTTCCTGTGCTTCCACCACTCCCTGCTCCCCACGCCGCCAGTCCCAATGCCGCCACAGCTGCGGCCACAGCCAGTAACCTTCTGCCTGTCCCCCATTTTCCTGCCGGCACATGTACCTTTTTTTGCTTCAGGCTCAGAGGCTTCCCGCTTCCTCTCTCATTGCATATCTGAAACAGCATCTTAATGCCGCCTATTTGTGCTAACGGCTCCACGGGAATCATGACCGCCCCGCCCCGTCCTTTCATCAGACAAACATATTCCGGCGTATAAACCGCCTTCTCAAAATCCCCATAGGCATGTCTGACCACGGACCGTTCTCCATATTCACAGATACCGTCCTCTTCCAGTGCCAGCAGCTGCAAACCCGCATACCGGTACGGGAACAATGCCGCCTTCCTCAGCTTCTGCACATTTCTCCAAGGCAGGCCCAATGCCCTGCATGCGTCTGCTATCTGGTCCACGCTCCTGGTGTAACAGCAGAATGGGACGGTTCTTCTGCGGCAGGCTTCCTCCACATCCCCCATGGGAATCCGGCCATCCCTGTTCTCCAAACATTTTGTGTTCAGGCATCTGAACCATTCCTGCGCCTCCAGATCCCCTCCCAGGACCCGCTCCGGTATGGCCCAGAATTCCTTCTGCCCGAAAAACAGAATCAGGCCTTCCTTCCTATGAACCTCTGTCAGCGCAGAATACAGCAGCCATATATCCGTATTCCCGGTCTGTATGCGGATCACCTCATTCTCCATGGTGATACAGCAGTCTTCCTTCAGATTCATAAAATCCGGCCGGACCCTTCCAAGGTCCTTTTCCTTCAGAAAGTCTTTCTTATACCATCTGAGGAATCCTTTATACTCCTGTTCACTCAGCCTGAAACAGAGCCTTTCTCCCACCTGTGCTGCGGACATGCCTCTCCTACCCCCTTGGCCGGCTCTCCCCATACGCATCTTTAAGATATGGAAAGCCTTGTATATCAAATCATATTCCTGATAACAATGTACCGCATTTTCCTCTGTTAGACAAGCCTTAAGACAGCAAAAAAGCCAGCTCTTTCTGCTGACTTTCCATGCCTATTCAAATCTGACAATTTCTTTTTTAAGCCGTTTCATGATTTTCTTTTCCAGTCTGGATATATAGGACTGGGAGATTCCCAGCAGGTCGGCCACTTCCTTCTGGGTCATTTCCTCCCCGTCCTCGTTTGTAAGGCCGTACCGCAGCTCCACGATTTTACGTTCCCTGGGATTTAAACGGCTGATGGCGTTGCTGAGCAGGCTTTTTTCTATCTCATCCTCAATATCGTGATAAATCACATCCTCATCCGTTCCAAGAATATCCGACAGCAGAAGTTCATTTCCATCCCAATCCACATTCAGAGGTTCATCTATGGACACTTCCAGACGTGTCTTATTATTCCTTCTGAGATACATGAGAATCTCATTCTCAATGCATCTGGAAGCATAGGTGGCCAGCTTGATGTTCTTATCCGGCTTAAAGGTATTGATGGCTTTGATGAGTCCGATGGTTCCGATGGAAATTAAATCCTCCACCCCCACGCTGGTGTTGTCGAATTTCTTCGCTATGTAGACTACCAGCCTCAGGTTGTGCTCAATCAGGGCCGCCCTGGCCTCCTTGTCATCCTCGCTTCCCAAAAGACTTATCATCCGGCCCTCCTCCTCTGTTTCCAGAGGGGCAGGCAGTATATCGGCGCCTCCTATATAATGTACCTCCCCCTGCCTGGGCATCAGTACGGTCCTGAAGCTGGGGATGGTCTTTAACTGGAAACGGTTTGGTATGGATACTTTTATAATCATGGAAATGTCCTCCTGTACGTTGTGTGTTATTCAAGTTCCTTAGTCGCTTTTCTGTATCAGGATTTGATACTCCCCTGAGGGAGAAAGCTCCTGCTTCGTAATGGCAATGAGGGGCTTCTCAAGGCTGTACCTGCCGCCCTCCTGCTCTATCTCCATCCGGTCTATGAACACGGCCGGCAGAATTCCGCGGCTGGTTCCCACGGACTGGTACGGCACATAGACCACACCCTTTACCGACGGACACAGCTGCTTCATAAGACCCGCTGCCGCCACATGGACCGGCTGGCTGCTCACAGGCTCCCTCAGCCGGTTGCCCGTGTCTATAAGCCCTG
>JABLTT010016366.1_pt1 | contig 12358 bp, 15 predicted proteins | sample 7160061 | NCBI WGS metagenome assembly JABLTT01 (sample SAMN14651232, study PRJNA627086) | human gut metagenome | isolation source: feces | host: Homo sapiens | reverse complement strand
TGGAGAGAGAATCCCTCCTTCAGTTATTCATTTAGACTTTGTAACTATTAACCCGTAGTCATTATTGACTACACCATTATCATACTAGGAGGCTGTAAAATGAGCGAACGATATCACCGGCTTTTTTCCTTGCCGGACAATGGCTATGCCCAAGGCGCCCCCGTCGTACTTGCTGCCGGGGCCCTGCTGAAAGACAACCAGACCGGCCAGATCCTGGCCCAGCTGAAGATCCGAAGTTTGAGCCAAAAGCCGATCAAAGCGGCTACGGTTTCCCTGGCGCCCCTGGATACGTTGAACAAGCCCTTGGGAGACGCCATTTCATACCAATATTTGGACCTGCAGGTCCTGCGGGACGGCGACTTTGGTTCCAAGACCCCCATCCCGTTGCCCGATCCTTCCACCCGTGCCTTCTCCGCCGCCGTGACAGAGGTAATCTTTGCCGATAACACCCTCTGGACTGTCGGCAACGATCCCTGGGAACCCCTTGGGGCCCCTGTGACTTTGGAGCAGGCTTTGGATGACAAAGAGCTGGCCAAACAGTGCCAGATCCAGTACGGGAGTGGCTTCCGGTATCAATACCAGGCGGAAAAAGACCTGTGGCAGTGCGCCTGCGGCGCCCTCAACCACCAGGATGAGCCCCGTTGCCACAAATGCCACTTGGAGAGGACCTCCCTCACCTCACTGCCTTTGGCAGAGCTGAAAGCCAGCCGGGACAAACGCTTGGCGTTGGAGCAACAGCAGCGGGAAGAGGCCCAAGCCGCGGCAGCAGCCCGGGCCCAGAAGACGAAAAAACTGGCCCTGATCTTAGTCCCCGTCCTTCTGGTGGCCCTTGTAGTCGGGGCATTCCTCGGGAAGTCCCAAGACACGGAGGAACCATCCGACGCCGGCTCCGCCGTCACTGCGCCCTCCGCCGTCACTGCGCCCTCCGGCGGCGAGTCAGCTGCCGCAGAGGATCCTACGTCCGAAATTGAATCGATGCTTCATGAGGTCGCTGTGCCCCTGCTTCAACCAGGAGACCTGTTCTTTTACAAAGTGGATGGCAATACAGTAGAGCTCGTTGTTGCCGGTGCAAGCAGCCGGGAGCGGCCTTTTGTTGCGGATATGCCCGAATTTATAGAATATGTCAGCGGCACTCTGACCGATGCCTTTTCTGACATCGAAGTGGAAGTGAGCGACGCCGGCGAATATGCGTCTCCCGAGCAAGCAGAGGATATGATCAACAGATTTATTGCAGAGGGCTTTATATATCTGGAAATTTAAACCGTTTTGATCCGTGCCAAGGAAAAGGAGAGATAAAATGAGATCCATGGATAAAAAAAGATATTTGGCCTTGGTGGCCCTGCTGCTGTTCCTGCCCCTATATGCGTGCAGCGAGGGCAGCGACAGCGCTCCAAATGCCGGGAACTCCTCCGGCGGTGTCTCTGCCAGTACGTCACAAGAATCACAAGGCCTTTCCGATGCAGAAATTGAGGCCCTGGTGGTCTCTGCCCTGTATGACGAGATCGGCTCCACATACGATACGGCAGACCCCGGCAGCTGCCGCTACAGCATCAACAAGACAGAAAAGTCCGGCGGAAAGCTCCTGGTGTATGGCGAAGTGACCCTTTACGACAAATATGGCAAGGTCACCGGCGGATGGGTCGACGGTTCTGGGAGGCCCTTCCGCACGTTTGACATCACGATCAGCGAAAGCAGCAGGGATGTCACTTCCTGCGAGATCGACTGACAGAAGGCGCCGCTATCGCCTTGAGAATGCGCCTTCCTATTTCGATACCATTTGAATATTTTTCAACAAACTATCCGTAAAGGAGAGAAGATTCAATGAAATACTGCACGAAATGCGGTGCAAAGCTGGAGCCCGGCGCCACGGTCTGTTCCAGCTGTGGCTGCTTGGTGGCTGGAGCAAGCGGCGACCTGCGCCAGGAGAACCACCGGTCCGTCAGCCAAAAGTTTATCTATGCGGCGTTCTGTGCTGTGCTCCTCCTCTGCGTCGTTTCATGGCTGCAGGCACCGAAGTCCGAACCCATACCCACGGCTTCGATCTCCTTCGGCAATTTTACCACCGAGGGATTCACGATCTCCGACCCCCGCAATGCACAGGCTGAATTGGATGCGCTGCGAAACGAGTTTGACAGCGAGCACGACAGGCTGATCAACATGCCCGACGACCCCACGCTGGAACTGGATGGGGTACAGGTCAACGGTCAAAACCTGCAGATCGGCGGCTTGCTGGAATATGAAAGCGAATACCAGACTGAATTCGATGCGTTTGCAGAGCGCGTCGCCCAATGGGCCAACGATGAGATCTCCAATCAAAAAGATCTGTGGATCACCATTGGCTGCACCGTCTTTTTTGCCGCTGTCATCCTGGCGGCTGTCGTGGCAGATCGCGGCGGGCTGAAACGGAAAAAGGAAGGGGTAACAAAATGAAATATTGTTCTGAATGCGGCAATCAATTGCTGGATGAAGCGGTGATCTGCCCCAAATGCGGTGCGGCGGCCGGCCCCATTGGCGAAAAGGAGACCCCGGCAGGCAAGCACGATAAACGGGTGCGGCTCAAAACCAGTGCGGCGCTGAACAACATTGCCGGTATCCTGAATCTGTTGCTGGCGCTTTTCTTTACCTGGATCTTGTTTGGCAGCTCTTCTGTGGAATCCGGTTCCAGCGAAGGATTTACCATCTCGGTGGATACAAGCGGCGGCGCGCCCCACCCAGCATTGTTCTGGCTGTGGCTCGCTTCCATCCTGTTTACTTATGCCCTGGCCTTGTATTCCATATCCCATATCCAGCGCGGCGGAAAAGGGATCTTTGCCTATCTTTATATGTTTAGTTCCATCCTGTCCGTCCTTCTTTTGAATCTGGCATTCCCCAATCTTTTGATCCTCGCCATGTGCTTTATCGGCGTTATCTTCTTTGTTCCAACGATCTTGCAGCTCATAGCAGGCGTAAAAATGTTGCAGGGGACCCGATGAAACAGCCTTCTGTTTTCCGGTCGGTGCGGTATTCCCTCTATTTGGCATTTGCGATCAACGCCCTTATTTTTCAGCTCATCCCCTTCCGCTTCCGGTGTGATCTCACCGGCGAAAGGTGTTTTGCCTGCGGCTTGCGCACGGCCGTAGACCTATTTCTGCAGGGCCGTTTTGCCCAAGCCTACCGCTCCAATCCCCTGATCGTTGTAGTGGTACTGTCGGCAGCCCTCATGGCTGCCGACGTGCTGCATTACTTATACCGGCGCAAAAAGGGGGGCGGCCCATCCAAGCAGCCCTAATGCCCCATAATTGCCGCCCCGGGATACCCCTATTTTACAAAGGAGGCAAACAGGCATGGAAGAACGATATACCCGGCTGTTTTCTCTGCCGGAAAATCTGTATTCTGCAGGAGCTCCCGTCATGATTGCGGCGGGGGCTCTGCTCAAAGACAATCAGACCGGCAAGGTGCTGGCCCAGCTCAAGCTGCGCAGCCTCGTGGACCAAAAGGTCAAGGCGGTCAAGGTCAAGATCGCGCCGCTGGATATGGTCGGCAAGCCGCTGGGCGAGACAGTCGACCACCTTTATCTGGACCTAAACGCAAGCCGGGATGTGGAGTTCGGGCAAAAAGTCCCGATCCCGCTGCCCGACGCCACTACACGGGGATTTCAGGCCTCTGTTTTGGAAGTTGTTTTTGCGGATAACACCCTTTGGGCAGCCGGTGATGCCCCTTGGGAGCCCCTTTCCGCCCCTGTGCCACTGGCGCAGGCCCTGGCAGACGATGAACTGGCCAAGCAATACCGGATCCAATACGGCGAAGATTCGGTCAACCTGTTTCACCCGGAGCGGGATCTATGGCGCTGTGCCTGTGGCGCCCTCAACCATCAGAATGAACCAGTTTGCCACAAATGCCACAAACAAGCTGCTGCCCTGGCTGCATTGGATCTGGAAAAGCTGAAAGCCGACCGGGACAAGCGGCTGGAAATGGAGCAGCAAAAGGCCGCTGAAGAAAAAGCTATAGCGGAAGCTAAATCCAAAAAGATAAAAACATTGGCGATGACTGTTGTACCGATTGCAGTCATCATTATTGTGGCAGTAGCGGTGATTTTCGAAAATAGTCAGAAAGCCGACGCCTATAATAGAGCAATGATTTTGATAGAACAAGGAGATTATGAGTCAGCAACTACTGCTTTTGAAAAATTGGGAGATTATAAGGATAGCGAGAAAATCGTTCAACAGTTAAATAATGAAATGACTGCGTATGAATACGTACTGGAAGCATTGGAGGTAGGCGAGATATATTATGATGATTTAGCGCTTTTTGTAAATACTGATTTTCAATATCTGAAACCCGACGAACTGATTATTGAGTTAGCAAATTCTGTTTATCCATATATAGGAATATGGGAATATATTTCTGGTGATCCGTCTGTGCTTTCAATGGACGAAAGTATGTATGCAAAAGCCTACACAGAATATTATTCTTTTGAAACTAATATAGAGATAGAAGGAAATATCGAATATGATACAACGGCTAATCTTTGGATTAACGATTATGAAATTGGGGGAATTTGGCTATTTGATTTCTCATTAACTCAGGAATTTGAACCATTTAATTGGGTATATCAGGATGATGGAGATGGTAAGATTTTTATGACATCACTTTCAGATGATAAATTACAGGTTACTTATATAAGTGACGATGGAAATACAACACTTTCCGCTAAATACCAGCGTGGGGAATGGTAGTAATGGTGTAATTACTACCATCATAAAAAACAGATGTATTATTCCTCTCTCCAAACCTTCTATTTTCCAAAATCCACTTTATTTTGACGGGAAACTGCAAACAGAAAGTTCCCTCCTATTTTCACCAAAAAGAGAGGACGGTACACCAGCAGTACCGTCCTCTCAGTCTAATACCTCGCATACCTTAATGGCAAAAGAAAGGGCAAGAGTTCTGGATCGCAGATCACTCTTGCCCTTCTATCGTCTCTTCAATTTTGGCCACCAATTCGCTTGGCCGCATGTCCAACGCCCCTGCAATCTTCCAAATGGTTTCAAAATTCGCTTGCTTTGTGCCATTTTCAATCATTGATAAATGTGTACGTGCAATCCCGGCAAAGCCACTTAACACATCTTGTGAGATTCCTTCTGCTTTCCGTAAGTTTCGGATCGTTTGCCCAACCGCATGATTATCAAACTGCACGACAACACCTCTTTTCTCACTATATTTTATGAGAAAATCTTTGTCGTACTGTCTACGATAATAGACATTTTTACAAAACTATGTTATACTTCACTTTGTAAATCCCTGTCTTTTATTTTGCGTGATTAGGAGGAATGAGCACAAATGAAAAGGATCGCATCGCTTTTATTGACAGGAGCATTGGTGCTGTCGCTCACTGCCTGCGGCAAGGAAGAGGCCAACGATGCCAACCCATCAAGTGGTGCCGATGGCACTGCATCGAGCAGCGGCGAAACAGCCAAGAACGATGCCAGCAGCCAAGAAGCAACCGTTCCCAACAACGGGGAGTGGGACGAGATCCTCTGTTCTGGTGATGGTTATCACCTGGTGAAAAAGGAAGTCGACGCCTTCGATGGATACAAATTTATGCTCGGCGTTGTAGACGACGATGGCGCGTGGGTACAGGAATTGACCGACACCGGCACGTTTGTAGACGAAGTCCGTTTTCGTGCCGAAGGCAGCAGCGAGACTTTGCGGGACAGCTCTTGCTATATGTACTTGGGCGAAGGTGTTTTTCTTGCTTCTCCCGGTGTTTCCGTGTTTACCAAAGAGGAGGAATACCGGGTAGGCCCCTGGGAAAACAGCGTATCTTACAGCCCCACCGGCCGGGCGGAAGTCTCGATCTGGGAGTGCCTGCTCTGGAATGTAACGGATAACTCCCAGGTAAAGATCAACGCTTCGAAAATGTCTGTATTCCAAGATGGGTACTTGCTTTTCTGTGAAGAAGATGAGTTTGGCGGCGGCACGCTCAGTGCCATGAATACAAAAGGCGAGGTCACCGAGCTCCCCTGCCAGTACCTGCCCAATAAACCAATGCATAATTTCCCCGTCTATTCCGAAGGCCTGTTCTACGCTTGTTCAGAAAATTCCGCTCCTGGCTTTTTTGACATCGAGGGAAATCAGGTGATCGACCTGTCGCAATATGACATGGCTAGGATCCCCTACTCCAGTGAACTGGGAACCAATGCCCCCTGCTTTGAAAACGGCCAAGCCACTATTTTCTTTACCAACAACGCCGGCAGTGTGTTCCAAGCGACGATCGACAAAACAGGGGCTTTCGTAGGAGAGCCAGAAAAAGTTTCCAGTTCCGTCTCGTGACAGCAGCCCAGCTAAAAGCACGATACACCACCTGCATCCTCTTTTTTGGGTTTTCTGAAAGACATTTCGGCTAGCTGGCAAAAAGAAAGGGCAAAAAAGCAAAAAAGAGGGAACCGGTCTCCCGGTTCCCTCTTCTATATGTTCTGTCTTCTTATTTGTTGAAGTAGCGCTTCAGCAGGCCAGCAAAAGCCTTGCCATGTCTGGCTTCGTCGCGGGCCATCTCATGCACGGTGTCATGGATCGCATCCAGGTTGGCAGCCTTGGCGCGCTTGGCCAGGTCGGTCTTACCAGCAGTAGCGCCGTTCTCAGCCTCTACGCGCATCTGCAGGTTCTTCTCGGTGCTGTCGGTGACCACTTCGCCCAGCAGCTCGGCAAACTTGGCGGCATGCTCAGCCTCTTCCCAAGCAGCCTTCTCCCAATACAGGCCAATTTCAGGATAGCCTTCCCGATGGGCAACACGGGCCATAGCCAGGTACATACCCACTTCGGTGCACTCGCCGTTGAAGTTGGCGCGCAGGTCTTCCAGGATGTCTTCGCTAACGCCCTGTGCCACGCCTACCACATGCTCGGCAGCCCAGCTCATCTCGCCGCCCTGCTCCACAAATTTCTCTTTCGGAGCCTTGCACTGGGGGCAAAAATCGGGGGCGCTGTCGCCTTCATGGACATAACCGCACACAGAGCAAACAAACTTTTTCATTTTAATTTCCTCCTCATTCCATTTAAATTCTCATGCTATTCTCATTGTTTGGTTTGAAACTGACTCATTTTGATCGAATAGAGCTTTTCGCGCAGTTCCCGGCCCACTTGGTCAAAAATCAGGCGGAATTGACAGCCTCGTTTATCCTTTAGCCGGGTGCAGTCAAAATCCTCGCCAAGGCAATGGACGATTTCCAGCGAGCCATCGATGCACTCAATGATCTCACCCATGGAGATCTCACTGGCCTCTTTGGCCAACACGAACCCGCCATTGACCCCTTTATAGGATCTCACAATGCCTGCGGCTGTGAGCTTGTGCAAAATCTTTAAAGTGAAGCGCTGGGTCACGCCAGAGACCTCTGCGATCTCTCGTGCGCTGATCTTGGTCCCCTGTTGCATGATGGCATACACCACACGCACGGCGTAATCGGCTTCTCTTGTGATCTTCAATCTCTCTCACCACCGCCTTTGTTTACGATTTTAGTATAGTTTTCTTTTGTCTATTTGTCAAGCCTTTTTCCGCTGATTTGTGTAAATTCATTCTTTTTTCATAATTCCGATATCCACTTTCAAGGCCGGTGAAAAAAACCAAAAAGATTTTGAAAAACCTATTGACTTTCGCTCACATCCTGTTATAATAGAACATGCTCCGAGCGACAAGCGAAAGCAAAACAGAATATGCGGATGTGGCGGAATCGGCAGACGCGCTAGCTTCAGGTGCTAGTGGGGGCAACTTCGTGGGGGTTCAAGTCCCTTCATCCGCACCAACAACGGACACGTTATAGCGTGTCCGTTGTTTTATTTTTGTGTTTTTAGCTGCCCACTTCTCACTACGGTCCTGCTTTCTCGCGTGGCATCGCTCCGCTCTAAAGCAAAGGCTGGCAGGGATAGAGCCTGCCAGCCTTTGCTGTTTTCTATGGTCAAAGCAAGAGCGAAAGGGCCCATGCTGTCTTTTCTCCTGACCGGGAGAGGGCAGAAGCACCGCTGCTTCCCGGCAGAGCATACTTTTCCACAGTTATGGATGGATCTTCATGCCATGCAGCATTTTGACAAAGCCAGGATCGCTGTGGTCTACGATCTCGCTATGCCCCAGATCCAGTGCGGCGATCTGCTGCATCTCTTCATCGCTCAGCTGGAAATCCCAAATTGCCATGTTCTGCTCCATGCGTTCCTTGTGGACGGATTTGGGAATGACAGTCACGCCCCGCTGCACATTCCAGCGCAGCGCCACCTGGGCTGCGGATTTGCCATATTTCTCGCCGATCTTTGTCAGCACAGGATGGGTGAAATTCCGTGCTTGCCTTCGGCAAAGGGGCCCCATGCTTCGGGATGCACACCGTATTCTTTCATGGTAGCCAATGCCTTTTCCTGCTGGAAGAAGGGATGCAGCTCCACTCGGTTGACGGCGGGCATCACCTCAACTGTTTCACACAAGTCAGCCAAGGGGGCCGGGTAGAAATTGCACACGCCAATGGCTTTTAACTTTCCCTGCCGGTACGCTTCTTCCATGGCACGGTAAGCGCCGATGTAATCGCCCATTGGCTGGTGGATCAAGTACAGGTCGATATAGTCCAGTCCCAAGTTCTGCAAAGAGGTCTCAATGGCCTTTTTCGCGCCTTCGTAGCTGGCGTCCTGTACCCACAGCTTTGTGGTGATGAACAGCTCTTCCCGGGGCACTCCACATTTTTTCACCGCTGCTCCCACAGCTTGTTCATTCATATAAGCTGCCGCGGTGTCGATCAGCCGGTACCCTGTGGCGATCGCATCCAGCACCGCCTGTTCGCATTGGGCCGGGTCCGGCACTTGAAATACGCCAAATCCCTCCAGGGGCATTTGCACGCCGTTGTTCAGTGTTACAAATTCCATAGTGATCTTCCTTTCCAAATCGATTTTTCTAATTCAAAGCAAATACTTGTTCCAACCACTGGGCATAGTCGGTCACCCAGCCGCCGTCCCCGCCGAACCCGTGGGGCCAATCTTGCAGGACGATCCGCTTGGTGGCAATGCCCACCTGCTGCATCAAGCCATACTGGGCTTCAAATTGGCGGTAGAAGGGGTCTTCCGTGCCATAGCAATAAAATGTGGGCGGCAAGTCGCCGGCTTTTAATTCCTCTTCGTCCATGGAGGCCACGCTGAGGCGTCCATAAAAAGAATAGATCATGCCTGCGGCAGAAGCATGGGCGGGAACGGCATCCAGCGCATCGGGCACATAGTCGGGGTCCAGGGCCGTACCGTTGACGTCTTCATCAAAGCGGAGGAAGAACTCGCCGGCTTGGATGCCGCCGGCAGAATACCCCATCACCGCGATATCGTCGGGGTCGATGCCGTAAGCCTCTGCATTCTGCCGGACAAACCGTACAGCTCGCGCCACATCCAACGCGCCTTCTTGCTGGGTATAGGGCCGCAGCCGGTAGTCCACAATAAATGTCTGATAGCCCAACTCCCGCAAATGGGCAGCCGTGGGCAGGGTGTCGGTGTAATTCCCCCGTATTTGGAAAGCACCCCCAGCTAGCAGCACCACGGCCCCTTTGACCTCCGTCCCCTGTCTCACAGGGATCGCCGTCACATAGGGCCGGAAGTCCGGCGGATCAAAATTCCCTCTCCTGTCAGAGGGGATCTCCGTTTGCGCCGGCATGTTCCCCTCTTCCCACAGATAGAGCGCTTGGATCTTCGCGGGGTCCGCCGCTGTGTTCCCAACTGTCGCGTTGCCCTCCGGCTCCGGCAGCCGCCGGTACATAGTCTCCCGGCTTTGTTCGTCGTAACGCCCGCTGCCATAATCATACTCTTGCAGAAAGTCCGCCGGGGCGGCCAGGGTGTCTGCCGATGTGCCAGCCCGCACTTCCGATTCTTCTTGCAGCAGGGCGGCGTTGGCCCCCGTTTCACCTGTCTGCTCCTGCATAGCGTCCTCACCTGCCTGTGAAGTTGTAGGCAATGCGTCTCCCTCTTCGGCGGCACAGCCGGCAAGGGGCAGCGCCGCCACCAACAGGGAGAGCAGCATTTTCTGGATCATACCCATTTTCTCAACCCTTTCTATGGCTGTGTTCAGCAGTGGCTGGGGCAGATTGCCCTGCTAGCGCCGCCTGGCCTGTTTGGATATCGCCTGCCAGCAGTTTCTTTTTGTCTATTATTCTACCGGCAGTTTAAAAAAATGTACAATGCCAATTGTGGAATGTGGTATAATCAAAACGCATAGTACAAGAAAGAGGTGAGCTCTTGTGCTGGAACTGTACCAGTTGATACAGCTGACCGCCATTGCGGAATGCGGGACCCTATCCGGCGCTGCAGAACAGCTGCATCTCTCCCAGCCTGCTCTGAGCCGGTCGATGCAAAAGCTGGAGGACACCCTGCAAGTGACCCTATTTGACCGGCAAAAAAACAAGATCCACTTGAACCGGGCCGGCGAGCTGGCGGTGGCGCAAGCCCGCCGGGTGATACAGCAGGCCGACGACATGGTGGAACAAGTGCGCGCCTTTGACCGCAGCCAACGCACCGTTTCCATCGGTTCCTGTGCCCCCGCCCCCCTGTGGGAGCTGATGCCGTTGGTCTCCCAGCTATACCCGGAAATGGCCATCTCCTCAGAGCTAAAGGAGCCGGAACCCCTTCTCAGCGGACTGAAGACCGGGGCGTATCAATTCATCATCCTCCCCCATGCCTTGGAGGATCCGGACTTTTTCTGTTTTCCTTTTGAAAAAGAGCAGCTCTATTTTTCGCTGCCGCCCTCCCATCCACTGTCCGCTTCCAAAGGTCTCTTTTTCAAAGACATCGATGGCGAAAGTGTTCTGCTGCTGTCTCAGATCGGCTTTTGGTATCGGGTATGCCGGCAAAAAATGCCTCTGACCCGCACCCTCGTCCAGACGAATCAGGAGGACTTCCAAGAGCTGGTGCAGTCCTCGGCTCTGCCCTGCTTCGTTTCCAATCTATCCATGCGCTGGTCCGGCAAGCCGGAAAACCGTCTGGTCATCCCGATTTTGGATCCTGAAGCCACTGCGATGTACCACTTTTTGTGCAAAGCGGAAAACAAAAAGAAGCTGTCACCCCTGATCCAGCGGGTAAATGCTTTCCCCACAGCTGTTCCAGCTTTGAGCTTGCAAAAACGCCTCCCGAAATAAGCAGGTTCCAGGCCGGGTACTGCAGGGAGGCCCACTGAACTGTGTTGGCCAAGCTCTGCCATTCACCGAAACTCGCGCTCACATAGCACAAGTGCAACTGGTAAACCAAGGACTTAGCATAAAGTTGGAAGGGCCCGGCTCACAAGCCGGGCCCTTCTCTCTTTTGTCTGCTTTTACTGCTCTCTATTTCCCGGCCCAATAAAACACTGCATCCCGCAAGAAACGGGCGCAGCCGGGGACCTGGACATCGTAATAGGCGGTGAACCGTGCATCTGCCACATACAGTTCGGCCAGGCCTTTGTGCCGCGCCTCATCATACTGGTTCCCTGTGATCGTCAGCCATCGGCGGTGCAGCTGGGTCACCTCCTGGCCTGCGTCGCTCTCTGGCCGCAGGCCTTCCGTCACCGCTTGCTCCAGCTTTTGGCGGATCTGCCTCCCCAGCTGCTGCCATGTGTCATATTGCTCCCGGGTCAACCCTAGAATGCTCTCGTGGGCCGCATCCACTTCGGCATCCCCGTATGTTTCGCGAAGCTCTTTGCCATAATCCCTCTCGTTTGCCTCCACTACACGGCGCTTGAACGCCTGAAATTTTTGCGCGTCGCTCATGCTTTCCTTCCTTTCTATCGTCGCAATGGTCTCTTTCACCGAGGCGATCAGCCCTTCTATACGAGCTTGCTCTGCCTCCAGTTTGGCCAAATGGCCACGCAGGGCGGTCAATCGGTCAAAGGCGGGGTGATCCAAACACTGCCGGATCTGCGCCAGCTCCACCCCCATGGCCCGATAATATAGAATATCCTGCAAACGGTCCACTTCTTCCGTTCCATAAAAGCGGTAGCCATTCTCCGCCACCCGGCTTGGTTTTAACAGGCCGATCTGGTCATACCAGCGCAGTGCGCGGGTGGTCACGCCAGAAAGGCGCGCCAACTCACGAATGGAATACTCCATACTTCCCCTCCTTCCATCTGGCCGGCGCCGCGGCACAGCCGGTCCAGTCCGATCTCCATCCCCCTTTCATGCCCACGCGGGGCCTATTGCTGCGCAGCAATGGGGGCATTTCCTATTGTAGCCGTTGACGCCGCGTCAAAGTCAACGCTTTTTTCTTCATTTCTTTTTCTCCCTGTTATGAAGTGCGGACTGTAAAGTTAAATGAAAGTTGAAGACCCGTCAGCCCTTCTGGTACAATGGTTTTACCACAAACACAATGTACTCCCAGAAAGGAGACGAGTCTTCATGGCAAAATT
>JABLTT010001684.1_pt1 | contig 12408 bp, 15 predicted proteins | sample 7160061 | NCBI WGS metagenome assembly JABLTT01 (sample SAMN14651232, study PRJNA627086) | human gut metagenome | isolation source: feces | host: Homo sapiens | reverse complement strand
GGTACCCGTTTCTCAGTGATGGCTGCGGCAACCTGTGTTTTTCCATCACTGACAGATTTTTTTAGGTCTACCATATCCTCTGACAGACCGTTTACTGCCTCGTTGGTTGCGTTGATTTCTTTCGCCCCAAACTTATCTCCCTGACGGGTATACTCTGTTTCATCTACCGGAGTCACCGTTCCATCCCCATTTTCATTCAAACGAATCTTTTTCTGTTCAAAAAGAGCGTCCACAAAATCTGTTTTTAAAGCCATGTATTTACATCTCCTCCCAATGTCATTTCCAAGGTTGGCCTGCTGTCCATGCCCGACTGAATATTCAGGTACATTTTCAGGCAGGCGCTTTCAATCCGGTTCAGTTCCTCCCAGCCAATAAAGGGCTGATTCTCACTGTATGTCTGCTTTTCTCCGATCTCAAAAGGATATGTACCGGTACAAATGTGATCCAGATTATCCTCAAACCGGTTAATCTCATCTGAATAGAATCCATAGTTCTGATAGGTCTTATCCTGCCCCATATCCTCAAATTCAAACTCCGGCCAAAGTTCCAGAGCTATGCTCCGGATCTCGTTAAGATTGCCCTTAATCCGGTTGTAATCCTGAATATTAAAAAAATCACTTGCCTGCCAGTCTGTTTTTGGCTGTTGCCACATAGCTCATGTCCCTCCTTGCCTTGATCGTTCCGGATAGTGCCCCATTATATTTCAATGTGTGGTCTGTCACGCGGATCAGAAGATCTGGAACATACTTATTTTCAAGAAATGCAATGTCATTGGCGTCTATCCTTGGTTCTCCGCGATATTGCAGGTTGTATTCCCGATCAGCCTTAAAGTAATCACCGATCCAATCCGCCAGATCAGCCGCATGGACCACATCCGACACCAACGGATTCTCCCATGTTTCCAAGTTTCCTGTAGGATTAAGTTGACGACTGACCTTGGCTTGTGTTACCGCATATTCCTTACCGCTTATTACAACCTCTGCCGTTTCTGTAACACCTTCGAGCGCCACAGTTGCATAGTAAGCACTGCTTTCTATAATCTCACATCCGTACTTTGGTATACTTGCGTTTCCTGAGAAATACTCGATATATTTATCACACCACTCCAGATCCGGCTCGCGACCTTCTCCCCAAGCCTCCGTCAGATCAATCAGAAGCAGAGAGTCCGCGAATAGCTTCTTGCCTGCATATGTATACACCCTGACCATCCATTCCCCGGTAACGCTTACCGTATCAATCACTGACCTTGTATGCCACATTCCGTCTGAAGGAAAAACCTCTGGCCTCACATTGATGTTAAATGACTCAGGAGCCCCCTTACAGGTTAAATCATACTCATCATTCCCGGAATATGCATCCGGTTCCTCTTCTCTCATGAAACTGCCTCGCAGATAATACTTATGACCGGATATCATCTGTACCGGCTGATCCATTACAACAGCGCTGTTTCCTGTAGCAACTACATATGCACATTTTCTGGCTGCATCATACTGTCCGTTTCTCCATCCGCTTATACCTTCATCAAATGAACCGTTCTGGATTATATTGGATACCTCTACGCGTTCCGGTATCTCAACCCGCAGATCATAGGAAGGGTTAGAAAAATAGAATGTATACTGGTTATCCTGCGCTGTCAGGCTGATCGTTTCCTGGATCAGTTCCTGTACCTCGCCATTCCCTTGGCTATACAGAGTACGCAATACCTGCAGCTCTTTCACCCGGGGCAACTTGGTACCTTCCGGCGTTTTCGTCAGCTCTACGCCATACTCCAGTACATAATCCGTGCTGTCCCCGAAAGCGATCTGATCCAGAATCACACGGTTATTGGGTACTCCCTTCGTGAACTCAATAACCAGCTGATCGAACTCCGGGAACTCATGGCCGATTACTGCTGTCTGTTCCAAACCTCTGACTTCGTAATCTTCCTGAAGCTCTCCGCTGTTGTATGAATGGAATATCGCAGTATCCGGCCAGTTGTGTCCAAACATCAGCGTAACGCCAAAACACTTATATGCCGCTTCCATCGTAAGGGTAACGGTTGGGTTATTCTGAAAGGCTCCTTTTTCATCCGCTGCCAGATCAGAGACATATCCGGTATTGAGGTATGTTCCCCCATCAGACTGCCGTGGAAGGAAATACATTGTGCTACCTGTCGTAGAATAATCCTGCCCTGTCAGTGCATACTCATCACGGGTGCCTGCATCCTTGCTTAATATCGTACTGACATGGGAGAAATACGCCTCATCCTCTGATGATACGGACATCTCCGGCACAAAGTTGGATTTCAGATATATCTTTCCGGCCCGATCCTGATACAGGATGCATCGGCCCGCATTGGCAATCAGCTGGAGCGCTTCCTTGTGGGCTACAACTGGGATGGGATTCCTTACAATCACTGTTTTAAGATAGGTATCAACTCCATATTCCCTTGGATCAATCCCGGCGTCCGTGAATACATCCACCGCCAAATCATACAGACTAATCCCTTCCGGATGATACTGTCCCCGGTAATAGGTACTGTCCATGCTGTCAAACCGGTCGGATGCACTCAGATTCAGTTTCTCATCATCCGCAGACCACTCTTTCAGTGCCAGGTTAATGCCTGGAATCCATTCTATGGTCCCATCATCCAATTCCTGTCCGTACAGTGCCTCTATATCCTGCCCCAGTTCAAAAAAGTTAACGCTGCTCTCATCGTTCTCCACGTCAAAAGCCCGGTCCTTATTGCTGACTGTCAGACTGAAATCAATCGTAGGCAATTCCTCTGATATAGGGCTGATATGTTCCTTTTTGGTAGCCGACAGAATTTTACGACTGTCAAAGTAAATGCCTATTCCCATGGTGATCTGATTGATTCGGAACCGGCTCTGCCCATTCATCATCCGGGACGGGGAGAACCGCAAGAAGGTGGCCCCCTCGAAGATCTCCTCAGTCACATAATGACCGTCTGCATTGCCTGTAACCTCTACTGTATGATTATCGGACACAATGGAAAAATCTACCGGGTATGCTTTCCCAAATTCTACCGTCAGTCCCTTAATATCATACTGAACTGGAAAACGGATCTCGATATCTCCCAGAAGTTCCTCCGTCACAAGCCCCTGATTGAGAACCACCGCATCTGCCTCATGGGGCAAAAAGTACATGGAGCCATCCACCTGCGTATAATCCTCATCACAGGTACCATACAGCTCCTGTACCTTGTAGTTATCCATGGGTTTCTTAAGGTCGGAAAAATAAGTATACTGATCCGGATCTGGAATATATGCGGATGCCTGTGCCTCCTGGTTGATGAGACCAATCGTAACACGCAGATGGGACAGGGGATTGCGCCATTTGCGGCGCATAACCTCTTTGTATTTGCTGCTTGCTGCCTGCATTATTCAATCACCCCGCAGTCTACCAGATTCACCTTGCAGTCCTTGTACATGGTCGGAAGCCCGTCTTCATCCTCTTCCCAGACCTTGGCTGTCCTGTTCCCGGGATACATCCGCTCTGTTTTCCAGCCTCCTGTCTTCATATCCGGGAACTTGACAGTTACTACAAAATCGTCAAATTCCCGCAGGATACTTCCCCAGGTGGCAGCATCCAGATAAGACCACTGCAGGCCGTCTATCTTGTCCTGATCCCGTCCCACCCTCTGCCCCACAAACTCTCCCAGGGCGTTTTTGCCCTGGTTGACGTTGGTGGCAATAGTAAGACCCGGCCCCTGGTCATAAGAGGGGTATTTGTGACCGTTGATATAGATTGCCATGCTGTTTCCTCCTTATGTTGGTCTGAGCCTGTAACCGCTGCGCTTCTCCAGATCAGCCAGCTGCTTCTTGATTTCTCTGATATCCACATAGACGGTCAGATCCATCTGCTCAATTAACTCTATAATCTTTTGCAGCAGGTCTACCATAATAGCAAGGTACTGGTCGCTCATGCCGCTGCTGTTGCGTGATGCCATTGCTACCGCACGGTCTACCATCTCCTGCATTTTATCCTCAGGTGCCACAATCTCACCATAGTGCCGGTTATCGCCGATCATCGCAAGCTGTGGCGTGTTGGCGCGGACAAAGCCGCCTTGTGCCAGCCATTGAACTCTTGGCAAAGTAACATGTTTTAATGGCTTAATTACTTGGTCTGATACTCCGGGGATTTTATCAGCCACTTCATTCACGGCTTCAATCATTGCATTGATAGCGTCAATGATCCTATTGACCATACCCTCTACACCGCTAACAATGCTATCAATCACACCCTTTATTGTATCTTTAATTCCCTGCCATATATTTGCAGTCTGTTCCTTTAAGGTGTTCCAAACTCCCAGAATTGCTTCTTTTATGTTATTAAAAGAAGTTACTGCATTTGTCTTTAACGTATCCCAGAGGGTAGACAGGGTACTCTTGATTCCTTCCCAGATCTCGGAAGTTGTGGATTTAATGCTTTCCCAGATTGTGCTGATCGCGTTTTTGATCGCAGTAAACAGGGTAATTGCAAGGGATTTCAGCCAGTTCCAAATGGTGTTGAGCAGGGATTTTATGCCGTTCCAAATAGTGGTTGTAATGTTGGAGACATTCGTCCATACTGCCTTGATGGTTGCGTATATCGTATTGACTGCCGCTGTAACAATGCCTTTTAAGATCTCCCATATTCCGAAGAAGATTTCCTTAATTCCTTCCCAGGCCATTGTCCAGTCTGCGGTGAATACTCCTACTACAAATTCAATGACTCCGCTTAACAGTGTGATAAGCCCTTCGATAATTGGAGTAACAACCTCAATAAATCCGAAAACGGCTTCTACAATCGTTTGTAAAGCGCCAGCAATTACAGGAGTCACATTGGCTATAAACCACTCAATAAACGGTTGCAGAGCACCTGTCCATAATTGAGTAATAGCATCCGTTACTTTTCCACCAAAATCCAAAAATTTATCAATGAGAGGGCTTAAATAATTGTCTTTGACTTCAACAAATTTATTCGATAAATTCTGTAATACTGGCAGAAAATACGCATTATAGACATTGAGCAGCAGAGTTCCTATCTCTGTAAATCCTTGCTTAAATGCTGCCATCATGGGCGCTACATGACTATCATATGTGGCCCTGACTTTTTCAAACGTCTCAGAAGTAAGGTCTTTTATTGCGGAAAATACAGGCTCTATTGCTCCAAACGTGTCCTCCAGCGTAGTTCTGATGTAGTCCGCATTTTCCACGAATGGTGCCGCAATAATATCCAGAATATCCGCCGCAAATGTTCCGGCTAATTCAGAAACTCCCATAAAGGATTCCGAAAAAATCCCTATAACATCAGCAGTGATCTGCTTTGCGCTTCCACTCCGGAAGGCTGAAAAGATAGTATTAACAGCCTTGGAAAAATCCCCTGTGATCTGAGCAACACGGGAACCGATATCAAACATAGATACCAGATGTTTTCTGATCCGCTCTGTATTCTGTTGCAAATACAGACTGATGCCGCCCAGAAGATTATCTGCTATGGTCGTGCCGATTCCGGCTACAGATCCAGCGATCTGACCAAAGCTATAGAAAAACTGATCCGCAAAGGAATTGGCAGCAGCCAGCACCTCCGGAGCCGTAAATATCTCTCCAAGGCTCTGCTTAATCCGATCAACCGATTCAAGGATGCTGTCAAAGACAGATGTATCTCCAAAGCCATCCCAGAAGCCCGCTGTAAACAGGTCTTTAAGTTCCTTAGCCCTGTCGATCAGTGCCTGATACTTGCTGTCCATGGCATCCAGAGCAGATGTGCCAACCGCGCCCATATCGAACTGGTCTACATCATACCCGCCTGCAGCTCCGCCGCCCGATCCGCCTCCATCAGATCCAGTGTCAGGGTTAATGATATTCAGTTCATCAATCCCTGTGGTGACACTCTTCATGTCCTTGGCAGCCTTCTTCGCAGCGCTTCCTGCTCCGCCTGCGGCTGCATTGGCCTTATCCGCAGACTGCGCCATCACTTCCATTCCTGCGGCCGCTGCACTGGTTCCGCCGCCGGATGAGCCCTTTCCGGTAATCATTTCAGTAAATGCCTTGAAAGCGTTTGCAAGGCTCATCAGCTTGCCAATAATGGTATTTATTACCTTAATTACCGGGGTCAGGACGTTAATCAACCCTTGTCCGATGGTGGCTTTCAGAGATTCAAACTGGAGCTGTAAGACCCTTACCTGATTCGCCCATCCGTCAGAAGTCCGGATAAAATCACCAGAGGCAGCGGAAAGCTGGTCCTGCACAAACTTATACCGCAGGGCTACTTTCTCCATCTCGGACATCTTCGCCGTAGTCTTGTTGTACCCATTTGCCAGAGCATACGCATCAAGAGCGCTCTGGGTCATAACCACACCCAGATCCTTTAAGGTTTCTGTTTCGCCCGTAAATACCGATTTTAGTTTAGTGTAAGCTTCGTCCTGACTGATATTATAGAAAGAGGCCACATCCCCCGCCAATCCGGTAAGAGTTGTAGCCATCTCATAAGCAGCCTGTTCACTGAATCCGAATGATTTTGCCATGGCTCCGGATGTACCGGCGAACTTCTTCGCCATGGTTTCGGACAAGCCAAAAGAAGCCGCTGCATTCTTGGCGAAATTATCCACTTGCTTCGACATCTGGGGGAATGTTACGTCCACCACGTTCTGGACTTCCTGAAGATCTGACCCAAGACGCAGGCAATCAGCTCCAAAGTCAATCAGTTTTTTCACGGAAAACGCCGCACCTAAGGCAAACCCTATCTTTTTAAGCGCTGGTCCCAGTGCACCAGTAAGCTCTCCAGAGGTTTCTTTTGCCTGTGATCCGATACCTCGTATACTCTTTTTAACCTTTTCGGAGGATGACTTGCTATTCCGTTCAATCTCTGACCAAGCTTTTTTCATGGCTTCCGATTGGCCCATTCCCTGTTTCCGGTAAATCCAGGCAATAGAGGAAGCCTTTGATTTTGCGCTTTTTTCGCTATCCCTTAAAATAGCTTCTATTTTCTGCCGGGTTTCGTCGGCAGAAGCATCCACTTTTCTAAAAGCTCCGGCCATCTCGTCACATGACCGCTGGCATTTTTGTGCTGAATTTGAAAAGGCTTTTTCAAAATCCGCCTTTACTTTGCGAGATGTATTGTCTATTGCTGTCTTGATTTTTCCTAATTCCAGCGATATGTCAAAACTAATAGATGCATCAGCTGCCATATGTACCACCTGCCTCTATCTGTTACTCAGACATCGGCACATAATGGCACTACTTGTCCGGCTGTATATCTACCTCGAACTCCCTCTTGCAATCCCGGCCCTTACATCGTACAAAAATCCCTTTTGCACAGGCGTCAGGATCATAATAAATAGGCATCCGGTATCCGCAGTATGGACACCGGATCTGCTTTCTTACTTTTTCAATTTCCGCCACCTCCTACTAACCGCACATGGCTGCAAACATATGCTCCAGTTCTGCCATGCTCTGCTCAAAGGTTTTCTCGTCCATGGTTTCAGCCCCTCTGTTTCTCCATTCGTCATAGATCCGGCGCTGATCCTTTGAGAAGTGCTTGATAACATCCTTATCCGTTTCGGATCGGATCGCTACCACGCGCCCCAAAGCGGTCTCCGGAGATAGTCCGGCAATCAGCGCCTTAAATTCATCCCAGGAGACCGATTCAAACTCTTTCGTCCTGATTCTTAACCCGTACTGCGACAGGAAACTGGATACAATCAGATCCCAGTCCTCAAACAGATCGTAGTACGGGTCACTGCTCTCCCGGCTTGTTGTCTTCTCCCAGAACCAGATTAAAGGCTTCCTGTACCACAATAATCAGATCATTAAAACTTAACTTCAATTCCTTTTCAATTACATCCCTTGACGCCTGAGGAAAGACAAGCTTATAAGCGTCAATAATTTCTCCTGCTCCCGGATCATCATTAGATATAATTCCCATCACCTTAAGCATAGTCGGGGCATCTGTATTAACTTCTAATTCCCTCCCCCTGATTACAAGACAGGGATTCTCGTTAAAGCTTAATTTTTCTGTAATATCTACTCTTCTTGACATTCTTTTTTCCTCCTTCTGTTCAGCCGCCTGCTCCCGGAGCCGGTGTAAATTCCGGCTTGCCGTAACACGTTACCTCAAATTCAAGGGTATCAATATTCGTGGTGTCCCCGCCTCCGGGTGTGGTTACATTGACAACTACGGTACAGGCCAGCTTTGCTCCGGATACCATGACCCACTCAAATTTCGTCATAACGTCCTGCCCGAATTTCCATGCAAGCCCTGCAATGTAGTCATTTCCGGGATCTCCCACAGATCTCTTGCCCTTAAAAGCAAATGACAGCTTCTTTCCTGTCATAGCCGACTTGGCCCAGCCTTTTGCATCCATGGCGTACCATTCCTCTACCGTTCCATCAATAGATGGAGCAAAATTTTCAAGGTCCGCTGGTACTACCATATCCTCATCCGAGCTGGTCATGCCTTTGGTCCCGAACTTAAATTCGTTATTATGTACCGGATAGACTTTAGCTTCTCCTGCCATCTCGTTTTCCTCGCTTTCTCTGATATACAAAATCCAACCAGATCACATACTCGTATACCCCGTTATCATCTGTACCTACCAGCTGTGGTTCTGGTACCTTAAGACTGATCTGGTTAACACGGGTATCGCCTATCATCGGGCTGGATACGTTTCTAAGTTTCTCAAATAATTCATAGGCCGCCTGTTCTGAGGCCCGTACATCCTTATCCCAGTGAATCAACAGGGATATACACCGGATATCATAGGAGCTGTACTGCGGGCCTCCCAGAGCCGTCACAGGCTGTCCAGAAGCCTTCCGGGGATATACGCCTATGGAATGCTCCCTCTTGTTGTCCATCTTGCCGATGTACACCATGTTGTACTCCCCAAGACCAGCTATATATCCTCTGATACCATCTAAGGTCAGCATCATACACCACCTGCCTTTTTATAATTCTCCTTAAAAGCTTTAGGAACAAAATCCGCCTTACTTCCTCCGGGCAGCCAATCTTCAAACCAATGTCCCTTTGCATTAGGGTTTTCATCTGTCTGGAAGTTGTATTCCGGATGGTAGTACAGCCTCCGGGCATATGGTGTGCTTGTTACCAGTGATACCTTCCCCTGAGAAGATTCGCTGTAATCAACAAAGGTAGCGTCTCCCTGCAAATGGCCTGTATCAAACGGCATGACCTGTGCCTGTACTACCTCTGTATGCAGGTCCTCACCAGTCTTCTTCAAGGCTGCCACTGCCGCCTGTGTAAGTTCATTGATCCGCGCCATATTCAATTTGACGGAAGATTTCACCTGCATCAGATCACCTCCAGCCGGCAATAATTGACTGTCCCATCCGGGTTCCGGGCCTTGCTGCCCCGATTGATCCGGCGTACTTCGCCGAACACCATCACTGTACCACCGCTTAAGGAAGTCCAGTCCGGGGCGATATCCCCAGTAAACAGGGCCGTACCTGTGATCTGTACCAGCTTCTTTTCATCCGTCCACACCGTTTTAGCTCCATCCTGAAAATTGCACAGAAGGTCAAGATCCAGAACCTTCTCCGGCTGTCCGTATTCGTCTGTTCCCTCAGATTCCAGATGTACGTGGATCTCCGTTTTACACAGCCGTTTCGGTACCAAACAAGGATATTTCATATGATCACCTCAATTCCCTGCAGCATAGGCCTGTCTGACACAGCAGAGCATATACATCTCTCTTCATGGCAACTCCCTGTTCCGTATGCACATTCCAGGAGCTGCCAAATTGAGCGGATACGCCGTTGATACTGTAGCTTTGCAGGATCGTGTTGATCTCATCCGCATTCTCATACTCAAAATCCGCCTGCTGGCAGACCACCTCCCGGATCAGATCCTGCTGAAATGGCGTAAGATCAGAAATTCCCCGGCCCACAATCCGGTTGAAGGTCAGGGAATCAATGTGGCGGGATGCCTGCCGGAGAGCGCTGGAAAGCTTATCCTCCGGTATCAGGCTCCCGCCGTACTCACGCAAATAAAAATCAGGTGCAGCGTATGGCTCATATGCCATATCACTCACCTGCTTTCTTGGATGACACCTTTTTGCCGGGTTCTTTGGACGGTTTGGGTTCTTCTGATTTTTCGGACTCTTCCGCATGTTCAGGTTCATCCTCATGTTCAGATGCTCCCGCATCCCCAGTCTCTTCCACTGTATAACCGTGTTTCCTGAACCAATCTAACAGATATGGATCATCCGTTTCCCCTACTCCGCCGCAAAATGGCACGGATGCCGATACTCCGGTATAATCTTTGTTAAGGCTATACACCTTCATGCCTTATACCTCCTACTATTTCACTTTAATGTTACGGAATACGCCTGCCGCCTTGGATGCTTTCAGCGCAATGGCTGCATTCATTTCCACTTCGCCTTTCTTTACAGCTCCGGCGGTAGAAAAATCAGGAAGCCAGGTCTGGACAGGGGCCGCGCCTGCGAAAGAAACTGCGTGAAGTCCATCCATAGCCAGTCTTGCTACATACAAAGAGGTTTTCCCGTCTTCTCCCGTCTTTACAACATCGTCATTTGTTCCCGGCTTTGTTTTCATGTCTACAAACGGAATACCGCCGTAGCTCTCCACCTGATTTCCCCAGTTGTCTTTTGTTATCTGATACATACTGGCACGTCTCGCACAGGCACGAATCTTTGCGATCAGCTTTGTGTTTCCTATAATACAAGAAGGGGTTCCATCCAAACCACCAAGAAACTCATCCAGCATATCCAGAAAATACTGATAATTCTGAGTAATCAGTTCAGAAGTAGATAAGTCGATTACCCCATCATTGTTGTACTCAGTGGAGCTTCCGGTCAGCGCTTTCTCCAGTCCATCAAAAGCCTTGGAATCCGTCCCGGAATCGCCGTTAATAAAGGTATCATTAAACAGTGCCTGTGCCGCCTTGATCTTCTGGGCCTGCTGCAGCTCTACCTCGCTTACAATACCACCCATGCTTGCAATCACACGGTCAATCTCATAGGAGCCACCAAATACCTTGATTTCAACTGTGTGGCGTTCTTTGGTTACCTCTGATGGGGTGTATTCCTTGTTGATTTCACGGAACTGCGCAGTTGGCTGTGTCTTAAGACGGGTATAACTGTAACTTGGTGTTGCTCCTCCGCCAGTCGGTGATACTGCATCATCGAATGGAATGTGCTCCAAAATCCAGTTGGATTTCTGGAACTCATCAATTACGCCCATCTGCAGGTCATCCTGCACATTCTTTTTTGCTTCTTCAAGTGTAATCGCCATTGTTTTTACTCTCCTTTCTCATCTGCTCCCATGCCTAATTTAGCTGCGATCGCTTCCTTCATTGTCATACGGCCACCTTCCCCGCCATTGCCCCCATCTGCATCCTTGGCTCCGATGGGGAAGAAGCCTTTCTTTGCAGCGGGTTTCTGCTCCGCCTTAAACAGGAATGGCTTACTTTCTTTCAGGGCCTTTACCTGCTCATCCAGACCGGTTACTTTTCCATCCTCTCCAAGGATAAGCTTGTTTCTGTCAACCAGACCGGCTACCAGATCGCTGTCTTGTGCGGATGCGGAAATAGCAAGTTTAATAGCGTTCGTCAGCTTAAGATCCGTAATCTCTTTCTGATGTTCCTGATCCTTCTGCTTGATCTGATTCTGGAAGTCTGTGATCTGCTGGGTAAGCGCTGCATTGTCCCCGGCAGTCGTTTTTAATGCCTCCAGCTGGGTCTTGTAGTCGCTGACTGAGGTTTCCAGCTGTTTACGCTGCTGCTCTGTCTGGTCGTATGTGTCCTTTGCTACATACCCCTCCAGCTCCTTTTTGGATTCCTCTGCGGCCTTCTTGGCAAGAGATTTCTCAATGCCAAGGGCTTCAAACTGTTCCTGCGTCATTATGACACCTTCCTTTCTTCCGGTTCTTTAACGCCTGCCGAAAAAAGGCGTAAAAATAACACCCAGGCACCGCCTGCGTGTCTATGACTAATTCTATGACTTACTATGACTACAGCTCTATGCCTTCCATTACTGCCCGTGCTTCCAGAACCGCAATATAATCCGTCATAGCTTTTACCTGCATACTGTAAATACTTCTGGGGCAGGTCGGTTTAAAGTCCAGCATACCCTGATCCCATTTATCCAGCATAGCTTTCAGCTTGTGGTATCGGATCGCAACCTGACAATACTCAGCCCTAAAACGTTCCTTATAATCTGGGTTGCTCATCATCTCAGCTGTATCATCTAATCTCATTTCTCTCTTACACTCACTCATCTCTCGATTTCCTTTCCGCATTTCGCACACCGCCTCACATATCCACCATAAGGGCCATGGCGGCGGCACCAGTGCTTACAATACTGATGTGGACAGCGTCGCTGTCTGAACCATCGGATTATACGCTCAATCAATCTCCTCACCTCCTCTGTTTCTGCAATATAAAAGAACGCCC
>JABLTT010002248.1_pt1 | contig 12413 bp, 12 predicted proteins | sample 7160061 | NCBI WGS metagenome assembly JABLTT01 (sample SAMN14651232, study PRJNA627086) | human gut metagenome | isolation source: feces | host: Homo sapiens | reverse complement strand
GCAGTTTTTAAATAACTGAAATAATCATCCATGGCGATATAACAGTCGCGGTCACTGGGGTCAACATAGTAAATATCGTTATCGGTGTCTGGATAAAAGGTCAGCCCAAAAGTACCGATTTTATCTCGGAAAATATTGACGACCTTCAAATCTTTTTCTTTCGAGAAATAGCCCACAGAACCTTTGCAAACTTCGCTTTCTGCACGTCTTTTGTCCATCTCGGTAATGCGGACAAGCTTTGGCAGCAAGAAATCCGCGCCGTCCAAATTTTCTGCGAAAATAGGCTGAAGCGTTTTTAATTCCAATTCCCGATTTTTCGTTTGTGCAATATCTTTTATAACTGCAACGGTTCCTTTTACAGAGGCATTGAGGGTCTCTGCAATTATGGATGCATCTTTTAAATTAAGCTCGCCATCATCATTTTGGTCAAGAGCTGTTTTCACTTTATTCGTCGTTTTATTCAGAAAATCTGCAGCACGTTTTCTGTTTTCTGCTGCGAACACACCCAACTCTATTTTTTTGTTTTCCATTCAGACACCCTTTCAAAGTTTTTTCACAAAAAAGGCTGTAAAATTCGCGAGGCGTCTTTCTGCCTTCCTCAAAATGTATGTATTTGTTTCCGTTATAAATAAAAAAAGAACAAATCGCAAGAAGCCTCAAACATAAAAGTGGAAACGCGCAAGCATGCGCTGCTGGCCTTATCCCCGCCCGCACACAGGGCGAGCCATGCCGCGCGGCGAACGCCGGGGCGCATTCGGTAAATGCTTGCATGCCGCGAATCCGGGACACGTTTTGAAACGTTATTACCGAATACCCGACTTGCCCATTCAGGCGTATCAGGAAATATGGTTTGAAGCAGCTAACGCTGTGCCCCGATATTTTTCCCGTCTGGACACACAGCGCGAAAAAGCGCAAAGCCACAGGAGGGAAAACGGCATAAAAGAGCGGGCAGCTTTTACGCTGCCCGCTTTGTGCTTTTATTCAGCCTTGCGCAGTTCCTTGATGGATACCGTATGATTACGCACGACCGTTTCCAGTGTCCGTACTCGGTCGCGCAGCTCGTCGATCTCACGCACGCGCTCCAGCTTTGCGGAAATATCGCCGTACTGTTCCGCGATAAGCTGCACGTTGTGCTCTTGCTTTTCAATCAACATGCGGGTATGGCGCACGTCTGTTTCCAAGGATTCAAACCGATTGTCAATAGATCCAAACCGATTGTCAATGGACTCCAACCGATTGTCAATAGACTCAAACCGATTGTCAATAGATTCAAATCGACTGTCAATAGACTCAAACCGATTGTCAATGGACTCAAAGTGATTGTCAATAGACTCAAACCGATTGTCAATGGACTCAAACTGATTGTCAATAGATTCAAAGTGATTGTCAATGGACTCAAACTGATTGTCAATAGATTCAAAGTGCTTATCGTGTTCCTCTAACTTGTCCGAAATTTTGCCCAACATCTGCAAAATCAATTCTTCGTTGTTCATCCGCTCCACCTTCCTGTGCTGCTATTATACCCCATCAGAGCGGGGCTTACAATTGGGCATTATGCCGATTTACGATGGTACTTGTGTGCTGCCCTGTGTGCCGATCATTCACCCTTGTCCCGCATCCGGGCAAAAGTGGTTATAAAGTGTGTTGTTGCAAAAACAAAACCGCCCGGGAATGGCTTTCCCAAGCGGTTTCAGAGGCTGAGTTGGCGTGATAAAATGGATACCCGCTTTTCTCCTCGGCCCGTAGGGCGGGGCTCCCGCGAAAGTTTGCGCAGCAAAGTTTTGTGGGGAAAAGGAGGAATGACGGAGCGGTATGAGAAAAGCCCAGCCAACTGGCTGGGCTTTTTGAATGGAGCATAGTCCATTCCGACGTGGTGCCGGTGGTGGGACTTGAACCCACACGGTGTTGCCACCAACGGATTTTGAGTCGTACTTTTGAAAGGGCAAACAAGGTTAAAATACGTCCTTATAGACCTTTCAAAGTGCGTATAAAAGCGCATTGTGCCGCGCTTTTTCCACGTTGGTCTGTCAAATCCATAGCAGCATCCAACAACCTAAAGGCATGGTTTGATTTTAACCATTATAACGCATTTTGAAGCAAAATAACAGACGCATTTACCACTTTCGGTTGACAAATTTTAATAGTTCAAACATGGGGGAAGTGTATGGTATCATGAGAATATTTTTAAAATATTCCCCCTCCCGAACCCACCCCCAAACAAGCCCGTAAAAAGATACAGGCGGAAAAGAGAATATAGAAAAATCAAGTGCAGTTCAAGTTTTGGACTGCACTTTTTGTATATACATAGAAATTAAAAGAAGGAGATGGAACGAGTGAAGCCATATGTAACGGAAAAACAAGTCAGAGCGGCCAAAGAGGTGAATACGCTGGGTTTTCTGCTGCGCCACCAGCCTGAGCAGTTCAAATGTGTAGGGCGCACGGAGTATGCGCACTGCGGCCATGACAGCCTGAAGGTGAGCGTCAATGGGAAATGGAATTGGCACAGCAGGGGCGTGGGAGGAACAACGGCGGTGCAGTACCTCATAAAAGTAGAGGGGTATGATTTTGTTCGTGCGGTGCAGATCGTCTGCGCGGATGCGCCTTTCCTTTCTTCTCCGCCTGTAACTGAGGAAAAGAACAGCGGCTTTGCATTACCGCCGCGCGGCGATAGCTTCAAAGCATATCAATACCTGGCGGGGCGCGGCATCTGCGATGAAGTCCTTGCGTTCTGCTTTCATACAGGCAGCGTCTATGGCACAAACCGCAAGACAGCAGAACGGGAATACACGAACTGTGTTTTTGTGGGCTTTGATGAGTCAGGAAATCCGGCCCATGCGGGGCTGCGGGGAACACAAGGTTTTTTTCGTGGGAATGTAACAGGCAGCGACAAACGTCATCCGTTCTGCATTCCGGCAGAAAAAGAAGGGGCAAGTACGCTTGCGCTGTATGAATCCCCGATCGATGCAATGTCAGACGCGTCTTTGCGTATCCGGCGCGGAGAAGCTTGGCGGGAGCAGCACTATCTTTCTCTGGACGGCCTTTCGATGCTGCCCATTGAGACCTTTTTGAAATCGCATCCCGGCGTGACACAGCTCAGGATATGTACGGACAACGATAAAGCGGGGCGGGAACATGCCGCCCGGTTGGAAGAAGAATATGCTGCGCGGAGATATTGGGTGGAAAACTGTATCCCGCATGGCGTGAAGGACTATAACGAGCTTCTGCAAAAGGAGCTGGCGCGGGAAAGGGGGACGGAGCGGTGAATGTTTTGAATTGGCTGCTGGTTGCGGCCGGCTTGTTTATGGCCTTCATAGGATATGCCTGCATCGTTGTGGGAGCAAGAAGTGAAAGAGATGACTGGGAGGAACGGAAATGAAAACCATTGCAATTTCAAACCAAAAGGGCGGCGTGGGAAAAACAACAACAGCGGTATCCCTCAGCGTGGCGCTGGCCCGGCAGGGCAAGCGCGTGCTGCTGATCGACGCGGATTCACAGGCGGACGCCACAAAATATCTCGGCGTGGAAAATCCGGACGAATTGCAAAACACCTTGTCCACAGCGATGCATTGTATCATTAACGATCTTCCTTACAAAGCAGGCGGGTACATACAGAGCCATCCGGAAGGGCTTGATTTCGTTCCCTCCAGCATCGACCTGTCCAGTGTAGAACTGGAACTTGTGAACGCGATGAGCCGAGAACGCATTCTGAAAACCTTTCTGGACGATATTCGCAGAGCGTATGACTATGCGCTGATCGACTGCCCGCCGTCGCTGGGCATGATGCCTGTCAATGCGTTATCGGCAGCCGACAGCGTGCTGATCCCGGTGCAGGCGCAATACTTTTCCATGCGTGGCCTGCTTCAGCTCATACGCACCATCGACAAGGTGCAGCGGCGGCAAAACCCGCATCTGAAAATAGAAGGCATCGTTTTGACTTTGGTAGACAACCGCACGAATCTTTCCCGTGATGTAAGTGCTATGCTGCGCGACGCATACGGAGCGAATGTGCATATTTTTAAGACAGAGATTCCCATGTGCGTCCGGGCGGCGGAAAGCCCATCCTTTGGAAAAAGCATTTTTGACTACGACCCCAGGGGCAAGGCAACGCTGGCCTACGAACAGCTTGCAGGGGAGGTGCTGACGCTTGGCCGCAAGAAAGAGCTTGGGCGGGGCGGGTTTGCCCCCACTCGCTGACCTGTTCAGTACGAGCGAGGAACGGGCGCTGGAGGCACAGACGCAGGAGCGTGTTATGATGCTTCCGATCTCGGAGCTGCACGATTTTCCGGGGCATCCGTTTCAGGTACGGGATGATGAAGAAATGGAGAAGCTGGCGGAGAGTATCACGCAGCACGGCGTATTGATGCCGGGGCTTGTGCGCCCGCGCGCAGCGGGGGGCTATGAGATCGTGGCGGGACACCGCCGCAAGTTTGCCAGTATAAAAGCGGGAATCCAGGAAATGCCCGTTCTTGTCCGGGATATGGATGATGATACCGCCGTTATTCTGATGGTGGACAGCAATGTACAGCGTGAAAATGTGCTACCCAGTGAGAAGGCAAGGGCGTATAAGATGAAGCTGGATGCTATGAAGCGGCAGGGGGAACGGACCGATTTAACTTCTGCCGGAATCCGGCAGAAGTTGTCTTCCGTACAAAAAATAGCGGATGATGCAGGCGAGGGAAAAACTAAGATACAGCAATACATCAAGATAAACGACCTTATTCCCGAACTGCTTGAAATGGTGGACGGCAACGAGATAAAATTCAATCCCGCCTATGAGCTTGCATTTTTAAGACCGGAGGAACAAGCTGTACTCTATGACATTTTACAGGCGGAGGAAGTAACCCCATCACTTTCACAGGCCCAGCGGCTCAAGCGTGCCAGCCAGGAAGGGCGATTGTCTGAACAGGACATTGCTGCGATCATGCGGGAGGAAAAGGCACAAACCAGAGATACAGGAAAAGTAACGCTCCCGGCAAAGGAGATCGAGCAATTCTTTCCGAAAAGCTATACGCCCGAACAGAAAAAGAAGGTTATCGTAAAGCTTCTGGCAAGCTGGGCGCGCCAGCGAGGGGAACAGGTGCGATAATTTCTCTTTTGGTTATTGCTGCATCATGGTATAATAACCTCAAAGCCGTCGCTTGCGCGGCTGCGCGTGTGCATGGCACACGCCCCTGTGCTGGCGCACAGGGCTTTGAGAACATTGTACCATGCAAAACCGCAGCACGTGCGGTTTTGTTGAGGCCGCCTGTGGCGGCGTCATGGTATAATATAGGTGTTTCCCAGAATGTTTCATGAAAGAATGGTGACGGTGATGACGCGGAAGGAAGAAATTTTGTATATGCAAACGCGGCTCCTGCGTTTGGCTGCAAGCCACTGGAGCCATTCAAATGATGAAATACAATCGATTTTTGTAAAATACGGTGTGTATGAATATATAGAGGATGGATACGAGCTGTTTCATTTGGAGGGCGACGAAGCGGTGTTGCAGGAAATTGCAGAGATGCTGAAAAGAAAAGGTGTGGATTTGAAATGATCTTACATTCCGGCATAATACTTTATCATGGGAGCTATGTGACAGTTGAAAAACCAGAGCTGGAGAAGTGTTATCCATATAAAGATTTTGGGCGTGGCTTCTATTTAACGACATCACAGGAGCAGGCAGTATCGTTTGTCCGCAGTTCCGTTGCAAAAGCAGCAGGCCGGGGAGATGTGCAGCCGAATACAAAATGGGGGTTTGTGTCCAAGTATATATTTCAGACAGATATCAATATTAAAATTCATGAATTCCCAAATGCGGATGCAGCCTGGCTGCATTGCGTTGCTTCGCACCGCCGTCCCACGTTATCTGTTGACTGGGCGGCTGAGTGGCAAGATTACGACATTTTGGCCGGGAAGGTGGCCAATGACAGAACAAACCCGACGATTACAGCATATTTGGCAGGATTGTTTGGAGAAGTCGGCTCGATGCGTGCGGACGAACAATGTGTGTCGATGCTCATGCCGGAAAATCTGGAAAATCAAATCTGTCTGCGGACACCTGCCGCGTTGGCGTGCATTTCTTTTGAGGGGAGCGAAAAAGTAGTATGCAGATAAAGAAAGATACTCCATCGGCGGTAGAAGCAGCGATGGAGCTTACTGCGGTAATGGCCGTAAGTCAAATTGCGCAACAGGAAAAGAAGCCCGAAACAGAAGTGCTGAAAAGCTTTATGAATTCAAACACAGCGAAAATGCTTTTCGATGACGAAACGAAGCTCTGGCACAACGGTCCTGCATATGTTGCATATGAATATCTGAAAGAATGCGAAAAAAGGAAAATCAGCTGAAGTGCATTATCCTGTAGGGATGTATTTCATTCATCAAAAGGGCCGAAAGGCCCTTTTTCTATTGGTCTGAAACGAGGAGTGAAGCGAATTTGAAAGTTTTGATCGTAGAGCCGGGGTATTCGCCCTATGAGGCGGACCTGGAGAATACACCCGCGGCCCTTACGGCTATTTTAGAGTCGGACCAGTATACCGCAGCGTTTCCCTTTGACAATACGGTGATCGCGGCCGTGTACGGAGGGGATGCGGAAAAGCCGTACAACCGGACGCTGGGCAGCATCGGCCTTGTACAGGGGCGGTTCATCGTGTGCGGCAGCAGAAGGGGCTGGTTTGTGGGGCTGACGCGGGAGCAGGCGCAGCGGTATTCGCGGCGTCTGCACTTTCCGGAAAAATTTGAAGAAAGGGACGGGCGGCTGTACTCGCTGCCCTGCGACCCGAAAATAAAACCAAAGGACGAGCGGCTGGGCAATCCCGGCCGCTTTTCCTTTTTCGAGAGGTAAAGGAAAATGGAACAGGAAGAATACATCGTGGACGGGCACAAGGTGACGCACAGCGTGCATCTTGGTGACAGGGAAATATTCCTTGCGGTGCAGCAGGATGCGCCGCTCCCGTTCTATGTGGGGTACATGGAGGTGAGCTACGAGCTGGGCCTTGCCCGGTTCAGCGGAATAGAAGGCACAACGGAATATACAGAAGCCTGGGAGCTGTTCATCCAGCGCCTGCAAAAGCAGATCGAACAGGTCCGCGCGCAGCGTTCTGAACGGCCTGTGCCGCCGCAGCTCCTGACGGAGGCTGACTGCATCCGGGACAGCCGCGCGGGTGATTACGAGGGCAAGGTGCTTGTAATGCGCCCCGACGTTCTGCGCCCGGAATACTGGAACGCGGCCCATCAGCTGTATTTTGCAGTGGGCGGCAACGGCGCGCGTGCCGGCGGCCGCGGCACAAAGGTGTTCTGCATCAACATATATACCGGGGAGCATACATATGTCCGCCGCACGGACGTAATGGGGGCCATCGAGCCGGACCATCTGCCCGGCTGGGCAAAGGAAAAAGCCGCCGCGCTGCGGCAGGACTACCAGCGTGAAAAGGCCGCTGAAAAACAGCGGCTGGAGGAATTTTTGACGGCACGCAGGGAAAAGGAAACAGGCGAAACCCTGCGCCGCCCACGGGCGGCGCAGACACGCGGAAGGGAAAAAGGCGGGGAGCGATGATGGAGCTGGAAATCCAAACGATGCAGCCGGGGGAACGGCTGTACGCATACAGGCAGAGCACGCAGCTTGAGGGCCAGACAGGCGGCGTCGGATATCTGCGCGGAGACTTTGGTAAGGATGGCCGGGAATTTTTCACCACCTGGGAGGACGGACATGGCCGGTACAAAACAGATGCGTTCAGACAGGAGTTCGACCGGGTGGTCAATACCCTGCGGCAGTCCGGCGGCCTGTTTTCCGGCAGAAGTGAAATGGCGCGCTTCTGCCACGACCACGCAGACGCAGGATTTGACGGGAACTACTGCAGGGAATACGGATTTCGGATCAACACACAGCAGTACAGCTATCTGCTGCGCTGCCATGCCAATCCGGGCGACTACAATTTCTATTTGTTCGCGTATATGACGGAGCATCTGGACCGGCACATGGAGAATGCCGGGCGCGGTATCCGCTTCATCACGCCGGACTACAAAGAGTTGTTCCGAATCCCGGACGGCGATAAGGTCCGGATCACATGGAGCGACGGGGAACGGATCGAGCATACCTGCAGATATATTGACGACTGCCATCTGGAGCTGGGCCGGGGCATGGACGGCATCCGGCACATCTGCCAGCTTGCGGAGCAGCTCCGGCAAAACGGCGGCACGGTCATTCCGCTGCGCTCGTCCCTGCCGGAGCAGTGCTACAACCTTCTGCCCAGCACGGGCGGGATCATCCTTGTTAAAAAGGGAGAAACCGGCTTTTTCAAAACCGATATTCCAGACATGGGACGGGAGGAGAACCTCGCGTTCGTTTTGGAGACAAACGAAAAGCTGGGCGTGAGCCGCGCCCAGGCCATGGCGATGGTGGCAGGCTCGATGTTCGGCTGGCAGACACAGGCCGCAGACCCGTGCAGCTATGACGAACAGGGGCGCATGCTGACCCCGAAGCAGAGATTCCAAAAAGAACGGGGCGAAGCCCGGTAAAAAATGAAAGCAGGAGATGAGCGGCGATGCCGGTGAACAGGCAGACCGTCCGGGAGCTGTCCCGGACAACGCTGTACAACATTACGAGCAGCGGGCAGGCGTGGCGTGCGTTCCTGGACGCCGCGGCGCGCCTGTACAAATACAGCTTTCCGGAGCAGGTGTTGATCTACGCGCAGGAGCCGGAGGCGACGGCGTGCGCGGCGAAGGAGGTGTGGTATACGCGGATGAAGCGGAGCCTGCGTCCGGACGCGCAGGCCATCGCGCTGCCGGACCCGCACAGCCATTTCGGGCGTCTCAAATACGTGTTTGACGTCAGGGAAACGCAGCCGCTGCCGGGCGCGCCGGAGTTCCGGCAATGGAGCCTGCCGTTTGAAGCGCTGGAGCGTGTGACGGACAGGCTGGGACAGGAATATGGGATTTCCCGGGAACCCGTGGTGGCGGACCGCGTTTACGCACTTGTGATGAACGCGCCGCGGGAGCTGTATCCGATGCAGCTGACGGCGATGCTGCGTGCGGCGGACGCAGAAGGCCGATGGTCCGGGCAGGACGACGCCGCGCTGGCCCGGCAGTTCCACCAGCTCGTGGCGGACAGCGCGGCATACATGGCGGGCGTCCGTGTTGGCGTTGGAACGGGCGCGGTCACGTCGGACGCGCTGGAAAGCATCACGCGCTTCAACAGCCCCGGATTGGCCGCACTCGCGGGCACTTATGCCAGCCGTCTGGCCGCGTCGGTGCTGCGGGATGTTGAACGCGCGGCCAGGGAAAACGACAGGCTTGCATTTCCGGCCCGCGGCGTGCAGAATGAAGGCAGAGAGGAATTTTCACATGCGGCTGAAGCTGCAAAGGAGGTACAGGACAATGACATATACAACACAGAACGGAGTGCGCTACCCGGACCTGATGCTGGAGGAACCGGAGACAGCACCGGGTAAATACGGCCTGCTGCGCCTCAGATATCTGGAGAAAAGCGACCCCGGTCAGCTGAACATCCTGCTGCTGGAGGGCACGCTGAACAGCCATCTGGCACAGATCGACCGTCAGGTGCGCGGGCAGGTGGAGCAGACGATGGAGCGTCTGGTACAGCGCACGAAACTGCCGGACAAACAGACGGACCCGCTTGGCTGGGCCGGGACGATGAACAGCCTGCGCCAGCAGGCGGAGGAAACGGCGATGGAGCTGATCTACGGCAGCTGAGCCTGTTCCCGGCAGCGGAAAAAATACAGGAAACAGGGCGTTCCGGCACGGAGCGTCCTGTTTCTTTGTCTCCGGATGAAATAGACGATATCCTGCGCTGTGACAGGGAATACAAAAAAGGCTGCAAAAAAGAGGATATCGAAGCCCTTTTCAGCACCACCATGGATATGCAGGAGCGCAAAGCCTTTCTGGCGGACGCCATGGGACATATATATACGGAGCTGTTCATCGGAAACCACCGTTACGGATACTGCAACCGGGGCAACGGCACAGTGGAATTCTGGCGCGGCGGTTATCTGTCCGCACGGGCGAAAACAACGCTCACGCTTTTGGAAGTGGCGGAGCGCGCGGCGCAGCTCATTGAACAGGGAACATACCGGCGCGAGGCCCCGCCCGCCGCATTTCCCATCGTGGAGGACGCGAGGGAGGAGCAAGCGGATGGAACGGAGGCCACGAAAACGGCGCGGGCCGGGTTCAGCGAAGCTGAGATCAACGCGGTGCTCTGCCATGGCTCCGGTTTTTTGAAGGGGAAATTCCGCATTGCCGAATGGTATGGGGGAAAGCACACGGAAAAGGAGACCGCGGATTTTTTGAAGCACGAATACGGCGTCGGCGGGATGACATGGAAATTTCTGGACGGCACACACGGCAGTGTGGACTACAACATGTACGGCAGGCCGGGCATTTCCGTGATACGCGGCACGGGTATGGACGCACCGTACCAGCTTTTGAAATGGCCGGAGGCGGCCCGGCGCATCGGACGGCTTGTGAAAGACGGCCTGTACCTGACGGACGAGGAAGAACAGCAATATCCAGAATGGAAGCGGGAAAAACAGGCGCAAAAGTTGAAAGCCGTGCGGCGGGATGCTGCCCGCGAGCCGCCCGCCCCGCAGCGTCCCTGTGCTGTGGACGACACCGTATACCTGGAAGACGGCAAGGCGTTCCGCATCGTGGAGATCAGCGGGGACGGCGTCCGCCTGGAGGACGCGGATTTTCCGCTGCTCATGCGGAAGGAAAGCATGGAAGCCTTTGCTGCGCTGCTCCGGGCGGACACGCGCAACGCGCAGCTTTTGCCGCCCGGTCCGGCGAGCGGGCAGGCTGTGTACACAGAAGCCCCGCGGGTCCTTTCGCTGCCTTTCAGCGGGGACCGTTATCTGGACCTGAAGGATCAATACAACCGTTACGCGCTGGGCTGCGGAAACGATGCGTATTTTTTGTTTTACGACGAGGACGCGCGCGTTGTATCGGGAGCGCTGCACACAAAGGTGCTGCATGCCGATGTGCCGCCGCTGGGCGAAGTGGATGTTACGGGCTTCCTTAAAGAGCAATGGCCCGCATATTTGAAAAAGCTGCTGTGCGCGGGCGTGGATACGGCGCTGTTTGAGCCGGGCGCGGGCCAGCCGGATCCGGTCAGGCTGTGCCGTGCGGCAGAGGCGCTGCCGCGGGGCGGCATCATCGAGATCGAGGGCCGGGAGCACAGCATCACAGAAGTCAATTTCAAATCGCGGACGGTCATCCTCAAGGACATGGAGCCGGAGCCGGGCCAGCCGCGGTATACGACGATGGACGTGTCCAGCGCCTATGACGCATTTCAGGAGGATGGCCAGCGGATGGCGGAGCTGCCGCAGGCGGCACAGGTACAGAAGGATACCCCGCCTGAGCCAAAGCTGGATTACCGTTATCCCACGGAGAATGCATCTCCGGGCGGCCCCAAGGCGCGGTTTGCGCTGAATGCCGCGGCCATTGAGACCCTGCGCCGTATCGAGGACGAGGGCCGTCTGGCCACGGCGGAGGAACAGGGCATATTGGCGCGGTATGTGGGATGGGGCGGCCTTGCGGACGCCTTTGACGGAGAAAAAACCGAATGGGCGCAGGAGTACGCGCAATTAAAATCCCTGTTGGATGAATCGGAATACATGGCGGCGCGCGCATCCACGCTGACGGCATTCTACACGCCGCCCACGGTGATACGGGCCATGTACAGCGCGCTGGAACGCTGGGGCGTGACGGGCGGAAACATTCTGGAGCCGTCCATGGGCGTGGGCGCGTTTTTCGGCTGCCGCCCGGAGCAGTTTGATACAAACCCCACCGGGCTTTACGGCGTGGAGCTGGACCATATTTCCGCGCGCATTGCAAAGCAGCTCTACCAGTCGGCGCACATCTATGCCTGCGGCTATGAGAAAACGGCACTGCCGGACAGCTTCTTTGACTGCGCCGTGGGCAATGTTCCGTTCGGCAGCTTCGGCGTACATGACACGCGGTACGACCGGGAGCATTGGCTCATCCATGATTACTTTTTCGGCAAGACCATCGACAAGGTGCGCACGGGCGGTATCATCGCGTTCATCACCTCCAGCGGCACGCTGGACAAGGCGTCAGGCAATGTGCGGCGGTACATCGCCCAGCGGTGCGAATTGATCGGCGCGGTGCGCCTGCCCAGCGACACGTTCCGCCAGAGCGCGGGCACAGAGGTGACGTCGGATATCCTGTTCCTGCAAAAGCGCGAACGCATGGCGGACCGGGACGAACCATGGCTGCATGTGGGAAAGACCGGGGACGGCGTGCCCATCAACCAGTATTTTGCGGAGCATCCGGAAATGGTGCTGGGCGATATGGTGATGGAGAGCGGCCCGTTCGGCCCCCGCTCCGTTTGCCGCCCGCGTCCGGGACAGGACCTGGGCGCGGCGCTGCACGCCGCACTGGAAGGGCTGGACGCACGGCTCCCG
>JABLTT010059775.1_pt1 | contig 12444 bp, 17 predicted proteins | sample 7160061 | NCBI WGS metagenome assembly JABLTT01 (sample SAMN14651232, study PRJNA627086) | human gut metagenome | isolation source: feces | host: Homo sapiens | reverse complement strand
TGCCCACCATGCAGGGCGGCAAGGAGCTGAGCCGGGAATACCTCTGCCTGGAGAACTCGGCCCTCTCGCCCCGGGTGATGAATGTTATGCCCGGAGAGGCGGGCTATCCCACGACGATTGAGATCACCCTGCCCGCCTCTATGATTGCCATTCCCTTCAGTTCCAGCGAGGCGGAGGTCATATCAGAGAATGAGGACGGCACCAGGACCTGGCGCTATGAGGCCAACAGCGCCGGCGGCATTCTGTATGCCGGCGACTATATTTGTGAGCAGATCGAGGCCGGGGGCATGACCATCGAATTCTACTACGGCCGCAAGCATCAGGCCGTCATGGAGGCTGCCAAAGCCGTGGACGCGGTGAAGGAAGTGGTGGACTACTGCACCGAGCATTATGGCTCACTCTCCTTCGGCGCCGGCGAAACCCTGAAGCTCATCCAGAGCCGGGTGGCCGGCGGCGGCTACGCCGTGGGCGGGGCCAGCCTGCTGGACGAGGCGGACTTCACCATCGCCAACCTGGGGAACGCCGAAAAAGGCGGCGGCGCCGGTGAGGTCATGATCCACGAGCTGGTCCATCAGTGGTGGGGCCTGGGAAACATGTTTGATACCTCCGATTCCACCAGCCCCTGGTCTGCCGAGGGCCTGACCGTCTACACCACCTACCGCATCGTCAAGGAACTGTACGGCGAGGACTACGCCCGGGAGCATTATATAGATCAGTGGCAACAGACGGTGGACGACTACTACCTGAACTTCTATGTGCGCAACCCTGAATATCTGGAGATGCTGCCGGAGCAGGTGCAGCTTGCCATCTCCAACAGTCTGTCTCAGGTTCGGCAGTACAATGAGATGCCCCTGAAAATTTGGAAAGCGGAGCAGCTGGTGGGCGGCGAGGAAGCTATGGATCAGATTCTCCATGACCTGTTCAACCGGGAACTGGACCCCATGTATCCCTATCTGACCTACCAAGAATTTTTAGATGCCTGCGGGCTGACGGAGGAGGATTTGAACCTTGAGTAAGATTTTTCGATATGAATGCCGCAGGCTGCTGTGGAACAAGTTTTTTATCGGGCTGGCGGTTGTGCTGCTTCTCTACGGGGCGCTGATACTCCATGCCGTAACCATCCTGGGGGTATCCCACACCGCCCCCTTCTCCCCCTGGAGCTTTGGAGATTATCTTTCCCGAATGCTGCCCTTGCTGTGGATCGGAATGCTGTTCTTTCTGACCTTCTATACCTCGCCCAAAGCCCGGCGGGCGGCAGTTCTCATGGATGCTACACCGATGCCACCCAAGCAGTACGCTTTGGTCCGGTGCGCCGCAGCCCTGACGGGCGGTGTGCTGCTGAGTCTGCTGTGCATGGGAGAGGCGGCAGTGTTCTACGGCCGCATGTTTGGCTGGTACGGCTGGGGCAGTCTCCTGCTCCCGGCCCTGGCGACCCTTCTGCCCGCCCTTGTGTTCGCACTGGGGAGTGGCTGGCTGTTAGGCCAAGTCCGGCCTTGGCTGGTCTATGTATGGATGGTAGTTCCCTTCGGGTGCATGGCCCTACCATTGCCTGACGCCTTGAAAATTTGGAATGGACAGTTCTTTGGCGAGTACCCATTAACGCTTGGGACTTTAGACCCTGGCTTCTCTATGCCGGCTGCAGTTCTTATCGTCCAGTGCGCATTGTTTGCCGTGGGCATAGTCCTGTTGATGATTCGTCCCGCACATTCCAAAAGATAATGAGCGGGCGAAGTTTGAATGACTGGAGGTGAGCTGCTTGGGAAGCTTATAATTCTATCGTTTAGAGATGATGAAGAAGCCCTTTATAACAAAGTAATATCGGCCATTTACGCCATTTCAAACTTCCCCATAATGGCCGCCTCCGCAGACGCACCGCTGCTCTTTGGCTCGTTGCAAATCGACCCGCAGCGCAGGCTGGTGTGGCAGTCCGGCCAGGCAGTGGACCTTACGCCGATGGAGTTTGATATTCTACTCCTGCTGGCCCGCCGGCCAGGGCAGGTGTTCACCGCCCGCCAAATCTATGAGGCCGTTGCAACAGACTCCTTTGACGCCAGCTGGACGGGGATCTCCAGCATGGTCTATAAGCTCCGCCGCAAGCTGGGCGCCGGTATCATCGAAACCGTCCGAGGCCACGGCTACCGCTTCGCACCTAAATAGCAGAACATAGCAGAACATAGCAGAACAGCGCCGTCCCGGCTCTACCGGGGCGGCGCTGCTGTAATATTAGATAAATTAGGTTCTTTTATACCTTGTTAAATAATCCGGGATTAGTTGACTTCACTCCATCTTTATGGTAAGCTTTTTTCTACAAGTAAAACTATGCTCTCTGGGAAGGAAGTGAAACAATGGGAAAGGAAAAGCCAGTAGAGGGAAAGTTTGTTACTTCGGTCAAAGTCGGGCCGAAAGGACAGATCATTGTCCCGAAAGAGGTTCGGGATATGTTTAATATCCAGCCGGGCGATATGCTGTTGATGTTGGCCGATGTCGAACAGGGTATTGCTATCCAAACATTCAATACCACGAATGAAATGTTTGAAAATCTGTTTCCGGGAAAGAAATAATTTATGGAGAATATATTGCCGCGCTTCATTTCGAGGCGCGGTGTTTTTTTGGCGCAAAAGTAAAACTTGTAAAACTTATATTGACTTTCACTACTTTGCGCGCTATAATGCAAGTGCAGTGTTACAAGTAAAACTTGTAACACAAGAAAAAGGAGGAAACCGGATGACAGAAGAAAATAAGAATAGTACGTCTGTCGGGAAAAACCGTTACATGGCTACCGTCAAAGTCGGTTCAAAAGGTCAGATTGTCATACCGCAAAAGGCACGACAGCTTTTGCACCTTAAACCGGGTGATATGCTCCTGATGCGAGCTGATAGCTCCCTCGGTATCGCCATTCAACCGCTTGATATGGTTGGTGATTTGTTTGACGATCTTTTCCGCACATCACCTAACTAATTTTTAAGGAGGATTTTATGAGATTGCTTGAAGTAGAGGGATTGACGAAAAAGTACCCCAAATTCACATTGAAGAATGTTTCGTTCTCTTTGGAGCAAGGGAGAATTATGGGCCTGATCGGTAAAAACGGTGCTGGCAAAAGTACAACGCTTAAATCCATGCTCAACATGGTTTACCCGGACAAAGGGTGTATTAAAATGCTCGGTCACGATTTCCGGCAGGATGAAGAAAGCTGCAAACAAAATGTCGGTGTTGTTTTAGGGAGTATTCAGTTTTACCAAGACAAAAAACTGCAAACGATTACCGGCGTGACGAAGCGTTTTTACCAAAACTGGGATGATACCGCATACCGAAAATATATGTCTATGTTTGAACTCGACGAACAAAAACAGGTAAAGCAGCTTTCAGAAGGCATGAAGGTGAAATATTTAATTGCCCTTGCGCTTTCGCACGACGCCAAACTGCTTATTTTCGATGAACCGACCAGCGGCCTTGACCCTGTGGCCCGTGAGGATTTGTTGGAGCTTTTTCAGCAGTTGGTAAAGGACGGGAAAAGAAGCATTTTATTTTCTACGCATATCACTTCGGATTTGGACAAATGCGCTGACGATATAACCTATATCAAAAATGGTGAAATCATCGCCAGTGCGGATAAGGCTTCCTTTATTCAGGCTTTCCAATCCCTGAAAGCTCCCGGCGAAGATAACCTGAATTTGGAGGAAATCATGGTGAGAAATGAAAGGGGGACTTATAATGTCTAATTTACTCTATAAAGAGTGGCACCTTGCCGTACATTCCGTTGTCTATCTGTTCCTGCTGATCGGGGCACTGCTTCTGGTTCCCGCATATCCGTATGGCATGATCTTTTTCTTTGGTTGCCTCGGACTATATTTTACCTCCCAATTTGCCAGAGAAAATTCCGACGCCTTTTACACAGCTACGCTTCCCATCAAAAAGCGCCATGTGGTAAAAAGTAAATGCCTGCTGTTCGTTAGCATCGAGATTGCACAACTTATTATCTGCATACCATTTTCAATCATCCGCTTGTGGACGCTCCCTGACGGCAATCCTGTTGGCATTGAGGCGAATGTGGCATACTTTGGCTTTGGCCTGATTGTCTATGCCATATTTAACTTTCTGTACCTAACTGTGCTTTTTCAGTCTGCATACCAAGTAGGCAAAGCGTTTGTAATTGCCATTATCCCGGCAACTGCGGTAATCGCGTTGATGGAATACAGCGTACATCTGCCGTCCTTTACATGGCTTGACAGTTTACAGACAGGCGATTTGATAAGGCAGCTTCCCATATTGGGCATCGGTATCTTGATCTATATTATCAGCAACATTTTGACCTATCGCGTTGCATCGAAGCGTTTTGAACTTGTTGACCTGTAACTAAAGTGCCTTGTTATACTTGGAGGTGATCCACTTGGGAAGTTTATAATTTTATCCTTCAGTGACGGCGAGGACACCATCTTTGCAAACACCGTGACGGCCCTTGCTTCTGTCGCAGATTTCTCCACGGTGGCCACCTCCGCAGACACACCATTGCTCTTTGGCTCTCTGCAAATCGATCCGCAGCGCAGGCTGGTCCGGGAGGCCGGCCAGACGGTGGATCTGACGCCGATGGAGTTTGACATTCTTCTCCTGCTGGCCCGCCGGCCAGGGCAGGTGTTCTCCGCCCGCCAAATCTATGAGGCTGTCGCGGCGGACTCCTTTGACGCCAGCTGGACAGGGATTTCCAGCATGGTCTACAAGCTCCGCCGCAAGCTGGGGACTGGCATCCTAGAAACAGTGCGGGGCCACGGCTACAAATTCGTCGCCCCAGGCACCTCACCAAAATGAAGCAAGCGCACAACGGATCTTCTTCCGCTGTGCGCTCCTTTTATTCCTCACGCCGGTAATGCGGCTCCGGTACATAAGGCTCCTTCTGATGTTTGCGGTATTTCTCCGGGATCTCAGTCGGCTCCTCCAAGCTCTCCTCACTGTAATCAATCGGCTCATCGCAAACCGCATCCAGCAGTATGCGCTCCAAATGCTCAAATTCTGAAAACTGATCCAGGGAGGCCATCACAAAAGAGTCGCGGACATAACCGGCACTGGCAGCCATCAGCTCCTGATCCATAAAGTATCCATGATACTCCACAAAAAAGGTCATCATCATTACAACCGTTCGGGTATTCCCCTCCCGGAAGCATCGGTGTACAAGGGGTACAAACGAGATAAAATAGAAATGAGGGGCGATAGAGCGGAAACGTCAGATTTTCCACTCTATCTGAACACGGTCGCTGGTGGCCTTGATTGTAGAAATCAAGCCGTCAGCGGCTTTTCTTTTGTCGTCAAAATCAATGCTATTCTAGTTATCAAGATAATAGGATAACTTCTTGATCTGCTGGGGCGATATGGTTTCAACGCTCAAATCGGCGATTGCCTTTGAAATGGTCTGGCGTCGGGTGTCCAGTTCTTCGATTTTTTTGTTTGCGTAAGCAAGCAGGGTGGCGTTGGCTCCGGTCAGCGTGTCCAGCAGCTTTTCAATCTCGGCCTCCACCTGTGCAAGCTCCACCTGATAGGCGGTCAGCTTCGGATTAACTTTTTCTTCTTTGCCGTGAAGTATTTGGAAGTCCTTGAACTTCTCCTGCATAGCCATGAAAACGAACTGCTCAAATTCGTCTTTGTGGATTTTCCCACACCCCGGACAGCCCTTGTTCTCTGTCCGTTTGGTACAGCGGAAATATCCGGCTCCGCTCGGTACACGGGTGGCTTTCAGCGCATACCCGCAATGCCCGCATTTGATTTTTCCTGCAAGCCATGTGTTTTTCGGTTTCCGGCCCTGCTGGAAGGTGGTGTTTGTCATTAGCTTCTTTCTGCATTTCAGCCATATATCCGAAGAAATAAGGGCTTCATGGGGAGCAATCACAAGTATCTGGTCTTTCAGGCACCTGTCCTTGTCCTCCTTCACATCCCGGCCCTGATAGAGATAACAGCCGTTTGTTCCGGCAAAGTCGGAGGCGTCGTTGACGATGGCCGCGCCCTGGCTCTTGAAGAACTCGTACAGTTCCAGGTCAGCCTGTGCGTAAACTGGGTTCCGCAAAAGCTGTGAAAGAAATGTACGGAACATGGATTTGCCATAAATTTTAATGCCCTGTTCTTCAAAGTAGCGGGTAATATCTCCGAAGGAAGTCCCCGGCTCGGCGTACATCTCAAACATCAGCCGTACATGGTCGGCGGCTGCGGGGTCGGCAACCATTTTCTTTGTGCGGATGCCGTCTACAACCGTAGATTCCAACTGGTAGCCATATGGGGCCTGTCCGCTCATGTGGAAGCCTTTCAGGCACCGGGAATAATAAGCGTCCGTGACACGCTTCTGGATTGTCTCGCGTTCAAGCTGGGCGAATACAATGCAGATGTTCAGCATGGCCCGCCCCATCGGGGTCGAGGTGTCGAACTTCTCCGTGGACGATACAAATTCCACATCGTACTCTTGAAACAGCTCCATCATGTTCGCAAAGTCCAGAATGGAGCGGCTGATCCGGTCCAGCTTGTACACGATGACCCGCCGCACCTTTCCCTTGCGGATCTCTCCCAGTAGCTTTTGAAACTCCGGCCGGTCTGTGTTCTTGCCGGAATAACCTTTATCCTTGAATACCCGGCAGCTCCCGCCTTTCAGCTCATACTTGCAGAAATCAATCTGGCTTTCAATGCTGATACTGTCCTTGCGGTCTACGGATTGTCTGGCATAAATGCAATCTTCTCTGATAATATCCATATTGGGCTCCTTTCCCTGTTGGAATGGAGCTACCAACCTTACAAGTATATTATACCATCAGCAGCCCCGGACAACAATGTTGCGAATGATTAGTGAAAGCTGTCCCCGTATTTACTGAAAACCTCATACAAACGCTGTTCAATCTCTTTCCTTCGCTGTTCCTTCTCCTTCGGGGAAAGTAACGGCGTGAGGCTTTCCAGTACAATGGTTTTCCCTTGAAAGGGTACAGATTTTGTTTCTCGTTCATAAGTGACGGTCTGTGTCATTGGAAACCTCCTTTTCAATGCGTGTGTATATGCCAGCTTTTCCCTCTTGTCCTGTGGGGAAATGTCAAAAGACGGCACCCGTCAGGTGCCGCCCTTTGAGCTTTCTCCACTTCGGGTCCATGTGGCCCGAGGTTAGTAGGGACTGGAATAAAACTTTTCTTTGGCGTCTTGTACGCTGTTGAGGTCAAAGACTTCATAGAGCTGCCCCACGACGCGCTGTATGTCCTTCTTTGAAAAGCCACAGTCCTCCATAGCCATGATAACATAACCGCGGCAGGCGTCGTTATTCCATTCATCCGGTTCAAAACCGGGAAATGCCCCAAACGCATTTTCCATAAGAAACTCCTTTGAGAAAAAGATGGGGAGCCCGTCGGATTGGTTGGCCTATCATCAGACAGCATTGCCGGAGGGCTCCCCATAGATTTTACCACATCACAGACACACCGGGCGGGCATAGGCTCTTTGCCCCATAGTATTTCAACTCTCCCCATTCTGATGGCAAGGCGTCCTCATTGCCTGCGACGGCTCACGGCTTGCAAGGCCGCTTCAACGCTCGGACTGTGACTGGACGCAAGTGTCCGGGGTTGGTGCCTGTTCCGGCGGAGCCAGCCTTACCCCGCCTATGGCATGGGCCTGATCGCTCGTCCTGTTTCATGGAGACTGTATTCTCTGAAAACAAGGGTCATGGCGGGCCTGTCACACAGCACGTTCCCCTTCGTACCCGGGTATCTTTTTATTCAATTTTCAATCTGCATGAAGGCTTGTCCGAACCTCGGGCCACCGTGGCCCGAAGCTCTTTGCCTCTCATAAACCATTTCATTTTTGGGCCTAAATCGGTACACCTCACAGAAAGTTTTTCAAAATTTTTTCTAGGTTCCGCAAGCCGCGCTCAATCGCCACGCGCACAACTTTTTCATGAACACCTTCGGCAAGGGCAATATCCCTTTTAGTCATGCCAAGAATGAAGTGGGCGTAAATCCGTTTTGCCTGCTTGTCCGGCAGGCTGGCGATTGCGGCGTGAAGCTCCTGCATGGTTACTTTCCGCTCGTACAGTTCATGGGGCGATAAGGCAACAAAAACCGCCTCATGCTCCAGCCCATCGTCCCGATCAAGGGAGTAGTAGGCTTTATGGCGGTATGTACGCAGCCGGTAGGCAGCCTCCTTGCGGTCAAATTCTTTGAACATTTCAGCAACTTCGTCCGATACTTCCATGAAGCAATCCGATGTATAAAACGGGTAATAGTCCCGCAGATTGATAATAGCCATATACTTACCTCCGTTTCGGTTGTGGGTTGACGAGTGACCGAAACGAAGGCGGCGGAGAACGGCACCTGGGAATGACCTCGGGCCAACATGGCCCGAGGTTATCCTGATAGAACACAAATGCGCCTGCGCGACACAAGGCCACGCAAGCGCACGAAATGACAAATTCTTTTATGTACTGCCAAATTTCGCACCCACCGCCGGACTGAACCTGTTGGGCGGGTGGGCTTTTTTTGACAGGTTAGGGGGATGGAAAAAGAAAAAGGAAACGGCAATACCTCCTGGACACCGCCGTATCCTTAAAAAAGGGCGACCTTAATACACCCCCCGTATTCTCATTTTTCAAAAAGAAAACGGCGGCTTGAAATTGTTATTTCAAAACCGCCGTTTTCGGCTCAAGTATAGCCGTTCTACAACGGTTTACTCTTAAAGCTCTTTTGTCTTTGGATGATATTGTTATTTCCGCTTAATGAAGATAAGCTCTGCAATTCCGGCTATAATGACGATACAGCCACTGATAAGGCATATTTTAGAGGCAGTATGGTTTCCGTTGTTAGACAGTGGAATCGCACTTGCGATAAGCCCCGCTCCTGTTAAAAAGGCTAATGATTTAGCAACAATGCGTACCGGGCGATGGCTCCATGCTTTGTTGGCTGCTCCGTCAACACTTTTTTCAATAACATCACCCATATGTTCCATAGCAGCTTCAATTCTTTCTTCTGTCATTGATTTTCCCCTCCTTTCGTTGTGGGATCGGTATAGGTATGCTGTGTCGTATAGGACGTACTCTTATGCGTTAGCACCTCCAAAATGGCGACTGCCGATACCGTGGCAACGACTGTGAATTTGATCCAAAACCATAATGTTCTCATAGATAATCCTCCTTGCCAACTTCAAAATCATTCTTTCCTAAATATCAGCATATCTGCAATCTGAGCAACTATAACAATGCCGCCCCCAATCAGACACGCTTTGGCAGCTTTGTGATAGCCTTTTTCTTCAAGAGGTACAGAACTTGCCATCAGTCCTGCGCCAGTCAAAAAAGTGAGCGATCTGCCGATGAATCGTACTGGACGGAATCCCCACGCAAAATTCATGGATTTGTCCAATACTGTTGCGGCACCCTCCACTGTCTTTTCGACCGCATCTCCAAAGTGCTCCATTACTCTTTCAACTCTGTCCTCTGTCATAAAAACACCTCCATAAATACATTTAGTTGGTATGAAAATGAGTGAAATGAAAGGGCGTAGCCCTGTCAAATACCTAACGAATGAATGTATATAGGTTTTATAAAAGTGCCGCTACCGACACTTTTATATCTGCTATTCTGCAATTTCCCTAAGACGACATTCTACAAGTTTTGTAAGTTCATCATCAAATAATGCAACGCCCATTGTATTCATGATTGTACTAATGCAATTAAATTTATTCATCATCTCTTGCGCTGAAGATGGATAAACAGATGGTGATAACCACAGATCGGTCAGTAAAGGAAGCAATTCCGAAAGTTCTTTTGCGAATTCAGTCTTAATGGAACCATCCTTCTGTCCTTCTTCTATCAATTCAAACCATAATGGTGTAATACGTTTTCTATCTGTATCAATCATTCCAGCTAATATACGAGGATTTTTCAAAACAGGTAGGGTCTGTTTACTCAACTTGTTACGTTCAATATCAGCATAGCTAATTTTGATAACTTCACGCATTTTCTGTAATCCATTCAAGTCCTTTCGTTTTTTGACAATAACAAATGGGTTATTGTCAAAAAACAACTTTTCACTCAATGCGTCAATAATTTCTTCTTTTGACTTGAAGTGATGATAAATAGCACCTTTAGTCAATCCGCCGAGTTCATTCACAATGTCTTGAATGGTTGTATTGTCATATCCTTTTTCCAGAAAGAGCCGTTGAGCCACATCTAATATTTTTTCAACCGTAATTTCTGGATATTTGTTTCGCGCCATGTGTTCACCTCATTTCAATAACATACTTCTGGTATGATTATATTATAAGCACTTTTTCTGTTTCTGTCAAGATACATTCTGACGGTATTTATATGAAAATAAACAGTCAGTAGCATGAAATATACAGTCGTTCAAATAATATCACATGAAATGTAAAATTACATTAGGTGATGTTATGGAGATAAAACAAGACAACAGACGATTTGATTTTCACGATATAGGACTCGCCATCAAGCGAGCGAGGGAGGCCAGCGGGATGACACAGGAGCAACTGGCCTATATTGTTGACCGGGCTCCGCGCACCATCATGTATAATGAGAATGACGGCCAGCACCCCAGCCTCAACACCTTTTATCAGATGGTGACAATGTTCGATATATCGGTAGATCAATACTTCTATCCGTCCAAAAATAAAGGGAGCGAGTGCAGAAAGCGGATTGACGCCATGCTCAACGCCCTGGACGAAAAAGAATTAAAAATTGTAGAAGCCACCATTCAAGCTATGAAGCAGGCCAAAGAAACGGAGGATGTGTAAAAGAGCGCATACCTCCGTTTTTTGCGCCATTTTCGGGGTGCCGCTAAGTGGCAAGCAATGCCTCCGTGGCCACAAAGGCCCGGACGCTGCTTGTTGGGGCTCGCCCCAAACCCGTATCTTCGGGCCATGTTGGCCCGAAGTATTTGCGTCGCTTTGCTCCTTGTTTTCATAACCTCAACGCTCCTTTTCCTGCTTTCTGCCCGGCTCGGTGTAGCCCAGCAGAGTATCAATATTTGCCTTGATGGTGACGATCTCCTGCATATCCCGGCGCGCTTTCTGATACTCTCCATAAAGGCGCTTTTTCTTTGCCGTCAGCTTGCGGCCTTCCTCCTTCAGCACATCCATTTTCGGGAGCTTCGCCCCGCCCAGCAGACGGCGCATTTCCGCCTGTGCCACCCGGTACAGTTCAATATCTGCCTCATGCTCCGCAAGGAATTTCCGGCTGTACTTTGCCGCCTTGTACTGCTCAAAGACCGGGCGTGTTTTGGCATATTGAACCGTTGCGGCTTTCAGACCGGCATTGGTTTTCATGGCCTGTTCTGTCTGCTTGATCTGCTCGGAAAGCGCGTGGAAATGGTCGGTTGCTTCTTCGGCTTTCTGCGCCAACTGCCCGTACTCGGTCAGGCCGTTGTCCTGTATATAGGCGAGGGCGGCGGCCATTTGTTTGAGGTTGAACACCTTCGCCCACCGCTCATAGCCCGGCCCCTTACCGGCGGCCAGCTTCGCTTGAATATCCACCGCCAGACTGATTTTTCGCTCCGGGTGCCCGGGGCGTTTTTCTTTGCCTTCAATGGCGGCCAGTATATCCTTCAAATCGTAGCCGTCCCCCAACGTGGAGGCCCGCAGGCGGGTAAAGCGTTCCTGCCCCTGTCCAGCCAGACGGAAGCTGATACCGCCGCCCCGCACTCGTTTGACTTCATATCCAGCCCGCTTCATCAGGGAAAGAAATTCGTCCAGATTGGCGGGGCGCTCGGCCAGTGCGGTATCAATGGCAAGGCGCAGCCGGTCCTGATAGGAAAGCGGGCCTTTCCGTTCCTTCTGCCACTCCCCATAGTTCCGGTATTTCCCCTTGCTCCGGGGTTTCGGGTTCTCCACGATAGACAGGCCCTTTTCAAGACACAGCCTGTCAGAGAGCCGCCGGAGCGCGAAGCTGGAGCCCCAAAAATTTCGGAATTTCCGGGTGCAGTCAAGGGTGGTGGAATTGTAATAGATGTGACAGTGAATGTGCTGTTTGTCTGTATGGGTGGTAACGATAAAAGCGTGCCGTCCCTTTGTCCAGCGCATTGCCAGCTCATAGCCGATACGGTTCGCCTCCTGCGGGGTGATCTCGCCCGGATAGAAGGATTGCCGTATCTGATAACACAGCACATTGTTTGCCTTTTTCTGTTCCCGGCCCGTCATGGCGGCATAACTGGCCTTTGCCAAAAGAAACTCGTCCGCCACGGTGGCCGGGTCGCACTCATAAGCGGAGATATACTTTCCGCTTTCTGTTTTCTCCGGGTTTTTGCCATAATCCAGACAATCCCGGATGGCCTCGGCAATGGTTTCGCCTTCGCCCGCATGGCGCTGTAATAAGGTTGTGGTTGCCAGAAATCATCCCTCCTATTACAATAAATTTGGACAGGAAAGCCGGGCAGCCAGTCCGGCTTTCTCTCCATCTCGTGCCTAAGCTACAATAAGGGGAGCAACTGG
>JABLTT010086888.1_pt1 | contig 12476 bp, 10 predicted proteins | sample 7160061 | NCBI WGS metagenome assembly JABLTT01 (sample SAMN14651232, study PRJNA627086) | human gut metagenome | isolation source: feces | host: Homo sapiens | reverse complement strand
GGGGTTATCTCCACCCGTGGCCTGAAAGCCGATGCGGTGAAATACGGGGAACTGATTTTTGATGTGAACTCCGCTTACTTTCACAACCACGGCGGTTACGAGTATGCCAAGCAATTCTACACCGACGCATACAAAGCCGCCGTGGAGATCGTGGGCGGTGAGCAGTATATCCTCTCCGCTGTGATGCACGCCGATGAGCGTAACCGGGCAATGTCCGAAGCACTGGGCGAGGATGTGTACCACTATCACCTCCATGTGGTTTATATTCCGGTGGTGGAAAAGCAAATCCTTTGGTCGAAGCGGTGCAAGGATGAAGCACTCCGGGGAACTGTAAAAGAGGTCATCACACAGGTCAGCCGCAGTAAGAAATGGGAGTCCAAGCCCGTTTTGGATGCTGAGGGAAATCCAATGCTGAACGCAAAAGGGAAAAAGATTTTGAAGTCGTCCTACAGTGTATTGCAGGATGACTTTTTTCATTTCATGCGAGCTGCAGGATATGATGATGTGGAGCGTGGAGAGCGTGGCAGTACAGAGGAACATCTGACCGTGACACAGTTCAAGGTGGCACAGGAGCAACAGCGGCTGGAAGCTGTGACTGCTCAAATCACTCAGTCAGAGCAGGCGCTGGACACCGCACAGGCAGCCGTTGAGAAAAAGCGGAAAGAGCTGCACTCCCTGCAAAAGCAGGCTAAAGAGCAACGCACCACCGCCCTGACTGTGCAGGAAATCCGCTCCATGGGGAAAAAGACGATCACCGGCAACATCACTCTGACCCCATCCGAGTGCAGCACGCTCAAGGATTATGCGGTCAATGGAATTCTTGCCAAGGCGGAAAACAGCCGCTTGGAAGAAAAGCTGCAACAAGCGCAAAAGAGCGCCGCTGTCTGGAAACAGCGATATGAATCGCTGAAAGAACAGGCACGGCCCTATCTGGAAGCTGTCAAGCTCGCACCCGAAAAGGTGCGGGCTTTTCTTAAAGCTATTTTGACTCGGACCCGGCAAACAAGGCAGCACGATCAACCTTCCCGCCGCAAGTCGCAGGATATGGAACTTTAATTGATGGAGGAAACTGCATGAGAAAACACGAAAACTTTATGAACGAACCCGACTATGGTTATATCGACCTTGAAGCCTGCTTTGACCCAATTTTTGAGCCGCCGATTGACTTTCTTGAAGAATGCCGGAAACGCTGGGAAAACCGGATGAATCCGTTCACCGGTACGGTGGAACGGAAAATCGGAAATACCTGGTATCTGCTGGAGACTGTATGTGATGGAAATGAGCCGCTTACCCACAAGGTAAAACGGCTCATTTTCTCGGATAAGGAGGCGCTTTGTTCATGACACAGACTCAAATTCATGCTACAATATCACCATGCACACCGATTCTGTCAGCTGACCCAACCGTAAAGGAGGACGCTATGTTGGATCAGCAGAAAATCACCATCCTGTACTGCCGCCTCAGCAATGAAGATGCGCTGGATGGAGAATCAAATTCGATACAGAATCAAAAAGAGTTTTTAACCCGGTACGCAGCCGAGCATGGCTACACCAACCTGAAAATTCTGGTGGATGACGGATATACGGGAACTAATTTTGACCGCCCCGGCGTGCAGGAAGGCTTTGCACTGGTTAAGCAGGGGCTTGTCGGTTGCTGGCTGGTCAAAGATCTCAGCAGGTTTGGCCGAGATTACCTGACCGTTGGGCAGTACACGGACATCATTTTCCCCAGCTACGACGTGCGCTTTATCGCCGTCAATGATGGTGTGGACAGTGAACGGGGCGACAGCGATGGTTTTGCCGCTATCCGTAATTTGTTCAACGAATGGTATCCACGGGATACCAGCAAAAAAGTACGGGTCGTATTCCGTCAGAAAGGCACCAGCGGAAAGCATCTGGGAAAACCGCCCTATGGCTATCGCACTGATCCCGCCGATAAAGACCATTGGATCATTGACGAGGATGCCGCCCCAGTAGTCAAGCGCATCTTTGACTTGGCTATTGACGGCAAGGGGCCGGAACAGATTGCCCGTATACTGGAGCAGGATAAGGTGTTGACTACCAAGGCGCTGTATGCCAAACAGTCGGAAAACCATCCTGACCCGAAAAAGCGGAAGAAGATGCCGGAGCGCCCTTATCATTGGATTGGTCAATCGGTTGTGGGTATTCTGGAACGGATGGAGTACACCGGCTGTACCTGCAATTTCAAGACCTATTCCAAGTCCTATAAGCTGAAGAAGCGGATTCCCAATGCCATCGAAGATATGTGTATCTTTCCTGATACGCAGGAAGCAATCGTTTCTCAGGCTCAGTGGGACAGAGTGCAGGAGCTGCGAAAAAACAAACGCCGTCCCACAAAAGCCCAGCGGCAAGGATTGTTCTCCGGGCTTCTGTTCTGTCCCGATTGCGGGAATAAGCTGCACTTTGCTACCTGCAAGAGCTTTGACGGCAAGCAAGACCACTATGTATGCTCCAGCTACAAAAGCGGTCGAGGCACCTGTTCTGCCCACTATATCCGGGAAGATGTACTGCGGGAACTGGTGTTGGAGCGCATCCGTGCGGTCAATGCCTATATTCGGCAGGACGTGGAAGGCTTTCAGGAAGAATGGCTGCAATGCCGCCGTTCCGATCAGGAACGCAGCATCCGTGAGGATCGGAAGCGAGTGGAGCAGGCCAAGAAGCGGCTGGCTGACTTGGATGTTCTTCTGTCCCGACTTTATGAGGATTTTGTCCTGGGCGATCTGAGTAAGGAGCGGTATAAGAAAATGACCGCCGATTACGAGGCAGAGCAGGAGCGGTTAAAACTCGAAATTGAAGTGACGGAAGAATGGCTGGAAACTCAGGAAACCATGAGTGCAGATGTGGATGCCTTTGTCGCTCTGACCCAGAAGTATGTGGATGTGCCGGAATTGACACCTACGATAGTCAATGAGTATATCAAGAAGATTGAGGTGTTTGCACCGGACAAGTCCAGCGGCAAGCGGGTACAGAAGGTAAAAATCTATTTCAACTTCGTGGATGATGTAGAGATTCCTGTGATTTCCGAGCCTGTTGTTGCGAAATCCACCCCTGGACGCAGAAAAACGGCGTGACCATTGCGGTCACACCGTTCTCTGCCCCTCGCAAAGCTAAATAGTACCTTATCACTATTAAGCCTTGAGGTTTCAGGGTTTTCTCTTGGTGACCCATCGGCGGCTCGAACGCCGGACACCCTCCTTAAAAGGGAGGTGCTCTGCCTGCTGAGCTAATGGGTCATATTGGCTGGGATGGCAGGATTTGAACCTACGAATGCGGGAGTCAAAGTCCCGTGCCTTACCCCTTGGCTACATCCCAATATGAACATCAAGGTGCGCCTTTCGGGAGGTACGATAGATGATATGGGGTGGATGACCGGATTCGAACCGGCGACCCCCAGAGCCACAATCTGGTGCTCTAACCAACTGAGCTACACCCACCATATCTGGCGTGCCCGGAGGGACTCGAACCCCCAACCTACTGCTTAGAAGGCAGTTGCTCTATCCTGCTGAGCTACGGGCACATATCACAGCGGCCATAGCCACCCGAATGGAGCGGGTGATGGGAATCGAACCCACGTAACCAGCTTGGAAGGCTGGAATTCTACCATTGAACTACACCCGCAAAGGAATCAGCTTAATGAGTATAGCACAATGGGAACCGTTTGTCAACCTCTTCTTTTTCATTTCCCAGAGCGGCTTTGGCCGCTCTGGGAAATGGGGATTACTTTGCTTCTACAATGACCTGTTGGCCATCGGATGTGGCATGGATAGATGTCACCGGGTTCTGATAGGCCGCAATGATGGCGCTGGCAGCCCGATCTTCGATCTCCTTCTGCACAAAGCGGCGCAAGTTCCTCGCTCCGTATTTAATAGAATACGACTCTTTGACCAAAAAGTCAATAAGCTTTTCGTCAAAAGTGAAAGAAATTCCGTTTTCTTTCAGAGTGGCAGTCAGATCCCCCAACATGATATGGGCGATACGGGCAAAATCTTGCTGGCTCAGCTGGTTGAAAGCCACCACTTCATCGATGCGGTTGATGAATTCGGGCCGCATGATGTCGGTCAAGGCTTTCATGGCCCGCTCCCGGCTCTGCTGGGTCACCGTGCGGTCGAAGCCCACCGCGCCATCCCGCCGGTCGGAACCTGCGTTGGAAGTCATGATGATGACCGTGTTTTCAAAACTGACCTTTGGGCCCTGGGCGTCGGTGGCCACGCCGTCATCCAAGATCTGCAGCAGCACGTTCAGCACATCGGGGTGGGCCTTTTCGATCTCGTCGAACAGCACCACGGAATAGGGGCGGCGGCGGATCTTTTCCGTCAGCTGGCCGGCCTCGTCATACCCCACATACCCCGGCGGTGCGCCGATCAGTTTGGATACGCTGTGCTTTTCCATGTATTCGCTCATATCCAGGCGGATCAGGGCGTCTGGGGTGTCGAACAAATCGGCCGCCAAACACTTGACCAGCTCGGTCTTGCCTACGCCAGTGGGCCCGACAAAGATGAAGGACACCGGCTTCCGTTTGGGCGATACGCCGGCCCGGCTGCGGCGGATGGCGGCCGCCACGGCGGAGACCGCCTCATCTTGCCCTACTACCCGCTGGCGCAGCCGGTCTTCCAGGGTGATCAGCCGTTCGAATTCCTGCTGCTGCACCTTGCTGGCCGGGATCTTGGTCCACAATTCGATGACCTGGGCCAGGTCGGCCACCGTGAGCTGCGGTTCGGGTGCCGCCCGCAATTCCCCCATCCGCTGCTCCAGCTGCAGCTGGCGGCTGCGGATATAGGCCAGGCGCTGATAGGCGCCGGTCTCATCCGGGTTTTGCATCAGCTCTTCCTGTTCGGCTTTCAGGTTCTCCGTTTCCTCCTGGATCTTGGCTTTTTCGTTGATGGCCGCATTCTTCAAGTTGATCTCCGAGCAAGCCTCATCGATCAGGTCGATGGCCTTGTCGGGCAAAAACCGATCGTTGATGTAGCGTTCCGACAGGTACACTGCCTGGCGCGCCGCTTCGTCCCCGATCTTGACGCCGTGGAAGTTCTCATAATAGGGGCGGATGCCCTTGATGATCTCCACTGTCTGTTCCAAAGAGGGCTCATTGATGGTCACCGGCTGGAACCGGCGCTCCAAGGCGCTGTCCTTTTCGATGTGCTGCCGGTATTCTTTGAAGGTGGTGGCGCCGATGACCTGCACTTCGCCCCGGGAGAGGGCGGGCTTTAAAATATTGGCTGCGTTCATGGAGCCCTCGGCGTCGCCGGCGCCCACCAGGTTGTGCACCTCGTCGATCACCAAAATGATGTTGCCCAGCCGTTTGACCTCATCGATCAGCCCTTTCATCCGGCTTTCAAATTGGCCCCGGAACTGGGTGCCCGCCACCATAGCGGTCATATCCAGCAGCCAGACCTCTTTGTTTTGCAGCTTATAGGGCACATCTCCCTGGGCGATCTTTTGCGCCAGGCCTTCGGCCACAGCTGTCTTGCCCACACCGGGCTCGCCGATCAGGCAGGGGTTGTTTTTCTGCCGGCGGTTGAGGATCTGGATCACCCGCTCGATCTCTGTCTCCCTGCCGATCACCCGGTCCAGACCGCCCTCCCTGGCTTTTTTCGTCAGGTCTGTGGCGTAGTTGTTCAAGAACTTCTTCTTTTTGTCGTTTTTCTTTTGCTTGCCCGTTTTCTCGGCTCCTTTGTCTTCCCGTTCTTCCCGGGCCCGCATGGAAAAGAAGGGGATCACCGGCACACGGGAGCTGTTCTCCTCGTCTTCCTCCGGCTCTTCTTCTCCGGTCTCTTCTTCTTCCGCCGAAAAGCGCATCCCCTGCATCAGCGATTGCATCAGTTCCTCCGGGTCCCCGTTTTCCAGCTCTTTGGCCACATTTTCAATGTCGCTGTCGGTGATCCCCAGTTTTTCCATCATGTCCGTCACAGGCTTGATGCCCAGTTCTTTGGCGCATTGGAGGCACAGCCCTTCATCGGTGGTCTTACCGTTTTCCAGCCGTGTTACAAAAATAACGGCCACATTCTTTTTGCATCTTGAGCACAGTGGCATATTCATTCTTCACAGTTCCATTTCTCCATGCGGTGTGTCTCTGGCAGCATACGCGGCGCCGCATGGCTCGCCGGTATGGTCGTATGATCAGAGCTCGTTCTATGAGCCGGGGAGACGGAAGCGCTTCCCTTCCGCCTCCCCGGGCCATAGAACACACTGCCCGGTGAAAAAGTCATTCCAAAGCCGGCCCGCCGGGCAGCAGACCGTAGACCAAGCCGCCAATGTAACTCTGCTCCACGCTCTGCAGTGAAAACACCCCGCCGACGCCTTGGGGCGCAAAAGCGCGGATGCCCACGCACAGCGCCGCTACCACCGCCAGGCCGCCCACCAGCCCCAGCAGCAGGCCGGCCCCTTTGTTCAGCGTGCGGACCACCGGCAAGTGGGAACCCAACACGCAGGCCAGCACCCAGAGGGCCAATTTGCACAGCAGGAAGCCGATGACAAAGGCAATGACCGGCGCCACTGCCTGGCTCACCGCCTGGGTGGCGGCGGCCAACACCGTTTGGCCTCCATCGGCGGCCTGCAAAACAGAATCGGCCAGCTCTGCCGGCAGGTGCATGTTTTCCAGCATCTCGCCCAGCCCTTGGCCGATCTGGTCCAGAGGCTGTTCCACTGCCCCGGCCCATTCCTCTCCTGCGGCCTGCAGCAGCATCCGTTCACAGTAAGGGGCGATCCACCCGGCGACAGCTGGCGACAGCGCCGGTACGATGGCTTTGGCCGCCACCAGGTAGGAGAGCAGCGTGCCAAACAGCCCGGCCAATGCACCGAAAAAACCGCGCCGGGCCCCAAACAGGGCAAACGCCAAAATGATCACAACAAAAATCAGATCAACCATGCCATTTCCTTTCCCCACGCCGGGGCTTCATCGCCTATTCGTCAAATTCCACCATCTCGGCCCGCTCCGCGTAGATCAGTATCACACTGCCGTCGCTGCGCTGGATCACATCCCTGGCATTCACCTCTTGTGCCGTTTGCACGGGTGCACCGGCAAAGGTGCTGGTGTGCACCACTTGATCCCGCAGCAAGACTGCGATATGATCTCCCGAAGTGGACAGGCTGCGCACCGTGGTGGCATAGGTCTGATCGAACACGGCGCTCCCGTCTTCGCCTACCACCACCACTTGAGCCCGCTGCTCCCGGTCCCCTGTCTCCAAGGCGATGCAGGGCAGCTGGCCCATTTTATGGCTGAAGGTCACCAAGCTCCCTTTGGTATAGGGATAGGCCCCGGTCTGCTGGCCGTTGCCGTCGTAGAAAAAGACCCCTTGGTCGGTGACCACCGCCAATGTGTCGTTCTTATAATATTCCATGGAATACACAGTCATACCGCCCAGCGCAATGTCAAACAGCGCCTCTTCCTGGCTGGTGGAAAAGACCCGGATCTGCGCCGCCCGTTTGCCCCCTGACTCCTGCAAACAGAGCACGGCCACATGGTGGGAATCCGGCGCCACGCAGGAGAGGGCGATGTAATATTCAGATGTGTTCCATTTGAACTGCTCCCTCTGCCGGTTGTCGTACACCGTGACGGCCGCCCGGTAGCCCTGTTCGTCAGTGACCACCGAAAAGGCCCCATTGTTGTTCACCGAGGCGGAAATGATGTCCGATTCCAGCTCCGTCTGCCACATAGCGGTGTACCGGTTGGTCAGGCAAAGGCCCCGGCCGCCCCGGTCATAGGCCAGCAGATTGTCGCCACTGACGCTCAGGGCCGGTGTGGCATATTGCAGCTGTACGCTCAGTTCCTCGGCCCCCTGCTCGTTGATAAAGCTCAGCGAATCGCTGTTGAGCACAGCCAGGCCGTTGCCGAAATCGTCGTAGACGCTCTCGGTGCCGGCCTCAAAGGTATAGCCGGCAAAATCGCCGCTGCTGGCCTGCCGCGCCGAAGAAAAATAGGAAAACAGCTGCCGCAGGCTGCTGAGGGACAGGCTGTCATGGTAATTCCAGATGCAGTAGACCATGGAGCACAAAAGGCCGATGAGGGCCACGCTTTTGAACAGGCCGCACACCTGGCCCCGCCGGTCTGGCCGGAAAGGGGTCACATTGTCCTGCTGCCGCATTTCACGCTCTGCCATCCAATGCCTCCATCCCATATTCCAGGGCCGTCAGGTAAAGGCCGCAGGCAGGGGCTGTGGGCCCGGCCTGCTCCCGGTCTCCTGCCCGGAGGATGGCGGGCACCTGCTCCGGCTGGATCTTGTGCAGGCCGCAGTAGAGCAGCGTACCGGCGATGGCCCGGGCCATATTGTATAAAAACCCATCGGCGCACACCCGCACCGTGATCCGGTCCCCCTGCTTTTCCGTGCGGCAGTAGTACATGGTGCGCACTGTGCTGCGCACCGGCGTACCCACACTGCGCACAGCGGCAAAATCCTGCCGGCCTTCGAAATGGGGGGCCGCCGCCGCCATGGCGTCATAGTCCAGGGCCGAAGGGCAGAAATAGGCCCGGTTGTGGTAAAAGGGGTTCCGCACCCGGCTGTTGTGGATCAAATAGCTGTATTCCTTCCGCCGGCAAGAGAACCGGGCGTCGAAATCATCGGGCACAGCCGTGGCCCGGCTGACGGAAATATCCTCCGGCAGATAGGCGCTGATGGCCAAGGGCAGCTTGTCCAGCGGGATGCGGGTGGCCAGTTTGGCGTTGGCCACATAGATCTTGGCGTGGACCCCTGCATCGGTGCGGCCGCAGCCCGAAAGGGTGACGGCCTGGCCCGTGGCTTTTTCAATGGCCTCCTGCATCACCTGCTGGATGGAGATGGCGTTGTTTTGATGCTGCCAGCCGTGGTAGGCCGTGCCCAGGTAGGCCAATGTAAAGGCAATGTTTTGGCAATTTTGTTCTGTCATGGCAAAATCCTTGTGGCAATCATCACACAGGCAAAAAACAGGATGCTGATGGCAAAAGCCACCCCATCATTTTTGCCCATTTTCAACTGTTTCAACCGAGTGCGCCCTTCGCCGCCCCGGTAGAGGCGGCACTCCATGGCGATGGAGAGCTCATCGGCCCGGCGGAAGGCGGAGACGAACAGCGGCACCAGCACCGGCACAAGGGCCTTGGCCCGGTTGAGCAGGTTGCCGCTTTCAAAATCTGCACCCCGGGCCTTTTGGGCGTTCATGATCTTTTCCGTTTCTTCGATCAGCGTGGGGATAAAGCGGAGGGCGATGGTCATCATCATGGCGAACTCATGGACCGGCAGATGGATCTTGTTCAGCGGCCGGAACAGCGTTTCAATGGCATCCGTCAACGCCACAGGCGACGTAGTATACGTGAGCAGCGACGTGGAGGCAATGAGCATGACGATGCGCACCACCATATAGATCGAGCGTTCGATGCCCTGGCTGGTGATCTTGAAGATCCACCACTGCCACAGCACGTCTCCCGGGGTATACAGCAAGTTGAGCAGCGCGGTGAAAGCCGCCAAAAATGCAATGGGTTTCAGGCTCTTGAGCAGCATTTTAAAAGGGATGCGGGACACCAGCGTCACGGCGGCGATCCCCGCGGCACACAGCACATAGGCCGCCACCCCTTGGGCCAGGAACAAAAATATGATAAAAGCAAAGCTCAAGATCAGCTTTGTCCGGCTGTCCAGATGGTGCACCGGGCTCTCCACAGGGAAGTATTGCCCGATGGTGATGTCTTTCAGCATGGCTTTCCCTCCCGCTTATACCGCAGCAGCACCTCCTTGGCCTGCTCAACGGTGTATACGCCGGTGTCGATATCCAGCCCCTTCTCTTTGAGGCGCAAAAAGACCCTGGTGATCTGGGGCACATCCAGCCCGGCCTCCAGCAGCTGCTGGGCTTTGGAAAAAATGGTCTGGGGCGTACCGTCTAAAAAAACGCGGCTGTCCTTCATCACCACAATGCGGGAAGCCAGCCGGGCCGCGTCCTCCATGCTATGGGTGACAAAAAGGATGGTGGTGCCGTGCTGCTTGTGGTATTGGGACAAAAACTGAAAGATCTCTTCCCGCCCCCGCGGGTCCAGCCCGGCGGCAGGCTCATCCAGCACCAGCACTTCAGGCTCCATGGCCAGCACGCCTGCCATGGCCACCCGGCGCTTTTGCCCGCCGGAAAGGTCGAAGGGCGACTTTTTCAGCATGTCTTCCCCCATGCCGCAGGCCGCCAAAGATTCCACCACCCGCCGGTGGATCTCCTCCGGAGGCAAACCCATGTTTTTGGGGCCAAACGATACGTCGGCTTCCACCGTTTCTTCAAAGAGCTGATGCTCTGGGTACTGGAACACCAGCCCCACCCGGAATCGGGCGTCCCGGGTGACCTCTTTGCTCTCCCACAAATCCCGCCCGTGGAGCAGCACCCGGCCCGACGTGGGCTTGAGCAGGGCGTTCAGGTGCTGGATCAGTGTGGATTTCCCCGAACCGGTGTGGCCGATGACAGCCAAGAACTCCCCTTTGTGTACCGTCAGGCTGACATCGTCCACCGCCTTTTTTTCAAAAGGAGTGCCCGGGCTGTATACATAAGTTAAATTTTCGATCTTGAGGATCTCTTCCAAGGTTCAGCCCTCCAAAAACGAGATCAGCCGGTCGGCGCACTCTTCCACTGTCAGAGCGTCGATGGCCACGTCGGCCCCTTCCTGCCGCAGGGCCTCCAGCACCTCCACTGTCTGGGGGACCCCCAGGCCGGTGGCGTGCATCTTGTCCACCTGGGAAAAAATGCGCCGCGGATCGCCGTCGTCGATGATATGGCCATCCTCCATCACCACGACCCGGTCGGCCTGGGCCGCCTCATCCATGTGGTGAGTGATGAGCAAAATGGTGATGCCCTTTTCCCGGTTGAGCCAGCGGATGGTCTTCATCACCTCGGCACGGCCGCCAGGGTCCAGCATGGCAGTGGGCTCATCCAGCACGATGACCTGGGGCGCCATGGCCAGCACGCCGGCAATGGCCACCCGCTGCTTTTGGCCGCCGGAGAGCAGATGGGGGGCGTTGCGCTTGAACTCTTCCATGCCCACTGCCTGCAAGGCGTAATCCACCCGGCGGCGGATCTCTTCGGAAGGCAGGCCCAAGTTTTCCGGCGCAAAGGCCACGTCTTCTTCCACCACCGTGGCCACGATCTGGTTGTCCGGGTTTTGGAAGACCATGCCCGCGGTCTCCCGTATGTCAAACAGCTTGGATTCGTCGGCCGTATCCATGCCGCCCACCAGCACTTTGCCCTGGGTGGGCAGCAAAATGGCGTTGATGTGCTTGGCCAAAGTGGATTTTCCCGAGCCGTTGTGCCCCAATACCGCCACAAAGCTGCCGGTCTGGATCTCCAGGCTGACCCCATCCAGGGCCAGCAGATCCGGCTGGTTTTCCCGGTGGGTGTATTCAAAGGATACTTGTTGTACCTGCACGATGGGTTCCAAAACCATGCCTCCTTATTGGCAGATCCAGCGGGTGGTGTGGCCGCAGGGCAGCCCCAGGCCGCTCTGGGTCACGGGCAGCAGCAGCTCGCCTCCCTCCACCGTGCCGCCATACCGCCGGGCCATGGTCATGCCCAGCAGGTACACCGGCACCGAAGGGGAGATCCCCGTGGTGTAGGAATTGATGATCAAAAACAGCGGGTCTTCCGACAGCACGCCCATGCACAGCTCCAGGAACGGGGCGATGCTCTCTTCGAACTTCCACACCTCGCCCGATGGCCCCCGGCCATAGGAGGGCGGGTCCATGATGATGGCGTCGTAGCGCCGCCCCCGCCGGATCTCCCGCTCGATGAACTTTTTGCAGTCATCCACAATGTAACGGATGGGCGCTTCTGCCAAACCGGAAAGCTTGGCGTTTTCCTTGGCCCAGGCCACCATGCCTTTGGAGGCATCTACATGGCAGACAGATGCGCCACCGGCGGCAGCGGCCAAGGTTGCCCCCCCTGTGTAGGCGAACAGGTTCAGCACGTTGCACGGCTGATAAGCCACCCGGCTCGCCACCATCTGGCGGATGAAATCCCAGTTGGCCGCCTGCTCGGGAAACAAGCCGGTGTGCTTAAAATTCATGGGTTTGACCTGAAACGTCAGATCGTCATAGTGGATCTGCCAGCTGGCCGGCAGGTGAAAGATCTGCCAGCTGCCGCCCCCTTTGTCCGACCGGTGATAGATGGCGTCGGGCTTTTTCCACAGCGGATGGCCGCCCCGCCGCCAAATGGCCTGGGGGTCCGGCCGGATCAAGATCTGCTTGCCCCACCGCTCCAGCCGCTCTCCGCCGCCGCAATCCAACAACTCATATTCCTTCCATCGGTCTGCTGTCCACATAGGCCGTTCTTCCCCTTCTACCCCGGCAAATGCCGTTTGGTCCATAATCAATTTATTTTATCATCCACATTCTTTTTCGTCAATGAACAGGCTGTAAAGTCCCTCCTCAACGCTGTAGGTTTGTCAATGATGTGTTACAGATTAAGGGAAGCGAATAAGACCTGCTTAGGAGAGCGCCAAGAGAGAGGACGCATGGGGAAATTGTT
>JABLTT010074026.1_pt1 | contig 12486 bp, 12 predicted proteins | sample 7160061 | NCBI WGS metagenome assembly JABLTT01 (sample SAMN14651232, study PRJNA627086) | human gut metagenome | isolation source: feces | host: Homo sapiens | reverse complement strand
CTGCTAATTTTAATTCCTCACTGAACAATTCTTTTCCCATAGATTTCTGCACCCCTTTCGTTGACTTTCTTGTCCAACTTTTGGGGTGCAGTTCAATTTCTTGCATTTACCTCTTGACAAAAGTCACTTCATAACAGGAAGGAGGAATCGACGGTGATGGACCGTCACGATACTGAGCGGCTGAACGGCCGCTATGTCGCGGAAAATAAAAAGAGCAATTTCAGCGCCTACCACATCGTCATGGATGTGAAGGAGACCGAGAAATCCTATATCATGCAGTTGGTTGAGTTCAAGAGCAGGTATAGCGCCTCCCATATCAAACAGCTGTTCTCCAAATCGAAACGGGTCGTCCTCAACAAAGCGCGTGGCGGCCATGCCATCCGCAAATGGGGAGATGATACATTCACCTTCTATCCGTACCAGGCCGGAGTTCCGTTCTACTTCGAGAGAAGCAAGGAGAATGCCGATGAGGGGAACGAGGTTACGGAGCCCCCATCTCAGAGCCAGCCATCTACGGCCAACACCATACCGCCCGGGGACTTCGAGGAGTGCGAGTCCTGCGACTGCGCGTATAACCGGGACGGTGCCTGCCGGTTCTCTTTGGTCTTTGACCGCCAGCCTATAATCATCGAGAAGGACGGTTGCACAGAATTTGTCATCCGATCCGCATCCAGCAGGATGGAATAAATGAAGTGGACTATACTGTTACAGTCACGGCAAACAAAGTATGATTTTTTCCTGGGTCTACACTGTTGTGTAGGCCCAGGAATTTTTTGCTTTCCAAGAGGAGTGCCGTCTGTTTTATATAGGATAAGGCTGCTGAACATCTCTAGTTGAAACTGCGGGGCCTCATCGGCGATGGTGTCTATTTCCCGGAAGACTAATCGGCATAGGAACAAGGTTCCCTTGAAGCGTCAGCTCTCCACGGCACGAATGTGTTTACCTGGGTATGTCCGAAAAAAGCCGCCCTTACGGGCGGCAAACGGAACCTGTATGGTTTCGGAATCTTTGGTCCAGGCAGGGCCTGATCAGTTCTGCCTGGTAAAAAGAGAGGGAGAAAGAAAAAACTTATCACGTTGGTTTCCTGTTCCTGATGATAATAAAGTATCACATCATGATTAGAAAATGTTTACGAAAACCGGAACAGGAGATGAAAATTTTGTAAAGATATTGAGGAAATATGCCTCACCGAAAATGTGTAATCTATGTAGCCCAGAATCAGCTGCTTTGTTCATTTTTTCTGGTCATCAAAGTAGCAAGCCACAATATCTTCCAACAAACTATATCGGTCAATCTTCCGAATGCGTTTGCGGGCACCAAGATGATTCGTGATGTATGTTGGGTCCTCAGTCAACAAATATCCGACGATCTGGCCGATTGGATTGTACCCCTTTTCTTGGAGCGCTTCATGGACGCGCAGCAAATTTGCCTTGTTTTCATTCTCCATAATGCGCATCACCTCACAAGCATCTTTGGTATAGAACAAATTCAGATGATTGAATTACGCCGCGCATGGGAGTTATATCACCATGCGCGGTTTATTTTATTAAAATGTGTCACAGACCTCCCATAACTGGGAAATCGCATAGAGAGGCAGATTGATGAGCTTATCCTGCTTGCGGTAGTCTGACATAGAAGTGCGGACACCAAAAGGCAACTCGTTGTTGGAAACAAAGTATTTCAGGCTCTTAGCCTGCAGGTTTTCCTCCGCCTTAACCTCCAGCGGGATCACATTCCCGCTGTGCTGGAGAACGAAGTCTACCTCCCCGGAGGAATTTTCCGCCGACCAGTAATAGGGCGTGGCACTCAGATCGGAAATGAGTTGCTGGGCGACATACTGCTCCGTAAGCGCACCTTTGAACTCCGTGAAGATGGCATTCCCTTTCAGCAGTGTCTTGGCGTCCAGATCCGTCATAGCCGCCAGCAGACCCACATCCACCAGATACAGCTTGAAAGCCGGGACATCCTGGTACGCCTTCAGGGGAACGGCCCCTTTGGTCACACGGCCAACCTTGCAGCACAATCCGCAGTCGATCAGCCACTGAATGGCCAGTTCAAAGTCCTTGGCCCGCGCCCCTTCCCGCAAGACGCTGTAAATGAATTTCTTATTCTCCTTTGCAAGCTGCGAGGGGATGCCGTCCCACACCATACGGATGCGGGGAATGACGGCCGTCGGGGCATGTTTTGAAAAGTCCTGCTCGTAGTCTGAGATCAGACGCTGCTGCACCCGGCGCACGGCAGTAAGACTCTGCTTGGGCAGGTAAGCATTTACAGCCGCCGGCATCCCACCCACAAAGTAGTACGTTCTAAGCAAGTCGATGTATTTGTCCCGGAACGCGGTGACCATTCCGAAGTCCCGCTGCTCCAGGAGTTCGAGCAGTTGGCCATTGCCGGTGGCGGACAGGAACTCGGTGAAGGATAGGGGATAGAGGTCCATGCTGTCCACCTTTCCCACAGGGAACGATGTGCCTTCGTGCATGGCTATTCCCAGCAGAGACCCAGCAGCCAGAATATAATAACTGTGTCGGTTGTCCTCACAGAAATATTTCAGGCTCTGCAGCGCGGCCGGCACCTCTTGGATCTCGTCCAGAATGATCAGCGTATTCTCCGGGTCAATCTCCACCCCGCTTTCGATGGCGAGGCCCCGCAGAATCCGATCCACGTCAAAATCGCCGGAGAATAGATTCTGCATCCGCTCATTGCGGTCAAAATTGATATAGGCACACCGCTCAAATGCGGTTCGGCCAAACTCCTGCATGAGCCAGGTCTTCCCCACCTGCCGCGCGCCGCGGATGATCATGGGCAGGCGGTTCGGATCCTCTTTCCACTCCTGCAGGCGATTGATTGCATATCGTTTCATTGTCACACCCCTCCTGGACCCTTTGATAGTATCAGTATATCACCCTCCACCAAATAGTCAACAGAAAAAATGTGCTTTTTGTCATATAGTCCGCATTGTTTTTGCTTTTCAGATGGAAAAGACCGCATAGTTTTGCTCGAAATGCAATCTGGCACCTGCATAGTTCTCGACACCCGGCGCAGGCAGTGGAGTGCAGTTTTTACTCTCAGAACCCTCTTTATTTCCGTCAAAGTCCCCTCTTGTCGGAATTTCCTGCTGACTTGTGAAACCTACTCCTGACGGTGGTTGGTGTATTCTGGATACCGCAGCCTAATTGCCTCGTAGAAGTAGGGGGCAAATTCACAGCAGAACAGATTGTCTGGTGTGAAGGCATCCGATGTCCGCCCCTCTTGCGCATCCTCTTCCGACTCATAGCACCAGCCATTCCAGAGGTTAAAGGCCATCCGCACAATCCGCACAGTACCACCCGCCTGCCAGCCTTCCCCCAGGGCGGCCGGTCGGATCATCCTCGTCTCACCGTCAAAACATCGGGAAAAGTTGGAGCGCGTTTCTGCTGTCATGCCGAGCATGTAGACGAGCGCGCGATAATAGGGATCCGCACCGCCATCCACATATCGGCTATAAAAGTTCCGGTGCTGCTCACTGTAAAAAAGGACTTTCATCAGTTCCACACATCCTTTCCCCCGCCTCTGGACGGGATCTCTCCTTGTTTCTTACCTCATTTTATAGTAAACGCCCATTGCTCAGAGGCGGTTTGCCTTCTCCTTCATCTTCTCCCTGGTTGGGTTGGTATAAAGCAGTGTCATGTGGATATTGGAGTGGTCTTTCTGATTGGCCACCTCGTTGATGTCATAGCCGCTTTCCAGTGCATTGGAACAGAAGAAGTGTCGCAACGTGTGTGGGGGGGATTGAATCGAAGTGCTCATTGAAGATCCGGTTGACCTGTCCACGAGACAGACACTCGCCGCCCCGTCCTGGAAAAAGGCAAGGACTTTCGGTGTCCGGCCGCTTTTTCCGGTATTCCCAGACTGCATTGACCACTTTATCCCCGATGAATACCACCCGCATCTTGCCGCCCTTGCCGCGCTGCACGGCGATCTCCTTAATTGTCAGGTAGACTCCCCCATGCGCAGCTGCAGCCACTCGCTGATGCGCAGGCCTGCATAGGTGAAGATCATGACGATGGCGTTCTCGCGGATACCGTTCCGCTCCAGAATCTCCTGCTGAAAACGCTCCATATCCTCCGCTTTGGTTACAGTACTTGGACTGTCATAGGCCAACTGTACCTTCAGATAATCCTGCTTAATCAGGACCATTTCCGCTTTATAGCCAGCAGAGATCAGGTAGAGATTAAAGCTGTACAGCTTGGCTAACTTTGCGTTGACCGTGCGGTTACTTAGGCACTTCACTGTGCGCAGGTAGGAGATGTAGTCCAATACATTGGGCCGAAGGAATACCTTCATCCGTTACAACATAATTTATCCTATGATGCATAAAGTGCCCGGGGACAGGCAGATGGAGGGGACGCCATATACCTGCCCCGGGACTATGGGAAAATTACTCAGGTTTGAACCGCTCCATAATGCGGGCAACCAGTTTGTCCTGGATGCGCTGCTTTAACTCTGCATCCACCCCGCGATAGGACTGGCCGTATTCATCGTAGAAGATGCGGGTGGCCTGATACGATATGTAGCCGTCAAAGTGCCGAAGCACTTCCGTTATTGCGTCTGGGTCACCTCGGGTTGCAGCGCAGATGGTCTCATAGGGCAGCAGTTTTTCCTCCGGGATACTGCTTTTTCTCTTCATCATCAGTTGCCGTAGGTAATCACACCGCTCCCCGTCGATAATCTTCATGCAGAAGATCTCAAATTGGTAACGGACTCTTCTTCGGGCGGCCTGTGTGGGCTCCATCTAATCACCCCCTCCCCTGCCCGCGGAGGCGGTTTCTTCGTCCCCTTTCGCTCCTTTCCCCGAAAGTGGACGGCGATTTTGCCACACAATATAGAAACCGCCAAGCAAAATCCTTGCTTGGCGGTTTGGTGTCGAAAATTCAGAACTATTGGTTCATAGTTGGCGCGGACAGAGTGGCTGCCGGTCATGCCGTCTATTTCCGGGTGCTCCGGCCGATATGCTGCACTGGACTGTACTGCTACTCTACCAGCGTATCCAGTCTCATTCTCTTCCCACCTTTCCCCTCATATGAACCAATGGAACTTAAATCACGCTACCATCAGAACATTTCACCTGTTTTCTGCACAACATAGAATGTGAGTCGGAGGTGAACCATTGGTGGTAATAAATGATGAATTCTATGGTTGCGCCATGCAAATACGTGTGGAACGGGAGCGGCTTGGCTATACGAGAGAGCAAGTCGCTGAACGCGCCCATATTACTCCGCGCTATCTGGCGGCCATTGAACTAGGCACAAAGATTCCCAAAGCGGATGTGATGGTCCGGATCATTCGCTCCATGGGGGCATCCGCCAACTCTGTGATCTATTCCCCGCAGCAGGAGACCGATAACGAGTGTGAGCGGCTGGCCTATTTGTTTCTGCAGTGTACCCCTAAAGAGCGCAAACTCATTGCAGCCATGATTGATACGATCATTGACCAGCACCAGCAGGATGAAACGTCAGCTGCGGAGGCGTAACTAAAAACATAAAGGGCATTGCTCCATATTGAGGAGCAATGCCCTTTTTCTCACGGGACCTGCCCGTGCTTGCTCTATGCAGGCTCCCTTACAGCATATCTCACAGCGTTTACTGTTCATTGAGGAGAAACTTATTTTATACCTTCAGTTTCACATCTGTTTCTTATTCATTTCATATCTATTTCATATTTCTTTGCTGCCGGGAGGTTCAAGCTACCCTGTAAGAGTATCATTCCATCCGCAACCGTTCTACGATGCTATGTTTTTCCAAGTTGCGGAAACACAGGTACGGGATCAGGATTGCGAAAACCAACAAAATCGGGGTGCAGGCCACCAGCGGCAGGAGGGTGAAGCGGAAGGTGGTAAATCCGCCCTCTACCATCGCCCGGACCACAACGCCCACAGCCAGACTGCTGAGGAGATACGATGCCGCCAGCGTCAAAACCGCATAAAACAATCCCTCGTTCACCAGCATCCGGTTCAGCTGTTTCTTGGTCATACCCACGCTCTGGATCACCGCGAACTCCCGCTTGCGGGATACGATGGCGGTCACCATCGAGTTGATGAAGTTCAGCACGCCCACCAGGGCGATAACTACACTGACGGCGTTGCCCATGACGGCAGAGGACCGGGTCTGGGCCTCATACTGCTGGGCCATCGTCTGGCGGGAAGCCACCGGCAGGCCGGGGTCCGTCGTCTCCATATAGTCATCCAGGAACGCCTGCACCGTGTCGATGTGGGCGTCATCCACATTGAGGAACAGCTTGCGCAGCGTGTGGTCCGGCCACTGCCGGCGGAACGTCTCCGCAGGCAGGACAAAGGACAAATTGAATTTGTCGCCCGCACCCTGCTGCACCGTAAGCTGGGTCACCGGGTTCAGCGGATAAACCACTGCCATCACGGTATAGGTGCGGCCGTTCAGCTCCACGGTGCTGCCCGCAGAGGGCGCCGGCAGCACCGGGTACTCCGTCCCCAGCTCCAGACTGGGACCTACCGCCAGCACATAGTTCCCGCTGGCAAATCCGGCGGCGTCAAAGCTGCCCTCCAACACATACTGCTCCTGGGTGATGGCATCCAGCGGGATGCCGTCCAGGCCGTACAGGATGGCGGAGCCGTCACCAGTCTCCAGGACATCCCGAAGCTGCTGGGCACCGGCGGCGTCGTAAGTCTCCCAATCGGCCAATTTGTCCTCCGTATAGAAAGCGGCCACATTTTGCAGGGTCCCCTCATCCATCTGCCAGTCGATCTGGGCCGAGTACAGGTGGCCGGATGCGTCCACGCCTTCCTGGCCTTCTACCTGGGCCACCAGAGAATCGGTCAGGGTGGTGCCGTGGGGGTCATAGTTGTTGATATAGTCCTCGCTGGTGGCATCGGACAGCTCGAAGTCGGCCAGAATCAGGTCAGCCAAATATTTGTCCATGTCAAAGGCAGCGTTTTTGGCATAAAAGCTGCTGAGCAGCACCAGGCCCAGGGTCAGGGAGCAGATCACCGTGATGGTACGCTTTTTGTTGCGCCACAGGTTGGCCCAAGCCATCGAAGCCAGGGAGGCGTTTCCACGGCGGCGCTTGGTTTTCTTCTTGCCAGAGCTGTCGGCATCGCTCATTCGCAGGGCCTCGATGGGCGATACCTTTCCCGCCAGCCGGGCAGGCCGCAGACAGGAGACCAGCACCGTCACCCAGGCAAAGACCGCCGAGCCAAGGAAGATGATGGGGCTGGCAGAGACCACGGCCTCGCCCTCGATCGTCCCCATGAGTACCGGCACCAGTACAGAGCCAAGCAGCCAGCCCAAAATCAGGCCGATGGGGATGCCGATGATGCAGAGCCGGTTGGCCTGCCCGTAGATCAGCTTTTTCAGCTGCCGGGTGGTCGTGCCCAGGGTTTTCAGCTTGCCATAGAACTGCACATCGGCAGTGACGCTGATCTGGAAGATATTGTAGATGATCAGGTATCCGGCAATGAATACCAGCACCATGCCCAGATACATGGGCATACTCTCCTGGGCGGCCATCGCCCCCATCTCCGGGGAGTAGGCCAGGTTGACATTGTATTCCAGGCCGGTGAGACCGGTATCCGCCAGGATGCGGTCCATCGTCGTCTCAATGTTCCGGTCGCTTGCCAGATTGACCTGTACCATATAGAGGCCCAGCACCTGACTTTCATCGGTGGAAATGATGCCGTGGGTCTCCTCATCGGCATAGGCCCGGCTGACCCAGGCCATCGAGGAATAACTGGACTGGTTGCCCTCCCAGAAGCCGCAGAGAGTGAAGGTAGAGGTGGTCACTTCATCGCCACTGAGGTCCCTGCGCCACTCCAGGGTCACGGTCTGCCCCAGCTCATGGGGGATGCCCAGCCGGTCCAGGGTGCTGGTATCCAGGGCGATCTCGTCCGCCGTCTGGGGCATCTGCCCTGTGGTGGGGGCGGCATAGGAGTGCTGGGCGTAGGCGTCATTGGCCCAGCGGATCTCCACTGACTGGCCGGTGAGCTGCCGGTTTTCGGCCAGGCCCAGCACGATGCTGCGGCCCAGTTCCACCACGTCCGGGTGATCGGCGATCAAGTCGGCCTGCTCCTCGGTCAGCCCCCGCATAGAGGCTTGGGCATCGTAGCCGGTCTGGCGGAAAGTCATCTCCACCAGGTTGCGGCTCATGCTCTGGGTCAGGGTGAACAGGGTGGCGAACATCATGGTGGTGAGCAGGATCGCCAGAATTGCCACCAGATTCCGGCTGCGGCCCGCGCGGAACATCCGCTTGGTCAGTACCGGAATAGGGCGAAATATGGTCTGCCTTTTCATACCTCTCCCCCCTTTACTGCGCTACGATCCGCCCATCCTCAATGCGGATCACACGATCTGCCATGGCGGCGATCTCCGGGTTGTGGGTGATCATCACAATGGTCTGGTCAAATTCCTGGCTGGTCATTTTCAAAAGGCCGATCACATCGTCGCTGGTCTTGGAATCCAGGTTGCCGGTGGGCTCATCCGCCAGGATGATAGAGGGCTTGGCGGCCAGGGCCCGGGCAATAGCCACACGCTGCTGCTGCCCACCGGAGAGGTTATTGGGCAGACTGTCCAGTTTCTTCTCCAGCCCCAACAGCTTCACGATCCCCATGATGAACTTCTTGTCCGGCTTGCGGCCATCCAGGGAGATGGGGAAAATGATATTTTCCCACACGCTGAGCACCGGCACCAGATTGTAGTTCTGGAAGATGAAGCCGCTCTGCTTGCGGCGGAAGATGGTGGCTTGCTCGCTGTTCAGCTTTGCAAGCTCGGTATCGCCCACCCGGATGCTGCCCTCGGTAGGGGTGTCCAGGCCACCCAGCATATTGAGCAGGGTGGACTTGCCGGAGCCGGATGTTCCGATGATGGCGGTGAATTTGCCCCGCTCAATATCCAGGTCTACCCCGTCCAGGGCGCGCACCTGCGTCTCGCCTTTGCCGTAGTATTTTTTCAGACCTCTGGCCTGCAAAATGGTCTCCATAATGGTTCCTCCTTTGATTGCTCGGGAAGTCTTTCCCTTTCTTTGTCTTTAGCATAGCAGGCCAATGTCTCATTTCAGGTACATGAAAGGTACAGTTTTGTAACATAGAAAAAATGTGCCTCCCCGCAGGAAGGCACATTTTCACACATGGATTATTCCGTTACCCCCAGCCGCTGCTGGATGGTTCCTTTTGTAATAAAGCGTAGGCAAATAAGCGGCGTAAGAACTGCCAGCGCCACGACCACCGGCAGAATGATCCACAGCGGCGTCACATCAAAAGTGTAGACAGATACCCATGAAAGGTTTGCGATGTAGTCCGGCATCACCAGCGCGGCAAAGGCGACGGTCACAGGCACCAAAACCACGGCCAGAATGAGGGCGGAAAACGCCCCTTCCAGCAGTACCAGCCGCCGCAGCTGTCCCAGGGTCATCCCCAGGCTCTGGTAAACCGCAAATTCTCTCCGGCGGCTTACCGTTTTCGTTACCATCAGATTCACGAAGTTCAGCAGGGCGATCAGCAACAGGACAGCCCCCACCATGCCCAGGATCAGCACCATGTTGAGGCGGGAGCTCTCGAAGTTCTCCTGATAGTCGCTGCGCATGGTGACACTGATTCCCCGGTTCAGATCCTGCTCATATTGGGACAGGAACGCTTCAAAAGACACCTGCTGGCTGTGGTCAATATCCACCGCCAGCTGCCGGTAGCCCTGGCCGGGGAACAGTTCCTCAAACACCGTCAGCGGCACCAGATAATAGAAGGTGAAGGATGCCTCCGGGCTGTTGGCTCCCTCCAAATAGGCATTGTCGTGCATCAGGGAGCCCATCACGGTGAACGACTGTCCTTCCAGTTCCAGGGTCTCCCCCGCCGCCAGGCAGGAGACGCCCTCGTTGTAGGCGCCGCCGGCGATCACATAGTCCCCGCTCTCAAAGGCCACCTGATCGAAACTGCCGCTGGTGAAGGGACAGTTTTCCAGCACATAGTCCAGGTACGCCCCGTCCAGCCCCACCACAATGGCCGTGTATTCCCCGGTCTCAGTGAATTGGTCGATCCCCGCCATCCAGTCCGGGAAAGCCGCCTGGGATTCTTTGATGGTCATGGTCTCGTCGTAGGGCTGGTCGTAATAGTCCACCACCCGCTCTCGCAGGGTCTCGTCCGCCACCAAGGATACCTCCCGGCTCTTGAGCGCGCTCACCGAGGTAACCTCTGGCCGGGCGTTCAGTTCCTCCACCATCTCCTCCGTGATGCCCTGGTTCTGCTCGTTGTACCGCTGATAGGAGGTAGCCGCCGAGGCGTCGGCAATGGAATAGTCCCAGGGGGAAAACGCCGACAGGTACAGATCTTCCTGCAGGCTCACATATTGCAGCCGAATGTCCGTGAGCAGCAGCATCGCCGAGAGCAGGATGACCACCGACAGGGCCATACGGCCTTTGCTCCGGCCCAGGGTGCGCAGGGCCAGCCGGGGCAATGTGACCATTCCGTTTTTGGCTCCGCTGCCGTGGGAGGGCTGGGGCGCATTCAGGCGAAGGGTCTGGGCGGGCGTCAGACGGGCCAGCCGCAGGGTGGGCAGCAGATAGGACAGCAGCGTGGTACCCAGGGCACACACGGCCGCCAGGGCGAAGGGCTGCCAGCTCAAAAAGTAGAGGGCCGGGTTCTGCTCCATGCCCACCACTACCCGGGGCGTGATGGCAAGGTTCAGCAGGAATCCAATCAGAAAGCCGGGAATCAGGCCCAGCGCCGTCACAGCGACGCCCTTTTCCAGCAGATACCGCCGCAGCTGCCGGGGCGACAGGCCCAGGGCCTTCAGCCCGGCAAAATAAGCCCGGTCCTGCTCGGCGGTGACCTGCACGATGGCAAAAATCATGAGAAAACCGCACACCAGCACCAGCAGCGCCGGGGCATAGTAGGGACGGGCCTGTTGGTCGGCCAGATCCATCCGGGCGTCGTTGTAGGCGAGGTTCGTGGTAAATAGCAGCTCCGGCAGGCCCTGATCGGTCAAAATCTGAGCAGCCTGGATCTCCAGGTCACGGGGCTGGTGCAGGGTGACGCCCAGGGTGAGGCCCGCGGCGTTCTCGCTGTCATAATCCGGCACCAGCGTCCGAGCGGTTTCCGCTGTGATCCAGGCACAGGCTTCGGTGAAGTTGGTGGGACTGGCCCACCAGCCGCACAAGGTAAATTCGTCCGTATGGGTCTGTCCCCCGGTATCCGTCCATTGCAGCGTCACCGGCGCACCGATCTCCTTCAGAATACCCAGCGACCCCATTGTAAACTCATCCAGGGCGATCTCGCCGGGTTGTTCCGGCAGACGGCCGGTGGTGGGGACGGACAGGACGGTTTCGGCATAGTCCCGGTCTGTCACCGCCAGCTTTACCAGTCGCTGGCCCATCATCGGGTCGGAGAGGGTGCCGATGGTACTCAATCGGACGGCGCTTTTGATGTTGGGATGCTGGGCGAGCAAATCGGCCTGATGGTCCGTCAGGCCACTGTAGAGAATATGGCTGGTAGAGCCGTAGGTGTACTGGTAGTTGAGCAGAAACGCGTCCTCCACCGCCCCGCCCAGCAGGAACACAAAGGCGTACAGGCCGGTGACCAGCGCCACCGCCAGAGCTAACACTGCATTTTTGACCCGGTGAAAACGGAAATCCCGCCGCACCAGCGTCCAGCAGACTTTCAGATTGTTGTTTGCGAGCATGGCCGAACCTCCTTACACGCGGATACGCCCGTCCTCGATACGGACGACCCGGTCGGCCATCTGGGATAGTTCCAGGTTATGGGTAATCATCACCAGGGTCTGGCGGTAGGTCTCCACCGACAGCTTCAGCAGGCCCAGCACATTCTGGCCGGTTTTGCTGTCCAGGTTGCCGGTGGGTTCGTCGGCCAGCAGGATGGCGGGCTTGGCGATCAGTGCGCGGGCGATGGCCACCCGCTGCTGGCCTCCGCCGGAGAGTTCGCCCGGATAGGCATTCAGTCGCTCTTTGAGGTGCAGCAGCTCTACGATCTCGTCAAAGAATGCCGGGTCCGGGGTGCTGCCCGCTAAGCTCAGGGGGAATAAGATATTCTCCTTGACCGTCAAAGTGGGCACCAGATTGAAATTCTGATATACAAAACCCACCTTGCTGCGGCGGAACACCGCCAGTTCCTTTTCCTTCAGCCCCCGCAGGTTCACACCGTCCACAATGACCTCCCCCTCGTCCGGGGTGTCCATGCCGCCAATCATGTTCAGCAGGGTAGTCTTGCCGGATCCGGAGGCGCCGATGATGGCGGTGAATTTGCCCTTTTCAATCTCCAGATCAATGCCGTCCAGGGCTTTGACCTGATTTTCTCCTTTACCAAAATACTTTTTCAGGTTATGTACCGTTACGATGTTCATATCATTTCCTCGTTTCCCTTAAAACCGGACTGTAAAGTTATATGAAAGTTGAAGACCCGTCAGCCCTTCTGGTACAATGGTTTTACCACAAACACAATGTACTCCCAGAAAGGAGACGAGTCTTCATGGCAAAATT
>JABLTT010079435.1_pt1 | contig 12523 bp, 8 predicted proteins | sample 7160061 | NCBI WGS metagenome assembly JABLTT01 (sample SAMN14651232, study PRJNA627086) | human gut metagenome | isolation source: feces | host: Homo sapiens | reverse complement strand
CGGCGTGACCTCGCGCACAAACGGGATGCGCTTTGCGTTGGAATCCGCGCGGGGGTTTGCATCGTACAGGCCGTCGATGTCGGTCAGGATGACCAGCAGGTCCGCGTCGGTCAATTTGGCCACAATCGCGGAGAGCGTATCGTTGTCGCCGATCTGCATTCCGACCAGCTCGTCTACGGCGACGGTATCGTTCTCGTTGACCACCGGGATGATGTTCATCCCGATCAGCTCCTGGAACGTGTTGATGACGTTCTGTTTACTGTGCGGGCTGGACACAACATCCCCGGTCAACAACACCTGCGCCACCGTGCAATTGTACTCGCCAAAGAATTTGTCGTACATGAACATCAGCTCACACTGCCCAACGGCTGCAAGCGCCTGCTTTTTCTCCGTCTCCTGCGGCCGTTCTGTCAGCCCTAATTTGCCCACGCCCACGCCGATCGCGCCGGAGGTCACCAGAATGATCTCCCGGCCGGAATTTTGCAGATCGCTGAGCACCTTGCACAGGGATTCCATCCGCCGCAAATTGATCTTGCCGTTTTCATAGGTCAAGGTGGAGGTGCCCACCTTGACCACAACCCGCTTTGCCTGTGTGATTGCCGACATATTGTATATCCTCTTTTCCCTCAAGTTTTCCATGTTCTTGGATGGCATACGCCCGCCGCGCATAGGTCCAGCTGCCAAGGGGGCCCTCCCTTTGGTAGGGAACCTGCGTTGCCAGCGAATGTCATTTACACCCATTATAGCATGTCTGGCGCACAGAATAAAGCCGGATTTCGACACGGAATGCATTCGCGATGGATTCCTTTTGCAGGGCAGCCCTATCTTATGGCCATACCGCCCACCGGTGCAGATTTTTATAAAACGGGCCGGCTGCGACAACAACAGCCGGCCCGCTTCCCATGCGGTTTCTTCTTTTGCGCGTGCGAAACCCCAAAAGGCAATCCCCTGTTTTGCCGCGCCCTGCCAAACGCCTTACGGCTTTTCCACATCCAGCAACTGCGACGTACAATGCGGGCAGCGGGTCGCGTCGATTGCAATTTCCGTCTTGCAATACGGGCACTTCTTCGTCGTTGCCGCGGCGGGCGCCTCCTCTTTTTTATGGGCCAAGGAGGCCAACTTGTTCATTCCCTTGAGCAGGCAGAACAGTACAAACGCCATAACCAGGAAATTCACCACAGCGGTGAGGAAGCTGGACGCGAAGCTTGCAACGTCCTGCAAGGTGTATGTCGCGCCGCCCGTGACCAGGTTCAAAATCGGGTTGATAAAATTATCCGTCAGGGAGGTGACGATCCCGGAAAACGCACTGCCGATGATTACGCCGACCGCCATGTCCATCACGTTTCCGCGAAGCGCAAAGGTCTTAAACTCCTGCATAAATTTTTTCATAGCTCCTGATTCCCTTCTTTTGGATTTCCTCCACTATAACACAGGAAGGCTGTCTGGGAAAGGGGATCGCGCGGATTTTGTCGAAAGGTAGCAAGATTGTAACCGGTTGCAGGCCGCCCGGCGAAAAAAAGAAGGGCCTTCCCACGCCGTGTGGCCTGCTCGTGGCAGCCAAGGGCCTTCCTTTAAAATACCTTTAAGAAACATAAAAAATCAGGGGCAGACTGTAAATCTGCCCCTGATTTTGCTTGCTTCATGGACTCACGGGAACAACGCCCGGAAAAGTCATTCAAACGAAATGGAAGATTCTGTTCCATTCACACGGCCGGAACCGGTGGAATGAACCGGCCAGCCTACAGAGCCAACTTTCCCACCAACAAGCAGACGCTTTGCATATGCATCCGGATCATCCTCAATTTCTGCTTCTGTGACAAATACGGTTACATCAAGATCGGTAACAGTGCAATTCGTGATGGGTTCGCTTCCTGAACCTTCATAGCCAACAATGCCGCCCACTTGCTGTGAAGGAATCCCTTCTTTACCACCTTTGACAGAACCGCCTATAACATGACAATTATCAATCGTCGCACTTCCAGTGGTAATATAGCCAGCAATCACTCCCACTCTTGCAAGCGTAGAGTTTGTTGATCCATTCATACGGCCCCACACGTCGGGTTCCTCAACCTTCAGATTGCGAATGACACCGGCATCCTCATGACCGGTCTGCCCCTTGACCCAGCCGAACAATCCGGTCTGCACATTCGTAGGATTATGAATCGTCAATCCGGTAATGGTAAAGCCTTGCCCATCCAGGTTTCCAAAGAATTCATCGCATTGTGAATAACCAGATTTCCATCCCAAGGGCATCCAGCCGATCCCTCCGTCTTCTCCTTTCCAACCCAGCGTATCCCACGATTCGCCATAGTATCCCGTTAGATCAATGTCGCGGCCGATCTTAAAGTAATAGAATTCTGTGGGGCCGCCCAAATACTTGCGCACATTGTCCAACTGGCGGGCGTTCATAATCAAAAACGGATTTTCTTTTGTACCGTCGCCGCTGTCAAAGTCCTTGCTGGTGTCGTCCACATATGCGTCTTTCTCCGCTGTGAAGGATGCCGCTGTGTCCTCGCCCTGATACGTGACGGTCCCATCCTCCGCCAGGGTGATGGTATAGGTCTCGTCCATATTGGCCGGACGGTATCCGGTGCCCTCCAGCTCGCTGGCAAGCGGTTTCAGGTCGACTGAACCCGGGACGGCTTCAATTGCACGGTCGACTTCTTTTACCAAGGCGCGCGTACCGTCCACCGTTTGATAATAGACCTTAACCGTCGCCTGAACCTTGTCCTGGGTTTCGCCGCCTTCCTGACCGCCCTGCTCGCCGCCTTCTCCTTCCGAAGAATCGCCCCAATCGGGCAGCGGCGCCATGCCCGCGTCCTCGTCCACCTGGCCGGCATTGACATACAGGGCTGCATGGAAATGCTGCCCCTGGCTCTCATTGCCAACGGTCTCCGGCAGCCATGCCGCTACAATGTAAGAATCCTTTTCCCCTGCTTTGAGGATTTCCGGCACTTCATAGTCCGAAGGCTTGCCGTCCTTCCACAGGGTCACGGTTCCATCGATGTCCCCGTCCCCAGCGCCGTTGTCAATCGGCTGAAGCACGTAGCCGTCCGCCGTTTCTGCCACCCGGTATAACTGGATATGCAGTAGATCGCGCAGCCCGTTTTCACAGGCAATTTTGGGCTCGTTCTCATCCACCTGGACGCCGCCCGTGCCGTTGTCCACAAGGTTCGGGATCGTATCCCCATATGGGAGGTCGGGGTCATTCCCCTTTTTCTGCTCCCGGACAGCCAAGGTCACCCGCATGGGCAGCGAACCCTGATTTTCCACATTCACCTGGAAAAAATACAGCGGTATGCCGTCAAAGCCATCCTGATTCTTATTTGTAATTACGCCATTTTCATCCATTTGGAACTCGTCGCGAAACTGTGCAATGGTCAGTGGGCGAAGGTTGGTAAAATTCAGCGGGACGGTCCCTTCCGGGTGTTCCGCCGACAAACCCACGTCCAACACGCCGGCTTGAAAATTCGAACCGACCCGTTCGGCATCCATATACCAAGCAAAGGTGGTCCCTCCCAACAGCGTCAACACAAGCAAAAACGAGACAATCGATAAAACGAGATGCCTTTTTGTCTTGTCCATCCTCTCACGCTCCTTCTGCAACTGCCGCCCTCAACCTAAACGGAGGACGGTATAACTCATGTTTATTATACGCCATTTCCCCCATCTGTTACAAGTATTTATCCGAAGAAAAAGCAAAGGATTTCCAAAAATTTTGTACGGCTTGGCTATCTTTTGGTAAAACATCGATATCCAGGGCCATCAACCGCCGTCCCGATTGGGGAACGGGCCTTGCATACAACCGCCCTTTGCCCGGGAAAGAATCCCCAAAGGGTGCAAAAAGGCCGCCCCGGGAAGCTCCCAGGGCAGCCAGTTCCTGCCTTCTTATTTATTGGGCTTCTTATTGGTATTGGCGATAAACCCGTTGCTGGCGCGCGGGCGGTCGTCTCTGCGGCGGAAATGCCCTCCGTCGCGGCGCTCCGGGCGGCGCGGGGAATCCGAGATCGTGTTCTCCGGCACCAGGCCCTCCACCTCGATCAGCGCATCGCGTCGGGAGAGGTTCAAACGGCCCTTGTCGTCGATCTCCAGCACCTTGACCATGACCTCGTCGCCCACGTTGACGACGTCCGTCACCTTCTCGGTGCGCTTCACATCCAGGCGGGAGATGTGCACAAGGCCCTCCTTGCCGGGGGCGATCTCTACAAACGCGCCGAAGTCCATAATGCGCGTGACCTTGCCGTTGTAAATGGCGCCCGGCTCCGGATCGTTGACAATGGTGTCCACGATCGTCAGTGCGCGCTGGCAATTGTCCTTATCGAGGCCGGAAATAAACACATGGCCGTCCTCTTCCACATCCATCTTGACGTCGCACTCGGCGCAGATCTTCTGGATGACCTTGCCGCCGGAACCGATGACCTCGCGGATCTTGTCCACCGGGATCACAGTGCTCATCATCTTCGGCGCATACTTGGAGAGCTCCTTGCGCGGCTCCGGAATGCACTTGAGGATGATCTCATCGATGATGTAGTTGCGGGCCTTGTGGGTCTTTTCCAGCGCTTCCTTGACCATCTCCGGGGTCAGGCCGCTGATCTTGAGGTCCATCTGGATGGCGGTGATGCCCTCCTTGGTGCCCGCGACCTTGAAGTCCATGTCGCCGAAGAAGTCCTCCACGCCCTGGATGTCCACCATGGTCATCCAGCGCTCGCCCTCTGTGATGAGGCCGCAGGAGATGCCGGCCACCGGCGCCTTGATCGGCACGCCGGCCGCCATCAGCGCCAGGGTGGAACCGCAGATGGACGCCTGGGAGGTGGAACCGTTTGAGGAAAGCACCTCGGAGACCAGGCGGTATGCATACGGGAATTCCTCCACCGACGGGATCACTGGCACCAGTGCGCGCTCTGCCAATGCGCCGTGACCGATTTCACGGCGGCCCGGGCCGCGGCTGGGCTTCGTCTCACCGACGGAGTAGGACGGGAAATTGTACTGGTGGATATAGCGCTTGAACTCCTCCTCGTCGATGCCGTCCAGCATCTGCTGGTCGCTGACCGGCCCGAGGGTCGCTACAGTGAGCACCTGCGTCTGGCCGCGGGTGAACATGCCGGAACCGTGCACGCGCGGGAGCAGGTCGATCTCTGCCGCAAGCGGACGCATCTGGTCCATCTGACGGCCGTCCACGCGCTTCTGCTCGTCCAGCAGCCAGCGGCGGACAATGTATTTCTGGGTGCGGTACATGCATTCCTCGATCTTGGCCTCCTGCTCGGGGTAGATCGGGTCGAACTTCTCATGCACCTTCTCATAGATCGGCTTGAGGCGTTCGTCGCGGACGTTCTTGTCGTCCGTATCGAGGGCGTACTTCACGTCCTCCATAGCAAACTCTTTGATGGCATTGAGCATCTCTTCGTCCGGCTCGTTGCTCGGATAGCTGAACTTCTCCTTGCCGATCTCCTTCTGGATGCCCTTGATGAACTCGATGATCTTCTGGTTGGCCTCGTGGCCCGCCATGATGCCGTTGTACATCTCCTCGTCGGTGACGATCTTTGCGCCCGCCTCGATCATGGCGATGCGCTCGTCCGTGGACGCGACGGTGACGGCCATACGGCTCTTTTCACGCTGCTCCGAGGTCGGGTTGATGATATATTCGCCGTCGATCAGGCCGACGGATACGCCGGAGATCGGGCCGTTCCACGGGATGTCGGAGATGGTCAGCGCGATGGAGGTGCCGACCATGGCGGCGATCTCGGGCAGGCAATCGTGGTCCACGCTCATCACGGTGCAGACGACGGAGACGTCGTTGCGCATGTCCTTCGGGAACAGCGGGCGGATCGGGCGGTCGATCACGCGGGACGTCAAAATCGCTTTATCGCTCGGGCGGCCCTCCCTCTTGAGGAAGGAACCGGGGATCTTGCCCACCGCATAGAGCTTCTCTTCAAAGTCCACGGAAAGCGGGAAGAAATCCACGCCCTCGCGCGGCTTCGCGGAAGCGGTCACCGCGACATGCACCACGGTGTCGCCGTAGCGGACCAGGCATTCGCCGTTTGCGAGCTGCGCCATCTTGCCGGTTTCAATCACCAGCGGACGTCCGGCAAAATCCGTTTCAAACGTTCTGAAATTTTCAAACATCTTGTCTCCTCCTAGAATCAGAAATGCATGGTTCTCTCATCTTGCCCCGGAAAGCCCACCGGCAACCGGCAAAAATGGCCGTCCGGCCCTTTCCAAGGGCGTCTGTCAATCTGTCCATTGGGTTGCAACCCCTTCGGGAGGAAACAGGTTTAGCAATGAAACCAGCCCCGCGCCGGGCGCGGCGTTCGTTTCACGGCTAAGGCCTGCACTTCCCATCGGGATCGGGCAAACAGGCGGCAACCGGCGCTTGACGCGGCGGCGCCTCCCTCTGCCTGAACGCGCAGAAGGGCAGACGGCAAAATGCCGCCTGCCCCAGCCAATGTTTTCTTATTTACGGATGCCGAGCTTGGCAATGATCGTACGATAGCGCTCGATGTCCACACGCATGAGGTAGTTGAGCAGGTTTCTTCTCTGGCCAACCATCTTCAGCAGGCCGCGGCGGGAGTGATGGTCCTTCTGATGGGTCTTCAAATGCGCCGTCAGATCGTTGATTCTCTTGGTGAGGACTGCGATCTGGACTTCCGGGGAACCGGTGTCGCCCTCGTGCATCGCATATTCCTGGATAATGGCTGTCTTTTCTTCTTTCAGCATGTGCTTTTCCACCTTTTCTAAAATTTGGGAGCAAACCCCTTTTCTATGCGCCCATATTCACAGTAGCAGGCCGGTGTCTGCCCGACCGGGCTTACCCCTGCAACCGGGAATAGGGTAGCCTCGCACGCCCCATATTTCCGGGGCAAAACTACAGGTATTATACCACGGGCATTTCCTTTTGTAAATATGCGGAAATGATCTTTTTTGCCGTCTCCGCGTTTTGCAGGATGTTGTTCTGAAGCTCTTCGATCCCGCTGAATTTCTTCTCCGGGCGAATGAAATCGATCAGGTCCACGCGGATATTTTCCCCGTACAGCTCCTCGCCGTGGTATTCGGGGATCCAGGTCTCGCTCAGCGGCGCGTCCGCGCCGACGGTCGGCTTCACGCCGACGTTTGTGACGCCGTAATAATCGCCGTCGTTCAGGCTGACCAGGGAGGCGTATACGCCGAAGCGCGGCAGCACAAAGCCCTCGGTGAAGACCTGGTTGATGGTCGGGGTGCCCATGGTGCGGCCCAGCTGCCGGCCGCGCACAATCTCGAAGTCGTAGCCGAACGGCCGCCCCAGCAGCCGCTCCGCAGCCGCCACATCCCCCTGCTGCACCAGCGCGCGGATGCGGGTCGAGCTCACAGTCTCGCCGTCCACCTCCACCGCGGGCACGATTTCACAGCCGATGCCGCGCTCCTCGCAGAGCGCCTGGAGCGTCTCCGGCGTGCCCGCGCCCTTGTAGCCAAAAGTGAAGTTAAACCCGCAGCAGACCTTCCAGGCGTGGCAGACCCGCACCAGGACTTCGTCCACAAACTGCTCCGGGCTCATGGTCCGGATCGCCGCGAAGCGCAGGGAATACACCTGCTGCACGCCCATCTGCTCTAACAGGTGGAGCTTCTGGCGTTTGGTGACCAGCTGCCCGCCGGATTTCCCGCCCAGCTCCTCGAGCGGGTCCGCAAAGGTCAGCACGGACGGCGTCAGGCCCGGCGCACACGCCGCGCGGATCACACGCCGGTGCCCCAGATGCAGGCCGTCAAAGCAGCCGAGAGCGACCGCGGCCCGCGGCGCGCCCGGAGTCAAATCATGGTATACGTTCATAGATGGTTCCTTTATCTCCCTGCCCGTCCGCCGGCAGCCTGAAAGGGCTCCCAGCCCGCCCCTGCGGGGGCCGGCCTCCCTTGCGCCGCCGTCAGACGAATAGCTTCAAAATTTTTAATTCGTTTGCACCGCGGTCCACGGTCCCCAGCCCCAGGAAGGTTCCCTCGGGGCCGTACACCCGCAGCCGCAGCCCGTCCGCCGCATTCTGTTTAGCGAGCGCCGTACGCCCCAGGTCGAGGCTTCCGCCGTTGCGGAACCGGACCGCCTGTGCCGCCGACACGCGCAGCGCGGGCCGCTCGGAAAACAGCCGGTCCACCGGGAGCACGCGCGATTCCAGCTTCCCCTCTTCCGCCAAAGCGCGCGCACCGTCGAGGGGGACGGCGTCCTCCAATGAGAATCCGCACGCCGACGTCCGCCGCAGCGCGGTCATCACGCCGTATGTGCCGAGCGCAGCGGCAATGTCCGCGCACAGGGTGCGGATATAGGTCCCTTTGGAACAGCGCACCTCCAGCGCGCCGGTCTGGGAGGCTTCGTCAAAGCGGATGCATTCCAGCGTTTCAATCGTGACCGGGCGTTTTTCCCGCTCCACCGTGATCCCCTGGCGCGCGAGTTCATACAACCGCTTGCCATCCTTGCGCACAGCGGAGTACATCGGCGGCTCCTGGAGGATATTTCCACGGAAATGCGGGAGCGCCGCCAGCAGCGCGTCCTTTGTCACGCGCACATCGCTGCGCGCGAGCACCTCCCCGGTGGAGTCCTGGGTATCCGTGGCGTAGCCGAAGGCGAATTCCGCGCGGTATTCCTTGCTGGTGTCCTCCAACAGGGACGCCGCCCGGGTCGCCTTCCCCAGCAGGATGGGCAAGACGCCCGTCGCCATGGGGTCCAGTGTCCCCGTGTGCCCGGTCTTTTCGCGCCCGGCGAGGCGCCGCACCACGGCGACCACATCGAAGGAGGTGTAATCCGCCGGTTTGTCCACCACCAGGACGCCGTTCACCGGCCGTCCTCCTTCTGCTGTTCCAGATACGCGCCGATTGCGGCGACGATCCGCTCGGTCGCCGCTTCCTTTGGCCCCGGAAGCGTACAGCCCGCCGCGCACGCATGGCCGCCGCCGTCGAACAGCGCGCAGATCTGCGCCGCGTTCACCGGCTCCTGTGTGCGCAGGGAGACCTTGTATTCCCCGCTTTTCTTTTCGCGCAGGGTGACGCCGACCAGCACCCCTTCGATCTGGCGCGGGATGGCCGCCAGCCCCTCCAAATCGTCCTCGCAGGCGCCCGATTCCGCAATCATATCGCGCAGGATGTATACGACGGCGCACCGGTCGTCCAGGTAGAAGTTCATGGAGTCCAAAACCCGGCGCTCCATCTCCAGCCGGGCGCGGGTCTTGGTATCGAACATCTCGCGGTTGATGGCGGCCGCGTCGATGCCGGTCTCCATCATGCACGCGGCGATGCGGTACGTGCGCGGCGTCGCGTTCGTATATTTAAAGCATCCGGTATCCGTGGTGATGCCGGTATAGATGGCCTGGGCGATCTCCGGCGTGATCTTCGCACCCAATTTGGTGATGAGCGCATAGATGATCTCCGTGGTCGCGGCGGCCGTGCTGTCCACATACGTATATTTTGCAAAGGTGCGGTTGCCCGCGTGGTGGTCGATGCAGAGGTCCACGCGGCCCTCGTATTCCTCGCGGATGGGTTCGCCCAGCAGGTCGATGTCCGCGACGTCCACCGCCACAACCGTCTTTGGCTCAAATTCCTGTTTCTTCACGCCGCGGAACATAAAGGCGTACTTTGCGCTGACCGCATGGCGGCAGCGCGTTTTGGCGCGTTTGCCCATGCTTTGCAGCGCCATACAAAGCGCGGCGGCCGAACCAAACGTATCCCCATCCGGGAATTGATGGCTCAAAATGACGATGTCGTCCGCACGGCGCAGATACTCCGCCGCGTCATCCAGGCTGATCATCGTTTGCTACACTCCCCTTTCGGTCTCCGGAATGTCTTCTCCGTCTGTTTTCAAAATTCTTCCCGTTCTTGCCCGCAGGCAGCCGCCGGGGATCCCTTCCGGCCTGGGGTTGTCCGCCCGGCTTGTTTGGCCCCGGCCCCCCAAAGCAAAAAGCGTGTGGAACGCCTGAAGCGGGGACGTGCCGGGGATTCCTGCGAATCCCCGCCGGGAAATCCCAAAGGGATTCCCGGGCGCGGTCCCTTCGGACCGCGCGCACGTCCCCGCCGCCCCGCGTTCCCCCGGGGCTCCCCCGGCGGTTGGTTAGGGTTCTTCCTCCTGTCCGTCCTCCTTGGGAAGCGGCAGGTCGTTTAAAATTTTCGAAATGTTTGCGCTGTATTCGATGGAGTCCGTCGCCTTAAAGTGCATCTCCGGCACATGGCGCAGGCGCAGCCGCTGGCCCAGCTCCCGGCGGATATAGCCGGAGGCGGACTTCAAGCCCTGTGTCGCCTGCTTTGCGTGCTCCATGCCTTCCATCGCGCTGATATAGACGGTGCAGTACGAGAGGTCGCTCGACACATCCACGCGCACAATACTGATTAATCCCTGCACGCGCGGGTCCTTGAGCTCCCGGAAAATCGCGGTGAGCTCCCGGCGGATGTCCTCCGTCGTCCGTCCCATTCTATGGCTTGGCATCTTGTTTCACCTCCGCGGCCGCAGCGCGCCAGCGCGCCCCGGGCCGTCCCGGACAGCCGGCAAAACCGGTCAGTCCTCTTTGTATTCTTCCATCGTGAAGGCTTCCAATACGTCGCCCTCTTTGACGTCGTTGAATTTTTCCAGCGTCATGCCGAAATCGTAGCCGTCGGCGACTTCCTTCACGTCGTCCTTGAAGCGCTTCAGGGACGAAACTTTGTCCTCCGCGATCACGATACCGTCGCGCACCACGCGGATGTCCGCCGTGCGGGTGATCTTGCCGCTGGTGACATGGCCGCCGATGACCGTGCCGACATTCGAGATCTTATAGACCTGGCGGCACTCGCCGCGGCCCAGCTGGACCTCACGGAACTTCGGCGCCAGCATGCCCTTCATGGCGGATTCCATTTCCTCGATGCAATCGTAAATGATGCGGTAGAGGCGCATATCCACGCCGCTGCGCTTTGCATTGTCCTCCGCCACCGGGTCGGGACGCACATTGAAGCCGACAATGATGGCGTTCGATGCATTCGCGAGCATGACGTCGGACTCGTTGATCGCGCCCACGCCGCCGTGGATGACCTTGACGCGCACCTCGTCGTTGGAGAGCTTCTCCAGGGACTGGCGCACCGCTTCCACAGAGCCCTGCACATCGGCCTTGACAATGATCTGCAGTTCCTTCATCTCGCCCTGCTGCATCTGGTCGAAGAGGTTATCCAGCGTGACCTTGGTCTGTGAGTTGAACATGGCTTCCTTCTGCTCGTTGCGGCGCTGTTCAACCAGCTCGCGCGCCAGACGCTCGTCGGAGACGGCGTTCATGATGTCGCCGCCCGCGGGCACGTCGTCCAGGCCGGTGATCTCCACCGGGACGGACGGGCCGGCCGACTGGATGCGCTTGCCGTTTTCATCCGTCATCGCGCGCACACGGCCGACCGCCGTGCCTGCGACGATGATGTCGCCCGTATGCAGGGTGCCGTTCTGCACCAAAACGGTGGCGATTGGGCCGCGGCCCTTGTCCAGGCGCGCTTCCACCACCGTGCCCTTGGCGGCGCGGTCCGGGTTGGCCTTGAGTTCCTTCAAATCGGCCACCAATGTAATCATCTCCAGAAGGTCGTCGATGCCTTCCTTCTTCTTCGCGGAGACGCGGATGCAGGGCGTATCGCCGCCCCACTCCTCTGGCACCAGCTCATATTCCGTGAGCTGCTGGAGCACATGATCCGGGTTTGCACCCGGTTTATCCATTTTATTGATCGCCACAATGATCGAGACGTTCGCTGCCTTTGCGTGGTGGATCGCTTCGACCGTCTGCGGCATGATGCCGTCGTCCGCAGCCACCACCAGCACAGCGATGTCCGTCACCTGTGCGCCGCGGGCGCGCATGGTCGTAAACGCCTCATGGCCCGGGGTGTCGAGGAAGGTGATGTCGCGGTCGCCGATCTTGACGCGATAGGCGCCGATGTGCTGCGTGATACCGCCCGCCTCGGTGTCCGTCACATGCGCGTGGCGGATCGCATCCAGCAGGGAGGTCTTGCCGTGGTCGACGTGGCCCATGACCACCACGACCGGTGCGCGCGGCACCAGGTTCGCCTCGTCGTCCTCGCTGTCGTCGATGATGCGCTCTTCGATCGTGACGACGACCTCCTTCTCCACCTTCGCATGGAATTCCATGGCGATCAGGGAGGCGGTGTCGAAATCGATGGTGTCGTTCACGGTTGCGAACACGCCGTTGGCCATCAGCTTCTTGATGACTTCGGCGGCCGTCGCCTTCAGGCGGAGCGCCAGCTCGTTGACCGTGATCTCCTCCGGGATTGTGACGGTGATCGGCTTCGCCTTGCGCTCCATCGCGATGCGGCGCAGGCGCTCCGCCTCGGTCTCCCGGCGGGCGTTGCGCGGCTTGCCGCGGTACTGGCTGCTGCGCTGCGTGATCTTCTGCTTCTGCACGATGTTCTCCGTCCGGACCTTCTCGGAGGCCAGGCGGTCGTACTTCTCGTTGTATTTATCCAGCTCCACATGGGAGGCGCGGGTATCGACCAGGCGGCCCTCTCCGCGCTTGACGTTGGTGGTGTTCGGCGCGCCGGTCTGCATCGGGCGGGGCGG
>JABLTT010072768.1_pt1 | contig 12560 bp, 20 predicted proteins | sample 7160061 | NCBI WGS metagenome assembly JABLTT01 (sample SAMN14651232, study PRJNA627086) | human gut metagenome | isolation source: feces | host: Homo sapiens | reverse complement strand
CGGCCAGCTTATTTTCGTAAGCATCTACAAGCCCGTACTTTCTGTACTTCTGTATATAGCCATCTGACCTCTGATTAGCCTCCGGCGTTATAATATTGCTCGCGGTATGCTTCCAATATTTCAAAACGGCCGGCTTATGAATTATCATGAAGTTGATGTCTTTCCCTGCTGATGCCTTAACATATCCACCTATAGTCTCATCTGCACCGGAATCCCCTGTATGATCCTTACCGTCATAAAGGTCTATTGCTGTATAGAATCTACTCTGAGGCACCTTTATAACTTTTGAAAATCCGTCAAGCAGTTCTCTGGATTTAGTCGTATCCATAGCCTTTATTGACGATAGATTCGTAGGCGTGATATAAAGCAGCCTGTTTTCCTGCGGCACCTCATCTTCGTCCATTTCGTCAATACCGGCTTTTATAGCAGCCATTACTGCTGCGCCGTCTGATAGTGTTGCCGCCGTTGTCACTTTCGATATTCCGGTTATTCCTGCAAGAGTAGCAAAAGTAAAGGCATCATCTTCAGGCACTACCTTAGTTCTTACAAACTCGGCAGAAAGTCTGCCAAAGGCCAATTTTATAGATTCCTCATCATCCTGTGAATCCACCTCAAACAATCTGCCTCTGTCGTAGTTAAACTTTACTGTCTCCCATTCAAGAGAAACATCGCCCTTTGTGTACCCATCATTTCTGCTATAGTCGGCAAGTCCGCTCATAGAAAGCTTAGGTATTAAAATCTCATTAGCATTCGCTCCCTGTTTAGCTGTAGATGAATCGCTTAAAAGGTCGGATGTGAGCGATGCATTCTCATAAACCTCATCAAGTAAACTGATATAATCTTTTGCAAGTGTTATACTGTTTGGCATTTTTTATTTTCCTTTCTCTTATTTTTCTTCTGCGACAGAAAGACCCATAGCAGCCCTTAACGCCGCTGTACCCGAATCCTCTCCGCCGCCTCCTCCTGTTGGACCTGTTGGATTTTGTATCGGCTCTTTACTTCCGAACATATAGTCATTGTCTTTCTTAACTGTCTCGATAGCTGCGGCGATATCTTCCTTCTGATTTTTGCTGGTTTTAAGTGCTTCTGTGTCAAGCAGTGCAAAAATAGCTTTTTCATTCCTGCCTCCAGCGGTTTTAATTGCTTCTTTTACAGAATCATTAAAGGTACGTTCCGCTTCCTTTGCGGCGTACTCATCATCTTTGGCTTTGATATCCGCCTGCAGTTTCTCAATGGTAGCTTGCATTTCTTCTGGCTTAACATCCTTAAACTTATCAAGCTCAGCAGTTGCAGTATCAAGCTGCTCCTTGTACTTGTCTCTGTCAGCTTCGGCCGCTATCAAATTTTGTTTTTCTGCTTCAATGTCCTTACCGTTCTCAGCCATCACCTTGTCGATAACTTCCTTTTCAAGTCCCAGTTCTTCTAAAAATTCTCTTTTCATTTAACTTCCTTTCTCGCCTACGATTTTTTACGCCTATTTCTTGGCATGGCGTGCTACACTCATACGCCTGCAGCTCAGCGAATTTTTTGTATAACAAAAGACCAGCCATTTTTGACTGGTCTTGGGTTATCGTATATTTTATAAGCCCGGCGTCACATCTTTTACGCCTTTAGCCGTCCGATATATTTTTTTCATTATTGTATTTTCCTGTAAATATTCAAGACCTTTAAGAGTTATCCTGATATCATCTATTTCCACATTGGTACATCCGTCAATTGTATAGCTTATATTTACTCCCTTAATATAGCCAACGTCAACCATCATCTCCATGTACCTAGCCCATCTCTCTTTTGATACATCTAACGCCTCATGATTTATTTGATTTTCATCAATTTCAGAACAATCCATATATTTTTCAAGTCTTGAAAGTATTTTATATACAGCCTTAAAGTTATCCATTTAATTCCTCCTAATAATAATGCCACTTACACGCTATACATATCCCACGCCAATTTTTCTTTCGCTTATATTTTTCCGGCATACCTCTCTCAATCAATTCTCTATCTGCCACCGCCCTGTTTTCCAGGCAGTCAATATCTTCGATAAAATCATCGATGAGCGGACATAAGACGTGATCATGCCCGTTACTATCAGTATACTTATCTTCCATGCTTTTTTATTACCTCCATAAATCCATTTGTTATATCGTCAAATTCTTCTTTTTTATATGCTGTTCGTATCGTATTTTCCCATCGGTTTACATATACTGCACCTTCGTGGCTATAATAGCGTTCAAACCGCCCCTTCCAAACAGTAGTTGAAAAAGATGCATTTTTTATAAACCGTTTTGCCTCGACAAGTGAAACATCGTGCTCCCGTTCCTTATTAACATGTTTACTGTCAAAACTTAAATTTCCGGTCTTTATTGCCGTAGGATTTACGTGTATTTTCCCCGGTACTTTTGCAGCTTTAAGCTCTTTCTTAATTATATCATCTGTCTGATACTTTTTAAATGCTTTGCCTGTTAAAGCTGTTCTTCCTGTGCCGTCTATGTACACTCTTTCCATTTGAGCTTTAAGGCCCATATTATCGGAAAATGCTTTGTATTCTGCAAGCTGTCCATTGTATCTGGCTTTAGCTGTTATTATATCGTCTTTATCTGCACCACCTATTTCAAGACCTTTTATTTTCTGCCGCTGTGCTCTCATGGAAGTTTCCATCTGCCGCTGTTTCTGTTTTGCCTCGTAAAGGTTATATTTTTTACCTTTAAAGTATTTCTCCTTATTTTCCAGCTTCTCCTGTTCTTTAAGCCATTTATCTGAATACCGCCTTTTAGAAACTCCGGGAATAAACGGATAGTAATCATGATAGCAATTAACGCCCTTTAGTCCATCGGGCTTACCTAATCCGCAAACTGTTGTCAGTTCTTTTTTGCTATATACCCTACCCTGCCATTTTCTATGACTGGGACGTGCTCCGCCATGATAAGAGACTTCAAAATATTCGGTGCCCAGTTTTTCAGCATTCATTTCTGATATCTGCCCTGCAAGCTGCGATGCTCCCGCCATTATAGCTCGCCTTACCGCAACGGCTATTCGGCTGCTTCTGCCGCTCGCATAGTCTATAGTTCTGATTCCACTATTTGAAAGAGTTTCCACGGTCTTTTTTAAAACGGAATTATAATCAAATGCACCTGATGTGATATCAAGCATTGCAGCATCAAGGGTCTTTCTATAAAAGTCTGTAAGTTCAATGAAGGTGTACTGCCCGTTTACTGTTTCCACTATCCCCATTGTCCTAGTTATGTTCTTAAGGCTTTCCTCCGTCTGTCTCTTTACCGCTTCTGTCCATTGTTTTAACTGTTCATTTTCATTATACGGAATAAATTTCCCATTTATCTGCTCGTATATTTTTTTATTGCGTGTATACTCCTGTTCTATGGTTTTATCATAAAGTTCAAACATATCCGGATAAGTGGCTTTTGTGGCTTTTTTTATAGCTTCTTCGATGTCCGCCGATGAATAGCCTAGTTCTACGAGCTTATTTATCTGCCAGTCAGCTGTCGAAGTAATATCATCCGTCTTTTTTATCCGGCGTACAATATCAATTATAATCCTATCTTCAAGCTCATAAAATTGACGTGCTATAGTTTCCGCGTATTTATCCCTATAGTTCATAGCTTATACCATGTTCAACGTATCTAAAACAGGATTGGCGGCCTCCGGTAGATTCTCTTTAGCTGTTTCTATATCCTCTCCATACCATTTAGAGCGGTACTCAGCAAGGCTCATTGCCCCCATAGATACATCCTGCCTATCCTGATTTCTTTCAGCTTCCTCATCAGTTAAAATAGAATCGTTAAAGGTACAAATAAATTCATATGCCTGTGTATACATTGAATTGTAAAAAGCAATGCCTTTAACAAGACCTTCAAGACAATTTTTTAAATTCTCCTGTATGGCCGATACCCTGTTATACTTTCTCTGCTTTGCAGCTCTGATTTCCGTTGCTGTTTTGTCTACGTTCTGTGTATTAGATAAATCTCCGTAAGCCAACCCTACGGCAAACTCTATTTGTCTGTAATAGCTTTCAAGCCCGGCAATAAGATCTTCCTGCCGAAAATCAGGTGAGTACTCTTTGAGCAATTCTCCTGTATTTTGCTCAAGGTTAAGTCCCCTGTAAAGCCTTTTATCAAGTCGCGCAAGGTCTCTCTTTCCGGTTTTCTTGCTGTATCTCAGAGCCTTTTCGTCTACATGTATCGCCCGCTCTCCCGATACAAACTCCCAATCTATACGGGCTCCTTGATAGTCAGCTTTTTTAATACGCTCTACCGCTACCCCGGAATAAATCGATACACCGCAGTAAGAATTGTCAACACGGTTCTTAAGAGGGTTTCTATAATAACCAAAATCCATGTCTGACATGCCCTGATATATAATCTCATCCGGATAGTCTGCCCATTCCGGAATAATAGATAAATCCTTTTGTACTCCTATAGACGATGCCGATGAGCTTTCCCATGCCTTGTTCTGAATGCGCAGCCCCTGCAGTATAAGCGTATGTCTTTCTGTTCTAAACAAATGCTTATATGTTGATATCCTTTTATGCTGTACAAAAATGCAATCCGTTGGCTGTCCCTTATCGTTAAACGCTATCGGAATGAACCTATCTGCTGTAATATATTCAACACCGCCATCAAACATAGGCTTTATGATAAGGGAACCCAGCGCAAGCCCATCTTGCAGGTTTTCGTTAAGGTCCGTAATTGCTTTTTTAAATAAATCATTAAGAACCTCATTATTTACACTTACTTCCATCTCGTTTATAGATATGTCTGCAAACTCCCGACATATTCCAAGCTCTATTCCCAGTGATGGTGCCTCTTTGCTCCACGGAGAATCTCCCCGAAACATTGACTGCCAAAGGTCTATATTATCAATCATAGCCTCTGACAGTTCGACATCTCCACCTACTATTTTCTGAATATCTGTGTAAGTAAACATACTTTTTACTCCGTTCCATATATTTTTAAATACATCAAACATATTTTAGTCCTCAATTAATCTATCTATATCTCGCTCGATTGTATACTCAAATGCATCGAGACTGTCTATATCACTGCTGCCATCATCAAGCCTTATGTCTTCTTTTGCTTTGCTGTCCCATACAGCTTCCTGCATAGCTAAAGACAAAGACTCGCAGTCTTCAGTCATGGCAAAGCGCCCTGCCCCAATCAACCTGACAGTACAGTCAATCCGGTCTTTTATCTTTTTCTTCTTTGCCGGTCTCACGATAATGTGAGGTTTTTTATCCATCAATAAATTAGATACTGTATTTCCAAGAACGCTCTCTGCATTATCATAATAAAGAGTATCTATGCTCCCGTATTTTTTCTCTACTTTATCGACAAAATCAAAAACAAGCCCGTCCAGCACGCTACTGTCTATAGGCTTGTTATAATCTTTCTGCATTAATCTTTCGCTCATAATCGGTCTTACTTTTTCATAGTCACCAATAATGGCCGTGGCTACTAATGAATGCCCTGATTGGTTACCGCCAAAGTCAAGACCCACAATAATTTCTGTTATATCTTCCCTTTCATCCTTGGTAAGTGCCGATATATACCCGTCTGGGTTATCAGCGACTTTTCTGTAAATCGCACCCTCTGCACGTTTCCAAAGCCCCTCAATGAGTCTGTCATAATATACTGTTCCCTCATATTCTTTGCAGAGCTGTTTAATAAACTCCTCACTAAGATACGGATTATCAAACAGTCTGTAGCGTTGCAGGTATATATCCAGTTCTTTATTGTCAATAAACTCTTTAAGCCAGTGGGTCGGATTCTCGGGATTACAGGCACCGTCAAAGCAACTATAAGGCTTATCAAGACGGGACTTAAGCATTTCAAACACTTCTTTATTCCACTTTGCGATTTCATCTCCGTAAGCATATTTGATACTCGCTCCCTGAATCTTTGCGACTTGGCTGATTTTTTCAGCACCAAGGCAATATACATCTTCACCGCATACTCTTGCTATATTCTTGCTGTTTATGGTACCGATGAGCTTATCTGTATATATCTCCCTCATAGGTTGTAACACATTTCGCTCTATAGAGTCTCTGCTTACACCCAGTATTACATTAAGCCCCGGCTTTTCTGCCCTTTCTCTAATCCTAAAAGGAATAACATATGCTATATCTACATATGACTTGCCGGACCTTACTGCTCCTGATTTTATGTTCCATCTGTGATTCGCATTTCTGATATATTCGTTTTGCTTATCCGTCAGCTGCATTGTCTCTCAATCCTTCTAATATCTTGTCGAGCCTATCAAGTGCCTCATCTGTTTCTCTATCTCCTGATACAGCTTCCTTCCTTGCCTTTTTAAGTTCTGTATCAGCCTTCTTATTTTCTATATCTTCTTTTGGTCTATCGTTTTGTCCTGCATACTGTGCTACAAAATATGCAGCCTTTGTGTTCCCGTCCATTGCCTCTTTTATCTGCGCCATGAGCATAGCTGATTCCAGCGTGCTGTCAATTCCCATAGCATCTAAAATAGGCGTTATTTCCGGGTGTTCTATGTCAACGGTAAGAAGCATATTTAAGGTTTTACGAAAGTCTGCTTTTCTTCGCCTTGCTTTACCGCTTGCCTTACCTCCTAATTTTGCTATTTCTCGCCGCTCTTCCGCTGTTCGCTCGTGAAAGCCATGTCCTTTTAAGTTATCATTATTAGCCACACCACCACCTCTCTTTTTGTTTGTTTTGGGTATATAAAAAGAGACGGTGTTTGCCGTCTCAAATATATTTCTATTTTTTTCTTTTATCTTTTAAAATTACTTATTGTTCCATATTTATTATAATAATACTTTAAACATTCGTAAATTTCATCTTTTAACCTATATTGCATTTTAGTTATGAGAAATTCTCCATCTTTTTCTTGAATTTCAGTTTTATTTACAATTTCAAAATTCGTAAATAAGCCGCCTCCATATATTCCTAAATCAAACGATTGATTTTTCACATATGGAATATTGCCATTTTTAACCCATCTTATTAGTATTTCGTACTCTGTTTCATTCAATGAATCCGTAAACTTCTTTATTTCTTCATAAGTTTCCTTTTCCTTTTTCTTATCATATTCTCTCTCATGTTTATTATTTTTAAGTTTTTCGTACCCCCATATAATAAACCGTATTACTAAAAACATTACAAGAAAAACAAATACTAAGAACCCTATCACCCCTAAACGATTGGTGATAAAAAATTTTTCAGGTAATAATAAATACATTACCATTGCCAATACTATTGACAATATAGTCGTAATAAAATATTTTTCTAAAAAAGCCCTTACTATAACTAAAATATCACTTTTCATGGCAAAATTTCTCCCGATAATTATTATCAAAATTTTACCACTATTTATATATATCATCAACCAAAAAACTCCCCCCTCAGGGAGTCTCTTGGGTAAAATTATTATTTTATTAAAGGAGTTTCATTATGAACCTATTCGTTCCTTGGCTATCTCACAATACTGCGGGTCCATTTCAAAACCTATGTAATTTCTATTAGTATTTATACAAGCAACTGCTGTCGTTCCGCTGCCCATGCAATTATCCAAAACCACATCACCCTCATTGGTGTAAGTTTTTATGATATACTCAAACAGTTTTACAGGCTTTTGCGTAGGGTGTAAACCATCTCTTTGGCAGTTAAATTTAAGTATTTGCCTTGGATAGTTTACATAGTGTGTCTTGCTTTCTTTTCCTAAAGTACTAAATTTATAAACCCCGGTTCCTTTTCTGCCTTTATCCTTCATAGGTTTATCTAACCGTATAACACCTTGCGGATTATATGTTGGTGCCTGCCTATAAAATACCACTATGTCCTCAACGCATCTTAAGGGCTGATACTTTGCAAAAGGAAACCCGGTAACTTGATTTTTCACCCAGTACCAGCAATATTTAAACCACTTACGATTACTATTTATCAGCTGCGTTGTAAAAGGCTGTGTCGCCGTCAAAACTATCGCTCCTCTAGGCTTTATAATCCTTTTATATTGTTCCCATAGTAATTCAAATGGAATAACTTGGTCCCATTTGCAATCAGACACACCATATGGCAAATCGCAAAGAATAAGGTCAATACTCTGCGAATCAATGTATCTCATGCCATCAAGACAATCCATGTTATAAATCTTATTTAATTCAACTTTTATCCCTAATCCTATTCCTTTCCAGGCATTACTGCGAAATTCCTGTATAACAGCCACTTTTACTTGATATCATTATAACATGAGTAAAAAGTATCATTCAGTATCATTTTCCCAAAAGTTTTTTAATCGGCGTTTTATTGTTATTACACTATACCCCAACTCCGCCGCTATCTGTTCCTGCGTAAGCCCGTTTATGTACAGTAACCTCAAAATATCTCGCGTTTCCGGGTCAGATACGGAATCAAGCCAACTTTCTAAAAAGGCAATTTCTTTCTGTATCTGCCTGTGCTTTTCATACAGACGCTGCCGAATGTCTACGTAATCAGAGTCACCATACCCTGCCATTGGCTTTGTATGAGGATATCCGGTTCTGTAATCCTTATATGAATCGCAAACCAGCTCTTTTGGAAAACAAATCAAGTCGTTGTATTCAGATTGCAAATGCTCTGCCTCTTTAATCAAAGCTCTTAATCTTTTTAACCGACTCTTTGTCATCCTCGTCCGCCTTTCTGTTTTACATGCTCCTTCTCCATCTCACACAGAAACGCCACATTACAAGCTAAATGCCACAAATGCGGCAAGCCGCTTTCTTCATCTACTCCGGCAGGATTATCGATATACGACAGCAGATGTCTATAGGCAGCATCCCGATACCTTTCCGGCTCAACTGTTTTCCAATTCTCAGGATCCCCGTATTTCTTATTGCCGTATTCCCTCACCCTAGCGATGTCCCGTATAATCTGCGATGGAACCAGTGACAGCTGCGGTTTTCCCGCGTCTGCTTTAGCATTCTGTTCTCCAATCCACCTGCTTTCTTCTCGCATAAACCTCATCCCTTCTGTATCTTCTTAATCCTCACTTTCAGGCTATCAATAAGCGCCTTTTGCGTATCTCTTTTTCCATATGTGCTTTTATAACCGCTATCAATTTCTTTTCGTCTATTATGTTAGCCTCCTTGCTATTTCATATATCACGTTAACCGTTACACTGTTACCTGCCTGCCTATATAGCTGGCTGTCACTATTTACAGCTCTTACTCTTTCAAAATATTCATCAGTAAACCCCTGCAGCCTAAAACATTCTTTAGGCGTTAATTTACGTATTCTATAACCATCAATCAGATTATTGTTTTCCTGCCACGAATTACTTGATAATGTAGGTGATATATCATGTAATCCGCCTTTGTTGTAGCCCCGCGGCTTTTGGTATATTGCAACTCCATGCCTGTCTTGTCCTGTTAGTGTAAACATAGGCTCTTCATTTTCTTTAAATCGTCTTCCGTTCTGCCTCTTTTCTGTTCTGTCGGGCGTTAGAACAGGAATTGCGTATAATCCTGTTTTTGCTCCTTGTCCACCACCTTGGGAAGAAAGTGTAACACTTATCCCTGTTGGGTCATATACTCTGTTGCCTTGACTTCCACCAATTATCTGTCTACATTCATTAATATACGTTCCTTCTGAACAGGCTGTGTAGTTTCTCGTTGTGAGAGTTTTTGATATTTGACAGTCTTCTTTAAAAGTCTTTTTACTGCTGTCTCTGATAGGAAATATTTTTCGGGAACCTGTTCCTCTAAGATGTCCGATAATAAACACTCTTTCCCTGTTCTGGGGCACTCCAAAGTCTTTGCTGTTAAGCACCTGCCATTCGACATCGTACCCCAGTTCATCCATCGTGGATATGATGATTCCGAAAGTTTTTCCGTTTTCATGGTTGAGTAGTCCCTTGACGTTTTCTGCGAAAAGTATACGAGGCTTTCGCTCTTTAGCCAGCCGCATGACTTCAAAAAAGAGAGTCCCTCTTGTATCTTCGAAGCCTCGTCTGTTTCCAGCAATGCTGAAAGCCTGACATGGAAATCCGAAGCAGTAGCAGTCAGCTTCCGGAAGCTCTCCGGGCTCAACTCTTGTAATGTCATCTGCATACCATTCACCTTCTTTCACTTCGTGCATAGCCATATAACTTTTATCAGCGAATTTATCTATTTCACAATGTCCAACACACTCATTTCCTGCCATTTCCATACCTAATCTGAATCCGCCAATCCCCGCAAAGAAATCTATAAATTTCATCTTAAACCTCAATTCGTAAAAATTTAACTCCGTCACGTTTCCTTGCACTGCCTCTTTGTATGTAAATATAAAAATTAGAATTAGGTATTCCATATGCCCTCGCTATCTCTTGACCTACCTCCGATACCATACAAGGAAGCTCATATTTGTCTGCTGTTACTGCCATATATAAAGTCATGCTCCCTTCACCTCCATTTTGATGTCATGCAAATTCTCTTTTATATGTTTTAATTCATCTACTACCTGTCCTATGCTTTCATGAGGAATCATCAAATATCCGTTGTGATTACTCGTTATTAGTACATTATTGCCGTCAACTATGTACTCAAATATCATAGGCTCACCTCTCATGCACCACAGCCCTTGGTTCTGCGCTCTATTTGCTATCTGCTCGGTATTTAGGTTAAGTTTAGGTATTCTTACTAATGCACTCATAAAATCCTCCTAAAATGGAATATCCTCATCTGTTATGGCTGCAAATCCCTCAGGTATTCCGTTGTCCCTGTCGTCATAGTCTGATGATGACTGCTGGTAAGACTGTCCTCCGCCTGACTGCGCAGGTCTTGAACCTCTGTCTCCCCATTCTAAAAATTCTACTCTATCGGCAACTACATCGGTCGTATACACTGTGGCGCCGTCTCTATTGGTGTAGCTTCCTGTCTGTATTCTTCCCTGTACAGCTACCAGCCTGCCTTTAGCAAGATACTTCTCGCAGTTTTCAGCCTGCTTTCCAAAAACCGTGATTTTGGGAAAGTCAGCTTTCTTTTCGCTTCCTTGCTTTACAGGTCTGTCAATAGCAACGGTAAAAGAAGCTACTACCATTTGGCTTTCTAAAATATACCTTACTTCAGGGTCTTTTACCAGTCTCCCGATTAACACCACACTATTCATCTTCTAACCCCTCCTCCTTTTCAAATAACGGACATTCAGTGCAATCTTCCCACCTGGGAAAATCACCGCGCCACTCGCTTTTATCATTACAGCAAATTTCGTTATACATATAACTGCATTCCTCCATATCTGCTATAGTTGTTATTGTACGTCCGTCTTTTTCTTCAATCCATTTACTCATTGTCTGCTCCTATTTCCGCCGCACATGCTGCATATCCGGCTATGTCTATATAATTATCAGGGTTATATTTACCTCCTGCTATTCTCGCTATTTTTAGCAATATCATCATGTGTGCAACGCTTTCAGGGGCCATTTCTATACCTAAATAATCGCCCCATAGATATGCAATCATCTTAAAATTATCCTCTGGCTTTCCATATGTATTTTCCCTGTCTGTCAGCACTGCCTTCCCTGCAGCTTCTAAACACTCTTTTCTATCCATCTTTTTGCCTCCCTACCAGTGCATATCACCAACTCCGAATATTAGCCAATCCGCAGAGATGTTGAACTCTTCGCATATTCTTTTTACATTCTCTGTACCTGTTGGAATCGTCCGCTCTCCAACCCAACGCTTTACTGATCCAAGTGATGCCCCAATTCTTTTAGCAAATTCACCATATGTCATATCATTTTCTTCTATAATTTTTAACAATCTACTTGTCTCGTTCATTTTTTCCTCGCCTTTTCTATCATTTTCTTTATCGGTTCAAACGGCACTCCAAGCATTATTTCGCCATCTTCTATGGACATAGTTTCTCCATATTCATCACTGGTAAATCTAACTGTCACGTTTTTCTTTTCGGGCATATACCCCGTTCTTTTCCCTCCAGCGAATCCTTTAATCGTCTTAATCTCTGTGCTCATTTCTTACCTCCTGACTTTTAATAAATTTATCGCACATGGCTATGACCTGTGTTAGTTCAAATGCAGCATGTCCAGCATAGGCCTTTATCTGATATGCCATCTTGCATGAAGCGTCCTCATCGTTATCTCTTATAGCCTCCCATAAACGGTTACTGCCCATGCGAACCAATTGAGTGGACTCTGCTGCCTCTTCTATTTCCTCTTGCAAAACCGCCCACCCTTCATGGTCACTGTGGAACATCGGGTGTATCTTATTAGCTCTCTCCATTTCCTTTTCTGCCAGTCTGTCTATTTCTATCAATATCTCTTTCATTATTCCACCTCAACAAACTCGCCGTCTTCCAGCATATAGAATGTGTCTTCTTTTATATATTTGCCGTCCACTTTGGCTGTTTTAACCGTCTTTAGGTTATAATAATAGCCATTCCACTCCCATTCTGCTAAAACTATGTAACAGCCTAATGCGCCTTTTGCTTTACTGGCTATTCCTGTTGCTATTGCGATGGATTCTTCCCCTTTCACAGTGGCGACACTTTGGTAGCCTGTATTTGTGGCGACACTTTGGGAACCTGTATTTGTGG
>JABLTT010053560.1_pt1 | contig 12578 bp, 13 predicted proteins | sample 7160061 | NCBI WGS metagenome assembly JABLTT01 (sample SAMN14651232, study PRJNA627086) | human gut metagenome | isolation source: feces | host: Homo sapiens | reverse complement strand
GAAGGAGCGAAAGAACAACAACCACCAGCTATGCTGGTGAGATTAAAATCTTTAGATTAAAGAAAAATTCCTCCAATGGTACAATAATGTAGTTCGTCAGCTGCATTAAGGAAAGAATTGGAGGAATTTTTTATGAATAATAAAGAAAGTTTAGCACACACATCTTGGAATTGCAAATTTCATATAGTATTTGCACCGAAGTATAGGAGAAGGGAAATATATGGAGCATTAATGCGGGATATAGGAAGAATATTAAGAATGCTCTGAGAAAGAAAAGAAATAGAAATAATAGAAGCAGAATGCTGCATAGACCATGTACATATGCTAGTAAAATACCGCCCAAATACAGCGTGTCGCAGATAGTAGGATACCGCAAGGGAAAAGTTCACTAATGATATTCGACAGACATGCAAATTTGAAGTATAAGTATAGGAATAGGCATTTTTGGTGCAGAGGATATTTTGTAGATATAGTAGGGAAAACACAAAGAAAATAGAGGAGTATATAAAAAACCAAATAACAGAAGATATAATAGCAGACAAAATGAATATGAAGGAGTATATAGACCCGTTTACGGGTGAGCCAGTAGGAAAGAAGCAATAAAAAAGCCCCGCATGAGGGGCAGTGAGTAAAAATGATTTCAGCTGGCGAATATAAAAATCAGGCATCTTGAGATGCAGCTGTATCAGCCGCTTCGAGCGGCGAACAAACCGTCGGCTGAGCCGGTGGTTTTATTATGTTTAATTAATTTATTAAAAGAGTTATAATAAAGATCTCCTGTTAATGATTATTTAAAATACTGGAGGCATTATGGTTACGGAAGATAAAAAACAAAAGAAATCCGTTGGTGCGGAAGCGGCCGCTAATGTCTATGGCAACATAAGTAATGCCGCAACCAATTACGGTATAGATAAATTCAGCACACCGCGCGGACATGGTTTTGCCGCCGAACGAGCCAATCATCTGTATGATATTTTGCACGGAAAGGATTCAGTGATTGCCGGAGATAACAATGCAAAAAATGGTGCGGACAGGATTGTGGACGGTGTAAACATTCAGTCTAAATACTGTAAAACAGGTGCTAAATGTATAAAAGAATGCTTTGAAAATGACCGTTTCCGTTATTTTAATGCTGACGGCAGCCCAATGCAGATAGAGGTTCCGCTTGATAAATATGATGATGCCGTTAAAGCAATGGCAGAGCGTATAAAAAAGGGACAGGTACCTGGCGTTACAGACCCGGCCAAAGCTAAAGAAATTGTGCGCAAAGGTAATTTTACCTATGAGCAGGCTAAAAATATTGCTAAAGCCGGTACGGTGGAATCCATTACGTTTGACGCTGCCAATGGTGCTGTTATTGCCGCATACAGCTTTGGCCTTAGTGCCGGGCTGACATTTGCTATATCATTGTGGCGCGGCGAAGATGTTGATGTGGCTTTGGAATCTGCGGCAGCAGCAGGTTTAAAAGTAGGCGGCACGGCATTTTTAACAGCAGTAGTTACAAGCCAGCTGCAAAAATCAGTTTTAAATGGTGCTTTTAAGGCCAGCAGTGATGCTATTGTAAATTTGATGGGTCCAAAAGCATCACAAATGCTGGTTAACGCGCTGCGGGCAGGAAAAAATATTTACGGTGCGGCAGCTATGAAAAGTGCGTCCAAATTGCTGCGTGGCAATGTAGTAACGGTAGCAGCTTCTGTTGTTGTGCTTTCGAGTGTAGATATTATAAATATTTTCCGCGGCAGAATTTCTGCAGCTCAGCTTTTTAAAAATATTACAAATACTACTGCAACGGTTGCAGGCGGTACGGCAGGTTGGGTTGGCGGTGTTTCTGCCGGCGCGGCACTTGGTTCTGTAGTTCCGGTAATAGGTACTGCCGTAGGAGGTTTGGTTGGCGGGCTGATAGGTTCATTTGTCGGCGGTTCAGCCGCTAACAGCGTTTCTTCAGCCGTGCTGGATGAATTTATTGAATACGATGCCAAAGAAATGGTTGAAATTATTGAAGAAGTTTTTAAAGATATGGTAGGCGAATTTCTTATAAGCCAGAAAGAGGCAGAAAAAATTGCCGATATATTAAAAGATACAATTGACGGTGGTTTGCTGAAAGATATGTATGCCAGTGATTACAGGTATAGTTTTGCCCGTGAAATAATGCAGCCGGTGTTTGAACAGGTAACGTCCGAACGTGAAAAAATAATTTTGCCGCAGCAGGAAGAAATGTTTAACGGCATACGTATGCTGCTGGAAAATGTTGATGCTGATAAGGAATAAGGTTATAAAAAACAAAAACGCTTCTGAAGTAAATTCAGAAGCGTAAATTTCATTTTGGTGCCGAAGGCCGGACTCGAACCGGCACGTGGGGTAACCACGCTTGATTTTGAGTCAAGTGCGTCTGCCAATTCCGCCACTTCGGCACGTTTTTAATGTCCGTGGTGTCACGGAACAATAGTAATAATACCATGGCAGGTTGTTTTTGTCAATAGTTTTTAATTTTAAGTAAAATAATATTTAAAGTGCCGGTTTTGTAAACTATTTTTAATATTTTATTGTTTTATATTTTTTGTTGGTTTTGATATAATATAAGCATAACCATATAAAAGAAGGATTGTATAATGAGAGTTAAATTTGATGAATCTTTAAAAATCAGCGGCCCGTATGGCGATATGGACGCTAAGTTTCAGCCGTGCCAGGATGATGAGGCACCGAATAACCTTTTAATAATGGCGCACGGTTTCCGCGGCAGTATGGAAGGCGGCGGCAGGGCGGCGTACCTTTCGCAGATGGCGTCGCTGTTTGTGAACGTTCTGCGTTTTAATTTTACCGGCAGCCAGATTATTTCGCATCAGATTGAAGAACTGAATGCTGTGCTTGATTTTGCAATGAAAGAATATAAAAATCCGCGTATTTTTTTACTGGGGCGCAGCATGGGCGGAGCGGCTTCGTTGGTTACTGCTTCGCGCCGCAGCGAAATTGCTGGCCTTGCTTTATGGGCAACGCCGAATGATTTGCACGCTACTTTTAAAAATGCACTGGGCAGCGAGAATTACAACCGTTTAAAAAACGGAGAAACGCTTAATTTGGAAGATGAACGCGGCAGTATTACGCTGACGCCGGATTTTGTAAGTGACCTTGATAATTACGATTTGCAGGCAATGCTTAAAGCGTGGCAGAAACGTCCGCTGCTTGTAATTCACGGTAGTGAGGATGAAACCGTTAATGTAGAGCAGGCACAGCGCAGCTTTGCTCTTGCGGGGCGACCGAAGAAACTGGTTATTGTAAACGGCGCCGACCACAGTTTTACCAATCACAGCAATAAAGCGGCGGAAGAAGTTATCGGCTGGCTGCGTTCACGCCTGTAATTTTTGACGCGCGAGTCTTTTAAGAGGTATAATATACTTATAACTATTTTTAAATTTTGGGAGGAATGGTTTTGAAAAAACTGTTACTGTTAATAATGCTTATGTGCAGCGTGGCTGTAAGCGCATGCGGCAGCGAACCGCAGAAAGAAGCAATGCCTCCGGCAACGGCGGTGTTTGAAACCAATATGGGTAATTTTGAAGTAGCTCTGGCAACCGATTTGGCGCCGAATACCTGCAAAAATTTTATTGACCTTGCCAACAAAGGTTTTTACAACGGTGTAATTTTTCACCGCGTTATTGATAATTTCATGATTCAGGGCGGCGACCCTACGGGAACCGGTATGGGCGGCCCCGGTTACACCATTAAAGATGAGTTCAGCAGCAAGCTGCTCCACGACGGGCCGGGCGTACTTTCCATGGCAAATGCAGGCCCTAATACCGGCGGCAGCCAGTTTTTCATCACGCTGCGCGACTGTCCGTGGCTTGACGGCAAACATGCCGTGTTTGGCAAAGTAACCAAAGGCATGGAAGTTGTTTACCGCATTGGCAAAGTGGCAACCGACGCTAACGATAAACCTTTAAAAGATGTTGTAATTAACAAAATAACCATTAAGCAGTAACGAAAGGAGCGCGGACTTGACTTTAATGCAAAGCGAAGGCTTGATTGAAGTACAGGACCAGCAGGAGATGCTGGCCATTCTGGGGCGTAATGACGAACTTTTGCGCGTTATTCAGGAATGTTATGACGCTAAAATCGTAGCGCGCGGCAATGTAATTAGTTTCAGCGGCAGCGAAGAAGAAGTAAAGCAGCTGGAGAACCTTTTTAAGGAACTGCTGTTTTTGGAGCGTCAGGGTGCTGCCATTACCACGCACGATGTGCGTTACAGCATACGCATGATTGCCGAAGCGCAGCTTGACGCATTGCACCGCATGTATGCCGATACGATTATCGTAACTAGGCGCGGCAGGCAGGTTAAGGCAAAAACGCTGGGGCAGTGGAATTATATTGACGCAATCCGCCGCAATGCGATTACCATTGGCATAGGGCCTGCCGGTACAGGCAAAACTTACCTGGCCGTGGCGCTTGCTGTTAAGGCACTGAAAAACAAAGAAGTTGAGCGTATTATTTTAACGCGCCCGGCCGTTGAAGCCGGTGAAAAATTAGGCTTTTTGCCGGGCGATATGCAGGATAAGGTAGACCCTTACCTGCGCCCTTTGTATGATGCGCTTTATGACATGCTTGGCAATGAAACTTTTCAGAAATATATTACCCGCGGCACGATTGAAGTTGCGCCGCTTGCCTACATGCGCGGGCGCACGCTGAACGAAGCGTTCATCATTCTGGACGAAGCGCAGAATACTACGCCGGAGCAGATGAAAATGTTTTTAACCCGTTTCGGCTTCGGCTCTAAAATGGTTATAACAGGTGACGTTACCCAGATAGACCTGCCGGGCGGCAAAAAGAGCGGTTTAAAGCAGGCTTCCTATATTTTGCGCAATACTCCCGGTATTGGCGTGGTAAATTTTGGCGAAACGGATGTTGTGCGCCACGAAATTGTCGGTGCCGTTATCCGCGCATACGAAGAATACGAAAAAGAAAAGCATAAACGGGAGAAAAAACATGCTGATAACGTTAGAAAATGACCAGGACAAAATAGTAATAGATGATGCTTTAAAGAGCAGGCTTGTTGCCGGGCTGAACGCTGCTGCACGCCTGCACGGGCTTACAGAGCAGACGGAAGTTGACATTACCATTGTTGACGACGAAGAAATACACCGCCTGAACCGTGAATACAGGGATGTTGACCGCCCGACCGACGTTTTAAGCTTTGCGCTTGACGAAGGCGGCGAAGATGAGCCGGAACTGTTAGATGCGCCGGAAGAACATCTTTTGGGCGATATTATAATTTCTGCCGAAACTGCGCAGCGCCAGGGCGAAGAATTTGGGCACGGGCTGACGCGCGAAATGGTTTACCTTGCTGTACACGGGCTTTTGCACCTGCTTGGTTATGACCACATGACGGAAGAAGATAAGGTAATTATGCGTGCCAAAGAAGAAGAAGCCCTGCGCGAAATTGAACTGAGCGAGGAATTTTTAGAAGGCGGCAGATAATGGACGCAAAAGAACTGATAAACATAGCGCGCAAAGCGCGCCAAAATGCTTATGCACCGTATTCGCACTTTGCCGTAGGTGCAGCGCTGCTGGCTGAAAGCGGAAAGGTTTATACAGGCTGCAATATAGAAAACGCCAGTTACGGCTTAACCTGCTGTGCGGAGCGCAACGCCATATTTGCGGCAGTTGGCGCCGGTGAGCGCAGGTTTAAAATGCTGGCAGTGGCGGCGGACAGCCCCGAACCGGTAGCGCCCTGCGGAGCGTGCCGGCAGGTAATTGCCGAGTTTGGCATACCGCTTGTTGTTATGGGCAATTTAAAGGAAGCAACCAAAACCATGACGGCAGAAGAACTGCTGCCTTACGGTTTTGGGCAGGAAAGCATGAATAACAAAGGAGAGAAATAAAATAGAAAAGAACAAACATTACACAGGCTTTGCCGCTATGGTTGGCAGGCCAAACGTTGGCAAAAGCACATTAACAAACGCGCTTATCGGCGAAAAAATTGCCATTATGAGCGACCGTCCGCAAACAACGCGCAACAAAATTATGTGCATTTTAAATACGGATAACGCGCAGATTATGTTTCTCGACACGCCGGGTATTCACAAACCGCACCACAAGCTTGGGCAGTACATGGTGCGCGCGGCAGAAAGTACATTAAAAGAAGTAGACGTAATTCTTTTTGTTGTTGACGTAAGCGAAAAGCGCGGCGCAGGCGAAGATTACATTATCGAACAGCTTAAAAAAGTTAAAACTCCGGTAATACTTGTTGCCAATAAGGTTGACAAGCTGGAGGATAAATCAAAACTTTTCGGCATTATTGCCAATTACGTAAATGATTATAATTTTGCCGCCGTAGTGCCGGTATCTGCCTTGCAGGATACTGATTTTAAAGCGCTGGTGGATGAAATTACCAAACATCTGCCGGAAGGGCCTGCATATTATGATGAGGACATGATAACCGACCAGCCGGAACGCGTAATTGCAGCCGAAATGATACGCGAAAAAGTTTTGACAAATACGCGCGACGAAATTCCTCATTCCGTTGCTGTTGAGGTTGAAGAATTTAAAGTGCGTACTAACAACGATATTTATATCCGCGCTACCATTTTTGTGGAGCGCGAATCGCAGAAGGGCATTGTTATAGGCGCCAAGGGCAGCCTGCTTAAAAAGATAGGCCTGGAAGCCCGCAGCGACATTGAAGCGCTTTTGGGTGACAAGGTATTTTTGGATTTGTGGGTTAAAGTTAAGCCCGACTGGCGCAACAAGGACAAAGCCTTAAAACAGTTTGGCTACAGCAGCTAATTTATTTATGTGGGGAGAGATGACTTATTGACAGTCACGTGGCGGATTTATTAAAAATTTTGGCCGCCCTTTTAATTACAGGCTTAAACGCATTTTTTGTTGTATCTGAATACGCTTTGGTGAGTATACGCCCGGCAAGGCTTGAAGAGCTTATTGCACAGGGCAACAGCCGCGCGGAGCTGGTGCTTAAAATGACGCAGAAGCGCGATACTTATATCAGTGCCGTTCAGCTTGGTATAACGGCGTCATCGCTGATTTTGGGCTGGTTCTGCGGCCCGCTTCTGGCAGGCATTATTGCAGACGGCTTTGATTTAATCGGCGAGCACTGGTATGACGACGGCGTAGTTGTTTTATGCGCATTTTTGCTGATTGTGTTTGTGCATGTTGTGTTCGGCGAGCTTGTGCCGAGGGTTATAAGCCTTGCGCATGTGGAGCATGCGGCAATGGCAATAGCTTATCCGCTGATATTTTTCCATTATTTAATGTACCCGCTGGTTGTGTTTTTTAATAAAGCAGCTAAAGCGGTGCTTAAAGCATTAAAAATGGATAAGGTGCCGACGGAAGATATTTCGCGCAGTGAGGAAGAACTGCGCATGATTGTAAGCGCCAGCGAGCAGGGCGGCAAGCTTGACCATATGGAAAGCCGCCTGCTTGATAATGTTTTTGACTTTGCCGACCGCGTGGCGCGTGAAGTTATGGTGCCGCGTCAGGATATGGTATGCCTGTATGTTGAAGACAGTTTTGAAAAAAACATCGCCAAAGTAATGGCTACAAGGCATACGCGCTACCCGCTGGTTCATGAGGACAAGGACCATGTGCTTGGCGTTGTGCATGTGCGCAGCCTTATTAACATTAAAGACAGCGAAAAGGAAAATTTTGATATGCGTTCGCGCATGAGCCCGATTATGGTAGTGCCGGAAAGTATGGATATAAGCAAGGTTTTGCAGACCATGCAGCAAAAACGTGTGCAGCTTGTTGTTGTGGCCGATGAATACGGCGGCACGGCAGGGCTTGTAACCATGGAAGATTTGCTTGAGGAAATTGTCGGTGACATTCAGGACGAGCATGACGCCGATAAGGAAGAAGAAGTTGTACACCGCGCCGACGGTACCTATGAGTTTGACGGCATGGTGCTGCTTGACGATATTACCGACCTTTTGCATATTAAATTTGAAGAACCGGAAGAAGATACCATCGGCGGGCTGGTTTTCGGCTTACTGGAACGCAAGCCTGAACCAGGCGATAAAATTGAGGTAGACGGCTGGAGCTTTGAGGTACTGCGTGTCGAGGGCTTCCGCGTAACGCGAGTGCGTGCGGCAAAGCAGCCGGAAATGCCTGTTTATGCGGATGAATAGCAATGACTGATAAAGGGTTTAACGACGAAGCATTAATTTTAAAGGTTAAAAACTGGCAGACTGCGGATAAGTACGCAGTCTGCTTTTCGCGCGGGCACGGCAAAATAAGTTTTCTGGCGTACGGCGCGCGGTATGCGCGTACAAACGGCGGCAGGCTTGTGCAGCCGTTTGCTGTGCTTGAGATGAATTTTTTTGCCGGCAAGAAGCTGGATACTTTAAAAAGCTGTGAACTTATAAGCTATCCGCTGCAGTTTGATTTAAAGCAGATGGCCTATGCCGCCTTAATTGCGGAAGTAACGGAAAACCTGACGGAAGAACATCAGCCGCAGGAAGAAATATACGAACTGCTTTTGGCTGTGCGCAGCGTGCTTACAAAGCATAACCCGCGCCTGGTTGCGCTTTCTTACATAGTAAAGCTGCTGTTTTTAACAGGCATTCTGCCCAACTGCCAGAGCTGCGTAAACTGCGGCAAACCGGCAGAGGGCGATGCGTATTTCAGCGTTGTGCAGGGTGGGCTTGTGTGCAATGACTGCTACGGCGGCGAAGAACTGCCGTTCGGCACGGAAGCGCAGGAGTTTATGGCGCAGCTTTTAACGCTTGACTTTAACAACCCGCAGCCTTTTAAAGTGCGCGGCGGCGCTTTGATGGAGCTTGAAAAAATTTTGCAGCGCTTTATCGTTTTCCAAACCGACAAACCTTTAAAAAGCCTTGGCTTTTTAAGCCAGACCGGTTTTTAAGCATTGACAAAACAGCAGTTATTTGGTATATTTTCTGTTAAGCAATGATAAGGAGTAGTAACCGCACATTCAGCGAGCCGGGGCGGTGTAAGCCGGCAACAGCGGCGAAGGCGTCTTGGAGCCAAATTATATAAACATCGAGGCGGGCTGCAGTTTGCAGCCAAGCAGGGTGGAACCGCGGAAGCATTTGTGCCTCCGTCCCTGTAACTAATATTGTTACAGAGACGGGGGCTTTCGTTTTTGTAACGCAAATACAGGAGGGATATTATGGATTTTCAGACAATTATTTTGAAGCTGCAAAAATTCTGGGGCGAACAGAAATGTATTTTAACGCAGCCCTATGATATTGAAAAAGGCGCAGGCACCATGAACCCGCGCACATTTTTAAGGGTGCTCGGGCCGGAACCATGGCGCGTGGCTTATGTAGAACCTTCCCGCCGCCCGGCGGACGGGCGCTACGGCGATAACCCGAACCGTCTTTTCCAGCATCATCAATTCCAGGTTATTATTAAACCTTCGCCGGATAATATTCAGGAACTGTACCTGCAGAGCCTTGCCGAACTCGGAATTCATCAGGACGAGCACGACATCCGCTTTGTAGAGGATAACTGGGAATCCCCGACTTTGGGTGCATGGGGCCTTGGCTGGGAAGTATGGCTGGACGGGATGGAAATTACCCAGTTTACCTACTTCCAGCAGGTTGGCAGCATTGACGTTAAACCCGTCAGCGTAGAAATAACCTACGGTTTGGAACGTCTTGCCATGTACATTCAGGGCGTGGAAAACGTATTCGACATTCAGTGGGTTGACGGTGTTACCTACGGCGATGTATTCCATACCAACGAAGTTGAGCAGTCCTACTACAACTTCCAGATTGCCGATACCGATTTACTGTTCGATTTGTTTGATAAATACGAAGCAGAAGCAAAACGCGTAATCGAAGCAGGCTATATCCGCCCGGCTTACGATTATGTTTTGAAATGCTCGCATACTTTTAACTTGCTCGATTCCCGCGGAGCAATCAGCGTAAGCGAAAGAACGGCCTTTATTGCCCGCGTGCGCGCCATGGCAAGGCTGTGTGCCGCCGCTTATGTTGAACAAAGGGAGAAGCTCGGCTTCCCGATGCTGAAAGGGGAGAATTTATAATGGAAAAATTATTGTTTGAAATTGGTACCGAAGAAATACCGGCTAAATTTATGCCCGGCATTTTAAAACAGTTAAAAGAACTTGCAGCTGCTAAAATGCAGGAGCTGCGTATTCCTTTTGAAGATATTACTGTTTACGGCACTCCCCGCCGTATGGCGTTTATTGCCGGCGGCGTTGCCGAAACACAGGCTGACGTTGTTGTTGAAGCCAAAGGCCCTTCCGTTAAAATTGCCTATGTAAGCGGCGCGCCCAGCAAAGCTGCACAGGGGTTTGCGCGCGGCCAGGGCGTTGACGTAAAAGACCTTGTTGTACGCGACAACTATGTTTATGCCGTTAAGCATCTGGCAGGCCAGCCTGTTATTGAACTTTTGCCGGGCCTTTTAACGGACATTTTAACCTCGCTCACTTTCCCGAAAACCATGCGCTGGGCAGATTATGATTTCCGTTTTGTACGTCCTATCCGCTGGATGGTTGCACTGTTTGGCGACCAGATTATCCCTGTTGAAATCTGCGGCGTAAAAAGCGGAAAATTCAGCATGGGCCACCGCTTTATGCAGCAGTCGCTTAAAGCTGCGGCAGAAAGCCAGGGCTTACTCAGCGCAGCGCTCAGCAAAGTTGGCAACAAAGTTTATTCTGCTCTGGCAGGAGTTAAAGGCGCTGTGGAAATTCCTTCGGCCGGCGATTACAAAAAAGTTATGTACGACAATTTTGTTATGGTTGACCAGGATGAACGCCGTGCGCTGATTTTGCAGCAGATTAAGGATTTGGCTGCGCAGAACGGCGGCGAAGCCGAGATTAACGAAGATTTGCTTGAAGAAGTAAACTATCTTGTTGAATGGCCGACTGCTTTGTGCGGCAAGTTTGAGGAAAAATTCCTGAGCCTGCCGAAAGAATGCATTATTACCCCGATGCGTGAACACCAGAGATATTTCCCTGTGCTTGACGAAGACGGCAATCTGCTGAATAAATTTATTACCGTACGCAATGGCGGCAGCGAACACCTTGATATTGTAACCCACGGCAACGAACGCGTACTGCGCGCACGTTTGAGCGATGCCGAGTTCTTCTTTAACGAAGACCGCGCAGTTAAACTGGAAGACCGTCTGGAAAAACTTAAAACCGTTTCCTTCCAGGAAGGCCTTGGCAATATGTACGATAAGAGCGAGCGCCTTGTTAAAATGGCGGAAATGCTGCGCTTTGCCATTAACACACCTGTTGATGAAGAAGAACTGCGCCGCTGCGCACTTTTGTGCAAAACCGACCTTGTTACCGGCATGGTAATTGAATTTACCGAGCTGCAGGGCGTAATGGGCCGCGAATATGCGCTGCTGGACGGTGAAAAACCGGAAGTTGCCACCGGCATTTTTGAACACTATCTGCCGCGTTTTGCAGGCGACGCACTGCCGGCAACAACCATCGGCCGCATTGTCGGCATCGGCGACAAACTCGACAACATCTGCGCTACTTTCAGCCGCGGGCTTGCTCCTACCGGTTCTCAGGACCCGTATGCGCTGCGCCGTCAGGCTCTTGGCGTTATCAATATCCTGCTTGATGCAAACTATCATATTTCGCTGGCTAAAATTATCGCAGGTACTTTGTATCTGTTGGATATCAAACCGGAAGAAACCGGTAAACTGGTGCCGCAGATTATGGAATTCTTCAAACAGCGCCTGCGTAACCTTTTGATGGACCAGGGCATCCGTTACGACGTTATCGACGCAGTATTTGCCGATGAGCGCAACGACGATATGGTAGATTTGGCAGTACGCTGCAAAGCTCTGGCTGCTTATGTTGAAGCAGGCAATGCAGAGCCTCTGGTACAGGTTTCCGTGCGCGTAAGCAATCTGTGCAAAAAAATCAAAAAAGAAGTTGCAATCAGCGGCGCGCTGTTTAAAGACGAATCTGAAAACAAACTGCATGAGGTTGTTGCAGCAGTAAGCAAGGAAATTATTCCGGAAATTGTACTGTACGATTATGCTGCCGTTTTAAAAGCAGGTGAAAAGGTTATTGAACCGGTTAATACCTTCTTTGACAACGTAATGGTTATGGACGAAGATGAAAACGTTAAAAATAACCGCCTGGCAATGCTTGAAGAAGTACGCGGCATAGTTAACGCCGTTGGCGATTTGAGCCTGCTGGTGCTGTAAGTAAAATTATAATTTAAGCTTTTGGCTTTGTTTTCTTTTAAAACTCCCGTTGGCACGCAAAACCAACGGGAGTTTTTGCGTGTTTTTACATGGTTATTGCAGGATGGTTCTGCAAAAGCAGTTTAGCGCAAAGCCCTGCTTACGTCACTATCTCAGTTTGGAGATAGTGCCTGTTTGCATAAAACTGTTAGGCAATATTGCTAACGTACTGCTGCTTTCCCTGCTCACTTACTTTCTCACAATTCTGTCAGGTTTTACTGCTTACGTAAGTTAGTACTATTGGGAACAAGGTAGATTATATATAATAATCTTTTAACTTATACTGAACAAGGTAAGAACGTAATACGGCAAAGAAAAGAACAAGAGAAAAAACAGGCAAAAAAGAGAACAAGAAAAGAAACTCTCACCCACATAAACGG
>JABLTT010058546.1_pt1 | contig 12612 bp, 9 predicted proteins | sample 7160061 | NCBI WGS metagenome assembly JABLTT01 (sample SAMN14651232, study PRJNA627086) | human gut metagenome | isolation source: feces | host: Homo sapiens | reverse complement strand
GGCGTGGCGTTGTCCGCGCCGAGACCGCGGCCGGGCTCGAAGGTGAGCGCGGCGGACGAGGTCCGCCCCTGCCAGCGGAAGGTGATCGACGTGTCGCCGTCGACCTCGTGGGAGAACTCGCCGTCGAAGGCGTCGAGCGTGTTGCGCAGCCTGCACAGCGCGTTCAGGGCCTTGACCACCGGACGTTCGAGGTTCTCGTCGATCTCGGCGACCGTGTAGTAGTGGCGGTTGATGTCGCGGCCGACGTGGGTGCGGTTGAGCAGATCCATGTCGTTGCCGCCGGCCAACGCGCCGACGTAGTAGACCTGAGGCACGCCCGGCAGGAAGAACTGCACGGCGCGGGCTGCCAGATAGTGCTGGTCGTTGCAGCCGAGCGCGGAGTAATACGTGCTGTTGACCTGGTACAGGTCCAGGTTCGAGGCGGCGGCGCCGGTGGCGGCCGCGGATTCGCCGTGCGTGTTGGCGTGGATCGTGTTGACCAGGGCGTCCACGTCCTCGTCCGGGATCAGGCCCTTGAGGCTGCGGTCCAGCTGGTCGGAGCCGATGTCGATGACGCCGATGCCGTCATGGGTGTCGAGCACGGTGACGGCGTTGTTCGGGCGGACGGCCGTCCAGTGGGCGACGGGCTCGACGTGGCCGGTGAACAGGCTGTGCAGGAGCAGCGGCGGCAGCGCGAAGTCGTACACGCGGTCGACCTTGGAGGCGATTTCGATCTGCTTCCTGTAATACGAATGCACCTCGATGAGGATCTCCAGGCCGCGCTTGGCGCCCTCCTCGCGCAGCCGGCCGATAAGTTCGAAGGTCTTCGGGGTCATGAAGCACGAGGAGTCGGCTTCCTTGGCGCCGTAGCCCACCGCGTCGAGGCGGATGTAGCTGACGTGCGAGGCGGCCATCCGGTCGAAGATCGACATCAGGTACGCCCAGCCCTGCTCGGAGTCGGTGTCGATGTCGACCTGCTGCGGGGTGAACGTGGTCCACACCAGACGGGTCTTCCCGCCGCAGGTGTAGTGGGTGAACGGCAGGCCCGGACGCGGGCGGTAGATGCCGGCCAGCTCCTCCTCGGTGGCGCCGTCCGGATAGACGGTGCTCATCATCAGGAACATCGGGAAGTACTTGGATTCCTCGCCCTTGGCGAGCACGTCCTGGAACTGGCTGGATTCCCAGCTCATATGGTTCACGATCGCGTCGACCATGATGCCGTGGGTCCGGGCCAGCTCGGCCACGTCGTCCCAGTCGCCCAGACGGGGATCCACCGCGGTGTGGTCGATCGGGTCGAAGCCCGCGTCGGCACCGTCGAACGGCGTGAAGAACGGCAGGATGTGCACCCCTTCGTACACCCCGTCGAACCGCGTGCGCAGGATGTCGGTCATCGAGGCCAGCGTGCCCGTCCCCAGACGATCGGCATACGTGATGAGTTGGACCTTGTTTTTCATTGACAACTCCTTGAACAGTGATGATGCCGGCCGGACGCCCCTTGCGTCGAACCGGTTCGACCCAGTGTAACGGCAGGGCAGACGCACGGCAACAGGCATCGCAATGGCGTGTCGAACCGGTTCGACGCCATAGCCGGGGCATCCCTCGCCCCCTACCCTCGGGCCTGTCAGCGCGTGGTCTCGCCCGGCATCAGCACGACCGGCACCAGATCATCGATCATCCGCAGCACGCTGGCCACCACGTCCGTCCCGGCGTCAGCCCCATCGGTGCCTGTCCCGCCCGCCGCATCGTCCATGGCGCCGTCGTCGACGGGCTCCGCGGTCACGCAGCCCCCGGCGATCGCCTCGTCCATCCGCCCGGCGATCGCGTCGGCGATCGCGTCGAAGTCCTGACGGACCGCGGTCACGCGCAGACCGGCGGCCTGCGCCAGATACGTCCCGTCATACGCGACGATCTGAAGGTCCTCCGGGATGCGCAGCCCGAGCCGCAGCGCCTCCTGCACGCAGAACGCCGCGCCGACATCCGAACTGACGATCGCATCGACCGTCCCCTCGGCTGCGCGCGCACACACCACCCGCGCGGCCTGCGCGTAGGCCTGCATGTCATGCACCTCCCCGGCCTCCAGGTATTCGTGCACCGCCCCGGCGGCGCGCAGCTCACGTTCCAGGGTCAAGTGGTAGCGCACGGTCGGGAAGGTGCTGGCGGGCCCGTCGCCTCCCCCGATCGCGGCGTGCTCGGCCATCCATCGCTGCAGATCATGGAACTGGGCCCGCGGACCGCCCAATGTCACCACATGCCGCGTCCCCGTCCGCACAAGCAGATCGGCGACCAGCCTGCCTCCCTGTTCGTGGTCGGAACCGACCGAAGCAATGCCCTCGCCCAGATACCGGTCGAACGCAACGACCGGACGGCCGATCGACGTCCAATAGTCCGGGGCGTGCGAGGTGTGCGCACCCATCACGATCCCATCCATCATGCGACGGCGCAGCATGTCGACGTACTCCACCTCACCGCCTTCGGCGTCCGCCGTCGAGCACAGCATCGTGCGCAGGCCGCGGGCCGCGAACGCGCGTTGCAGCGACGCCGTCAGCGTGGAGAAGAACGGGTGGCGGATCGTCGGCACGATGACGCCGATCAGCGATGTCCTCCCGCTGTACAGGTTGCGGGCCAGCTCATTGGGGATGTAATCCAGCTCACGCATCGCCGCCTCCACGCGCCCGCGCATCTCGGCGGACACGTACCCGGTCCCGTTCACGACCAGCGAGACGGTGCTCAGCGACACACCGGCCTTCCTCGCCACATCGCGCATTCCGACCATGACGCACTGCTCCTTATCCTTGTATCCGGCACCGCGCACCATCCGTCACCGCTGAGCCGAATGGTGCGCGACGCGGCTCGTCACATATGCGTTCGAGTTTAACCGCGTGAACATACCTCGACAACCACCGCCCTCGAGGCACGGCGGAGGGTCGCACCGAGGACGGGGACACGCCCTTCGGCACGCGACGTCGCCCCAGGGTACGGCAACGCCCGCTCGGCCGGTTCAACGACCGAGCGAACCGACCATCCAGCCCAACGCCACGCACACGATCGGCACCACCACCGTGGCCAGCAGATACCAGCCAGCCATCGCGAACCGTCCGTTCCTCGCCAACGACACCATCTCGTTGATCGCGGTCGAGAACGTGGAGAACCCGCCCAGGAACCCGGTGACGAACAGCAGATACGTGGACTGCTCCACCGCCATGGACGCATACGCCGCGGCGGCCACGCCGGCGCAGAACGTGGCGAGCACGTTGATCACGAACGTGGACAGCGGGAACGCGCGGCTCCACCACCGCTGGATCGAGGTGTTCAGCACAAAGCGGGCCACCGCGCCCAGACCGCCGCACAGGCACACCAACAACGCCGTCATCCGCGCACCTCCCCCGTGAATGGGTCGGAGACCATCGGGATCTCCGCGGTATCGGGCTTCGGCTCGATCACCGACGACGACACGGACGGAATCGACTCGTCTTCATCCGCCGCATCGGCGGCCTTGCCGGCTGCCGCGCCGGCGGCGTCGGGAACCGGCACCACCACGGGCGCATCCACCACAATCGGCGCGTTCTCCACGGCCGTCACCATGGCCGCCGGCATCGCATGCCTGCCGCCGGGCTGCGGCGAGAACGCCGCGGCCACCAGCTTGGCCTGGCGCTTGGCGCAGGCCGCCAGCCCCAGACGCGTGCCGTACCACGCCACCGCCAGGCCGCCGGCGAACGACACCAGCATATAGATCGCGAACCCGATGACGTACCCCTGCCGCAGCGAGGCCAGCTCCTCGATCACCATGGCGGACAGCGTGGAGAACCCGCCGCACATGCCCATGCCGACGCCGCGGCTGGTCAGTTGGCGGACCCTCTTGCGGATCCACGACGCCTGCGACATATACGCGGTCAGCGCGGCGTAGATGAAGCACGCCGCCATATTCGCCACGAACGTGGCCACGTGGAACGACGAGGCAATCGCGCCGGCCTGCGCCTGCGGCACCGCCACCGACAGTCCGTAGCGCATGCCCGTGCCGATGCAGCCGCCGACGAACACCACCAGATAGATCATCGCATCGGCCAGCGGGTTGAACCGTGGCTGGAACGCCTTGATCGGGGCCAGCGGGATCTGAGGGGGTACCGAATCCGCGGCCGGGGTGGAGGCATCGGGAACGCCCGCGCTCCCCCCACGAATGGACGCGGACGCATCGGAACCGGATGAAGATACAGAAGACGGGGCATCGTGTACAACCGTCATCCGACCGTTCCGCACGGCGTCCCGTTGTCCGTAACCGGCCATCGCCACCTCCCGCCTTCCCGCGCCGACGACATCACGGCCGGGATACGCATCATCGCACAACCCAATCGGACGACCGTCATCGGCGATTGCCGACCGGGCTGATCGGGTCTGAGACAAAACGTTACATCAATCCAACAGCGAATGCACCGAGATGATATGGTCGCGCTGCGGGCCGGTGCCGATCACCGAGATCCGGCAGCCGGACAGCTCCTCCAGACGCTTGACGTAATCCTGCGTGGCCTGGGGCAGATCCTCGAAGGCGTGCACCTGGGAGATGTCCTCGGTCCAGCCGGGCATCGTCTCGTAGATCGGCTTGGCAGCGGCGAACGCGGCCTGATCGCACGGCATATCGTCGTAGCGGGTGTGCGTGCCGTCGGGGTTCTCCACGTCGTAGGCCACGCAGATCGGGATCTCCTTGAGGCCGGTCAGCACGTCCAGCTTGGTCAGCACGATGTCGGTCAGGCCGTTGACCTGCACCGCGTAGCGGTTCACCACCGCGTCGAACCAGCCGCAACGGCGGGGGCGGCCTGTGGTCACGCCGAACTCATGGCCCTGCTGCTGCAGCCACTTGCCCTGCTCGTCGATCAGCTCGGTGGGGAACGGGCCCTCGCCCACGCGGGTCACATAGGCCTTGGAGACGCCGATCACACGACTGATCTTGGTCGGGCCGACGCCGGTGCCGGTGCAGGCGCCGCCAGCGGTCGGATTGGAGCTGGTCACGAACGGGTAGGTGCCGTGGTCCACGTCCAGCATGGTGGCCTGACCACCCTCGAACAGCACCGTCTTGCCGGCGTCCAGCGCCCGGTTCAGCACCAAGCTCGTATTGGCCACGTACGGCTTCAGGCGTTCGCCGAGCTTAAGCAACTCGTCGGTGGTGCGGTCCACGTCGATGGCGCGGCGGTTGTACAGCTTGACCAGCATCTGGTTCTTCTGGTGCAGGCTGGCCTCCACCTTGTCATGCAGGTGCTCGGCGTTGAACAGGTCGTGCACGCGGATGCCGACGCGGTTGATCTTGTCCGCGTAGGCCGGGCCGATGCCGCGGCCTGTGGTGCCGATCTTGCGCTTGCCCAGGAAACGTTCGGTCACCTTGTCGATCACGCGATGGTACGGGGCGATGATCTGGGCCGACTCGCTCACCAGCAGGCGGGAGCAGTCCAGACCGCGGGATTCCAGGCCGTCGATCTCCTCGAAGAGCACCTCCGGGTCCACCACCACGCCGTTGCCAATCACCGGCGTGACATTCGGGTTGATGATGCCGCTGGGCAGCAGGTGCAGCGCGTACGACTCATCGCCGACCACCACCGTGTGGCCCGCGTTGTTGCCGCCGTTGAAGCGGGCGACGTAATCGACCTTGGTGCCGATCAGATCGGTCACCTTGCCCTTGCCTTCGTCGCCCCACTGAGCGCCGATCAACACGATTCCAGGCATTCCGCACCTCCTTATGCACCCGCGATCCCGTCCGGCGCCGCGCCCTCATGCACGCTTGCATGCGTGGTACGCCTACCGAACATCGGCGCGCTCGACATGTCCGGCACACCCTGACCTGTCTGGCACGCTTTGGCGGATACAGCCACATTTTCGCCACAAGTAGCGTACCCTGAGCCCTATACCGGGCGGGGGCTACTTCAGCGCGCGGCCGGCGGAGCCGAGCTGCACGCAGGCCTCCACCACGCGTGCGGCCATGGCGTCCTCGGCCTCGCGGCCCCAGGAGCGCGGGTCGTACAGCTTCTTGTTGCCCACCTCGCCGTCGACCTTGAGCACCGCATCGTAGTTGCGGAACATGTGACCGGCGATCGCCCGCGAGAACGCGTACTGGGTATCCGTGTCGATGTTCATCTTGACCACGCCGTAGGAGACGGCCGCGGCGATCTCCTCGGGCGAGGAGCCGGAACCGCCGTGGAACACGAGCGCGAACGGCTTGCCCTCCGGCAGGTCGGGAATCGTGCAGGAGGACACACTTGAGGCCCCCAGGCTGCCGAGACGCCCGTCATGCGTGGCGTTCCACACCTCGGTCTGGATATCGCGCAGCAGTTCGGGGCGCAGCTTGACCACGCCCGGCTTGTATGCGCCGTGCACGTTGCCGAACGTGAACGCGGCCATGTACCGGCCATGCTCGCCCAAGCCAAGCCGTTCGGCCACGCGCAGGCCGTCGGCGGGCGTGGAGTACAGCTTCTCGTTGATCTCCGCGGAGTGGCCGTCCTCCTCGCCGCCGACCGCGCCGATCTCGATCTCCAGCACTGTCTGCGCGCGCACCGACTTCTCCAGCAGTTCGGCGGCGATGGTGAGGTTCTCCTCCAGCGGTACGGTGGAGCCGTCCCACATATGCGACTGGAAGGTGGGCTCCTGCCCGTGGCGGACCTGGTCGATCTCATGGTCGAGCAACGGCCGCACCCATTCGTCCAGGTACTGCTTGGCGCAGTGGTCGGTGTGCAGGGCGATGGTGATGTTCGGGTACTGCGCGGCCACCTCGTGTGCGAACGCCGCGAACGCCAGCGATCCGACGACGCGGTCGTGCACGGTTTTGCCGGAGAAATAGGCCGAACCGCCGACCGACACCTGGATGATGCCGTCGGATTCCGCTTCGGCGAATCCCTGCAGTGCCGCGTTGAGCGTCTGCGAGCTGGTCACGTTGATCGCCGGATACGCGTACCCCCCATGGCGCGCGGCGTCCAGCATTTCGGCATATCGTTCGGGAGTTGCAATGGTCATACTGCCATTATCCCGCGCCGCAACGGGCACCGGGCCGCGCTACGGCGAAATTCACTGTGTGTTCGCTCACACTACCGGCACCCATCGCATGCCAGAACCCTGTCACACGCATGCATCCGCCCCATACCGTCGGCATTGCCTGGTACGAGGCGGGTGCAGTCCGCCACTCGCCTACTGTCGAACGACGACGATATCGCCGGCGTGCACCTGCTCCCGGGACACCCCGCGCAGCATCAGCCCCACCATATCGCCCTGCCGCGCCACGTCGACGCGCTTGCGGAACGCTTCGATGCCCACGATCGTGGTATCGCCCACCACGGACGCACCGTCCGCGCCCACGACGACCGCGGCATCACCGCTCCGGCACGCACCGGCCGCCACCTGTCCAACGACGACCACGCCTCTGCCGGCGATGGTGAACACGTCCGCGATCGGCAACCGGAACTCCCCGGTCGCACTCCCCGCCGCACCGACCGCGCCGACCGCCCCAGCCGCCTGCGCCGTCCCCGACTGGGCGGCAGTATCGGCGGAACGGGCGTCAACCGCCCCATCCATACTGACCTGTCCCGTGTCCTTGGGCTTCCTGAATCGGTCGAACAGTCCCATATCATCCTCCTTGGCGGCCTTGCCTGGCGTCTGTGCGCGATCGCGCACAACCAGACTATCAGCCATCGGCCTGCCCCAAACACCGTCGTCCACCCCCATACCGGTCCGCGCACAAAGTCCACCCGCTCGTATCATGGTGTGAACACCCAGTGGAGCGAGGGGATTATGGAGCGAATCGAGGAACTGTCGTTCGACGGCATTGCGCGCGGAGTACCGCATCACGGCAATGACGCTCCGCGCCGTCCACGTCGCCGGTGGCCAATCGTTCTGGCGATGGCCCTGACGACATTGCTGTTGGCGTGCGGCGGCGCGTGGGCATATTGGATGTGGGATCACCACTGGCGGCTGGTTCCGGTCCGAGTGAACGACGCGACGTTCAAGGTCCGCGTCGATACGACGCTGGGCGCGTTGCTGGCCGACAACAACGACTTCGGCCATAAGCCGGGACGGCTGCTGGCGATCACCGGTGACGTGGTCGACGAACGCGGCGGCGAGCCGATGACGGTGACGTTGAACGGTTCGCCCGTTACGGCCGAATCGTTCGACGGGACGCCGTTGCCCGAGCCGGCTACGGTGACGGTGACGTCCGGCGGGGATGTGACCGAGGGGTACGATGTCCGGCATGATCCGGTGCCGCACGGCGCGGACGTCGGTTCCGGCGGTTCGATCCAGCGGCTCGTCCGGACCGGCAAGGACGGCGTGCGCGAGGTATGGGTGGGCCGCTCCTCGAAGAAGGAGGTGGACAAGGGCGTGATCGAGCAGCCGGTCGATCTGGTGGTGGAGGCGATCAATCCGCGACCGGCCGGCCGCAAGGTGATCGCGCTGACGTTCGACGACGGGCCAAGCCAGTATACGGGGCGGATTCTCGACGTGCTGAAGGATAAGGGTGTCAAGGCCACGTTCTTCAACCTCGGGCAGAACGCGGCGAACAACGCGGCCGCCGCACGGCGCGTGGTGAGTGAGGGCCACCAGCTCGCCTCGCACAGCAACAGCCATCCGAACATGCCGGATCTGGACCGGGATGCGATGCGCGCCGACATCGGTGCTGGGTTCGATGCTCTACGCGCCGCCGCCGATGTGGACACCAAGGTGTTCCGGGCCCCGTACGGTGCGTTCGGCGAACAGCAGTGGCGGGACGCGGCCGATCTGATCGACATGAACGTGCTGTGGGATATCGACACGCTCGACTGGAAGCGCCCCGGCGCCGAGGCGATTGTCAAGACGGTGCTCGACAACGCGCATAACGGCGCGATTGTGCTCATGCATGACGGCGGCGGCGACCGCTCGCAGGATATCGAGGCGCTGCCGGATATCATCGACAAACTGCGCGAACAGGGCTACGAGTTCGTGACCGTCGAGCAGTTGGCGGCAATGGCGTAAACGCCGACTGCGGAATGCAACCAGCATTCGCATGATACGTAAACAGTGATATTGCAACAATGACAATCGACAGTGGAGCGGGCGACGGGAGTCGAACCCGCCTCTAAAGCTTGGGAAGCTTTCATTCTACCGATGAACTACGCCCGCAAGTCGGCCCGCTTGTGGCAGGCACAAAACCATAGCGTACCACGAATCCTCGAACAGGTGAAACGCGACATTCAGTAACGGATCTGTGCACCGCCCGCACCGGAACCCGCGTCGATGCCGGCGTTGCGCATCTCCTGCGCCATCTGCATCAGACGGGCGATGCGCTCGTCGGTCGGCGGATGGGTGGAGAACAGCTTGCTGAATCCGACCGCGGAGAACGGGTTGGCGATCATCATCGACGAGACGGCCTGCGTGGCCGCGGTCTTCGGCATGCGATTGGCCTGCGCGCCGTACGAGATCTTGTTCAGCGCCGAGGCGAGGGCCTCCGGGTCGCCGGTCAGCGCGCTGCCGTCCTCGTCGGCGTCGAACTCGCGGGTGCGGGAGATCGCCATCTGGATCAGCGAGGCGGCGATGGGCGCCAGGATGGCGCTCAGCAGCACGCCGATCAGGCCGAACGCGCCGGAGCCGCCGTTGTCTCGATCGTCGTCGTACCGTTGCGCGCCGCCGAAGTACATCAGCGAATACCCGAGGTAGGTGATGACGGTGGCCATGGCGGAGGCGATGGCGGAGGTCAGGATGTCGCGGTTGTAGACGTGCATAAGCTCGTGGCCGAGCACGCCGCGAATCTCCCGTTCATTGAGGATCTGCAGGATGCCCTGCGTGCAGCAGACCGCCGCATGCCGTTCGTTGCGGCCGGTGGCGAAGGCGTTGGGGCTCATGGTGGGGGCGATGTAGATGCGGGGCATCGGCTTGCCCGCTTTGGCGGATAGTTCGCGCACGATCTTGTACAGCATCGGGGCCTCCTGTTCGGAGACCTCACGCGCATGCATCGAGGCGATGGCGAGTTTGTCGGAGAACCAGTAGGACCCGAATGTGGTCGCCAACCCGATGACGATATAAATGCCCAACGTGCCGCGACTGCCGCCGGTCAACCACCAGATCAGCATGATCACGGCCCACATCAGCGCGAACAACATCGTTGTTTTCAGGCCATTGTAATGGCCGCGCACCCGCAGATTGCCTTCCATACGGCTCAGCCTAAATTTATTGGCTGGATATTTGCTGGACGTACGCTCCGAACAAAAAAACGCTCACCGTCGCTTGACCGCAGCCAAGCAACGGTGAGCGTCCATACGTTCATGCACAGTCCGTACGTCATCCCGTTCGGCGAATCACCCGCCGAACGGCCCAACGGCCCAGACTCAGGCGTGGGCCAGTTCGCGCATCTGGTCGGGGTCGATGACCTTCTTGTGTTCGCGGCCTTCCTTCGCGCCCTCGGCACGCTCGAACGCGTCGATCTTCTTCCAACCGGCGAAGTCGATCGGCTTGACGCCGCGCTCGGCCAGCAGGCGGTCAATCGACTCCGGATCACGGTCCGGCGCCACACACCCGCCCTCGGCGGCCTTAGAGAGGTCCTCCAGCATGTTGGTCACGATCATCAGCGCATCGGACTTGGTCGAGCCGATCAGACCGACCGGACCACGCTTGGCCCAACCGGTGGCGTACAGGCGCTCACGCACCTCGCCGCCCTCGGCCTCGGTGGTGATGCGACCGTCGCCGTTCGCGTTCGCCAGATGGGCGCGACGCTGGTCGTAGGCGATGCCCGGGGCCGATGCCGGCTGGTAGCCGATCGCATGGTACACGGCCTGCACCGGGTAGTCCTCGAACTCGCCGGTGCGGTGCATCCTGCCGTCGGCGCCGGTTTCGGTGCGCTCCACGCGGATCGCCGCAACCTTGCCGTCCTCGCCCAGCACCTCGGTCGGCGCGGAGTTGAAATGGATGTAGTACTTGCGGTCGGCCGGGTTGCCCTCGAAGTCGACGTCGCCGTCATCCTCCATGTCCTCGGCCATCTCGCGGATGGCGAACAGCTCCTCCACCATCTGACGGGTGAGCTTGTCCTTGCCGGCCTCCTCGATCGTATCGTCATCGAGCTCGAAGTCGTCCTCGTTGATGATCAGCTGCACGCCGGGCAGCTTCTCCATCTCGCGCAGCTCCTGCACCGAGAACTTGGCCTGGGCCACGCCACGGCGGATGAACAGGTGCAGCACGCGCGCCTTGTTGGCCTTGATGCCCTCATACACGTTGTCGGGGATGTCGGTGCGGGCCTTCAGGTCGTCGGCGTTACGCATGAGCTCGCGCGCCACGTCCATGGCCACGTTGCCGCCGCCGATCACGGCGACCTCCTCGGCCTCCAGCGGCCAGGTGCGGGCACCGGTCGGATAGCCGTCGTACCATTCCACGAACTTGGCGGCGCCGTACACGCCATCCAGGTCGGCGCCGGGCAGGCCCAGCGGCTTGTCCTCCACGGCGCCGGTGGCGAACAGCACGGCGTCGTAGCGGACGAGCAGCTCGTCCAGCGTCACGTCCTTGCCGAACTCCACATCGCAGTACAGGTGGATGTTCGGGTTGTCGAGCGTCTTCTCCAACGCGTCGGCGATGAACTTGATGGACGGATGGTCGGGGGCCACGCCGTAGCGGACCAGACCGAACGGCACCGGCAGCTTCTCGAACAGATCGATGCGGGCGTTCTCGCCCAATCCCAGCTCGGCGCCGGTCTTCTTGAGCTGGCGCAGGAAGATATCGGAGGAGTAGACGCCAGCCGGGCCGGCGCCGATCACGGCAATACGAAGTTCATTGTTCTCAGTCACGCGACCAGCCTAGCGCAACACCTCGAATCGCACTAGGGACAGGCCGCGCGACATTCAACGAATCCTCACGAAACGGACGGCTCAGTCGCGGTCGATCAGGGCGGTCAGGGCCCACAGGATCGACACCACGTCGATGGCCTCCTGCATCAGCGCGCCAATCACCACCGGAATCAGGTTGAACGCGGCGGCGATCATGCCGACCAGCGCCAGTCCGAGCCCCAGGCACACGGCCTGGATCATCACGCGCTTGGTGCGCCGAGAGATGGCCACGGCCCGCGGCACGGCGGCGATGTCATCATTCATGATCACCACCTGCGCGGATTCGGAGGCGGCCGTCGAGGTGCCGTCGGTGATGGCCATGCCGATATCGGCGGCCGCCAGCACCGGGGCGTCGTTCACGCCGTCGCCCACCATCATCGTGATGGACCGCGTGGTCGATTCGCCCACGAACCGCGCAATCAGCTTGTCCCACCACGGCTGACGCTTCGGGTTCTCCCGCTTCGCGTCGATGATGGCCTGCACCTTGCCCTCCGGGAACAGCTCGGCATGCACGTCATTGATGCCGACCTCCGAGGCGATGATGTCCGCGGAGGCGCGCTTGTCCCCGGTCAGCATGGTCAGACGCTCCACACCCATGCCACGCAGCTTGTCCAGGGACTCCTTGGCATTGGCGCGCGGCACGTCCTTGAGCACGATGCGTGCCGCCAGTTCGCCGTCAACCGCCACATAGGTGGCCATCTCGTCGGGAGCGAGCTCGCCGAACATCTGCGCCACGGTGAGCTTGCGCGCGGCCAGGGCCGATGCCTTGGCCTCCTGACGCCTGCGCGCGGCGTCAACGGTGGCCCGGAAACCGCCGGCGTCC
>JABLTT010076696.1_pt1 | contig 12696 bp, 9 predicted proteins | sample 7160061 | NCBI WGS metagenome assembly JABLTT01 (sample SAMN14651232, study PRJNA627086) | human gut metagenome | isolation source: feces | host: Homo sapiens | reverse complement strand
TCTCTTCTTCGCTGTAATGCTCATGTTTTTTGCGCATAATAATTACACATTTTATTGTTATTGAATGTGTCTACCTATATCAGCATAAGACATAATGCTTTATAGGTATCAAGAAGACTGCTGAAGTGATGAAATACGGCGAGTGTAAGAAGATCGTTCTGTTTTGTGGTGAAAAAGCGTAAGTGATTGTAGATAGGATCGGATTATTGTAGATGTTTTTTTATCTGCAATCATGGGTTAAACATCATATAACCAGATGTCTATATGCGAAGTTGTAGATGTTGTAGATGTTTTTGATTATTTATAGGAAAGGATAGGGTGGTAAATTAATAGTGAGTGGGACGAGAGCGTTTTTAAGCAGATAGCCTTAGGGCAATTTATATAAAGGTATTTGCACGATACGATGTGCAATTTTTATACAAAATTGCACGATACGATGTGCAATTTTGTATATTTGTCCTTTAAACATGAATCGATATGGAGACCTTATTTCGTTCCTTTAGAACTCAATTAGAGCATACTTCGACAGAAGTCGTGCGTTTTCTTCACGATCAGATCGCATGGGATAGCCGATTGGTTGCGATTTTAGGTGCTCGTGGTGTTGGGAAGACTACCCTATTGTTGCAGCATATCAAATTGTATGATCGTGAGGATGAGTCTTTGTATGTTACGGCAGATGATTTCTATTTTACCAAGTATCGGTTATTCGACATGGCTTATCAATTTTATAATCTGGGTGGGAAAAAACTTTATATTGACGAGATTCATAAATACAAAGATTGGTCTAGGGAGGTGAAGAATATATACGATCAAATTCCTGGTCTTCAAGTTATCTATACAGGTTCGTCTATTCTTGATCTGGAGAAAGGTGGTGCGGATTTAAGTCGCAGGAAGGTAGAGTATAGATTACCCGGACTTTCTTTTCGGGAATATTTGAATATATCGCAGGGGTGGCAGCTTCCATCGTATTCGTTGGAAGAGATTCTTGCTGGGAAGGTTGAGTTCCCTTATAAGGAAGCTCGTCCACTCAAATTATTTAATGATTATTTATCGACAGGTTATTATCCATTTTTTCAAGATACGGAATATCTCTTGCGTCTGCGTAGCGTGATTAACCAAATGGTGGAATCTGATATTCCGATTTTTGCGGATATGACGGTGGCTTCTGCCGTAAAGTTGAAGAAATTATTATATGTATTAGCTCAAAGTGTCCCTTTCAAACCAAATTATACGAAGTTGGCGAGAGATTTGGATATCAGCCGGAATGTGTTGCCCGACTACATGAGTTATTTGGAGAAGGCAGGTCTGGTTAATTTACTGCGAGAAAAAGCGCAGGGCTTGAAATTATTGGAGAAAGTAGAGAAGATCTATCTGAATAATACGAATCTGGCTTATGCGTTGTCGGAGCAGGTACCGGATATCGGTTCCGTGCGTGAGACGGTTTTTCTATCTTGGATGCGAGTCGTATGCTTCGTTACTTCTTCTGCGATTTCAGACTTTGAGATAGATGGCCGAACCTTTGAGATTGGGGGAAAGAATAAGATGCGGCAACAGATCAAGCAAGCGGCGGATGGGTATGTGGTGAAAGATGACATAGAGTATGCTTTCCGCAATATGATTCCTTTATGGATGTTTGGCTTTATCTATTGAATATCCATCAAGGTCTTGCCACGATCATTACATAATCCCTCTCGAACACTTTAGGATCGTCTAAGAATTTGATCAGGTCTTTTTGGCGGGAGGAGCCTGTGCGTTTAACGGTCTCACGCATTTCGGTGACGGTACGAATCATATAAACACAGTCATCGGTTTGTCCGTCTGGCCAGAACGGAAGTCCATCATCTATATCATTGATAAATCCTCCGGAGCTTTTGGGTAAGGCGTATGTTTTCTTCTCTTTCTTGAGATAGACTACTCGATGGGTGATAACCGGTTTGTAATCGTCCAGCCATCCCAGCCAATTATAGATGGCGGGAGAACCTTTTTGAAAGACTCCCATAAATAGCCCATTCGGATTCTCCAAGAAAGAACGAAGACCGGTCGGTTTATCTTGATTGTCTTTATGAAGCGCATATAAAGGGGTGATCGAGTGGGAACTTGAAAGCTGGTATACCGTATCTCGATAAGGAATCAAGAAATTTATTCGGTCTTGATCCGTATTCCAATAAAAGGTTTGAAACCGGGTGATCGTATCCGGAGAGACGTTAATATCTTTGGCATCCGCAAGGATGAATTTGCAAAGCGTATCTCCTCGAAGGTTGAATGTCGTTATTCCTTTCGGGATTTTAGAGCCTTCCGCGTAATCACAAAGCATATATCCCGAGGAGGAGAAGCCTACTATTTGACTGGCATCCGCATTTATCGAATATTTGGTAGGCAGGTTTTCGGGGAATATATAATTCTGAATGGTCAGCATCGTATCTAATGTGGGTAATTCCCCGATACATGGCCTTATATCGTTGAATGTGGTCGAATCTTTTTTATTGTCTTGGTCGAGGCCGCTCAAGGCGCAGTACATACGGGTTGTTTTCTTGTCGTAAAATAGATTAAGGCCGTTCATCCCATGGTTCCATTTATAATCCAAGGCCTTAAATCCATATCGTTTGCTGGGAATGCCTTGCTTACGATAATAAATACGTGGGTTATTGAATGTGATAAAAGCGTCGCTATCCGGAATAGCGATCGCTTGTGTTACCGTGTAACGAGCGTCTCCAACATTATAATATTCCAGCTTAGAGGCTATTTGACTCAGTTTCAACATCGCTGGATGGTCCAGCGCCTTTTCTATATCAATGAGGGCCGGAGTTGTCGAACGATTATACTCCGCTTCATATTGGGGAGAGGTGGGTTGATTCCTTTGTTGGCAACTATTCAAGAGCAATGCAAGGAACAATAAGCATGTTGAGAACTTGGTGATCATGATTGGATACGTATTGTTTCTCGCAAACATATGTAAAATAATTGATTGTAACAAATGATTTTACGAATTTATCATAGATTTGCGATAGCCCCGTAGAATAGTATCTAGAAATGATGCCTGTATATGATTTTATGATTTAGCGTTCTTTTTCTTAAGCGGAAGCCTTGGGAAAAGCTTTCGAAAACGAACTAGGTGGCTTGTTACGTTACTTCCTGCGATAATGAGGGTAACGGCTAGGATGATCAGGATGATTCCGCAACACAATCGTAACGTTAATGATTCACCGAAGACAGTCACTCCGAAGAATACGGCGGTCAACGGTTCCAAAGCTCCGAGGATAGCCGTCGGGGTGGAGCCGATATATTGGACCGCCAGTGTCGTGCAAAGGAAAGAGATAGCGGTTGGGAATATGGCTAGAGCGATCAGGTTACCCCATAAATACCAATCATGGACAATGTGAAGGCTCCTGCCGAAATCTATACGGACTAAAAACAAGGTCATTCCGAAAAGCAAGACATAGAACGTAAGTTTCAACGTAGCGATATTCTTCAATAGCGGACGATTCGCGCCTACGATATAAATAGCATAGGAAAGAGCGGAAGCCATGACCAACAGGACACCGGTTAAACTAAGAGTCGTTCCGTCGCCACTTTTATAAAGTAAGCCGATACCGCCTAATGCCAGCAAGATACAAAAGATGGTTTGTAACGTTAATTTCTCCTTGAAGACAAACGCCATGATCAGCGCCACTAAGATCGGATAGACAAACAGCAAAGTCGAGGCGATGCCTGCTTCCATATAATTATAGCTTTGGAATAACGCTAGGGAAGAGAAGGAAACCAACAGCCCCATGAGGATTAAAGGAACGATCTCGTTGGGTTTCAACTTAAAGTTCCGCCCTCTCGCTTTGATCATGATACCCAATACCGGGATCGCGAATAAATATCTGAAAAACAGGACTGAATCCGGATTCATACCGGCTTTATACAAGGGTAGGGCGAACAAGGGGTTCATTCCATAAGTCGCGGCGGCGATAGCCCCTAGAACATATCCTTTTGCTTTTGCATTCATGATTAAAAATATTAGCGCGCAAAAGTAGTATATTCATGATAAATATTATATATTTGTAGATTATCATTTCAATAAATCGTTAACTAAAAAGTAATAAATATGCCTCCAGCAGCAAGATTGACAGATATGCATACATGTCCTATGCAAACCCCGGCTTGGCCATCACCGATACCCCATGTAGGCGGTCCTATCGTAGGGCCGGGAGCGGCGACTGTTCTAATCGGCAAGCTACCGGCGGCGGTAATGGGGGATAGTTGCGTTTGCGTAGGTCCTCCGGATACGATCATTAAAGGATCTTCCACCGTGATGATCTGCGGTAAACCTGCCGCCAGAATGGGAGATACGACAGCTCACGGAGGGCAAATCGTATTGGGATGTCCCACCGTTATAATAGGTGGTTAGGAGGATCTGCGGCATATAATATATGTATATTGTGAGAATATTACTATCTTTGCCGCCACTTGAAAACTAAAAATAACAAGACATGGAAACAGTAGTAAGTGGAATCAGACCAACAGGTAATCTGCATCTAGGCAATTACTTTGGCGCGGTAAAGAGTTTCTTGCGGATGCAAGATGAGTATAATTGCTTCTTCTTTATCGCTGATTGGCATTCGTTGACTACTCACCCGCATCCTGACAATATACGAAATAGCGTAAAGACGATCCTCTCGGAATATCTGGCTTGTGGTATCGATCCGGAAAAAGCTACCATTTATATTCAGAGCGATGTGCCGGAGGTGGTAGAGTTGTATCTATATTTGAATATGAACGCCGGTATCGGCGAGTTGATGCGTACGGCTTCCTTTAAGGATAAGGCCCGTCAGCAGTTGCATATCAGCCGGGAAGGATGTGAAGGCGATGTAGAGAAAGAGATTTTTAATGAAGGTAATAAACATAGCGTAAGCGCTGGTTTGTTGACTTACCCGACCTTGATGGCCGCCGATATTATTATCCATAAGGCGTTGAAGGTTCCTGTAGGTAAGGATCAGGAGCAGAATATGGAAATGGCTCGTCGTTTCGCCCGCCGTTTCAATTCTACCTATGGAGTAGATTTCTTCCCGGAACCAGCTTCGTTCCATTTGGGCGATAAGTCCGTGAAAGTTCCGGGCTTGGATGGTTCCGGTAAGATGGGCAAGAGTGAGGGTAACGCGATCTACTTGATCGATGATGAGAAAACAATCAAGAAGAAGGTTATGAAAGCGGTTTCCGATGCGGGACCAACCGAGCCGAATAGCGTGAAGCCCGAGCCGATCGCCAATTTATTCACGATGATGGAAATTGTCTCCGAGAAAGAGACCTATGATTTCTTTAATGAGAAATACAACAATTGCGAGATCCGTTACGGCGATATGAAAAAGCAGTTGGCCGAGGATATCAATAAGTTCTGCGCTCCGATCCGTGAGCGTATCTTGGATATGGCCGCCAATACGGAATATCTGGATAAGGTAGCCCGTATGGGTGCGGAGAAAGCTCGTGAGAGCGCTTCTAAGACTTTAAATGAGGTACGCCAGATTATCGGTTTTCGTCCATATTGATGCTTATTAATTAAAAATAAGAAAAAGCGTTTAGGGATAAGTCCTTAAACGCTTTCTTTTTATTAAAACCATTATAAAGAACCTGAAAAGCGATTTGTTAAAAAGAAAAGGTTGTTACTTTGCGGTGAATAGTTACAGATAACAAACGTATGGCTGCTATTACCACCCAAGAATTTGAACATCATTTCAAGAGTTTATATAAGCCCTTGTGTTTGTTTGCGCTTCGTTATACCGATCAGGTAGACGATGCCGAGGATATCGTGCAACAGGCCTTCGCGGATGTATGGGATAAGAACCGGGCTGGTAATGTGATCGGGAATCTCAAGGCTTATTTATATCAAGCGGTGAGGAACCGTTCTCTTTCATTTACCTCACAACCCGTAAACGCTGAGGCCACCGAGCAGTTACCCGACGTAGAAGATACCTCGGAAGAGGAAGACATCCTGCGATCGGAGCGTGACGCCCGCCTGTGGGATGCTATCGATCGGTTACCTCCCGAACGGAAGAAGATTTTCTTGTTATCCAAACGGGATGGCTTGAAAAACCAAGAGATCGCGGAGGAATTGAATTTATCGGTAAAAACGGTTGAGAACCAGATGAGCAAGGCATTGAAAGCTTTGCGAGAGACCGCTATCCGTGTTTATATGTTCTTTTTCGGATAAATTTTATAGAAAGGAATGGGGGTTTTTCATATTTCTCTGTCTTAGAGATAAAGGTTACTTGTTTATTTCATTAAAGCATGGAGAGTATATGAGGAAGTTGGTGGTATTTGTGATGTTGATGACGTGCGTGATCTCGGCCCAAGCGCAATGGAAAGTGACGCCGGAAGCCGGTATGAACGTGACAAAGTATAAGGGAGATGCCGCTAAGGTAGGCTTTAAGGCTGGGGCCGCAGTCTCTTATACATTCGGATCGGGCTGGTTCTCGCTTCAATCCGGTTTGTATTATGTGCGACGGGGGAAGGGGCTGTCTTCTTATAGTGAGATTTATGGAACTAGTGAGAGTCCATATGGGGGACGGGAAGGTACGAGTATATTTCTCTATCCCGTTTCCAGTGATTATTTGAATCTGTGGGGATACGGTTATGGTAATGGTTACGGCTTTACGGGCTTCTATTATGATACCTATGGAATTAAGGATTTTGATGTAGAAGGTATAAGGCATCGCAGTCAGAAGGAGCATCGTGAATATATCCAATTACCGATCTTGGCTCGTTTCGATTGGCAGGTAAGTAAGGATGTTCGGTTACATTTGGCGGTCGGTCCCTATTTGGCGGTTGGCTTGGGAGGAAAAGTGACGTATGAGGAAAGTGATTATTCTTTAAAAGGAAAGCTGCCCTATAATAAGGAAATATCATATAACCCGTTTAATCCCGGCCAAGGATATGCGGTAGCGCCTCGTTTTGACTGGGGAGCTACCATAGAGGCTGGTATAGAGGTGAAACGGGTCGCTTTTAAGGTTGGCTATGATCTGGGTATAGATAAGCAATACAAGGGATATGCTTATAACATAGGTCTGAACTATCATACGGCTAGTTTTACCTTGGGATACACATTTTAAAGAGAAAATAGGATGAAAGCGATGGTTTGTATAAAGTGGGTATTTATATTCGCGGTGTCGATGATGATTTTCTCATCTTGCGTATCGTCTAGGATCTCGCCGAGTATGAGCGTGGGAGTTCCATTGAAGAAGGGGCAGGCCCCAAATGTCGGATTCCAATGGTATGAGACTGGAAGGACTTATTAAATAGAAGGAATAGTTATGAATAATAACGAGCATGACAATAAATTGGAACAACGCATCCGTTTCGTAGCGAAACGCTATCGGGAAGGAAGCCTTGACCCGGATAAGGCATGGCAGAAGTTCGCTTCTGAGGATGTGATTAGCCGGAAGGTCTCGTTTCGCCGGTATTGGATCGGGGCGGCCGCTGTCGTGTTAGTGCTCGTAGGTCTGGGGACATGGTTTACGGTAGAGAGAAACGCCCCGGATTGGGTTGCGATTACTACCGCCCCCGGACAAATGAAAGATGTTTACCTTCCGGATAGTACCTTGGTCGCTTTGGCCGGCGATTCATGGATCCGGTATGACGCGAAGAGATATGATAAAGAGAGGCGTGCCGTGGAGATGAATGGAAAGGCCTTTTTCCAAGTGACGAGGAACGAGGCACGCCCTTTCTCAGTGAAAACGAGCCAAACGGAAGTTACGGTGCTGGGAACAAGTTTCCAGATAGATGAGAAGCCTACCGTTACGGAAGTCAATGTAGTTACCGGCAAGGTATGTTTTACCGCCGGGGAGGAAAAGGAGAATGTGATACTTACCGCTGGAATGTCGGCTCAGTATTCTATGGAGAACAAGGAGATAACGGTAGTGACGGAAGAAGACGTGAACAAGTTAGCTTGGAGGACAGGGCAACTTCGTTTTATGGAGACACCGCTGGATAAGGTGATTGAGGACTTGAGTGATTATTATCAAGTCAAGATTGCGAACCAGACAAAGAATGAGGGAGCGAGATTGACCGCTACTTTTAATAATCTGCCTTTGGAGGATGTCTTGCAGGTTGTTAACCAGACATTGGACGCACGTTTGGTTTCCACTTCGAAGAAATAAAATCAGATCATTTATGAGATCTATTGTTGTATGGCTGATAGGGATTCTTTTGCTTCCCGGTTGGATGGGACATCTATATGCGCAGATGCCCGAACCTACGCCGACGGTTACGTTGGATATGCGGCAGGTTCCCCTGTTGGATATATTGATGGAGCTTGAGAAACAAACCGGATTGTTCTTCTCGTACGAGTCTTCTCTGCTGAAAGAGCTGCCAGAGGTTTCCCTGTCGGTCCGGGATGAATCCTTGTCGTACTGCTTGAAGCGCTTATTTTCCCCATTACCGATTATCTATCGGGTTACGGGGCAATATATCATCTTAAAGCGAAAGCCCCGTCAATATACGATCAGTGGATTCGTCAGGGATTCAGCCTCGTATGAGAGTTTGTTGGGGGCTTCGGTTCTGGTGAAAAGTTCGAGGGGAGGGACGATGTCTAATAATTACGGCTTTTACAGCTTGATACTTCCACCCGGTAAGGTTCGCCTTAGGGCCTCGTATGTGGGCTTTAAGGCGATGGAGATAGAGATCGATTTGCAAAGGGATACGATGATCGACTTCCCGTTGAGGTCATTGGCCTCGTTAGGCGAGGTCGTTATTCGGGGGACCCGGCCTCGCTACGAGATATTGAGTAGCCGTGCGGGGGTGATCGACGTACCTGCCGAGCGGGTGAAGTCGATGCCCGCTTTGCTGGGGGAGGCGGATCTGGTGAAGACCTTACAGCAGTTGCCGGGCGTGGCGGTAGGCACCGAGGGAATGACCGGCTTGTATGTTCGTGGGGGCGGGGCCGATGAGAATTTGTATCTGCTGGATGGAAATCCGGTCTATCATGTGAACCATTTGTTGGGGTTTTTCTCGGCGTTCAACCCGGACGCGATAAAGAATACCCGGTTTTATAAAGGGAGCTTTCCGGCGGAATACGGGGGAAGGCTCTCGTCGGTTGTAGATGTCCGTATGAATGACGGTAACCGGCAGGAGTATCACGGGAATATCTCCGTAGGGTTGCTTTCCGCACGGGCGAATCTAGAGGGGCCGATTGTTAAGGATCGCTCCTCGTTTAATGTCTCGGTACGCCGTACGTGGTTGGATTTGATAACAGGGACGGCTTTGGCGATCGTTAATAAGAACAGTGATACCAAGGAGAGTTTCGGTTATCACTTTTTTGATATAAATGCGAAGGTGAACCATTCTTTCTCGGAACGTAGCCGGGCCTATTTGAGCTTTTATATGGGGCAAGATGCTTTTCGGCAGGGAAGCAAGGAGAAGCATGAGGATTCGGATGATATGTTTCTCTGGCGTTGGGGAAACTTGATCGGCTCCGCAGGGTGGAACTACGTGTTCGGGCAAAAGCTGTTTGGTAATCTAATGGTGGGCTACAGCCGTTTTCGCTCGCATATCCGGCAAGAGGCGAAGGGGTATGAAATCGAAGGAAATAGGGCAGAACGGCAATCAATTAAGCGGGATAGCCGTTATAAATCGGAGATGGAGGATCTGAGCGTACGGCTGTCAGTGGATTACAGTCCTTCAATGAATCACCGGATACGAATGGGCACGGATTACCTGTATCATAATTTTCGCCCGGAGAATAGCCAGCAACGGTCTTGGGTGAACGATTCGTTAGTAAATCCCGTATATGAGCTTTTGTATGATTATTCCTTGATAAAAGGGCATGAGTTCTCTTTGTTTGCCGAGGATGAGATGCGGGTCACGGATCGCTTGCGGGTGAATGCCGGATTGCGGTATACCTTGTTTCATGTAGAGAATGAGATCTATCATTCTTTTCAGCCTCGTTTGTCGGCACGTTATTTACTTCGTCCGGATCTATCGGCGAAGATATCCTACAGTAAGATGAACCAATATGTCCACTTATTATCGAATACCTATGTGAACCAGCCTACGGATATTTGGGTCCCGGTGACGGAGCAAGTCCCTCCGATGAGTTCTCACCAGATTACTGCCGGGCTTTATTATAATCTGAAACGGATGTATGATTTCTCGATCGAGGGGTATTATAAACGGTTGAATAACTTGATTGATTATAAGGATCATTGGCCGGTTGAGACACATTTCTCCGGTTGGGAAGACCGGGTCGGTTTGGGAAAGGGTAAGACCTATGGTGTGGAGTTTATGGCGCAAAAGACAAATGGGAAGACAACCGGATGGATCGGGTATACGCTCTCTTGGTCGGATCGGTGGTTTCCGGATGGTTCCGTGAATAAGGGGCGTCATTTCCCGTTTCGCTTCGACAACCGGCATAAGGTGAATGTGGTCGTTTCTCGTAAGTTATCCCGGAAGGTGGAGTTAACGGGAGCTTGGGTGTTCGCCTCAGGAAACCATATTAGCTTGCCGGAGTATAAATATCTGTCTCCGATTTATCAGAAAGAGAACGGGTATGCCGGAGTAGATTCATACAGACCGATGAATTCAGGTTTGAGCGCTCGTAATAATTATCAATTGTCTCCTTATCACCGTTTGGATCTGGGCGTGAATTTTTATCGATATAAAAAGAAGGGTCGGATGGGGATTTGGAACATAAGTATATACAATACGTATTTGAAACCGAATCCCTTCATGACGGAGGTTATGGTAAACCAGGATATAAATCAGCGATATCATGTAGTGCTACAGGAGACGATTTTGTTCTATTGCATGCCCTCGGTTTCTTATACTTATAAATTCTAGCTTATGAGAAGATATTTACCTTACCTGTTCGTGTTAGGATTATTGATGGTCTCTTGCGTTCGGGATGTGGAGATTGATTTGGAGGATCTGCCGGATCGGATTGTACTGAACGCATCGGTATGTCCCGGAAAGGAGGTGTGTGCTCATCTCTCGAAAACATGGTTTATCATGGATAGCGTTCCCGATTTTGAGCTATCCGACGCAAAAGTCCGTGTCTATGTCAATGATGAGTTTCAAGGTCTTATGCGCAATGATGACCTGCCGGAAGATTCTATACATTCACGGGGGCAATATGTTCTGCCCGGTTGTTTCGTGAGACAGGGGGATTGTTTGCGTATAGAGGCCGAGGCCGATGGGTATGAGCCGGTATCCGGGGAAACTCGTATCCCCGGTCGGGCACGGATTTATGAGGTGGATACCTTATCCTATCGATCTTCTGCCTGCTATGCCGAATATCTGCGTTTCTCTGTTAAAATCGGGGTTGAGACGGATTCCTATTATCGTTTAATCGTGGAGCAGATCTTGGACTTCCGGAAGGGGGATAGTACCCGTACCGTAACCTCTTTCCGTAGCTTAGGAGGATATAGTTGGTATTATTCTGGTTTTAGCGTGGATTATGAGGATCCTGTTTTCCAGTCTTTTGGAGGTAGTCCTATCACGAGCCAGATGGATGGGCGTTACTGTATGGGTGTATTTAGAGGGGAGGATCTGGTTAATACGAATGCTATTAAGGTTTCTGTTTTTCCTGTTGAATACTCGTATGAGAGTGATACCCTTTCTATGGACGTTCATTACGATGTGCGCCTGTTGTCTATCTCCGAGGATTATTATCGATATATGAAGATTATGAGGGGGTACTCTATCACGATCGGCGACGCGAATTTCGGGGCGTTGATAGAGCCTGCCGATACGTATTCGAATGTGGAGAACGGCTTTGGGATTGTCGCCGGATATCAAGAGGATAAATTGCGTATCACGATGCCGAGAGACACGGTGCCTCCTTATTGGAATCCTTGGGATGGATAAGCCCATCCCGCGTTGACGACCTGTGCTTGCCGGTTCATACATCATGAAGCGGTAAGTTCACGAGGTATGAAAAAAAGGCTTTTCCTTGATAGGGGTATTTCCGGGAGATCCTGTCTTATCAATGAACTCAATAAAGTAGAATGATGACAGAGTGGATGAATAAATGGCTTATGGCCATTTTTTGCTGGATGATTTTTATGCCTGTTCCAGACCTCTTGGCCCAATCAGCCAAGACGAAGGATGATCCCCGGATTACGTTGCGTATGAAGGAGGTTTCGTTGCCGGAGGTCTTGTCAGAGATCGAAAGACAGGCGGGCGTGACCTTCTCGTATGAGTCTTCTTTGTTGAAAGAGCTTCCGAAGATCAGTTTCCAAGTGAAAGATGAGACATTGACGGATTGTTTGACCCGCTTGTTCGAGTCGTATCCGATCGTGTATAAGGTGAGTGGAAAGATCGTGATTCTGAAGCGTAGACAGAGACAGGTAACGATCAGCGGCTTCGTGAGGGACCAAGCGTCCTCGGAGTCTCTGATCGGAGCCTCTGTTTATGAGGTCGCCAGCCGGAAAGGCTCGGCTACGAATAGCTATGGTTTTTTCAGTTTGACGCTTCCGCCGGGGAATATCCGCTTGCATGCTTCTTACATTGGTTATGAGAGCTGTTCCTTTAATTTCACGGAATTGGATAGGGATACTATATTAAATATTGACATTGAGCACATGACAAGATGGTATATTTTGTATGCAATTAAAAAAGAACCAAAAAATGAAAAAAACCTGGAAAAACGCTTGACAAAATCGATATTGTAGGGTATTATTAATGAGCACGTTTGAGAGAGCGCTTTGGAGAGATATCGAAGTG
>JABLTT010068997.1_pt1 | contig 12699 bp, 10 predicted proteins | sample 7160061 | NCBI WGS metagenome assembly JABLTT01 (sample SAMN14651232, study PRJNA627086) | human gut metagenome | isolation source: feces | host: Homo sapiens | reverse complement strand
ACTTCTTCTCTGGCATTTGCCACTGCATAGCTGAATCCTGAATCTTTCAGCATCGCAATATCATTGATGTTATCCCCAAAGGCGCATGTTTCCTCTGGTAATATTCCCAGATATTCCTGAAGAAATGCCACTGCACTTCGTTTATCGGCACCAAGCGGTGTTCCGTCCATCCATTCTTTTCCGGCTGCCGCAAGATTTATCTTGTCTTTCCAGTATGGTGTAAAAACCGGTGCACAAAGTTCTTCGCATCGTTCCGGATGATACACAGCAATCTTCATGATCTGCTCACCTTCAAGATGCATCATATCCGAAACCTCATGGATATCATATCCATAGGAATCCCTGAGCCAGCGGAACATCTTGCTTTTGGAATCTTCTGCAAAGCATCTGTCTGGTCCTGAAATAAAATAATCACATTCCGGCAGCTCTGTCTTAACCATTCTGGCCATGTTCTTCCAGATCTCGTCCGGCAGTGTATGGATTTTCAGTATTTTTTCTGAGGTACGAATCAGCGTCCCACCATCTGATACAAAAAAAATCTGGTCCTTTACCGGTGCAAAAAGCTGACTTTCACTGCTGTACTGTCTGCCGGAGCATACTGCAAAGTAAATTTCCTTTTTTCTCAGTTTCTTTATAACATCCATATACTCCGGATTGATTTCCAGCGTTCCATCCTTTACCAGAGTACCGTCTACATCACTGACGATAAGTTTTATCATTTGAATTCTCCTATTATTCAGATTACCATCCACTTCTTTTACAGATAATATGCCATATTTTCATTCATATAACAATATATTTTGTCCGTTTTTCCTTCATAGCAGAAAAAAAACGCGCACCGGCTTCATGTCAGTGCGCAGTCCTTATGGAGTTTCACGACTCAAGGGAGAGTCTTCAAAAATATGTTCAGAATCTGAGATTACTTAGATTCCAAGTTTTTCTTTCATGTAATCTACCGGTGTGTCTTTTCCTGTGTAAAGTTTGATGGCAATCAGCGCCTGAAACAGCATCATGCTCATACCATTGTAAACTTTTTCGCATCCTGCTTCTTTTGCCTGTTTCATCATAACAGTTTCGCGTGGTGCATAAACAGTATCTGTTACGATCAGATCTTTCTTGAAGAAAGAAGTATCCGGGATGTTGGAAAGGTCTTCCAGCGGGTGCATACCTACACCTGTTGCATCACAGAAAAGATCTGCTGCGTGCATTTTTTCTTTGAGGAGATCATGATCTGCAAGGTCATTCATAGTAGCCTTGCAGTTTGTGTTTTTGTTGATCAGATCAACGATTTCTTCTCCACGGCTGTAGAATTTATCTTTAATGTTGAAGATTTCAATCTCTGCGATTCCGTCAAGGGCACCACGTACAGCGATTGCAGTTGCAGCTCCGCCGGTTCCGATCAGAACCATCTTCATTCCTTTGAAATCAATGCCTTCTTCTTTGAGTCCCTGCCAGTATCCCATACCGTCAGTGTTGTAGCCTTTAAGCTTTCCGGTAACCTGTCCGTTTTCATCACGCATGTTTACAACTGTATTGATCGCACCACATAATTTTGCTGCTTCGTCAACTTCGTCCAGATATTTATGAACAACAGTTTTGTTTGGCATGGAGATGTTGGAGCCAAGCATTTTGAGAGCGCGGATACTCTGAACAGCGTCTTTCAGGGAATCGTTGTCTACTTCGAATGCAAGCTGAATAACGTCATCACCGTTTTTGTCGTATGCAAGGTTGTGTGTTGTCGGTGACTGTGTATGACGGATCGGGTAAGCCATTAATCCTACTAATTCTGTATGTCCTGTTACGTTTGGCATGATTTTTTCCTCTTTTCTTTATATTTCATAAATCGCTGCTTTCTCATGTTTGAGCGGGATCCAAGTTCAAATGTCTTGCCATGCAAGCATGACCGACATTTGAACCTTTTCTCCCTTGATATCATTTATTCAAGTGGCTCTAAGTACAGGTATCCCTGGGATTCCAGCACGTTCAGGATTGCACGGCCTTCCATGGTTCCTTCCATAATACGGCGGGCACGTACGGAATCACCGATGGTGTATACATAAGTGTCTGTATCCTTAAATGCTTCTTCAAGTTCCGGAAGTACCGGGTTGTTGGAACGCATTCCAAGGCAGTTGAAGCCAAGATCGAATTCCATATCCTTAATCTGTCCGTCCGGAAGTTTTACAGTAAATGCATTTTCTTTTACTTCCTGAAGTGCTGTGTTTACATATTCCTTCACGCCATATTTGTCATGTGTTTCACGCATGGAGCATTTGGTGATCGGGTCTGCAAGCATACCAATCTGAGGAAGCATATCAATGATCGTACATTCTGCTCCGCGAGGTGCAAAATATTCGATTACATCAAGTCCTACGGATCCGCCACCGACAACAACGACTTTTTTGTCCTTGCATGCTTCATCCGGGTATTTGCCTGCATTCAGGTTGTTGATCATATCAAAAATCGTAGCCACGTTTCCGGCCTCGATGTTTTCTTTGAGACCTTTGATCGGTGGAACAAGCGGTACAGAACCGGTTGCATTTACAACGATGTCCGGCTTAAACTGTTTTACTTTTTCAACAGTTGCTTCTGTATTCAGGAAAACATACAAATTTTTCAGTCTGGCAGCGCGTGCTTCCAGATATTTCGGAAAATCTTTCATACGGGTCTTGCTCGGAAGGTCTGAAATAAACGTGGAGAGACCTCCAAGGTGATCCTTCTTTTCCAGAACGAATACGTTGCATCCGACTTCTGCCGCTGTACATGCAGCTTCCAGCCCCGCTGTACCACCACCTACAACTACAACATTGCAGTTTTTGTTAACTTTGAGTGCTTTATAAATATCGCCTTCCGGTACAGCCGGGTTAACTGTACAACGGATCGGACGATTTACACCGATACGGTTTCCGGCACATCCCACGTTACATGAGATACATTTACGAATAATATCTTCCTCGCCATTTTCTACTTTTTTTACCCAGTTCGGGTCTGCGATAAGACCACGTCCCATTCCGACGATATCTACGTCGCCGCTCTCGAGAATTTTCTCGACAACTTCAGGATCACGGTAGTTACCTGCATTGATAACCGGTTTCTTAAATTTATCTTTTACGGCTCTTGCCATATAAGATCTCCATCCATCCGGAAGATAGTTGGAGTCGATCTGATACTGAAGAGATGGATTCAGACCGCAGGAAACATCGTACATATCAATAAACTCATCGATATACTCCAGATATTCCAGTGTATCTTCCAGAGTATTTCCACCCGGTACTCTCTCTTCTGCAGAGATACGAACGATGATCGGGAACCACGGTCCTACATTTTTACGTACTTCTTCAAGTACCATACGCGGGAAGCGCAGACGGTTTTCTACGGAACCGCCGAACTCGTCTGTTCTCTTATTATAATAAGGAGATATGAACTGGCTCATCAGATAGGAATGTCCACAGTGAATCTCGATTGCATCAAATCCGATTGCCTGAACACGCTTTGCAGCCTCTCCATATTTTTTAACAGTTGTAAGGATTTCTTCTTTTGTCATCGGACGCGGTGTTTCGCCGCCGGCTTTTGTCGGGATGTTCGAAGAAGAAACTGTTTCCATTCCGGTTCTTGCTGAAGATGCGGAAGCACCGGCATGGTTTACCTGAATTGCGACTGTAGCACCATTCTTATGAAGGTTTTCTACGAGCTGATAATAGCGCGGCATAAAGCTGTCGTGATCAATACGGATCTGGCTTGTACCATTGGATCCTGCCGGATACTCGATGTTTGCATTCTCGAGAATGATAAGACCTGTGCCGCCTTTTGCACGGAGTGAGTAATAATTCATATGACGGTTACTCATCTCACCGCTTGTCTCACCGTAGTTGGTTCCCATTGGGGTCATTGCAATACGGTTTTTGATAGTTGTTCTTTTAATTGTGATCGGTTCAAAAATCTTTGGGTATTCACTCTTCATGAAATTATCTCCTTATCAGTAAGTAACATTCACAAATAACATTCATAAACTCGAGTGGCAATCCTTTGTTTGTGACACAATTATCATAACTCTTTGTATTAAAAATTAACAATATCTTTCAGATAAATTTTTGATACGTTTTCGGTATCATTCGCATCTTCATCCTGCTGTGTCTTCATATATTCAATGAAACGTTCAACTGCCGGCAGCCGGTAACGGTCTTTCATCCAGAACATAAATACCTGACGATAGATTTCCATTCCCTTCAACCTGTGGATATTGATTCCCTCTGACTGCTCCAGAATATCCGTCCTCGGCATCAGTGCAATTCCGAAGTTTTCTCTTACAAGTGACACGATTGAATATTCATCCGGACATTCTACAATCATATTTGGACTGATCTGATACTTCTTATATAAATATTTCACATAAGTCCCCATCCAGGATTCCTTCTCATAGCCTATCACCGGATAATGATTCATCTCTGCAAGCGGTACTTCACGAATACCGGCAAGTGGATGCTGTTTCGGTGTAATGATGACAAGCTCCTGTGCACTGAGTGGAAAAAATTCCATGTCATCTTTCTTGAGATATCCTCCAAATCCGATATCAAGCTCGCCGGTACGCACCTTCGCGGCAATTGCCGGTGTATGATTCTGCCAGAAATTAAACACCACATTTTTGTTTTCTTCTTTATTTAAAAATTTTCGTACTTTATGTGGAATATAATGCCCCGCAAGCGGAAAAATATAACCGATATCAATCTTTCCGCCATCCGAAGAAAGCTCCTGCATCTTACCTACTGCCACATCGCAGTCGCCCGCGATCCGGTCTGCATGCTCCAGAAAAAGATGTCCCGCTTTTGTCAGAGTCACACCTCTGCCTTTCTTTTCAAAAAGAGATACGCCGAGTTCACTCTCCAGTGCCGCCATGGAACGGCTCAAAGACGGCTGTGAAATATAGAGTTCTTCCGCTGCCTGATGATAGTTTTCCAGTCTTGCTACTTTTTGAAAATACAGAATCTGATTCAGTGTCATTTTCCTCTCCTCCTGTATACGATCTCCCATATTCCGGCAATTCCCCGTATTACCTTTTTCTGATTATTATACCACACCACCATCAATGCATTCAATGCATTAGTTTTTCCCTTTAAAAGCATTAGACCACATGCATTGTACCTGTTAAAATACAGTTAAATGTTATTTTTTTAACACAATTTATCACGGCATTTCTAAAGTTTGTGACTGAACCCAAAGAAAACCGAAATCACTTTTTAAGAAAAGGAGAACAACATGAACAAGAAATATCTGCCAAGTGCATTGATTTTGTACTTGAACTACTTCATCCACGGCGTTGGATGCTCAATTCTGGGACAGGCAGTTATTAAGGATGCTCTTGCAGGCGCATGGGGCGTTGAGGCAATGGCAATCACAGCAATCTCTGCTGCACTCGGTCTCGGCCGTCTGATCGCCCTTCCATTTGCAGGACCTCTTTCAGACAAACTCGGCCGCCGCATTTCCACAGCAATCGGAAGTGCTTCCTATGCAATTTACCTGATTGGTCTTGCACTTGCATTTAATGCAGGCACAAACGGTGGTTACACCATCGCTTATGTATGTGCAGTCCTCGGTGGTATCGCAAACTCCTTCCTTGATACAGGTATCTACCCGGCAGTTTCCGAGATCATCTACAAAGCGCCTGGCGTTGCAACTATGGGAATCAAATTCTTCATCGCAATCGCACAGATGCTTCTTCCATTCGTACTTGGCGCTACAGTAGCTACAACAGCTTCTGGACTTACTTCCTACAACCGCCTGTTCTACGGATGCGGTATTATCTATATCGTACTTTTTGTACTGGTATTCCTGTTCCCGCTTCCGGATGCTGACCAGAAAGCAGCCGGCAAAAAAGAAGGACTTATCGACAGCCTGAAACACACACATTTCTCTTTCGAATCCATCGCAATGATCCTGATCGGATTCACATGTACAGGTACTTTCCAGTTATGGCTGAACTGTGCACAGAACTTTGCAAAAGAAAATGTCGGCTGGGCTGATCCGTCCATCATGCAGACATACTACTCTGCAGGTACTCTGATCGCACTTGTAGTAACTGCACTCCTTACAAGAAAAATCAAAGACGTTCGTTTCATCGTTATCTACCCGGTTATCTGCCTTGCAACTCTGATTGTTGTTCTTACAGGCCAGAGCCAGACACTGATGATCGCCGGTGCATTCATCATCGGATGGGCAGGCGCAGGCGGACTTCTTCAGATTGCAACATCCGTATGCAACATGTTGTTCCCTAAGATCAAAGGAACTGTTACAGCACTTGTTATGATTGCATCTTCTCTGTGTAACTACACAATCCTGACAGCAGCATCCAAAATGCAGCCTTCTCAGGTTATGCTCATGAACATCGTACTTACTGCAGCAGGTGTTGTACTTGGTCTCTTTGTAAACATCCGTTACAAAAAAATGGTTGCTCTTGCTGAAGCAGACAACTAAAATAAGATCAGGGTGAAAATTCAAAAAGAAAGGAAATCATCATGAATACAGTTAAAATCCGTGACATTGAGATTGGTGCAGGCGCACCGAAGATCATCGTTACGATCGTTGGTGTCACAAAAGAAGATATCATTGAAGAAGCAAAAACATTTGATTCTATTCCGATCGACGTTGTTGAATGGCGTGTAGACTGGTTTGAAGGTGTATTCGATTTTGCAAAAGTAGAAGATGTTCTGAAAGACCTTCGCGAGGTTCTTGGAAGCATTCCGCTCCTTATGACTTTCCGTACTTCCAAAGAAGGCGGCGAAAAAGCTATCGAACCGGAAGCTTATGCTGAACTGAACATCAAAGCTGCACAGACCGGATATGTAGATCTCGTTGATGTTGAAATCTTTACCGGAGATGACATCGTAAAAAAAATCATCGACGGTGCTCACGCAGCCGGAGTCAAAGTCATCGCTTCCAACCATGACTTCTTCAAAACTCCTGCAAAAGCAGATATCATCTATCGTCTCCGCAAGATGCAGGATATGAACGCTGATATTCCGAAGATTGCAGTTATGCCTCAGAATAAAAAAGACGTTCTGACACTTCTTGCTGCTACAGAAGAAATGACCACAAACTATGCAGACAGACCGATCATCACCATGTCAATGGCAGGTACCGGCGTTATCAGCCGTCTCTGCGGTGAAGTATTCGGTTCTTCCATGACCTTCGGTGCTGCAAAGAAAGCATCCGCACCGGGACAGATGGGAGTAAATGATCTGAATACAGTCCTTGGACTTCTTCACAGCGCAATGTAATGCAGCTATAATTACTTCTTGAAAATACCGGTATTTTTATTTAAAATAAAAGTACTGGTATTTTTTATAACTGTAAAGCGTTAAACAATTATCCGCATAAAAATATCTATACTTAATTTTTAAGGGAGGTCCTTCATGAAAAAATCACTTCACTGGCTGGACGAGAACCTCGAAGAATTTATCCTTGTTCTTTTCCTGATCGCCATGACGCTGATCATGGGTATTCAGGTCTTTTGCAGATATGTTCTTGGCATGTCCCTGTCCTGGTCTGAGGAACTTACCAGATACCTCTTTATCTGGTGTGGATTTTTGAGCGTCAGCTACTGCAGCAAAAAATGTCTTTCTATCAAGATCGAGCAGTTCGTTGCGATTTTTCCCCGTCGTGGTAAAGCTTTATTCAAAGTAGTCAACCATACTTTTGAGCTGATCTTTTTCATCTATATGATTCCATTTGCATGGTCTTATATGATGTCTTCTGTTCACAGTGGACAGCTTTCACCTGCTTGTGGTATTCCGATGTATTATGTACAGGCAGCACCGCTTGTCTCCTTTGTTCTGGTTGCCTTCCGTGTCCTGCAGCGCTGGGTCATCGAGTTCCGTGTTGCACGCGGCGAAAATGTATTTGATCCGGCTCATCCGGAACGCAATACTCCCGTGTCCTTCATCCAGGCAAATGCCGAATCACTCGGCGAAAATGCGCTGGAATCCGGTATCGACAACCGTATCAATACCATCAAAAATTCGAATGAGGAGGAACGCTAATGCCAGTCGTAGTTTTATTTATTATCTTTGTAGCCTTACTGGTCATCGCAGTTCCGGTATCCATCACTCTTGGGATTACAGCTGTTCTTCCGTCCGTGTTTGATCCGTCCTTTACTGTCGGTGCCAAATATCTGATCCGTGCCATGTTCGGCGGTCTGGACTCTTTCCCGCTCCTTGCGGTTCCGATGTTTGTCCTTTCCGGTATCATCATGGCAAAAGGTGGTATTTCCAAAAAACTGTTTGATGTTTTTGCATACTTCCTCGGAAAATTCACCGCAGGTATGCCGTGTGCCGTTATCGTCACCTGTCTTTTTTATGGTGCGATCTCCGGTTCTGCTCCTGCAACTGTTGCCGCAGTCGGAAGTATGACGATCCCGATTCTTACAACTCTGGGATATGACCTTACGTTTTCTACTGCGATCGTAGCTGTAGCCGGCGGTCTCGGTGTTATCATTCCACCGAGTATTCCGTTTATCATGTATGGTATGGCTTCCGGTGCCTCTGTCAGTGATCTGTTCCTTGCAGGTATCATCCCGGGACTGATGATCGGCGCACTCCTTATGGTTTATGCCATCTATCACTGCAAACGCTACGGTGAAGACAAAGAAAAGATTCACAGCGAAGTACAGATGCTTCACGACAAAGGTCTTCTGAAGGTTCTGAAAGAAAGTTTCTTCGCCCTTTTAAGTCCGGTCATCATCCTCGGATGCATTTATACCGGTGTTGCTTCTCCGACTGAAGCAGCCGTTATCTCTGTATTCTACGCACTGATCATCAGCCTGTTTGTATACAAGAGTATCAAGATCCGTGATATCTGGCCGATCCTTGTAGAAGCAATCCGTACCTTTACACCGATTCTTTTCATTCTGGCAGCATCTACCGCCTTCTCCAGAGTCCTTACTCTGATGCAGGTACCACAGACTGTCAGTGAATTTATCCTGAACAACTTCCACAGCCCGGCTGCGATCCTGCTGATCATCAACGTATTCCTGCTGATCGTCGGCATGGTCATGGATACCACACCGGCAATCCTGATTCTCACACCGATCCTTCTGCCGATCGTAGAAGCCATCGGAATGGACCCGATCCAGTTTGGTGTTATCATGGTTGTCAACCTTGCGATCGGATTTGTTACTCCTCCAATCGGTGTTAACCTGTTTGTTGCAAGTTCTCTGACGGATGTTCCGGTTATGCAGATTGCAAAGAAAGCTATGCCAATGATCGTATTCTTCCTTGTTGCACTCCTGCTGATCACCTTCATCCCGGCAATTTCTATTGGAATCTTATAGGAGGAAAGACATGAAAAAATTTACTACAGCTACTACAGACATAAAAAAGCGTCGCATCCTCCGTGTAGTTCCGGTGCTGGCAGCTGCCGGTATCTTAAGCGTTGTTCTTACCGGATGTGGTTCTTCCGATGAGGAAGTGCAGCGTTATTCCTGGCCACTGGCAACTGCAAGCCCGGAAGATACGGTCACACAGATTTTTGCAGAAAAATTCGCTGAGGAAGTTTCCGACTTAAGTGATGGCAAAATGAAAATTCAGGTATACGCAAACTCCACGCTCGGAGGCGACCGTGACCTCCTGGAGACCTGTTCCGACGGTGATATCCCATTTGTTGTGCAGAATACCGCTCCACAGGTTTCTTTCATGAGTGATCTGGCAGTCTTTGACCTTCCATGCGTATTTGATTCTCTGGATGACTGCCGTAAAAAAATCGATGATCCTGAATTCTACAGTCTGATCAGTGATGTTTATACGAACGGCGGTTATCATCTGCTTGGTATGGCAGATCAGGGATTCCGTGTTATGAGTACAAATAAAGCAGTCAACAGTTTCGCAGATTTCAAGGGTCAGAAGATCCGTACCATGGAAAACAGTTATCATCTGGCATTCTGGAAAGCGCTTGGCGCAAACCCGACTCCTATGAGTTTCAGTGAAGTATATATCGGTCTGCAGCAGCACACGATCGATGCGCAGGAAAACCCGTATGAAGTTATTGTTTCCAACAATCTGTACGAGCAGCAGGATTACGTCGTAGAGACGAATCATCTGCCGCATCTGATCTCTCTGATCGTCAATGATGAGTTCTTTAAAGACCTTCCAGAGGATGAGCAGGAAATCATGACGGAGGCTGCACAGCTTGCCACAGAGTACGCAAGAGAACAGTCCGACGCACGAATCGCAGATAAGATTGCGACGATCGAAGAAAGCGGAACAGAGATTATTACACTGTCCGATAAGACACGGAAAGAAATCCGTGAGGCATCAAAGGATGTGTATGAATCGATCAGGGAAGTGATTGATCCGAAGATTTACGATTCCTATATGGAGAGGATTGAAAAATAATAATACAGTTCCCAAGAACAAATTAACGTATCCATCTGATCTTTTCAGGTAGTTTCGAAAATCTGGAATCACTAAAGAAAATAAAGAACTACAAAAAACGTCCCGGAAAATGACAAACTCGCTGTCGCTCAAACAGTGTCATCTTCCGGGACAAAGTAGTTTTTTATTTTCTAAGTGCTTCTCAAGATTTCCTCAAAGCCTGAAAGACCAGAAGGATACGTTTTTTATTCCTGTTCATGCTAATACCATTCCTCAATACCCCCACATAGCAAATTCAGGGCTTTCTTCGACTATCACTTTCTGACTCGATTCCGGTGGGCTAGCGCCGCAAGCGGCGCAGCATCAACTCACTCGCGCGCGTCTGCGCGCTACTCCCACCAATTTGCATGTCAAGTATAAGTGCGTACCGATTCTGATTCTCCAGCTCTCACTTTCCCCTCTGAATAGTGTTTAAACAGAAAGAAAGCGTCTCGTATCTGATTTACAGGACTTGAAAAGATCTGTTCGAAGTACTTAGAGAATAAAAGATTACATTGCTTCGAAAAATGACACTGTCTGAGCGATAGCGAGTTTGTCATTTTTCGGAGCGTTTTTGTAAGCTTTTCTTCTCTTAGTACTTCCAGATCTTTGAACCGTCCTGACAGATCAGATACGAGACGCACTTTCTTACATTTAACACTTTCAGATTTCTAAAACTATCTGGAGATACCAGCCATGTTCCGCATTTATACACCGACTGCGATCTCACTTCACATTCAGATATACATCCTCTCTTGTGTGGAATCCTCCATCTATGATCACTTCATCCATATTCTCCGCGGTCACTGCCACAGGTGTGATCTTATAATACGGTATCTCATTCGAACCGTCATTGAAAGTCTCATTAACGGAAATCCCATTTTCTTCCTTACTGATATCCTCTCCGTTTCCGAGTCTGACGGCAAGTTCTGCCGCCGTTGAAGCTTCCTGCTCGATTGGTTTGTACACCGTCATTGTCTGGGTACCTTCCACGATCCGCTGGCATGCTGCAAGGTCCGCATCCTGTGCTACAACAGCCACCTGTCCGGCAAGACGGTTCTCTGACAGCACTTTTACCGCCTGGCTTGCAAGGTCATCATTTCCACACATAACCCCGACAACATCATCCGTAACCTCCAGTCCTTTATTTACATGTGTAGCAGCCAGCTCTGCCAACCAGTTATCACAGTACCCACTGTAAACTATATCCAGATTACTGTCTTTTAAGGCTTCTTTAAAGCCCTTCTCAACTTCCTCTACATTCTTATCAGTCGGAGACCCGTAAATGGCAAAGATATTTCCACCATCAGGGCAGGCTTTGATCAGAGATTCTCCCATCAGCGTTCCAACCATCTCATTGTCGATCGTGATATACAGGTCTGCATTTACATTAGGTGTGATTCTGTCATAGCAGATAACATAAATCCCCTTGCTCTTTGCTTCTTTCACAACATCATACAGTGCGTCACCGTCAATCGGGATGATTACGATCACATCCATCTTCTTCTGGATAAAATACTCGATCTGAGAAATCTGCTCATCCACAACACCGCCGGCGACCTGCACATTTACTTCTGCCCCCAGCCCCTGTGCTGTCGATACAAACATATCGCGGTCACGCAGCCATCGCTCAATAACAAAAGAATCAAAACTCAGCCCAATCTGAAGTTTATCAGCTTCTTTTGAATCCTCACTGGCAGTTTCCTCTGTTCCGGTTCCGCATCCGGTCAGAAGAATCAACACCAACACTCCAATTATCAGAAAAATACCCGTTTTTCTTTTCATTCCCCATACCTCGTTTTATATTCACTTGGTGTCATATCCGTCTGTTTCTTAAAAATTCTGCTGAAATAGTTCGGATCTGTATAACCACTCCGTATTCCGGCTTCCTTGATACTGATGTCCGGTTTTACAAGAAGTTCCTTCGCTTTTTCAATACGGATCTTCGTCAGATATTCAATAAAATTTTCACCGGTCTCTTCTTTAAAAATCTTACTGAAATAATACGGACTGATATTCACAAGGCCTGAAACATCGTCAAGTGAAATATCTTTACTGTAGTTTTCCTGAATATACAGCATTGCTTTCTTTGCTACGGAATTGGACCGTTCTTCCTTCTGATCCCGGATTGCCCGGCAGGCATTGACCATTTTATCAAGGAACCATTTACGGAGTTCTTCATAGTTTTTGCAGGCCATCGCCACATCCAGATAGTCGCGGCGATAACTGAATCCATAATTGACTGCGCCCGCCTTTGTATTTCTTTTCTTCCGGCAGACTTTCAAACTGCTTCTGGTGGAGT
>JABLTT010005823.1_pt1 | contig 12773 bp, 10 predicted proteins | sample 7160061 | NCBI WGS metagenome assembly JABLTT01 (sample SAMN14651232, study PRJNA627086) | human gut metagenome | isolation source: feces | host: Homo sapiens | reverse complement strand
GTTTAGGAGGCTTCTTATAGATGTATTTTATTACAACGAAAAGAATGTTGGAAGTGTGCTTTTCAGCACACCCCAACATTCAGTATAGAACCTTTTATTTGAAAGAAGTCTGTATTGTGAGATTTTTTAGCTTATATATTGAATCGGTTTTTTATAGAAATTAGGGTATGATGGTGGTAGAAAAATAATATATAAGGAGGATGTTAAATGATAGCAAAAGGCTTTACAGAACCAACTGAACGAATAAAGCGCTTAAAGAAAGCGTTTGTGGCTGCTGTACCGGAAGTTGAGTCGGAGCGTGCCGTACTGGTCACAGAATCGTACCGCGAAACGGAAGGGATGCCTATCCTTATAAGGCGCGCAAAAGCGCTGGAGAGAATCTTAAACCATCTTCCCATCGTAATTAGAGATGACGAGCTGGTTGTGGGTGTAATTACTAAAAATCTCCGCTCCGCCCAGATCTATCCGGAGTTTTCGTTCGAATGGGTGGAAAAAGAGTTCGATACCATGGATAAGAGAAGCGCCGATCCTTTTAAGATCAGCGAAGCTGCAAAAAGTGAGTTAAAGGAGGCTTTCAAATACTGGAAAGGTAAGACAACCAGTGATTTGGCATCCGCGTATATGTCGGAGGCTACAAAAGAAGCTATTTCCAACGGTGTGTTTACGGTGGGCAACTATTTTTACGGCGGAATAGGACATGTGTCCGCGGATTATGGGAAAGTTCTGGAGCTTGGATTTTCCGGTCTGATTAAACTGATTGTGGAGACAATGGAGAAACTGGATCAGAATGATCCTGATTATGTAAAAAAGAGAACCTTTTATGAATCGATGATTATTTGCTACAACGCATCCATTCAGTTTGCCCGCAGATATGCGGCTAAAGCCAGGGAGATGGCGGCTTCATGCAGTTGCGCGGTCAGGAAGGCAGAATTACTTCGTATTGCTCAGGTATGTGACAGGGTTCCAGAGCATGGGGCGACTAATTTTTATGAAGCATGTCAGGCATTCTGGTTTACACAGATTCTGATCCAGATAGAATCCAGTGGACATTCGATCTCCCCGGGAAGATTTGACCAGTATATGTATCCATATCTGAAAATGGATCATAATATTTCAGAGGAATTTGCACAGGAGCTTCTGGACTGTTTATGGGTAAAATTCAACGGACTCAGCAAAATCAGAGATGAAGTATCCGCACAGGCATTTGCCGGTTACGGCGGATTCCAGAACCTGATTGTCGGCGGTCAGACCGGCGATGGACTGGACGCAACTAACGATGTCTCCTACATGTGTATGGTGGCGGCAGCCCATGTGCAGCTTCCGCAGCCCTCCTTCTCGATCCGTGTTCACCAGAATACTCCGGAGGAGTTTCTGTACAGAGCATGTGAGGTGGTACGCCTGGGAACCGGCGTGCCGGCCATGTATAATGATGAGACAATTATACCCGCCCTCTGCAACCGCGGTGTATCCCTGGCGGATGCGAGAAATTACGGCATGATCGGCTGTGTGGAGCCGCAGAGCCCGCACAAGACGGACGGCTGGCATGATTCGGCCTTTGTAAATGTGGCGAAAATACTGGAGCTTACATTAAATGGCGGAAAGAACAACGGACACCAGGTGGGGCCGGATACGGGAGATGTTACGTCGTTCAAGAGTATTGAGGATGTGTGGCGCGCATTTGAGAAACAGATCCAGTACTTTGTACATCATGTAGTAGAAGCCTGTAACAGCGTGGATTATGCGCATACAGAGAGAACTCCGCTTCCATTCCTTTCCGGTCTGGTCGATGACTGTATTGGCAAGGGACTCAGCCTGCAGCATGGTGGGGCTGTCTATAATTTTACAGGACCTCAGGCGTTCGGTGTTGCTGACTGCGGTGACTCCATTTATGCGATGCAGACGCATGTCTTTGAGAATAAAGAACTTACCATGGCTCAATTAAAGGATGCGCTGGATCACAATTTCGGCTGCGGCTGCTGTGAGACCGCTTCCGACGATGAGGCCAGGATTTACGAGGCTGTAAAACGGATTCTCAGCAGTAACGGTTCCATTGACGTATCAGCCCTTCAGTCACAGCTTTCTGCATCGCAGACCGCGAATGCAGGGGACGGGGAATACGCGAGGATCAAACGCATTATGGAGAACACCACATGGTACGGAAATGATGTGGATGATGTGGATCTGCTTGCCAGACGATGTGGCCAGATCTACTCACGTGAAGTGGAAAAATATAAAAACCCAAGAGGCGGAGTATACCAGGCAGGATGCTATCCTGTATCGGCTAATGTATTGTTTGGAAAGGATGTTGGAGCTCTGCCTGACGGACGTCTTGCAAAACAGCCGTTGGCGGACGGTGTATCGCCAAGACAGGGCAAGGACACAAACGGTCCGACTGCGGCAGCTATGTCGGTTGCAAAGCTGGATCATGAGAACTACTCCAATGGTACATTGTATAACCAGAAGTTCCTTCCATCTGCCCTGGCAGGCGATGAAGGTCTCAAGCGTTTTTCAGCAGTGGTGCGTTCCTACTTTGACCATAAAGGTATGCATATTCAGTTCAATGTAATTGACAAGAATATTCTGTTGGATGCACAGGCGCATCCAGAACTGTATAAAGACCTTGTGGTGCGTGTGGCTGGATACAGTGCGCAGTTTACGGTTCTTGCTAAAGAAGTACAGGATGATATCATCAGCCGTACAGAACAGGCCCTTTAAACGTTAACCCTAAAAAGCTATCATACCAAAAAGACCGGACTGTAATGCAGACCGGTCTTTTTGAGAACAAAATAGATTGTATTTCATGGAAAACAAGAGTAAAATAATTTATATAATCATTGAAGAGGAAAAATGATGGAAGAACTCGACAGGATATTCGAAGATACAGGCCCGCTTGCATCCACTGACCAGGAAGAAAGGGACACAGGGGAGACCAGCCGCGGAATTGGTTCCATAGATATAATCCGTCTCTTTGGAAGAGACAAGCTGGAACATATACAGGAGAGTCTGTCGAAGGCGACCGGACTTGCGTTTGTTACAGTTGATTATAAAGGGGAACCGGTCACAGACATGACTTTTTTCTCTGATTTTTGCAGAAAATTCAGGGAGGATAAGGAACTGCGCCAGAATTGCCGGACTTCGGATGCCATGGGGTCCATTCAGGCCGCAGTCACAAAGAAAACCCATATTTATTTCTGCCCATGCGGTTTGATTGAGATGGCGATTCCGATTGTGGTGGAGGGCAATTACCTGGGCGGTTTTTTGGGCGGCCAGTTCCGCTGCGAGGACGCCCCGGAGACAGTTAGGCAAATAGAACCGACTGTTGAGACAGAACGTTTCAGACGGCTGCGGGAGGAATCAAGGCAGAGATTTGAAGAACTACCGGTATATTCATATGAAAAGATACTGGATATGGCAAATCTGGTAAGTCTGGTGATCACACAGCTCAGTGAAAACAGGGCCAACCAGTATTATCAGGAGGATATGCTGAAAAAGCGCATTAAGAAAATCCAGGAGACAAACCAGAAGCATTTAAAAGAAAAAGCTGAGCTGGAGGTGCGTTTCCATGAGCTGGAAGCACAGTCCAATCCATACAGCTACCTGAATATGCTGATTGCCCTGCAGAACCTGGGAACCGTGGAACAGGCGGAGAGAACCACTGAGCTGGCGGATCTGTTTATCAGCCATGTCAAATATGGGATTGCGGACAAGGGCACCTTTGTTCATTTTGCAGGCGAACTGGAATATGTAGAACAATACCTTAAATTTCAGAAAATACGGTTAGGTTCTCAGTTTAACTATACCCTTCATTTTCCGCGGGAAATGCAGATGATGAAGCTGCCGGCAGGCGTGCTGTTTCCTTTTGTCCAAAATGCCTTCTATCACGGCGTCATGCTGAGCCCGGAGGGCGGATCGATCAGCTTGAACGGTTACCTGAAACAGGGTAACTTTGTTTTGGAGATCATCAATACAGGCAGCGGTTTCAGTAATGAGGAGCTTAAAATCAGATTTGAACCATACAAAAATAATCATGAGGGATATTATATTCAGCTGGGAATGGAGTGCGCAAAGAGAAAGCTGGCTCAGTTGTTTGGAGATGAGTATACTATTACAGTTGAGATTAACAAAAACAAAGGCTGTAGATGCGAAATTATCTTTCCGGAGTATAAGTAAGAAGGGATTTCAAAATTATGTACAGAATTTTGATTGTTGACAACGATATGCTTTCACAGGAAGCGCTTGAAGCAATGATTGCCGGATATGAACAGTTTGAGATTGTTGATAAGGTGACAACCGGAGAGAAGGCTGTCAAGGTATGCAGGTCATGCGCAGTTGATCTTGTATTTGTGGAAATGCAGCTGCCGGGAATATCAGGCGCGGAAACAGGTCGGCTCATCCGCCAGTTTTGCCCTGATACGGTGATCTATGGAATGACAGTCTGCACTTCGGCCGGCCTGATTGAGAGCATTGTTCCGGGGACGGTAAAGGCAATGATTGAAAAACCGGTTATGGCCAAAAATCTGAATACAATCTTTAGAAACTATAAAACAGAGAAGGAAGATACCTCAAATAAACAGGTGGAGGAGTTGGTGGAGATACTGAAAGAAAGGGACTTTCAGATGTTCTACCAAAGACTTCCGGGGATTATAGACTGTATTTATGAAAATGCCGGCCCTGAGCCGGACCGGCTGGTGAAAGCATTTTCTTACATAGGGCAGCAGCTGACGGACACGCAGAATTTATATGATGAAAAGAATACCATAATTGAACTGTTTCCCATCAATAAGAGTTTGATTTTAGAGAAGAAAACATCTGAGTTGTGGCTGTTCCGCGTGGTCGATTATTTGTTCCAGCAGAGCAGTATGAAACGGTATCCTCTTCTTGACAATATTTTTCTGTATATTGATCAGCATATTAAAGAAGAGATTACGCTCAATAAGATTATTGAGAACTGTGCAGTCAGCCAGGGATATTTAAGCAGGATATTCCGGTCACAGTTCCATGTGAGCGTTACAGAGTATCTTCATATGAAAAAGATGCATCTTGCGAAGGGATATTTTTATTTCACAGAGGACAGTATCGGGGAGGTTGCCTTCCGTCTTGGATACAGCGAAAGCAGCTATTTCAGCAGAGTATTTAAAAAATATGAGAATATGACTGTGAAGGAATATAAGAATAAAATAAAAAAATGAAATCTGTTTGATGTAAATGCGGTCTGCTCTGTGTAATGCATAGAAGGCCGCTTTTCTCTTTATGGGAAAGTATTTATTTTTGATTAAAAATATGAAAATAGCCCGTTAAAAAAGCTGGTATAGAAAGTAAATAATTTGGATTTAGAAGATATAGAGTCCTTCTTCACCGAAATTGTCATTTTCAATATCATCAAATTCATTTAAAAAGTAATCTACATCTCAAAAGTCCTCCTCATCTTCTTCTGTAATACATTAGCTCGAACTGGCTCCATATCATATCAGATACATTGATTGTATCATGAGAACGAAGGATGCGGAAGTACAGAAGCGGGAGAACGACAGCGGTAGTTACGCATGGCTATTTCGTATAATTCATGCAAAGGAATCGGTTTATGGCAAAAGTATAGTTCTAAAAAGAGAATATTAGTGCCACAGTTGTAGGATAAAGATATTATCACCAAACATGTCCAACACAGACTCGAATGGATTTTACAGGTTTATGGCTTTGATTTTGCATATAGAAGAAGAAATAGCTATGGTATAATAAGGATATGTTAAATGAAAGAACAGGAGAAACCATATGACAGACCATAGCCAGATAACAGAATTTGTAGGTACTGCAATAGGAGATACGATCGGTCTGGTGATTCCCGGAATCGATCCTTCCCTTGCACCATTTATGAAGCTGGGAGAATACCGTTCTATTGGCATCTTTGGAGGCCGCGTGGCGGTAGGGCCGCAGGTGATTGCTGTGGATGAGGCTGTAAAGGCGGCTGATGTGGAGCTGATCTCCATGGAGGCATCCAGGGACAGCAAGGGCGGAGCTGGATGCGGTACCCTGTTCTATATTGGAGCCAACGATGTATCGGATGCAAGGCATGCGGTAGAGATCGCTCTGGAACAGCTGCCGAAACAGTTCGGCGAAGTTTATGTAAATGACGCAGGTCATCTTTCCTTTAGCTATACTGCGAGGGCGGGGCAGTGCTGTGTCAAGACGCTGGGAGCGGTGGAAGGCAAGGCGTTTGGAATCATATGCTGCGGGCCGGCCGCCATAGGATGCCTCGTATCGGATCTGGCGGTGAAGTCTGCCCCGGTGACTGTGATCGGTTATCATCACCCTCTTGACAATTGCTTTGCTAATGAGGTGGTGTTGTGTTTCACAGGGGAATCTGCAGCGGTGCGACAGGCGCTGCGGACAGCGATTCATGCGGGTAAACAACTTCTTGGTTCTTTGGGCGAAGAACCTCATTCTCTGGGAAATCCGTGGATTTAGAAGTTTTTGCAAGAAAATAAAAGATTACCATGGTTAATTATGTGGCCATGCCTATAATGGTTGATGTGGGAGATTCACCTGTTATTGTCATTGATGTGGACCATTATGAGAAAATTTGATTATTAGCGATACTTAGATCTGCGGAGCGGAAGAACGCTCCCTAGATTTTTTGCGTTAATGGATCCCCACAGCCGATAATCCATGGGCTGTGGGGATGAGGTATATTTTTATGTCTGGATTTTTCCAGATCCTAAGAGGGACCAAAGGGAAGCGGTACCATGAAGCCCGGCTTGCCCCAGAAAGCTGGCAGGAAGCAGAGGATGATTCTTGTAAATAAAAACTGATTACGAAGAATACAGCGGGAAGATGGTACTCAGTATAAAATTCAGTAGTGAAGACCAGACTGCATTGGATTATCGTGGGAGCCAGAAATCATTTGGAACAGTCTTTTATTACGCTTATACAAAACTGGAAGATTTTAAGAGATTTTTTCAGGAAATGGAATTAGGCAAAAAAGCATGACATGACAAAATTTCCTGTAAAGGCACATTTCAGAGCTGACTGCTATCCCGTTATTATAAAAAGATTGTTTATCCCGGTAAAATGGTTTATAATATGATTAGCAGAAAGGTATGATGTATGAGAATATATTTGGATAATTGTTGTTACAATCGGCCGTTTGATGATCAGACGCAGGAACGTATTCATCTGGAAAGTGAAGCAATCCTTACTATATTGAAACGAGGGCAATTGAACGTATATGAAATTGTCGGAAGCGAGATGCTGGAATTAGAGATGGAACGTATGGGCGATGAGACAAAAAAGCGAAAAGTTAAAGAGCTATATCAGGTTACACATATGCACGTAGCCTATACAGATGAGATAAAAAAACGATCAGAGGATATAATGAAGATATCAAAGATCCGCACATTTGACAGTTTGCATATAGCTGCAGCGGAGAGTGCGAATGCAGATGTGTTGCTTACAACAGATGACAAAATGAGCAACATGGCCTCAAAATTAGAGCTAAAAGTTAAAGTGCAGAATCCACTACAGTTTGCCTGGGAGGTGTTTTAAATGTTAAATGTTGATTTGAATAATCCAGCCGATGTAAGAAATGCCGGGATGAAGGCCCTAAGAGAAGCACTGGGGCCAGTAGGAATGGTCAAATTTATCAAGCAATTTGATCTTGGTTACGGAGACTATACAGAAGAAAAATATGAGAGACCAGATATTAGTCTGGACGAGATTGATGCAATATTAAAAAGATAATATATTTATGGATATACATTTGCAGAGAGAGTATAGATGAAATATAAACAAGTGGCATCTATTCCACCGTAGCAACACATTAAGCTACGGTAGTTTAGATGCCGAATTGTGGTTTTGGAGGGGAATGACGGATAAAACCACAAGATGTAGTGGCTTTTGAGGAAAAATTGAGTGAATTTGCGGCCTGGAAATGGGTGTTTTTCAGGGCGTGAGAAATAGATGCCTTGGCCCTGGGAGATGAGTCTTCCAGGGGCTTTTTGGCATTTATGTAGATAGGGATTAATATAAGGGGGAGAAGGATTTAAAGGTACGTTTTTTATAAGTCGGATTAAGTTAATAAGCGATACTGATAATTTATTATAAAGATAGGGAAATAGTTTAGCTTACTATAACCTGTTTAGTTGATATATTAATAGAAGAACAAATGTTTGTTGCCTGGGTTGCACATGTGTCAATAGATGAGTATAATAAAACTATCATATATTTAGTTTGTAAGAAACTGTATCTGTATAAATGTTTATGTTACGAGTGAAGGGCCAAATCCTCCCTCAAAATAGATGAGATGGGGAATAGTTTGAAGTTTAAATCAACTGTTTACTTCAGAACTATGCTATTTGATTGTATCTTTAATTGTAATACATGACCACTTATTGTATAATATAACAATGTGATTAAAGAGAGGGGTATGCGAATGTTACAGATACATAATCCTTTAGAAACAGATTTTGAGAAAATAGATGTTGACCCCTTTTGGAATGTTGGTAATGAGGTGGAACATTTAAATCATAAAATCCATTCGTATCCAGCGAAATTTCCGGCTTTTATTACACAAAAAGCTATTCAATACGCTCTTAATGATGGCGTATTAGTTAACACCATAGCAGATATTTTTTGTGGTTGTGGGACAGTTGCATTTGAAGCTAAACGTATGGGAATAGATTTTTGGGGATGCGATCTTAACCCAACTGCTGTTTTGATTGCCAAAGCAAAAAGTTTTAATTACAGTACTAATACAATTAAATGTTATTTTGAAAAGATATTAAGTCGTTTTGATGAGTATATTCCAACATATACTTTAACAGAACCAGTTAATGAAAGAATTAACTATTGGTTTTATCCAAGGGAGATTATGGAGTTAAGTTTGCTTAAAGAGTGTATACTATCTTTAGTTCCTCGAAATAGTAAATATAGAGAGTATTTTTTTTGTGCATTTTCTAATATATTGAAATCAACATCTAAGTGGCTTACAAAATCCATTAAACCACAGATTGATTTGGAAAAAACTCCTTTGAGGGTTAGGCAAGCATTTATAAATCAATGTAAAATGATGGAGAAGGCCACTATGGATTCTTCACAGTATCCTCATTCAAAAACAATTATTGAGCAAAAAAATGCATTGAGGATACGGCGACGAGATTTTGCGGATCTCATAGTTTCAAGCCCTCCATATGTGACCTCATATGAATATGCTGATTTGCATCAATTATCTACACTGTGGTTGGATTATGCTAGTGACTATAGAACATTGAGGAAGGATTCTATAGGATCAAAGCATAGTACTTTCAATGGTAATATAATGCAGAGTCTAAATCAATCAGGGAAAAATGTAGTTAGGGCACTTGAAGTAGTGGACAATTCTAAGGCTAAAAGTGTAGCAAAATATTATTTTGATATGCAACAAATAACCGATGTATGTAAAAGCGTATTGCGGCAGAATGGAATGATGTTAATGGTAATTGGTAACACCGAGTATAAAGGCGTTTTGATAGATAATGTGAAGCATCTAGTTGAATCAATGTTTAATAGCGGATTTGATAATATCTTTGTAACAAAGAGAAAAATAACAGGTAAAATCCTTACACCATATAGAGATGAAAAGGGGAAGTTTTCATCAAGTCCTGATAAGCGAAAAGTATATAGTGAAGAATTTATTGTTATTGGGAGGTGATATTAATATGGATTTAGGTACAATAGGTACAAAAATCGATGATATTGATGTGGAAATAAGCTATAAGATTATACAGCTATTTTCTGCAGGACTTTATTCAAGTCCGAATAAGGCGTTTGAAGAGTTAGTGTGTAATTCTTATGATGCATTTGCTGATAAGGTATCAGTATATATGCCAAGTGATTTGGCGGCAGAAGGAGCCTTTATTTGGGTTTGTGATAATGGAGAGGGGCTAGACCAGCAAGAGTTAAAGGATTTATGGCGAATAGGTGAATCTTCTAAACGTTTAGATAATACTCGAGATAGTGTCCGTTTGCAAATTGGTCAATTTGGGATAGGAAAACTCGCCACATATGTATTAGCAAGAAAATTAACTTATATATCCAAAAAGAACGATAAGTATATTATTGCTACGATGGATTACGATCTTATTCATGGTGATATTAAAAAGTTAACTCTTGATGAAAGGGAAATTGATGAGACTACTACGATAAAGCTTTTAGAAACCTACATAACACCTTATAATAGAGGAAAAATTGAGTTTGAATTATTTGGCCCAAAATCAATAAAAAGTTGGACATTTTCTTTGCTAACAGATTTGAAACCCAAAGCCTTTGAAATATCGGAAGGTCGGCTCAAGTGGATTTTACGTACCGCTTTACCATTAAATCCACAGTTCAGTTTGTTTTTTAATGGCGAGAAAATAGAATCATCTAAAATAGATGTTCCAATTATAAAGGAATGGATCATCGGGTATGAAGATAAGACTGCTGCGACATTTAAGAATGCTAGTTGTCGAGAAGAAAATGGTGAGTATTATCTTGATTTTGAAAACTTAAAAGGAATTCATGGTAAATTTATATTATATCAGGATTCCCTCGTAAGTGGTAAATCTACAATCTTAGGTCGGAGTCACGGTATTTTTTTGAACATAAGAGGGAGACTAATAAATTTAGATGATCCTCTTCTTGGAATGGAAGCTTTCTCGCATGGAGCTTTCAATAGAACACGTATTATAATTGATGCTGATGAGTTAGACAACAACCTAACTTCTACTCGTGAAGCAGTTAAAGATTCTATTCCTTATATGCAGTTAAAAGCATATATCAAACGAAAATTTAATAGCGAGATCAGGACTTATTATTTTGAAGAAGAAAATAAAGAAGCGGATAAGCGTACTATTTCATACCGTTTATCTCAAACTTCTTATACGACATCCAAGCGTCCTATTTATAATTTTGCAAAAAAATTCTTTGCAGGTGATATAATCAATCCGTTTTTAATTGAAAAACCAGATTGCAGTCGGCAAGAATTAATTTTACAATCTTTTGGTCAGGACATAGAAACGGGAAGCCAAGTTATTGAAACTGTAGAATGGTCAGCATTGTCTACGAGTGATCCTATTGCAAAGTTAAACTTAGAGAAGCGACTGTTAACGATAAATTCAGCGCATCCATATATTGCAAATTATGCAGATGCATATCAAAACACCTTGCCACTCCAAAGTATTGCTATCACTGAAGTTTTAACCGAAGCACATCTTTATGAGTTGGGATTAGATGAACATCAAATTAATGAAGTAATGAGAAAACGTGATACGACTTTACGTGAGTTAGCATTATCTGATAGAGAAGGTATTCCAGCTGTGGCTTTATTACTGAAAGAAGCGATAGCTAATCCAACAGCATTAGAGGATGCAGTTTATAGAGTTTTATTGGCTCTAGGGTTTGAGACAATTAAGATAGGTGGAAAAGGGAAGCCAGATGGAAAAGCTGATGCAAAGCTAGGCTATAATTCTAGGGGTGAATCATTGAGCTATTCATTAACTTATGATGCTAAAAGTACAGAGAAGAAAAGGATTTCTGCTGGAACGGCACATTTATCTGGGTTGAGACGCCATAAAGCTGATTATAAAGCTGATTATGCCTTAGAAGTAGCAATCGGATATGAAGGTGAGAATAATTCGGATAGCGCTATTTCTAAAGAGGCAAAATTACAAAAGATTACAATAATTAGAGCGAAGGATCTTATAAGATTACTTTTTTTAGCGACACCTAAACAGTTAGGCTTGGATAAACTTAGAAATTTATTTGAAACATGTTTTTCTCCTCTTGATGTTAAAAGTTGGATAGATAAATTAGAAGCTGAAAAAGTTGAGACCCCTCCATATTATGAAATTATCGATTCGATCTATGAGTTTCAGACCACGGATAATGAACCTCCTACAATTAGCGTGATTCGTCATCATTTAAATTCAAAGTTAAAAAAGACATTTTCTACAACAGATGTTGAAGGATATATCAGAATACTCACACAACTTGTGCCAGGTTCCATATCAATTGAAGTAGATACAAAAACAGTCGGTGTACAAAATAAACCAGATACTATAAAAAATAGAATTGCTCACTTAATAAATACCGATATCCCACAGGAAGCTAAGACAATGTATAGCGATATATTTATTGATTAGTTATACTCTCATTTATGGATATACCAAGCAATTCTATTATTAAGATAGATTGCTGAGCGGTTTTAATTGCCTCTATTTGTTGTGTGGATAACGTAGTAGTATCTTGTAGTATTTCTTCTAGGCAATTAAAAGCTTCAATAATGGACTTCATTTTATCACCTCAATACAAGTATTTGTTAAATTATATTAATGTATACATTTTGCTATGAGTAAATATTGATTTCTATAAATGAGATAGTAATACAGTCAATAGCTTAATTTTTTTTTCTGGGCATTTGAAAGATGATGCGGACGAGTGTTTTAGTGATTAGGGAAAAGTAAAAAATTAACTTAGCTAAAGCAACTTGAATTAGCCCTTGTAACGCACCGTAAGCCGCAGTACTGGCTTTTAAGGAAAAGAATGGGATAGATGGGCATGCTATAGAAAATTCGGCTAATTTGGCCCAATATGAAAAATTCTCCTTTTGTATAAGGACAACCGATATTGATACTTTACATTCGCAGCCATAAATCAAACCGTATCCCCCGTTCGATTTGTGTGCAGGTTAAAGGGAGGTGCACCTAAAGGCGCCCCTCCCGGCCACAATCGCCCGCAATGCGGGCGTTTTTCTGCTTCCATGG
>JABLTT010054412.1_pt1 | contig 12800 bp, 11 predicted proteins | sample 7160061 | NCBI WGS metagenome assembly JABLTT01 (sample SAMN14651232, study PRJNA627086) | human gut metagenome | isolation source: feces | host: Homo sapiens | reverse complement strand
CCGCTGGCGCGACGCCTCTCCGCTTAAAACTTCATGTTTTCCTACATAGGTGCCTTTTTGTGCTGTCCGCACAATCTGGGGCGGTTCAACAGCCAAACTGCAGGAGGGCTTTTTCCATTCCGTTGCATTTCTGGAATAGATATGCTATACTGGCGTTGGTGGAGACTTAAATGCGGCAGCCCCCGGGAGGTGACGCTCCCGGAGGGCCTGCAACGGGATAGGCAAATATCCCGCGCAACAGGATTCCCTGCACCGCTTTATCAGTATACCAGTTTTGCAGCTCTTTCACAAGAGGGGGATGCATCGCGATGGCGCGGATATAGGAACGTGCATTGGACATATCCCTTCTGGGCGGCTGGTTGCTTGAGACAGTGGAAGCGTGGGCACTGTAAGGCATTGATATAAGATGCTGCGCGGGTTTCATGGGGGTTGGCCCCGCCCGTGCGGCATTTTTGTTTCCCCGCGGTTAGGCAAAGGGGGCGTGGCTGCAAGCGCCCCCGGACCCCTGCCGCCTGGGGTAACATAAAAAGCCGCTTTCTTCTGGCAAAGGCCGGGGGGAGCGGCTTTTTTGCAAATCAATGCAAAGGAGCAAGTCACCATGAAAACACTGAAAGAAGACAGCAAGATCGAGGCCCAGGGCAAGCTGGATGAACGGATCCACTTTGCCTCTTACATGCCGGCCCGCACCAAATGGATGAGCGCCTTGGGGGACCTGTGCCAACTGGGCGACCAGCTGCCCGAAGAGCAGGCGGAAGAGCTGCGCCGCTATCTGGAGCGGCTGCTGGAAGCGGCGGAGGACTATGCGGCGTGGCGCTATGTGCGGGGCTACCATGTGGGCGCGGCCTCTGTGCTGCAAGAACACGGCCTGCCCGGGGCAGAGGAGCACGCCCAGCTGGTGCCCGGCCTGGAAGGCCTGGGGGAAGCGTTGCAGCAGCTCAAGCAGTCGCTGCCCAGCGCGCCGGCGGCCGATGCGGTCTGCACGGCCCCGGTGCTGGAATCCATGGTCCAGGGCGGCCTGGAGGTGGACCCGGCGATCCCCACCACCTTGGGCACCGAATACCTGCTGCAGCAGATCAACCAGCACGAGAGCAAGCTGCAAGAGGCGCTGGACGAAAAAGGCCGCAAGCGCCTGCGGGAGCTGGAATCCCTGCTGAGCCAACGGCTGTATGACTATGTGGAAGACCGGTTTTTGTGGGGGTACCGCATCGGCGTGCGCACCATTTTGGAATGCAAAGATTAAACGGTTTCACCGGTTCCCTGGGCGGCCTGCGGGCTGCCGGGGAACTTTTTTCATTTCACTGCGGCCCCGAGGGCTGGGGAATTTGCATCCTGCAGGCGGACAAAAGCCGGTTTTCGTCCGAAGTTCCTTGTTTTTCCCTCTGATTCGTGATACAATGAAAAAAATATCGTTTATCAAACCATTCATGGCATGGTTGCTCAAAACAGAAAGGGGAAACAGTAAAATGAGCAAGAGTTCCAAAAAGATCATCGGCATTGTTTTAGGCGTGATCCTGGTCGTGATCGTCGTTGGCCTGGTGGCTGTGATGGCACTGCGCATCGACAGCGCAGAGGCGGAGCAGATCGCACTGGAGCAAGCAGGCGGCGGCGAGATCGTGGAACGGGAAGTCAGCAGCGAAGGGCTGTGGAACGAGTATAGCTACACCGTGCAAAACGGCGACACTTGGTATGAGATCGAGATCGGCGGCTTTGGCCAAGTGGGTGAGCTGAAAAGCGGCACAGGCGATAGCTGGAAATATTAAAAAATAGCCGGCGGGGCAGCACCCGCCGGAACGATGCAAGTAAAAAAAGGACCCGGCACCGTTGGTGCCGGGTCTTGCCATCACTCCGCGAGGTAAAAATAAATCTGATGAGCGATCAGACGCGGAGGATGGCTAAGAGAGGGAAGCCTTACAGGGGAGATCCCCTTTTGTAAGGCGACCTTAGCATATTTATTATACCCAAACCTTGGAAAAAATGCAAGCCTTTTGGAAAAATTTTTAGAAAAAATATAAAAAATTACCGTTCATGCGGTGTGTGATCTGGGGGATGCCAAAAAAGAACACTCGGAGGGGCCGCGGGAACGGGAGGACGGTCGAGGGGCTGCTTCAGTGCGGGCGCCCTGCCGGACAAAAGAAAAGAGTCTGAACGCAAAATGCGTTCAGACTCAGTCGAATGGTTGCGGGGGCAGGATTTGAACCTACGACCTTCGGGTTATGAGCCCGACGAGCTACCGAACTGCTCCACCCCGCGTTATACAGGTGTTTCATTTGAGTGCTTATATAGAATACCATATGGGGGCGCAGATGTCAATAGCTTTTTTCAAAAATGTGGCCGAGGCGGGCAAACCCTATTCGGGGCCGCCCGCCTGACGGCAGGGAAAAAGGGCGGATCAGGCCGCTTTAAGCCATGGCTTGGCGGAAGAAGGCTTCGATCTTGTCAAAGGGGATCACGGCCAAGTTGTCATACAGGTCGGTGTGCACCGCCCCGGGGATGATGAACAGTTCTTTGTTCTCCGGGTTTGGGTTGCCCTCCAGCATGGCGGCATAGGCGTCCCGGCTGAAATAGCAGGAGTGGGCTTTTTCGCCGTGGATGAGCAAGACCGCGCTGCGGATCTCATTGCTGTATTGGAGGATGGGCTGGTTCAGGAAAGACAGGGTGCCGGTCACGTTCCAGCCGCCATTGGAGTTCAATGAGCGGGCATGGTAGCCCCGGGCAGTCTTGTAGTAGTCGTAGTAGTCCTTTACAAAGAAGGGGGCGTCGGCGGGCAGCGGGTCCACCACACCACCTGCCAGGGCATAGGAGCCATTTTTGTAGTCCGCAGTCCGCTGGGCGTTGAGGGCCTTTTTCTTTTCATACCGGGCCGCCTCGCTGTCTTCGGCATCAAAATACCCCTTGGCGTTCACCCGGGCCATGTCGTACATGGTGGAAGCCACCGTCGCCTTGATGCGTGTGTCGATGGCCGCCGCGTTCAGGGCCATGCCGCCCCAGCCGCAGATGCCGATGATACCGATCTTCTCCGGGTCCACATCCTCCCGCAGGGAGAGGTAGTCCACCGCAGCCTGGAAATCTTCGGTGTTGATATCCGGCGAGGCCATATACCGGGGCTGGCCGCCGCTCTCGCCGGTGAAGGAGGGGTCGAAGGCCAGGGTCAGAAAGCCCCGCTCCGCCATGGTCTGGGCATACAGGCCGGAAGCCTGTTCTTTGACGGCGCCAAAGGGGCCGCACACGGCAATGGCCGGCAGCCGGCCCTGGGCCGCCTTGGGGCTGTATACATCGGCTGCCAAGGTGATGCCATACCGGTTGTGGAAGATCACCTTGCTGTGGTCCACTTTGTTGCTCTGGGGGAAAGTCTTATCCCACTCGTTCGTCAGCATCTCTGCTTGTGCCATATGAGAAACCTCCGTTTGCATGTTGTTTGGCCCCTGGCCCCGGTGCACAGGCTGCCTGGCAGAGGGCTCTGGGTACAAACAATATTCTAGGGGATGGGAGGATAAATAGCAAATACCTTGTTTTTATGGCTTACAATGCCCTTTGAGCATAATAAAAAGGGAGCACACCGGAGTTTCCCATAGTTAAGGATACCACACCACAAACCCACGCTTACATTACTTCCAGAACATTAAATTTTGGAGGTACATCCCATGAAACAACTGATTTCCTGTGAGTTTAATATCGACACCGCCTGTGTGGAGCTGAAGTATTCTGACGGCAGCATGATTTCCATTAACTGCACCGCTGTAGAGGACGAAGTTACGAATAGCCGTTTCTAGCGGTCTGAACTGGACTGGCTCATCTACAACGATCCGCTGTCCTATGCAGAATTGATTTTGAATGGCGATCCGGAAGAATACCTGCGAACCGTAACGGAGGCTCCACAGTTAGATTTCGATTCATAAGCAAAGCCGCCAGAGGCACATCCATGCGATGCTGCTTCTGGCGGCTTTTTTACATTTTGTCAATTAAAGCAAACACTACGGCTTGTTGCTCTTCACTCAATCTTGACCATCGTTCCAGGAGCTTCCTTTGTGAATCAGTCAGAGAAACCGGTGAATCTTCTTCTGCGAATAGCTGAGAAAGCGTGATGCCAAAAGCCAGGCAGATTTTTTCCAACGACGGAATAGTGGGAACCATATTCTTGCGATACCACGAGGAGATCGTAGATTGAGGCAAACCAGAGCGTTCTGCAAGCTGATACTCCGTCCAGCCCCGCTCCTCTCGATATGTGGTTATGGCAGAGAGAATATCTTTCACCTGCATCACCCCTTTGCTTGTGTTTTTCGTAAATTATACTTTTGTTTGTCGTTGCTCTTTAATAATTTTAATCGTATAATTTTAACGATATACACAAGCAAAAGGAGAATGATTTCAGTGAGCCAGAAAAGCTGTTTCTTTATTGGGCACAGAGAAACACCGGAAGAAATTTACCCAGTGCTATGCGCCGCTGTTGAGGAGCATATAGTCCGCTACGGCGTTACTGAATTTATTGTTGGTCGTTATGGATGTTTTGACAGTCTTGCGGCAAAAGCCGTAAAAACCGCAAAACAAACCCATCCCGAAGTCGAACTGACCTTATTGTTACCCTACCATCCAGCAGAGCGCCCGATTCCTGTACCGGATGGATTTGACAGTACCTACTATCCTCCAGGGATGGAAAATGTCCCTCGTAAGGTTGCTATTGTCAGGGCAAATCGGTATATGGTCGATCATACTGATTTCCTCATTGCCTATGCGTGGCACCCTGCCAGCAATGCAAGAGATCTTCTCGAATATGCAAGAAAAAGAGAGAGCAAGGGGTTAATCCATGTGACAGCCTTGCCGCATATCGATTTATAAGAAAAAGTCATTACTTTTATATAGTTTTTTATCTTGCGAAAAGTAATGATTTTGTGTTAAAATTAAATCGACATATTTTGCCGAAAAGAGGTGGTTTTGTGGCGAAAAGGAGGTCCGCTTCTACCGTGACGCCGGATTATGAAGCGATTACATCATTTCAAAAAGGCCAGGCTTCACGCATTTTTAAGGAAGTGAACGAGCAGGACAAAGTTTTGATTGTCAGCAAGCAAAACAAGCCGCAGAACGTCGTTATCTCATACGAACGATATAAGAGACTCAGGGAAAAGGGAGCAGATATATGAACATCAATGAACAGGCCAATTTTATATGGAGCATAGCCGATTTGCTGCGTGGCGATTTCAAACAGAGCGAATACGGCAAGGTGATTCTGCCCTTTACTGTGCTGCGTCGCTTTGACTGTGTACTTGCACCTTCCAAGGCAAAAATTTTGGAGGCCAATAAGACTTTGACGGTCAGCAACAAGCGTCCTATCTTCAAGCGCATGACTGGTCATGATTACTATAATGTCAGTCAGTTCGATTTCGAAAAACTGATGGATGACAGCAACGCTATCGAAGCTAATCTGCGGGATTACATCAATGGCTTTTCCGAAGATGTCCGTGAAATCATGGACAACTTTGAAATTTTCGGGGTAATCGATCGTCTATCAAGGGCGAATCTGCTTTATCTGGTCGTACAGCGTTTTGCGGAGATTGATATGAGCGACACCCAGATTGACAATCTGGAAATGGGATATATGTTCGAGGAATTGATCCGGCGATTTTCTGAGCAGTCCAACGAAACCGCTGGTGAGCACTTCACGCCCCGTGAGGTAATCGAACTGATGGTAGAAGTGCTGCTCGATCCCGATATGGACGAAATTGCAAATACTGATGGAAAGGTCATCACCATTCTGGACCCGGCTTGCGGCACGGGTGGAATGCTGTCCGTTGCCCAGAACAAAATGGAGTCTCTGAACAGTACGACCCAGGTAATCCCCTTTGGGCAGGAATTAAACCCCGAAACATACGCAACGTGCCGTTCCGATATGATTTTGAAAGGCAATACCAACAGCCGTATTGTTTTGGGAAACAGCTTCAATGAGGACGGATTCAAGTCCCAGACCTTTGACTATATGCTGAGCAACCCTCCTTTTGGTGTGGAATGGAAAAAGGTAGAGAAGTTCATTAAGGACGAAGCGGCTTCTCAAGGGTATCGTGGCAGATTTGGCGCTGGGTTGCCCCGTATTTCGGACGGCTCTTTCCTGTTTCTACAGCATCTGATTTCCAAAATGAATCCGCCGGAAAAAGGTGGAAGCCGAATCGGTATTGTATTTAACGGTTCGCCAATGTTCTCCGGTGATGCCGGAAGCGGAGAAAGTGAAATCCGCCGCTGGATTATTGAAAACGATCTGCTGGAGGCTATTATTGGCCTTCCGGATCAGCTGTTCTACAACACCGGCATTACCACTTATATCTGGATTTTGACCAACCGCAAAGAGAACCGCAGAAAAGGCAAAGTGCGTCTGATCAACGGAGCCGGTTTCTTTGAAAAGATGCGCAAGGGCCTCGGCAATAAGCGCAACATAATTAGCCCGGAAAATCGTGCGGAACTGGTGCGCCTGTACAGCACCTACGAGCCGGATGAGAACTATATGGATCTGGATAATGAAGATTTCGGATACCGGAAAATTGTTATAGAACGTCCCCTACTTGACGAAGATGGTACACCGGTAATCGACCGCAAAGGCAATAGAAAAGCAGATGCCTCCCTTCGTGACTACGAAATGGTGCCGTTGAAGGAAGACATCCACGAATATTTCCGTCGTGAGGTTCTGCCGTTTGTGCCGGATGCCTGGATTGACGAGAGCAAGACCAAAATTGGCTATGAGATTCCGTTTACCCGTTATTTCTACAAGTTCACTCCGCTGCGTGACAGTTCTGTGATTATGGAAGAAATTAAGGCTTTGGAGGAACGCATCCAAGCAAACCTTATGGAGGTGTTCTCAAAGTGAAGAGGTATGCAGAATATGAGGATAGCGGAACAGCTTGGATTGGAGAAATCCCAGCCAATTGGAAACTCAAAAAGCTCAAATACTACACGACTGTTAACGACGAAGTCCTGACCGAAAGAACACCTGCGGAATACGAATTTCGTTATGTTGATATTGGTAGTGTTACATTGGAAAACGGCATTGAACAATACCAAGAAATGCTTTTTGAAAATGCACCTTCTCGCGCAAGGCGAATTGTACGAAAAGGAGACGTGATTGTATCCACAGTACGTACTTACCTGAAAGCGGTAGCCAGTATCCAAGATGATGATGATGTTATTGTTTCAACTGGTTTTGCTGTAATACGATCAAATAAGGTTGATCCCAGATTTATGGCATATTCGCTTATTAATCATTATTTTGTAGAGAAGGTGTCCTCTCTATCAACAGGTGTAAGTTATCCTGCAATCAATCCGTCTACGCTTATTAATATTAAAAATATAGTGCCTCCAATCGAAACTCAAAAGCATTTAGCAAGTTATTTGGACAGAATAATTGGAACAATTAATTCCGCAATTTCTGATAAAAAGCAACTGATTCAGCTACTTAATGAACATAGGACTTCAATAATATGTTCCGCAATAACAAGAGGAATTAGTCCAAACGTAGAAACAAAGGATAGCAAAGTCGATTGGATTGGAAAAATTCCAAAGCATTGGAGAATAGTTCCTGCTAAAGCTTTGTTTTCCCAAAGCAAAGAAACCCGCCATGAAACGGATATTCGGCTGACCGCCAGCCAAAAGTACGGCATTATCTCCCAAGAAGATTACATGGAGCGGCAGAACTACAAAATTGTTTTGGCCGATAAAGGGCTTGAAAACTGGAAGCACGTTGAGCCCAACGATTTCATAATCAGTTTGCGTAGCTTTCAAGGCGGGCTGGAGATCAGCTATATTCCAGGGTGCATCACATGGCACTACATCGTTCTGAAGCCTAAGGCGGGTGTAGAACCGGAGTATTTCAAGTGGCTGTTTAAGTCTCCCCGATATATTCAGGCATTGCAGCGCACGGCAAACTTTATCCGTGATGGTCAAGATTTGAGATTTTCGAACTTTGTGCAGGTTCCTCTCCCCTTGATTCCAATGAATGAGCAGAAAGAGATTGCTGAATATTTGAATAAGGAAACCGCACGAATTGACAGCATCATTGCGGATATTACAGAACAGATCGAAAAACTAAAGGAATACCGCCAAAGCGTCATTTCCGAGGTGGTAACCGGAAAGGTGGCAGTAGAATGAACTATCAAGAATTGTCACCGCAAGGCGAAACTTTGCTGAAAGAAATTATCGACCTACAAGCCAGTGGTCAGGACAACGCAGCTTATTGGAGCAAGCGGTTTGATGGATTATCCATGCAGCAGGATACCTTGCTCCGAGATGCGTTTCGAGAGCTGAGAGAATGTGGTTATGTCCACATACAGTGGGCTGACAACATTCCATACTATCTGTCCCTCACAGCGGATGGCCAAAATTATTTCACTAACAAAAAGGACGCAAAAAAAGCCGAGAGAAAACTCTCCCGGCGGGAATGGCGGATTGCTGTCATATCGGCCATCATTGGCGGTATGGTTGGACTGATCCCCTGGATTTGCACTTTGATAGGAGGTGGTCAATAATGGCAATCGAAACCAAAGAAATTACATTTGAACAAGAGATAGAATATAGCCTGCTTGACCACGGCGGATATATCAAAGGGAATCCCCGTGACTATAATCGTGAATTTGCCATAGACACCAAGCAGCTCTTTCAGTTTCTTCAAAACAGCCAGCCCGTAGAATGGGAAAAGCTGTGCAGAAAACACGGAGAGAATGTGGAAACGGGTTTTCTGAAGAAGCTATATCGTGATCTTGATACATACGGAACATTATATGTGCTGCGGCATGGCGTTGTAGATGCTCCCGCTAAACTATCCCTGTGCTATTTCAAGCCTGCCAGCGGCATGAACCAAACCAGTCAGGCACTTTACGAGAAGAACATTCTCTCCATCACCCGGCAGGTGCATTATAGCCTGAAAAATGAGAACTCCATAGATGTTGTGCTGTTCATCAATGGTCTGCCTGTTGCGACGGTGGAACTGAAAAATCCGATCACCGGTCAGACTGTCGAAAATGCAAAGCGTCAGTACATGAAAGACCGTGATCCCAGAGAACTTCTGCTTTCGTTCAAAGCCCGATGCCTGGTTCACTTTGCTGTGGACACCGAAGAAGTGTGGATGACCACAAAGCTCAATGGCCTCAATACCTATTTTTTGCCGTTCAATAAGGGAAACAACGGCGGCAAGGGAAACCCTGTTGGGAACAGCACCTACCGGACTTCGTATCTGTGGGAAGAAGTCCTGCAAAAAGACAGTCTGCTGGACATTGTACAGCGATTTATCCATTTGCAGGAAGATAAAAAGAACCCCAAAAAGTCTGTTATGATCTTCCCACGTTACCACCAGCTGGATGTGGTTCGTAAGCTCGTTGCCGATGTCTACGCAAACGGAACCGGACACAATTATCTGATTCAGCACAGTGCGGGAAGCGGAAAATCCAACTCTATTTCTTGGCTGGCACATCACCTGTCTAACCTGCACGATAAAAATGACAAGGTTGTATTCAACAGCATCATTGTGATTACAGATCGCCTCGTATTGGACAAACAGCTTCAGGATACCATCTACCAGTTTGAGCACGTGGAAGGTGTTGTGACTAAAATCGACAACAACGCCGCACAGCTGGCAGATGCTTTGAACACCGGAAAGAAAATCATTATTACCACACTTCAGAAGTTCCCGTTTATCCTTGAAAAGGTAGATGATTTAAGCGGCAAGCGGTTTGCGGTCATTGTGGATGAGGCCCATTCTTCCCAGACCGGAGAAGCCAGCAAAAAAATGAAGGCGATCCTGGGAAATGCTGAGGGGCTAACAGAAGAAGAACAGCTCCAAAAGGTTGCGGATGAGGAGGCCAAGGAAGAGCGCAAGCAATCCGACAGCGAGGATGAAATCGCAAAAGAAATGGCTACACATGGTCGGTTGCCTAACCTGTCCTTCTTTGCCTTTACCGCAACACCCAAGGCGAAAACACTGGAGATGTTTGGAACCCCGGATGCAAGCGGTATTCCTCATGCTTTTCATATTTACTCGATGAAGCAGGCCATTCAGGAAGGTTTTATTCTGGATGTTCTGAAAAACTATGTGACCTACGATACCTATTTCAAGATCGGCAAGAAAATTGCCGATGATCCCCGCTATGAAAAAAGCAAGGCAAATAAGGCGCTTGGCAAATTTTTAAGTCTGCATCCGCACAATCTGGCCCAGAAAACCCAGATCATCGTAGAACACTTCCGCACTGTCACCAAAGACAAGATTGGCGGCAAGGCCAAAGCAATGGTAGTGACCGGCTCACGCCTGCACGCAGTCCGGTATTATCAGGAGTTTCAGCGTTACATCAAGAAGATGGGATACGAAAATGAGCTGGGTATCCTGATTGCTTTTTCCGGGACTGTCCATGATGGCGGAGAGGAATACACCGAAGTCAGTCTAAATGGGATAAAAGAAAGCGAACTGCCGGAAAAATTCCACAGCGGCGAGTACCAGGTGCTTTTGGTTGCGGAAAAATACCAAACTGGGTTTGATGAGCCGTTGCTGCACACTATGTTTGTAGACAAAAAGCTCAGTGGTGTAAAAGCTGTCCAAACACTTTCCAGATTGAACCGAACCTGCTTTGGGAAAGATGATACATTTGTTTTGGACTTTGTAAACTCTGCCGAGGATATACGAGCCGCTTTTGCCCCGTATTATGAAGAAACCAGTATTGAGGAGACAACAGACGCCAACATTGTATATGAACTGAAATCCAAGCTGGATGAATTTCGTGTGTATTGGCAGAGTGAGATTGAGGCTTTCTCCAAAGCATTTTTCAAGCCTACCAAGAAACAGGGAAATATGGATTTTGGCGTACTCAACAGTTTCCTTGATCCGGGCGTGGATCGGTATAATGGTCTGGATGAGAACGAGCAGGAAGAATTCAAGTCTACCCTTGCAAAGTTTGTTCGTACCTACACATTTCTCACCAACATCATCCGATTAGATGATGCCGACCTGCATAAGTTCCATGCTTATGCAAAATTTCTTCAGAAGAAACTGCCAAAGCGAGAGGGCGGCGGTCCTATTTTTCTGGATGATGAAGTATCGCTGCAATATTACCGGGTTCAGAAGATTTTTGAAGGGTCTATTGCGCTGGAGCAGAGTGAGCCGTTGCCCAATAAACTTCATCCTGGAAAACCGAAGCCAGAGGAAGAAAAGGCTCCCCTGTCTGAGTTGATTGATAAAATCAACGAAAAGTTCGGCACAGAGTTTACTAACATCGACAAGGTCTTGGAACAGATTGTTTCTGATATGGATGCCAATGAGGAATTGCGTGTCCAAGCCCGCAACAATTCACAAGAACATTTCCGGTTTCCCTTTAATGATGCGTTCATGGACGTGGTTATCGGGCGCATGGCGCAGAATCAGCAGTTCTGCGAAAGGGTTCTGGATGACGCCAAGTTCGGAGATACCGTTCGTGATTTGTTGGTAGGTGTTGTCTATGAACGATTGCGGAGCACAACAGGAAGTGGAATCCATCCATAGCTGTTGACATTTATTCATATATTAGAGTGGTTTCTTTACATAATTTAGCATTACAGGTCAGAATGTATTGAATCGCTTTTTGTGCAAATTTCTTGCTGACTGTCGTATCCCACTCTGCCAACCGGACAATCTCCGCTGTTCCAGCCTCAAAATCAAACGAAATTTCACCCCATTCGCCATCGTTGTCCACCTGATACAGGTAGACAGCGGCGGCGATTTTCTTTTTGCGTTTGGTCTGGGATTTGCGTTTCAGTCGGATCATGTGAAGCACTCCGGCTTCTGTCAGCAGACAGGCCAAATGCTCCACGGCTTTGCGGTAGGCCCGTTCTGCACCACTGGCTGTGCTGCCCTCAAAGAGGACTGCCAGTTCTTCAAAGGTCAGTCGGGTGCTGATGGGACTGACCCTACCACAGGTCATACAGATGGCGTTTCTCTTTTCCAAAAGGGTCTGCTCCCGGTAATTCAGCTTTTCAAACGCTTCTCGGACAGCTTCAGCCTGGATGCCGTTCCATAGAATCTCCGCATAGTCCCAATGGTCATCCCGGCTGACATCCTCGCCGGTTTCTTCGCTGTCCTCATCCTGCACAGTCTGATAAAACGGAACACGACTTCGATTTTGTTTGGCCAATGCCAAAAACTTCGCTGCGGTTTCACTTGAGCAGTTATGTTTCTGCGCATATTTCTGGATCGCCGCCTGTTCAGACTGACCGGATTGATTGTAGAGCCAAGCAAGCCCACGCACAGCTTTGTACTCATCCACATTTTCAAAGGAACCGGCCTCCTCCTGCATCCGGCAGGTCAAAAGGGCGTTTCCGATAAAATGATGGGCATAGGTCAGAAAATCTGCTCCTTGTGCGGAATCGTATTCCCGTAGACAATCCAGCATGGCAAGTACACAGCCCATTTTATAGTCCAAAAAGCGTTCCGGGTCATAGCCATCCAGCCCTTCCCGCAGCAGGAAACGGCGAACACGGCCATTGAGCCGGTTCTCATAGTGGTGCAGAAAAAAGGAAAACCAGCACTGTTCTCGTCTCTGTACGGCCTTAATGATATAATCATTCAGATTTTCATGGGCAGGCGGTTCCGGGTCAAGCTGAAAGATGCGTTCCACTTCCCGCATGGTCAAGCCCTTGGGTTCCGTTAGGAAGCTGTATTTGGCACAATAGCCGGGCAGCTCCCATGTCCACGCTGTATCCATTTTCCCTCACCACCTGTTACTATATATTTGCCCCTTGATTTATGGCAACCAGCCATAGGCATGGGACATCTCGTTGCCTAAGCTGTTAGAATGGGAAGGTAATGG